>FRDC01001554.1_pt3 | contig 19331 bp, 32 predicted proteins | sample 1106171 | NCBI WGS metagenome assembly FRDC01 (sample SAMEA3930566, study PRJEB13176) | freshwater metagenome | biome: Drinking water system; feature: drinking water; material: water | place: Singapore | collected 2014-12-20 | reverse complement strand
CCCATCATAACGCCAGGCTGCCAGGCCGGGGGACACTTTCTCACTGTCCCCCATTGCTTTCCTTCCGCCCCGGCATAGTATCTAGTCACAGGGAGCGGGCAGAGAAACACAAAAAATCGCCCGCAAGGAGACAGCGATGGCACTACAGATCAAGAGCACCGAATCGGCCTCACCAGCCAAGCTCCGCACAGGCGATTGGGGCGCGCGCGTCCCGTATCCCGTGAGCCCAGGCGACACCATCACGATCACCGCCAAGTCCGGGAAATCGTGGCAAGCCACCGTCGACCGCGTCGTCTGGCAGGGCGAAGGCGTCTGGTTGGTGAGCACGATCTCCCGCGAGACTGGGTCCGCGCGTGGATCGGGGCGGAGGGGCAAGTGGACAGGATGCGCGTGCGGATCGCGCGAGATCGACGGGCAGACCGTGCCCTCACAGTCGAACTGCCAGAGCTGCCAGTTCGACGCGGTCGACCAATGACCGCCCGCTGTGTCCGTCTATTCCCGTGCTGGTCCGGCCCGACCGCTGGCTATCGCGCCGAGCTGGTCACGGTCACTGAATGCGAGTGGACAGGGGAGGATGTCATCGACCCCGTCCTGGACGACCACGACAGGCCTATCGTCGGGCCGTGGAGCGATGCGCTGCTCCGCGCTGATGTTCTCGCCGCCCGGTGGGCCGCCAGCCTCGGCGAGAGGTACGACGCATGACCCCATACGAGTACTGCCCTGAATGGATGCTACGCGCTGGATCCGCCGCCGACGCACAGGTGCGCGCCGAGCGGCGCGCGGGCTGCACGGTCGAAGATGCGACGTATGAGATCGTGCGCGCGTTGCGGCCTCACCAGCGTGGCTGGTTGCTACGCGCGGCGCGATATAAGCAGCGGCTGCCATTGGACCGCGAGAGCGACATGCACGCGGATGATGTCCGTGCTTGGTGCCTCTCGTTTTGTTCGGCACCAGATAAGGAGAAGAGGTGATCGAGATCAGACACAAGGTTAGCGGCGTTGTGGTCCGAACAGTCGACAGTGACTCGTTGCGCTTGGCCGATCTGCGCGAGGCGGATCTCGGCGAGAGGTACGACGCATGAGCGGCGCTGAATACGTCACCCGACGTGGTCGTGCGCGGCCGAAGCAGCGCAAGACCATCGACCGGCGCAGTCACTACGACCTGCCGTATCGCGAGGCCCCCGACGACGGCGCGATCCTCGTGCATGTCGGGGCCGCACTGCCGACCTGCCTAGACTGCGGGGTGGGCAAACTCCAGTGGGCCGAGGCCGGCTACGTCCCCTGGCATCGCATCTGCGACGGCTGCGGCTCGCATTGGTCGCAGCATCCCTTCGAGGTCTCGATGGTCGCGGTCCGCCGCGAGCCGTCCTGCCGCGGCAATGAGTGGGTGACGACTCTCTGCCCCCTCGGTCCGTGCGCGGACTGCGAGGGGTCCGGCACGCTGACGATGCACCACCCCAAGCGGACATGCTTTGCAGGGGATGCGGGCCGGTGCTCCGAGTTGGCAGCGCGGAAGCGCGCGTCGACTAGGCGGCCCGACGCGCCGACTCTCGGCGCGATCGGGACCGAGAGATGTCAATGCATCTGCCACACCCCGCCGAGCGAGCGGCCGATCATCGGCTACGCGCCACGGCGCTGGGTGGACAGCCTAGGACTCGTCGAGATCGACCCCGAGGCGCGTGTCGATGCCGACTACCTCGCCGCACGCTACGACGGGGCCAGGGGGCCGACGTGGCGCGAGGTGGTCGAGCGCATCACCGACGACGAGATCGGGGTCGCCGTCGCGGAACAGGACCGCACCGGCGGAGTGCCGACCATCCCAGCCTGCTGGGCTCACCGCGCGAGGTTCCACCGATGAGCGCCGCCAAAAGCACGATCGACTATCTCGCGCGGTACGGTCTGCTGCCGGACTGGCGGCTGGAGTGTTCGCCGGGGGCGGCGGATCTGATCCGGGCGCTCTATGCGATGAGCGTGCTCGAGACCGTGGCGGCGGCCGCGAGCGAGCCGATGACGGATCGGACGCTGGCGAGCACCGAAGAACTGGCGCACGCACTCGCGAAACACATCGCCGCGTTCGAGGACCTGTATGGATCGGCGCGAGGAGGGCCCCCCCAATGCCTCTGACCACGATCGGGACCTCGGAGTGTGCGCGGCGGCTCGGGATCAGCCCGCGGCGCGTGCGGCAGTTGATCTCGGCCGAGCAGATCCTCGGGGCGCGCGTGGTCATCGCCGGCAACGTCTGGTCCTACCAGATCGAGGTCGGGCCTGATGGCCTGCCGCGCACGACGAACTGGGATCGAGGGCGTTCCGGCCGCAAACCACGCCGGCGGGATTTGGACTAGAGTATTGACGCAAATCGGGCCGTGTCGGGCGTCGAAACCTGATGGTCCCCCCCTCCGAACGCGCGGCGTCAGGCGCGGCCCGAATCTGTCTCCGCTATCCACCCCAACACACGGCAGGCAATCGGCTCCCGCGCTTCGATCACAACGCCGGCCCCCCGGTTCGTCGAGGTCGTGATCTTCTGATGCACCGCGCCGAGGATCCCCTGCGTCTTCTCGAAAAGCCCCTCGAAGGCGCGGGGCGCGACTTCGTCGAGTTGGTTCGCGACGCGCTCGCCGACGAACACGCTGCGCGTGTTCTGCAACGTCACGGTCACGCCCTGAACCTGTTTGCGTGCGCCGAAGTCGCTGATCTCAAGCGACTCGAGGCGCCCCACGTAGGGCAGACCGACGTGGACGACGCTCGCCGGCTGGGGCAGGGTCACCGCCCCCTCGACCACGACCATCTCCCCGACCGACTTCCCGTCCGCGCACGCGCGTACCGTGAGCCCTTCGAGGTGGGAGAGCCCGCGGAACGTCCGCGCGGCGAGCGACCAGTTCGTGACGGTGGCGTTCTGGAGTGCCGCGGGGGCGTTTGCCTCGAGGACGGCCTGGACGTTCGTCGGCGCTGCGACCGCCGTGATCGTGCAGCGCAGTTCGCGCCGCTCGGTGGCGGTCTCGTAGGGGAATACGACCTGGCTCCCCACGTCGCCCGCGCCGAACCGCGGCGTGCTGGTCAGGATCGAGACTGTCGAGCCCGTCGTCCAGACGGTCCCGGCGAGTTGCGCGGTCGAGCCGTCGGTGACGCGCCCATCGTAGGACAAGGCACTGTCGAGGTGCAGGTCATCGTCCGAATCGTTCTGTTCGGTCAGACCGACGCGCTCGAGGTAGCGCCGGGTCTGGCCGGCCACGGTGCGGCGGACCACCACGTACACGCGCGTCGAAGCGCCCTCGGGCACCGCGACAACATCCTCGTACAGCCCCGTCGTCGTGTGCTGATGCCAGGCCCAGACCTGGTGCTCGGGCAGGTAGGTGAGTCCCAGTAAGACCCCGTCGGACCGGACGGCCGAGACCAGCGCGTAAGGTTGATCGGCGTACGCCCAGGCCACGATCGAGGCCGTCCGGAACAAGTGTTCCGCCATCACGGACAAGTCCGTGGAGCGGTAGACGTCCCAGTCCTCGAACGCCCCTTCGCGCGGCTTGAGGCCGTCGAACGTCAGGTAGAGATAGGTATTGCCGACTTCGAGCGGCTGGAGCGTCGCGGCGCCGCGCGATTCGATCCCCTTCTGGTCGACGCTGATCGCGGTCAGGATCCGCGTCTGTTCGTCGCCGCGCACGCGCACAATCCGCGACGGGGTGCCGATGATGAGGCCGGACTCGAGGCCCAACATCCAGCTCACGCGATCGACGCGCGGTTGCTTGACCGGAAACTGGATCGCGTCGGACTCCCGCGGCGGGCTCGAGCGTCGGAACGAGTTGAAGATCGACGATTCGGAGCCGTACACCGTGAGCGGGTTGGCATTGGAGGCTGCGAGAAACTTCCGCTGCTCGTAGTAGGTCCCGGCGCCCGGGTAATTCCCCGACGCGAACGGATCGGCGCCGGACGGGGGCGACTCGGAGTACACCGGCGCGAAGTTGTCATCGAAAAAGAAGGTGCGACCCTTCGCTTGCCCGATGAACCCGTGCTGGCCGTTCCGGCCCCTGTAGACGTTGTAATACGCGGGGGCGGCGCCGGTCGGCGCGGTCCAAGCGATCTTCGCCTTATCGACGCGATTGACGACGTCGAGCTTCACGTTCGCGCTCACGACGTTCGACGCGATCGACTCCTCGCCCGTGTCGGACACGGCGGTGACGACCCATTCCCATTCGAGCGAGTCGGCCGCCCCCGTGTTCCCTTGCGCGAGGTTCGCCGAGGTCGGCGGAAGTTGGGTCGGGGCATTCGTGACTTGTGTGAGTTGCCAGCTCGTCGCACCGGTGCGGCGCAGCTCGCGCTCCTGATAGAGCGGATGCACCAACGTCAGGATGTCGCCCGACTGGAAATACTGGAGGGCGCGCAGATCGCTCGCCGCGTACGGAGTGGGGACCTCGAGCGGCAGACCGGTGCCGGGATCCAGGACCGTCTGGCCGGCGGTGTGAAACCGCACGTAAGCTGGGCCGAACTCGAGCACGTAGCTCTGCGCCGAGCTGAACACGAACGGAATGAGCCGGACGGCGTTCGCCGAGTCCTTCACCTCGCGGACGAGCCGCGTGCCGGGACGCAGCTCGGCGCCGCCTTGGGGACGGACGATGAAGTTACGAATGAGCCGAGCGCTCGTCCGATAGCGGTCGGTATCGACGCGCCCCAAGAGCTTCGGCGTGATCTCCCCGCCGGCGAAGGACCATTGGGATTCCCGCGCCACGTCAGCCCCGCGCCGCCTCATAGCGGCTCGGGATATTCGGTCCGTCGGCGCGACGCTGGTAGTCGTCGATCATCGCCTCGCCGAGCGCCTCGGACGCCACTTGGGCGATGTATGAGCGGGTCTGGAGATCGCCCTTCAAGGGGCCGATCAGCTTGACCGCGAGCGCGGCGGCGAGCGCGTTGCGAGCTTTCGAGGTCCAGATCCCGTAGTTGTCGACATCCCGCACGTAGACCAGAGTCGCGGGATCGACCTGGGTGTAGATCTCGAGCGCCTGCGCGTCGCTGGTCGGCGCCACGAGGAACGGATACGCCTGTTCCGGGAGCCGCTGAAGCCGCTCGTCGGCAAGGTGGAGCGGCTTGACCATCTTGTCGGGCGGAGCCCAGGCATAGACCCACGGCTTGAGGGGGGTCGTCGCGTTCCGGACGAGGGCCGCCGTCGTCGTCGCGAAACTCCAGGCGTGACCACAGGCCAGGATGTCGCGGCGCGTGTCATCGAGGAACTGGCTGCACAGCCGCGCCGAAAGGCTCTCGTCCGTCAGCGCGGTGATCTGCGCCGACTCCCCGCACAAGGACAGAGCCTGGTTGCAGATCCGCGCCGCGGATTGATCGCTCACAGGACTTCACGGTCGGCCGCACGCGGGCCTTGGGCTGTCCCGACGCCTGCCGCGGACGGCGGGGCGGCGGGTCCGGGAACGGCACTCACGGAGGCGGCTTTGGCCGGCTTGGCCGGCTTAAGCTTGTCGCGGTCCGGCGCCTTGCCGGAATGCACCGCGGCCGGCGGGGCGGTCGAGGGGGGGAGCGACGCGCGGGCGGCCTGTTCGGCGGCCAGCGCCTCCGGCTCGTAGGGCTGCCAGTTCCGCGGTGGCTTTACGCCTTCGGGCAGCTCGATGATCGCCGGATGTTCCGGGCTCGCTTTGTGGAGTTCGCCCGTCTGGCAGTTGTACCAGCTCTGGGTCGTGACGTACTGGGGCATCGTGGCCTCCGGAGTTGCCTCGCCCCGGCCAGGGCGTCCCCCAGCCGAGGCGAGGTCAGAAGGGATTAGGGGTTGAGGTTTTCTTGCTTGTCCGGGCTGATTTCCGTGTCCAGCGTGATCGACGGCGAGGTGCCGCCGACCGTGTAGATGATCCCATAGTGCCGTTTCGCGCTGGCCTGCGGGCCGATCACAATTTCCTTTTGGGTGTTCGCGACCGGGGTGAAGGTGCCGGAGTCGGCAATGTCGATCACGTTCGAGGTGAGGGCCGCATCATCGGCGCCGACCAGGCGCGCGCGCAGGGTCGGGCTGGTTCCGGAGACGGCCGTGATATTGAGGACGAGGCCGAGCTTTTTCTGCCACCCACTGAACAGCTTCCGGGCGACGCCGGCGTCGTAGGTGTTCGTCGAGTTCGCCGTAGCGGTCAGGACCTGATCGGTCGAGAAGTTGAAGAGAAAATCGAGCAACGACATAACGCACTCCTTTCGGGGGCCAGGGGCCCGGTTACGAGATCGCCGACTCCTGGACCAGGGCGTCGGTGATCCGGATCGGGACGCCGAGGAAGTGAGGAATCAGGAGTCCGTCGTTGGTGGCTTCGTTGCCGGGAGCCTTCGCGTAGGTCAGGAAATTCGCGTCGTTCGAGGCGAGTTGAGCCATCAGCTTGGCGGCCGACGTGCGGTTCATGTAGAAGCGCGCCCGACCGGCTTCCAAGTCGTAGACGTTGGTCATCATGTTCTGCATGGCCAAGTACAACCCTCGAGCGGTGTCGGCGTACGGGGTCGTATCGCCCGGATCCCACTGGTGGCGATGGGCGTACCGATAGTCCTCGACGACCAGCCCGAACTTCCATTGGAACTTGGTCACCCAGGCATGGAACGTGCGATTCGAGGAGTCGAGCACGAGTTGTTTGCCGAGGTCCTCGTTGCGGAATCCGCCCATCGAGTTCTTAGGGTAGAAGGAGTAGATCTTGCCCGGGGACCAGTTGATGAGCCAGACGGACTGGCAATCCGTGCCGGAGTTCGTCCCCTTCGTCACGTAGCTCGAGGCGGTGAAACCGGAGGTCCCGCCGTAGCGCGCGCTCAGACCGTGGAACCGCTCCGGGTTAGTCACGGCCGAGTGATAGAACACCCCGGTCGCGATCTCTTGCTTGAACGCCTCGAGGAACGCCATATCCTCGGAGGCCCGGTAGGCGGCCGGATCCCCGCCCAGTTCGGCCAGGTCGACGTCGACCTTGCTGTAGTCCTCGAGCATCCCGGCCACTTCGTCGAACGTTCCGACCGAGGAGACCGAGCCATTGATCCCCTGATTGAAGCGGCGCCAGGTCGGGCTGGGAAGGCCGGTGCGCGCCGCGACGCGGTGCCCGGTCTCGGTGTTGCCGGGCACCATCGGCATGTCTTGGAGCAGGGGCAGTTTCTTCGTGAGCAGCTCGGCGATCTGCATGAGCGAGCCGCCGGGATCGAGCCGGGCCATCACGTCCGCGAACGTGCTGAACCCTCCAGTAAGTGTCGCCATGATGCGTCCTCGCAGAGCGAGCCGGTGGCTCGCCCGTCGTTAGGTTTTCGGGAACAAATCGGGGGAATTGGGGTAGAGCTTGCGGAACGTCTCTTGATCGGTCTGCTGAGTATTCGGCCGTTGTCCCGGCGCGAAGCGATCCTCCCCGCGCGACGCGCGGAGTTTCGCGAGGCCGGACAAGAAGCCCGAATGCACGTGCAGCCCGAGGTGGGTGAGCATGGTCATCGTGTCCTCGCCGAAGGTCTGGCGGGCGAAGGCACTCAGGTCGCGCATGAGGTTGTCGTGGTCTTTCCCGCCCAGCTCCGGGTGCTCGCGCAGCTCTTTCGCCATCTGCGTCACCTCGGCGGCGAACAATCGGTCCTGTTCGGCGGTCCGGGACTCCTGGACCTGCTGCCAGGTCTCCGCCAGTTTGTTGGCCGCCTCTTGCGTGAGATGCAGATCCTTGAACGCCTGGCTGAACAGGGCGCGGGCGTCGTCCCCGAGTTCGAACCCTTCGCGCAGCTCGAACGTATACGCCTCCGGCACGACCGGTTCGGCGGGCGTGTCCGCGGGCTTAGGCTCGGCGGCCGGGGCCGGCGGGGAAGCGGGAGCGGGAGTTGGGTCGGCAGCGGCGGGTGTCGTCACGGGCTTAGGCTCGGCGGCCGGGGCCGGCGGGGAAGCGGGAGCGGGAGTTGGGTCGGCAGCGGCGGGTGTCGTCACGGGAAGATCCCTTTTTCGATGCCCTCGAGGTACATCTGCCGGACGAGGTCGGGGGCGGCTTGCTTCAGGGCATCGAGGAGCCGTAGTCCGACCTTGGTTTGACCGTTGCGCTCGAGGGCTTGCGCCTCCGATCCCGCCACGGCCCCCAGCGCGCAGAAGTCCGGGGAATGGAGTAGCTCAAGCACGAACGCGCGCGCGTCCGCGGTGGCCAGCGACGCCTTGATGCGGAGCGCCCTCAGGGCCATCGCTTCCTTGTGCTCGCGCTCGAAGGCGGCGGCGGTCGTCATGCTTGCGCCGCGGGCGCGTTCGCAAGGACGCGCTGGAGCAGGCTCGCCTTATTCGGGTCGATCGCCGCGAGCTTCTCGGCGGCGTCCGCCATCGGCTTGGCCGCGCTCGCGCCCTCCAAGAGGGCTTCGCGCTCGGCCCGCGCGGCCGCGCGTTCCTCGACCTGTTCTCGCGTCCGCGTGTAATTCGGCGGCACCGCGTAGCGCTCGGCGAGGCCGCGGACGGTCGCCTCGGTGTCGAGCACGTCGAGCGCGGTCGGGTCCATGTCGGCCAGGTCGCGGGTGATCGAAAGCCAGAGCTGGGTGTCGCCGACTTCCTGGCGACGGTAGTAATTCGCCAGGTTCGAGACGTACTCGACGCGGAGCGGGCGTCCCTGGAGGATCTCGGGCGGGGGCGGGACCAGGTTGTACCAGTCCATGATGTCGAACACGCGGTCGATTGTCGGATCGAGCATCTCGGTCATCAGACGCTCGACCGTCGGCCCGACTTGCTGGAGTCCTTCCTGGATCAGGCGCTCGGCCTCGAAGGCCGTGATCTGGCGCTCCGAGCCGGTCAGCACGGTGAACATATCGGCCTTGAGAATCGTCTTGATCCGGGCTTCCACGGCGCGGATCTCGGCGCCCATCTCTTGCAAGGAGCCGCTCGACTGGAACAGCGGCGCGGCGCGGTGCTCCTGGGTCGAATCGTAGAAGGTCCAGGTGCCAGGCATGAGCGACCGGGGCTGACTTCGCAGGCTGATCGGGGCGCCCATCGGGGGCTTGTTCAAGAGCGCAATCAGCTCGAGCTTGTCTCTCTCCATGAGCTGCAGCATCTTGATGTCGCCGAGGGCGTCCATCCCCGGGCAGCCGCCGTACACGTCCTCGCCCTCGACCTGCCAGCGCGGGGCGATCACCGGAAACACGCGATAGCCCGACGCGCGGGCGAACTTGCGTTCTGGGTTGCCGGCTTCCCACGTGAGCGACACGTACGGCAGCAGGGGCAGATCCTCCGCGCCCGCGCCGTCGAAGGTGTTCGGAGCGATGAGGTGGAAGATCGGGCGCCAGGTGTTCCACTTTTTCTCGCGGGCGAGCTGCTGGACCTGCTGGGAGAGCGCGCCGAGTCCGAATTGCTCGACCATCTGCGCGACGGTCATCTGAAACTCGCGATAGAAGTACCGGACACGCCCGCGGGCGTCGTTGCCCAAGGCATACGACCCCGGCGGAATCACGTGAGCGTGGCAGACCGCTTCGGGATCCTCGTCGATCACCATACACGCGGTCCCGAACCGGGGGAGGTCTTGGTACATGAGGCCGAAGGCGTTGTAGAGATTCGAGCGCTGAAGGACCTGCCACATCCGGTCCTCGAGCACGTAGAGCCAGCGCTGCACCGCGCCATCGGCGGCCAGCTCCGGGTCGGGCACGATCAGCCGAAACCACCGTTTGCGGCGGGGAGTGAGTCCATCGGCGAGGCCCGCCGCGACCGTGTTGAGGTACGCGATCGGGTTTGAATTGAGGATCTTCTCGTTGCGCTTCCGGCCGTCGTTGTGATCCCCTTGCCCCAAGAACCGGCCACGACGGGGCGCCGTGTACTCGCCCAATTCGCGCCAGTGGGCGAGCCACGAACTCCGGTCGCGTGTGAGGTCCGAGACCGTGAGGGCGACTTCGTCCCAAACGGGAATCCTCAAGAGCCAGCCCCCAAGAGGGTCAGCCCTCCGAGCGGCGGCGGGACCGTGAGTCCCGGCGGGCCCGTCAAGATCGTGCCGGCGCGGCCGCGCATGAGGCGGAGCCGACGCGCTTCTCGTTGGCGGCCTTCCAGGACGGCCGGATCGACGGGGGTCGGCAGACCGGGCACGCGGTAGCGGCCTTTGTTCTGGCGCGCCATCACGAGCCGGCGCGCGCGGCGGCGGGCTTCGTCGACGATCTGCTGGCCACGGTTCTTCTCACCACGGGGCCCGGTTGACGGCATGAGCGCCTCCGGTCCCATCCTAACCGATCTTGCCCGACTGTCACCCCATGAATGGGGACAGTGCGCTAGAGGCGAGCGTAAGGCTCAAACACCTCGGGCTTGGGGACGACGCCAGGATGCTCGGTTCCAGGCTGAACCTCGAACGCGAACGTCACGGCCAAGGCGTCCCCGATGTCGGGAGACAGTAGACCGCGCGCCTTCATCTTCTCCTTGGATTCGAGCACGAGCCGGCCGTTGACGAGCGAACGGCCATGCCGGACGCCGCACAAGTCCTCGATCCACTCCTCGCCTTGCGGCAGCGCCCCGCCGGACTTGAGCCACTCCTTGAGCGCCCACCACATTTCGGCCCGCTTGTTCGCGAACTTCGGGTCGATCGGTTTGCCGCCAAACTCGACGCCATGCACCGGAATACCCAGGCTCCGGAGCACACCGACGAGCGAGGCGCCCCAGCCGCCGCTCGCGTCGACGAAGATCGCGTGCGGGCGGAAGTTCTTCGCAGCCTGGGCGACGGCCGCGGCGAGGAACTCCCAGTCCTGGGTGGGGTAGATCTTGGGCTTGAACGCGACGAGGCCCTGCCGCGCCACGATCACTGAGCGATCCTCGCCGTCGCCCGCGACGTCGACCCCGAGGACTCTGGCGGCGCGCTCGAACGCGAACGGCTCGACGATCCGGCTCTGGGCGGCGAGCACCGCGGCTTGTTCGATGAGCTGCTGCGGTCCGGCGGCGGTGAAATCGCAATACAGTTCCTGGGCGATCTCGGCCTCGGTCATGTCGCGCTTCATCTCGGCCAGCTCGTCCGGGTCGATCACCTGCGTGTCGTCGACCGTGAGCTTCATGGCGAGCCAGGACCGGTTCTGGAGCGCTTTCTGGAACCGGAGCGACAACAGATTCACCCCCGCCGGCGTGCCGATAAAAAGCGACCAGCCTTTGAAGTCTTGGAGCTGAGGCCGGATCACCTCGCCCCACAGGCGCGGCTTGAGCCACGCGACTTCGTCGAGGGTGACCCCATCGAGGTAGGGGCCGCGCAGCGCGTCGGGGTTATCGGCGCCGTTGACGATGATCCGGCTCCCGTTGTAGAGCCGAACCGTCAATTCCTGTTCGTTGATCTCGGTCCGCGGGAGTTGGAGCGTCCAGCGCTTGAGTTTCTCCCACATCACGTCCTTGGCTTGCCGCCGAAACGGCGCGAGGTACATATATCGGCCGTCGCCGCGGTGGTTTTCGAGCGCGGCCTGGATGTTCGTCGCGAGGGCGAGCGTGGACTTCCCGGCCCGGCGGTGAATCACGAGCACGTTGTGGCGCCGGTAGCGCTGGGCGACACTCTGCTGCCAGGGCCGGGGGCGGAACCCGAAGTCAATCGTCCGAATCGTCATCGTCCTCGTCGCTGGGCAGCGACGCCTGGACTGGCGTGTTCGTCGGCGCGACCGCATGCGCCGGGGTGCGCGGGAGTGGCAGCACGATGGTCGGGGGTGACTGGGGTAGATCGGCCGCCCCTTCGACGCGCCCGCAGACCTCTTCACGGATCCTGGTCGCGGCCTCGAGCTTGAGCCGCGCCGTGGCCACGGCGAGCCGCATGCGTTCGCGGCGCACGCGCAGGGCGATCTCGACCTGGAGCCGGGCCTGTTTGGGGTCGGCGCCCGCGACGGGCGTCAGGTCGAGATCGTCCTCGATCGGGAGCCGCATGCACTCGAGGATCGTGTCGAGCGCCTCGTTGGCAATCTCCCGGACTTCCGGCGGGGCGCCGTCCGGAACGCGCCATTCGATCGTGCGCCGGGCCATAGCTGATCCTCGCAGAAACGCCTCGCGGGATCCACGCGGCCGCCCCGGTCCCGCGCGGGGCGGCGGGCGATCCGAGCGCTTCTTGCGCGGGCCGCGATCCGGGCCGCGCTCGCCCCGCCGCCGGCGGCGGGGCGGCACGATCCCCGGCAAGGCGCCCTGATCGCTCACGTCGTCGTATGCCCGAAAGGTCGCGCGGGGCGAGCGATTAGCGCGTTCGCGGTCGCCCTGATCTTCTCCAACTCGTCGACAAACTCCTCGTTCTCGCGCCGGAGTTGCGTGAGAGACACTTCAAGACCCCGCACGTAGTCCTTGAGTTGCTCAACGGCGCCGCACTCCGGGTTCGCCAGGCTGGCGAACAGCAAGCCCTGGAACTCCAGCGTGAGGGTCTCCTCCGGCGCGGCCCCGCATACGCGGAGTTCGACCTCCTTGGCGCCGTTGTCGGTCCACGCGACGAAGGCATCCCATACGCTCCAGAAAACCAGCGACGCGCGCGTGCCGAAACCCCTACAGCGCGAGCAGACGTGCCCTCCCAAACAGCCCGGTGTGCCGCACACGGCTGGGCGCGTCGGGCCGGCCACCGGGATCCACGCTTCGCCGTGGCAGCCTGGGCACACGCTAGGGACATGACGATGGGCCGCCTCCAACTGGGCGACCTGTTCATGGTGCGCGGCTTTCCACGCAACGAACTGCGGCAAGACTTTCGAACACCGTTGCAAGCGCATCACAAACTCCCTTCAGCGCTGAAATCCAGCGCGTGTTGTGCGAGGCGCTCGACTGCGAGCGCGCAGTACCGTTCTTCGATCTCGATTCCGATCGCTCGCCGACCCAAGCGGCGAGCCGCGACCAACGTCGTCCCGCTCCCGGAGAACGGATCGAGCACGAGATCGTCCTGGCCGGCTGAATAGCGGAGGAGCAGGTCGACGAGCGCGACCGGCTTTTGTGTCGGATGAACGGCGCGACCGTGCTCGTTCCGGATGCGCTGCACGGAGCGCGCCATCCTTGGGCCTCCGTCGATCGACACATACGTCTGCGATCCAATCGGAGCGCAGTGTGTCGGCTTTGTCTTGCGCCTGATCGTTCTCTTGGTGGCATCGTCCGTGTAGACAGGGTTGTGCGGACACTCCGACCAGGGACCCCTGTAAAATAGTGCAGCGATTTCGTGGACGCGCCGAAAGCGATCGGCGTGGAAACCTGAACCGTTTTGCTTCTCCCAAACGATCTCCTGAGAATGGCGAAACTTCGCGTCTGCGAGCGGCCCCCACTCGCGCACCAGGCTGCGCAGGGAACCGAACACCCAAGCCTGTCGCACGCTCGCGCGCAGGAGTTTGGGCCACGAAACACGCGAGTCCCAATGCAGCGCGGTCTCGCCGTAGGGCGGATCCACGATCGCCAGCTGCGCCTCGATCTCCGGCACGATCTCGCGCGCGTCGCCGTGATAGATCGTGATCCCTCCCTGGTCGTAGTAGGGGGTCATGGCGTGGCCGGCGGCTCGAGCGGCCAGTGCCGCAGCAAGAAGTCACGGATACGTTCGGCGTCCTTCGCCGTCAGCCGGACATATCCACCTGGATCCGTCACGACCAGTTCAAGGCGCGTGGCGTGACGATCGGCGAACAGATAGATCAGTTCCCCAATCCGCATGCGCCGGCGGTGTGGTGGTTCGAGTTTCTTCTTCATCTCGTCGCCTCCAGGACCGCCCGGGCGAGGGCGCGGCCCATGGGAATCGGAACGCCGTTCCCGATCGCTTTGCGCTTGCCATTCGCGGTGAATGGGCAGTGCTCGAGGTAATCGCTAGGGAGCCCTTGCAGCACGAGCATCTCCGCGAGCGTGAAATTCTCGAAGCGCCCTCCCTTCGGCGATTTCTCTCCGGAGTTCCTCCCCGTGACCGTTAAGGTCTGTTCGCTGCGAGGCAGCTTGAGCGGGGCGAGGTCGATGTAGCTGCGCAGATCGAGTCGCGTTTCGCCACGAACACCGAACGACCAGCGCCGCAGTCGCTTCTGTCGCTCGCCCAGCGAGCTGTTGCACAGCAGGAAGGTACGCACCGCGTAGCCCTCAACGACCGGGACCGGAGCACCGCGGACGTTCTCCATCAAAAACCAACGGGGCGCCGCTGCTCGCACGACGCGCTCGAACTCAGGAATGAGGTTGCCGAAGCGCGGTTCGAAGCCTTTCGCTCTCCCTAAGTTCGCGAGGGGCGAAAACGACTGACACGGCGGACCCCCGATCACGCCGGCGAACACACCGGGCGGCGGATGGAACGCGCGCACGTCGCCGCCCCAGATCACGTCGGGGCCGCGCACGACACAGAAGCCCTCGAGCTCGAACGCCCGATCCAACAGCCCGATGCCGGGGAACAGGGACAGGATCATCCCGGCACCACAATCGACCAGCAGCGGAGCCAGACACCCCAGAGGTCCACGAGCGCGACGATGAACAGAGCGCAAGCGAAAGAGAGCGCGACAAGGCCCGCCCCCGTTAACGCCGCCCCGACAAGTCTCTCACCTGGCTCGCACAGACGTTCGAAGCCGTCCTTGAGCGCGCTGGCGCCGTAAGAAAAACAGAACATGAAACCGAGCACGAGGATCGCATCGGCCAACAGGCGCAGCGCGATCCCGACCACTGGCACCTCGAGGGCGTTCATGGCTGAAGTCTCACGATCGTGAAGTACGTCAGGAGCGCTGTCCCTAACGAGATGACGACGAAGCCACAACAGAGGCAGACGCACCACGCGACCAGCCGCTGAACCTTGCGCCCGCTGGCCGGTTCGCTAAGCACGTCGCGGAGCGCCGAGAGGCTGGCCCCGACCATAAACCCACCCAAAAGCGAGCTGATCGCCGCGAACAACAACGCATAACACAAGACTTCAGTCATGGGGCCCTCCAGGTTCCCCGGCGGCCGGTGAGTCGGTCGTACCTCCGACGCCTTGGTTCGTCGGACCTGCCCCCTCATGGGTAGCAGCCGCTCGCTGACCGCCGAGGATCTCTTGGGGTACGTGCGTGCGGCAGGTGCGGCGATATTGCCCACGTGAGAGCCACCCACACGACACGCGTTTTGGGCACAAAGGCACGTCGCACAACTCCGCGAATCGCTCCGCGCAGTGCCCGCAGGATGGGCACCCGCGAACCGACTCGAAGGGCTTGAACGGGTGCGGTGATCTCAACAGCTCGCTTTCGCTCGTGACATGAAAGCACTGCGGACACCGCCAGCGGGTCACGGCTCCTCCTTCATCGCTTCGTCCTCCCCGCCGGGACCGAGGGCGCCCGGAACTGCCGCGCGGCCTGGCGCTGTTTGTGGTGGGACCACTGTTCTTGGCGCCGCCGCACTTCGAGTGCGCCAGCGATGCGCCCCTGGATCGTCACGACGGCCCCGTGACCGACTTGTCCGGGCGGACCGCCCGCGGACAGGGAATCGAGGTGGAACGATTCCCAGAGCCAGCCAAAGCGTCCAGGCGAGTGCTCGGTGAGCACGTCGGACCAGCCGTCATCCGCCAGGATGCCGGCCTCGACCAGGGCGTCGAGAATGAACTTGCGGACGATCACGAGGTTGTCCGGATCCACACGCACGAAACTCGTCCACCAACACCAGCCGAAGTCCGCTCTTTCGAGCGGTACGACACCCGCCGACCGAAACAGGAGCGCCACGTCACGCTGGACAAGTTGCTTCAGGCGCGCGTAGCGATCTGTTCGTCCGAGCTGGCCGACCTCGCGGGCGACGACGCGCTTCGCCGCGAGGATCTTGTTCCCGGCGGGGAGGTTGTCGAGCGCCACCTCCCACTGCCAGAGTTCACCGGGCACCGGGTAGTGCCCGTTCCCTTGGGCCGGTTCGAGACCCGGATCGAGCCGCTTTCCCGACATATCCACCTCCATCCACAGGTTTTTTCCACAACTGTGGAAAACACCCGAGAAGCCCGCCCCGTGCGCGATCCGCAGGAGATCGCCGAGCGCACGCGAGGCGAAGAGAAAAAAGCACTACTGCTGTGTACTGCTTGCTGAATACTGCTTGCTGCTTGCTGCTTGCTGTTTTGCGGAACGGTCTCCGGAACCGTTCCCATAACCCTTCCCGATACCGTTTCTCCATGCCTCCAGGTACGAGTCGCCCAGGTGCAGAAGCAGCTCCTCGATCTGGCTCACGGCCCGGATCCGCAGGGGGCATTCCGGCACGTGCTCGAGCGCCTTGCCCCAGTTCATCGCCACGTTGGGGTTGTCGGGGGCGTGGATCTCCTGGCGCAGCGCGCCCGCGATCCAGATCAAGGGCGCGCGCGGGTCGCGCTCGAGAAAACCCTCTTGTTCGAGTTCGCTCAGTGCCGCAGCCGTCGGCTCGGGCTCCCACACGAGCCGCTCCGCGAGGCCGAGCGCCCCGATCGGGGCCAAGCCCGGGATGGTCGCTACGTCGCTCGTGAGCAGATAGAGCCAGAGCGTTTGGGCGTTGGGTGCGGGCCCACTGAGCGCCCGCACCCGCGCGTCGCGCCAAACCCGGACCAGGACCTTGCGGTAGATCACGCCTCACGCGAGGACCTGCACGCCAATCTCGCGGGCCGTCAAGTAGTTCCTGAGCCACTGGGCGAGGTCGGCGGCGATGTCGCTCGCGACGTGAAGCGGTTCGAGCGAGACAAGAATCCCCGCCGTCTCGTGCTGTTCGAGCCGCATGAGCCACGGCGCGGCAGGTTCTCCGGACCCCTGGTCCCAGAGTTCGGGCCAGCGCGCCCGCTCGATCAGATTGAACACGGGCGTCGGCTTCGATTCCGCGACGGCGCTCGACTGGCGCACCGTGAGCGTTTGGCCTAGCCCGCTGTCCTCGTTGGACATCTGGGAGATCTTCGTCACATTCCCGCAAATCCGGCAGAAGCGCTCGAGTTCCTGACCGCGGTAGAACACTTGGGGCGCCAGGCGCAGCGCCCGCTCGAGCGGCATCGGGCTGGCGGGCCAGGTCGGCGCCTTGCGTACGACGTGGGCGAGCGTCGGAACGAGCGCCTGATGCGGCGGGGCAACGCCTTCATTGGCATCGGCCAGAAGGTCCGTCGCCGACAGATCGAGCACGCGCAGACTACCGGGAGCGCAATGCACGGCGAGGTCCGCCCAGCGGGCCTTGATCTCGGGCCGCAGCAACCAGTTTTCGAGCCCGGGGATGGTGCTCAGCCGCAGCACCGGCGCGGCGACCGGGCGCAGTCTATGCACCATGCCGCTCGGACCGAACAGGCACGGGACGCCGTCGATGGTCTCGACCTTCGTGTAGCCCAGGCGCTCGGCGATCCACTCGAGCGCGTCCTTCGTCAGATCACTCACGTAACCCTCCGTTTTCTGGCGGCACGAACGGCACCGCCCTGAGACCTGGAGTCTCAGGTTGAGACTCGTCAAACATTTCGAGTTGGCGGGCCGTCGACTGGACGGCGGCGCGCTCGCCCTCGATCGTCCCCAAGGCGGCGCTATGGGCGACGGGGCGCATCGCCGCGAGCTTGCTGTTGGCCGAGATGATGATCTCGGCGTTTCGCCGCTCGGGGTCTGCGGTAATCTCGATCTTGAGCGTGATCGTCCTCTTCGCCTCGGGGTCGGTGTTCGGGTCGGCGATGTTCTCAAGGGTGCGCTCGAACTCGCGCGCGAAAAGCTGTTCGGCCGCGCCGTCATTCAGGGCGGCGAGGGTCACGCGGGTCCAACCCTCAAGCATGGCGATCCTCCCATAGGACGCGGGGCCCGGTGGCGGGTTCCAACGCCTCGGTCCGGCCCCAGCATCGACCGAGTTGGAGCACGACGTAGATCACGAGGCACACGATCACGAGCCGGCCCAAGGCGCGCCAGGCGCGGCCTTCGGCCGCGAGGTGCGCGGCTTCCTCGTCCTCGAGTTCACGACACATCTGCATGAGATCCTGCATTCGTCTCTTCCTCCCTCGGGGCCTCCCAGCCCGGTGTGAAGCGTAGCCAGAACGCATGCAGTTCCTGGACCAGACCGAGCACGCGCGCGAGATCGTCGCGCAACTGCGCGATCTCTCGGCGTGTCGCGCGGCCTTCGTCGCGCACGACGGCCTCGAACAGGGACAGCGTCGATCGGTCCATCCGAAACTCCTCACGCCACGACGCGGCGTCGTTTCTTCGTCCGCGCGCGGCGGGCCGCGCGCTCCCGCGCGGTCAGCCGTGCGATTCCGAGATCCACCGCGCGGCGCAGCAGATCGTTCAGGCTCGAGCCCGTGAATTGGCGCAAGCGCTCCAGCTCCTGAAGCTGATCGCGAAACCACCGGACCGAAACCGGCGAAGCACTGAGTTCTCGCATGGGTGCACGATAGGCTGGGCCGATGTGGCCCGTCAAGGGGTTTGTAGTACAAAAGACTACAAACCTCTTGACGGCCCAGGAATCCGGATGCAGATTCCAGGCAGGAGGTGACGATGCGCGCCATCTACTTCTGCGAATGATCAGCAGCCCGTGGGTGCTCGTGCACGAAAGGAACTTCGTGCTTGAGCTGTTGTGCTTGGTCTGCGGCGTAGCGTCTGCCGTGGACATCACGCGCGAGACGCACACCTACGCCGGCGCGATCGACTCCGCCGTCCGATCGGTGCGGCACTTCCGCGCGGGGCACGCCGGATGCGAAGCGGACGAGTTCACGATGCGCACCATCTTTCTGTTGGCCCTGGGGGGCGCGAACTGGCCGGCGCTCCTGCGCGAGCAGCGCGTCCGACTGACCACCGAACGAGAGTGGCACTGGATCACGGCCGAACTCGCCGCGGTGCGCGCGGCCAACGACATCAGGAGGCCCCTTGATTCGCGTCAAATACGACCATACCTGCGCCATCTGCCACACCGGAACCAGTGAAATCTGGGCCCTCGGCGGCGACGTCTACGTCGCGATCCCGATCCAGGACCGCGCCAAGGCCGAGGCCGGCGGCTTGGTGCGGATTCGCGCGCTGACCGCGGACGAGGCGCGGCTCGTCGCTGAGGAGCGCGCGCGGGTGCGCGCGATCTGCCACGGCGATCTCGACCACAAGCACGGCCGCGTCATCGAGCGGCTACGGAGGTCACGATGAGCTTTCAACGCAAGGCCAGGAAGATCCGCGATCAACGGCGCTCGCAGCGCGAGGCCACGGCGCTTGCCGCGTTCGCGCAGCTGTTCGAGCAGTACCTCGAGCGCTGCGCGGGGCATCAGGCCGCCGTGATCCGGTTCGGCTATGTCACGACGGCCGATGAAAACCGCGGGACGGAGATCGTCATCGAGACGTTCCAACCCGCGCGGGTCGAACGCGCCGAGACGCTCGAGCAGTTGTGCCTGGCGTTGGCGAACTTCCTCGATCAGATCGAGCCGCCGTCTCCGATCATCCAGGTCGCGCGGCTCGAGATCACCGACATCACGCACTGAACGCGATCAGGCGCCGGCGTAGACGTACGCGAACAGGCCGATCTCCGGGTTGAGCACGTTGAACGCGGCGCCGCCGCCCGTCGAGGGTCCGGTG
>FRDC01004907.1_pt5 | contig 19373 bp, 17 predicted proteins | sample 1106171 | NCBI WGS metagenome assembly FRDC01 (sample SAMEA3930566, study PRJEB13176) | freshwater metagenome | biome: Drinking water system; feature: drinking water; material: water | place: Singapore | collected 2014-12-20 | reverse complement strand
TGATTCCCCTGCTCTACCGCTGAGCTACCGAGCCACCTGAAACGCAAGGCGCGTAACCTAGCGAAAAAGCGCCGTGTGTCAATATAAGCGTGCGTACGCATTTATGGCCGAGCGCAGGGTAGCAAAAATGCGTAGGGGCAGCAGCCCCTGACGTTTTAATTTCAAGCTAACTGCAATGAATCGAGTGCGGATTTGAGTTCGTAGATAAATTTGCGGGATTCAGCCTCTTCGTATTCTTCTGCCTCACTACCCCAAACGGGGTTTGGCCACGCCGCATCGGCTTTATAGCGAGCAATCACATGCACATGCAGCTGTTGCACCTGGTTGCCCAGCGCGGCTATATTGAGCTTATCCGGCGTGGTGAGCGCATTCAGGATATGAGAAACAATGGCGATTTCGTCGCTTAACTGATGCTGCTGTTCGCGTGTTAAATCAATCCATTCACGAGCGTTCTCCACGCGCGGCACTAAAATGACCCATGGAAATCGCTTGTTATTCATCAAGCGTACGTTACATAACGGCAGGCTCGTGACATCCAATGCATCGCGTGCCAACCGCGCATCGAGTGTAAATCCGGTAGGTTTCATGCGATTACCCCGCCTTTTCTGGACGAGTATCTATACGAGCCTAATTCCGCTTGTAAACTGGTCATTCGCCCATGTGCCCACGCTTGCCATGCCTGATGGTGGCCAATGGGCGCCGATGGCGATTCTGACAGGCTTGGTGCTGGTATTTCGTGATTTTGCACAACGTGAAATCGGCCATTGGATTTTCATTCCGCTGGTCATTGGCATGGTGATTTCTTTTATAATGGCGCCTCCTGCGATTGCGTTTGCCAGCGCGGTGGCGTTTGGCATCAGCGAACTGGTTGACTGGTTGGTATACACGACGAGCAAGCGCCCACTCTCGCAGCGCGTGCTCATTTCTTCCGCGTTTTCGGCACCACTCGATTCCGCTGCGTTCTGGTTTCTCGCAAGCTTCAGTGTGGCTGGCACTTTCGTACTATCGACCATACTGACATCGATAGCCAGCAAGCTATTGGGGGCTTACCTGGTGTATCGTGTGCTACGCCGCAACGAGCTTAACCAAATACCCGTTTAAAAATCGTGTCTACATGTTGGGTATGGTAAGCTGGGTCGAACAACGCGGCCAGCTCGGAAGCTGAAAGATGCGCTGCGACCGCTTTATCGTTTTTCAGCTCGTGCATAAAATCAGCGCCTTGCTGCCACACCTTCATGGCAGCCGCTTGTACTGCTGCATAGGCAGCCTCGCGGCTCATGCCCTTTTGGGTAAGCGTAAGCATGACACGTTGCGAGTAAATAAGCCCGCGCAGCTGATGCAGGTTTTTTTCAATATGCTCTGGGTATATTACCAACTTGGCAATCACTTCGGTGAGCCGTTGAAGGGCAAAATCGAGCGTAATTGTGGCATCAGGGGCGATGAAGCGCTCGACCGACGAATGCGAAATATCGCGCTCGTGCCATAAGGCGACATTCTCTAGTGCTGGGGTCACCGCACTGCGCACCATGCGCGCCAGGCCGCAGAGATTTTCGGACAAAACGGGGTTGCGTTTGTGCGGCATGGCCGACGATCCTTTTTGGCCTTTGCTAAAAAATTCTTCAGCCTCGAGCACCTCAGTGCGTTGTAAATGGCGGATTTCAGTCGCCACATTCTCAATCGACGAGGCAATCACACCCAGCGTGGCAAAAAACATGGCGTGGCGATCCCGCGGAATGACTTGGGTAGACACAGGCTCAGGCTTTAAGCCTAATTTGCGTGCCACGTGGGCTTCTACCCCTGGGTCGACATTGGCAAACGTGCCCACTGCACCTGAAATCGCGCATACGGCGATTTCTTTTTTAGCGGCCTCAAGGCGCATACGTGCACGGCTGAATTCGGCGTACCAACGCGCAAATTTAAGCCCCATCGTCACTGGCTCGGCATGAATACCGTGGCTACGCCCCATGCACACTATATCTTTGGTTTCGATTGCCCGTGTTTTTAACGCTTCGAGCAACGCGTCTAAATCGGCCAACAACAGGTCACTTGCCCGCGCCAGCTGCACGGATAAGCATGTGTCGAGCACATCGGAGCTGGTCATGCCTTGGTGCAGAAAGCGTGCTTCGTCGCCTACCGTTTCGGAAACGTACGTCAGAAATGCGATGACATCGTGCTTCGTGGTGCGTTCGATTTCATCAATACGAGCGATTGCTTTGTCGTCGTATGCTTTAGGTGCACGCGCCCAAATTGCTTTGGCGGCGTCTTTGGGAATCACGCCGCGTTCGGCCATGGCATCGGCAGCGTGCGCCTCAATTTCAAACCATATCTGATAGCGGGTTGCGGGTTGCCATATCGCAACCATGTCAGTTTTGGCGTAACGTGGAATCATAAGCTGCCACCATACGGCGCTTACGGCAAAAAGCAACTCCCCCTACACTGAAACGTGTGTCCCAGCAGTTGGGCTTGTGGAAGCTGGCGTTGCACTTGCAGTAGCCGGCGCATTCACAACCGCTACGGGCAATTGCATTGCTGCCATTTGTGCTACGCGCGCGGCCGATGTAGAAGCATCGAGCGCTAAATAGCCACTACCATGCATGCTACGCCAGCGCGTGCGCGCCGCCAGCGCTTCCGCAGGCAAGCCTGAATCTGGAATGGATCGATACCCAGAGGTATGCATAGGATAAGAAGCAAATTCGTGCATTCTTCCGATTTGGAAATGGCCTGAATCCCAAGCTCCAATCCCTTCGATGCCATAAGGCTTGAAGAAGGTAACACTTTGGTTGTAGTTCAGTTTGTTTTTGCCCACGAACACGAAATCGAGCGCCATCCCGTAATTGTGGTACGAGCTCCCCGCACGTGCATGCGTGATGATTTTAGAGGCATCCACAATATTACCTTTGTCATCACGCCCACGCGCGTGATACTCATTCTGACGATGCTCGGTGCGGAATCCTTCGTTGGAAGTCACCACATAACCTTTGCTATATAAATCGTGTGTAGCAAGCATATATACTTCACGCACACTAGGGTTTAAGGTGTTGAGAGCTTTTGCCATATTGTTGGCTTGCTTCATCACCGCATCAACGGACATACCACTCAAACGTGCGGTTTCCTGAGGGTTCGCCACCAGATCCTTTCCGGTAATCACCGTACCACTGCAAAAATCAGGGCCTTTGCATTTTCCTGCGTTAATTTCAGGATATTGAACAAACAAATCTGGCCGTGCGCGCATTAATTGGCCGCCCGCACTGTGCGCTGGTGCGTGCGGCGCTTGTGCGATAATCGGTGTAGGTGCTGCGGGAACAGTTGAAGGTTTGGCTGCGCCAGGCGCAGGAGTTGCTGTGGGCGCCAGCATGTGACCGGTGATGGTGCCATTGGAGCGCAACAAGCGCCCTAACGCCTCAATATCCAGCGTATAGCCAATAGGCGCAGCTGCGTTCGAGGGAGTTTCTGCTGGCGCAACGACGGCGGGTGATACGTTGTCGTTCGCCGGCGGCACGCTTGGCACCAATCCCGCCAAAACTTGTTCAGCCGTTACTCCTGCTGCTTGCTGTTTGGCAACGTAGTCGTTTAAGGCCGCCATGGTTTTGGGGCCGATTTTACCATCCACCCCATCCTTTTGTGGGCCGTAAGCGCCGATATTATACCCCAGCGCAATCAGCTTTTGCTGCAAGGACGCCACCGCGCCCGGCATGGTGCCATCCACCAATAATTGCCCGCGGGCACCACCTGGCTGCAGGCCGAATGTTGCACCAAGCAGCGCAGACAATCCGCTGCTTGGTGTCGCTGGCGCCGCCGCTTGGGGGGGTGTGGCGGGCGGTGTTGCGGTGACAGGTGTGCCACCCGGTTGCTGTTGTGTTGGTACAGAGGGCGCAGGTTTCGGGGCGGTATTAATTGGGTTTTTATCATCCACCGCCACAGCGGGCGCTGCACCACCGGTTTGATGACTGGCGACTTGCGGGCGCATATGATCCGCGTAAGCGCGGCATTCTTGCGCGCTATCCGCCCCTGCGATGCCGAAAAAACCTTGGGCTGAAATGCCGATATAGGATTTGGCACCCGTGTCGCCGTGATTGCCTACTGCAGTACCGCCTTTGCCGCACATGTCACGATATTTGTTGAGATGCTGCGTGTATTGCGGAAAATCGCGCTGCATCACATACCCGATATAAGCCATGTGATACGCGGTGGAATAATGGCCAGGATCATTCATGCCATCGGCCGTCACGAACTGCACGGAACGCCCGCCATTGGCCGGTTTTTGCGTATCAGGCGCGTTGTTGAGGTGCTGGTCGGCGAGCTGGTTCATATAGCCCACAAACTCGGTTAAATAACTGCCCGCCGCTTTTTTGTGGGTGGCATTGGCTTGCTCAAGCGCATAGCCATCTTCCCAGGATTTGTTGCTCCAATTGGGCAATTTCGTTTCGAGTGCTTTGACTTCTGCTGCCCCTGCGCCATGCTTTGCTTCGGCGGCGGCTAGTGCGGCCAAATCAATCGCTGCCCAATTGTCGGAACGCTCCAGCATGCAGCGTATGCGACCGGCGTGGCGCGTTAAAAAATCTTTAGAAACCTTACCTTGCTGCATCAGCGTGAGGATGGTGTAGAACGTCCACATCTTCGTGGTCGATGCCGGATCCTGCCGCTTATGCGGATCGGTGCTCAAACTTGCGATGAGCCGCCCGTTAAGCCCCACTGTGGCGCTACTCGTCATGTCGTGCGAATTACCTACTTATCCACTCTGAATTGTAGGTAAAAAACATTAATAAATGATTAGAATTAAGGGGATATGGCTGCTTCATTTTGGCGCAACAAAAACTGCCGAACGACAGATATAGTCTTATCGATCAATACGCTACCGGCACGGGGTCGAGCGCGCGCCACAGATACCAAGTGGCCACCGTGCGGTAGGGGCGCCAATTCTCTGATAATGCTAAATACTGCGTTTTTTGAACGGGCGTTTTAAGTCCATAATGGCGATCGATGGCTTTTAACAACCCCAAATCCTTTATCGGAAACACATCGGGGCGGAGCAAATGGAAGATAAGAAACATCTCGGCTGTCCAGCTACCGATACCCTTGATGCTAGTGAGTTGCGACACCACTTCTTCGTCGCTCAAAAATTCCCAATAACGCGCATGGATGCGATGCTGAATGAAAAAGGTGGCGACATTCCGCGCATAGGCGACTTTCTGTTCGGAAAAGCCACATTTGCGCAACGTAGGCACACGCTTGCGCAACAGATTTTCCGGCGTCAGCGGCGTCACGGCTTTCTCTAACTTTGCCCATACGGCATCGGCTGCTTTCACCGAAATTTGTTGGCCTGCGATGGCGCGGATGAGAGTATAAAAGCCATCCGGTCGCGCGGTGAGACCTTCCTCGCCATGGTAGGTGGTGATGATATGCTTCATCACCGGGCACGTGCGTTTAAGGTGTTGCTTGGCTGCATTCCAATATGTGGGCTTTATGCGCTGTACCGATTTACCTGACATAAATGTGAAACATTCGCCCTTTACCATCGACCATGTTAAGAAGTTTGGGTAAAGGTTCTGCACGCAACGGTCAACATTCTGGAGCTTTATGCACGCTATGCAAAAATCCAAACCCACCTCCCCCACACGCATCGAAACCGACAGTTTTGGCGAGATTGAAGTCGCCACCGATAAATACTGGGGCGCACAGACGGCACGCTCGCTGCATAATTTTAAAATCGGCGGCGAGACCATGCCTAAGCCTCTGATTCGCGCATTAGGCACGCTTAAACGCGCAGCCGCAGCCGTCAACGCGGAGCTAGGCGTGCTCGACAAAAAATTAGCCGACGCCATTGTAAGCGCAGCCACCGAAGTGATGGAGGGCAAGCTCGATGAGCATTTCCCGCTGGTGGTTTGGCAAACCGGGTCTGGCACGCAGACCAACATGAATGCCAACGAAGTTATTTCCAACCGCGCGATTGAAATGTTAGGCGGCGTGATGGGCAGCAAAAAGCCCGTGCACCCAAACGATCACGTAAATATGGGGCAGTCGAGCAACGATTCATTCCCGACCGCCATGCATATCGCGACTGCAGTTGAGATTTCGCAATCGCTGCTGCCGGCGGTAAGGCGCTTGCGCGATGCGCTCGTCAAAAAAGCCGCGGAATTTAAAGATATCGTGAAAATCGGTCGCACCCATTTGCAGGATGCGACACCTCTCACGCTGGGTCAGGAATTTTCAGGCTATGTGGCGCAACTCGATAAATTTATAATAGCGCTTGGCGAAGATCAGGCGATGCAAAATGTGTTAGAGCTGGCGCAAGGCGGCACGGCAGTAGGCACGGGGCTGAATGCGAAAGTCGGATTCGACGAAAAATTTGCCGCGGAAGTCGCCAAAATCACAAAGCTGCCGTTTCATACTGGGCCTAATAAATTCGCCCTGCTCGCAGCTCATGATGGCTTGGTGATGATATCCGGCATCCTGAACGCACTTGCGGCGGCGCTGAATAAAATCGCCAATGATATTCGCCTGCTCGGTTCGGGCCCGCGCTGCGGCATCGGCGAGATTTCGCTGCCGGAAAATGAGCCTGGCTCCTCTATCATGCCGGGCAAGGTGAACCCGACGCAGGCGGAGGCGATGACCATGGTCGCCGCCCAAGTGATGGGCAATCACACGACAGTGACGATTGCCGGCGCGCAAGGCCATTTTGAACTCAACGTATTCAAGCCGGTGATTATTTTCAACGTGCTGCAATCGATCAAACTGATCGCCGATGCGTGCAATAGTTTTGCCGAAAACTGCGTGGTAGGCATTGAGGCCAACCGCGAGCAGATCACCGAGCACCTCAACAATTCGCTGATGTTGGTGACAGCGCTTAACCCGCATATCGGCTACGACAACGCCGCCAAAATCGCCAAAAAGGCGCATAAGGAAGGCACTACCTTGAAGCAAGCAGCCATTGCCCTTGGCCTTGCAACCGACGCACAGTTCGACGAATGGGTACGCCCCGAAACGATGATTAGCCCTACAAAATAGGGCTAATACCGCAAGGTGGAGGTGACGCCAGGCACCACTAAATCTACTTGCCCGTAATAACCGTCTTGGGCGTAGCCGCCGCTTAAGGACTGCATCACAATCATCAATCGCGCCGCAGCGTCGGCTTTCAGTTTTTTAAGCTCGGCATCGTCGGCATTGCGCGCATCGTTAGCGAAATAAAGCGAGGTCGTAAAACTGGGTCCCGTTTGCGGCACCACGCGCACATTAATAAACGGCGCACGGTTTTTAATCGGCGATGGAAACGCGGTAATGAAGGCGAACTGGCCGCTACCGTCGGTGGTGGCGCGGCCGGAACCGGCAAATACCGGATCGGGCGTGGCACGTTCGCGTTCATCGGCGGCCGACCAACCGCCAAATCCATCCGTTTGCCAAATTTCGACAATCGCCGAAGAAAGTGGCATACAGTTTTTATCGAACACGCGCCCTACTAACACCAAACGCTGGCCTTGCGCTTCATACGGTTTTCCCGCAGGCTTCAACAAATTATTCCCAGGCACTACCGCTTTAACCCCAGGGTAATTGGCCGTGTTCACTTTAGGAGTGGGCGCGCAGGTTCCGCTATCGGCTGGCTCAACTTTCTTTGGCTTAAACGTTGCCTGTGCATGCGCCAGCAAGGGCACCGCAAGTAATATTGCACCAAGCAGTACGAAACGGCGCATCAGGCGGCCTCTGCACGCGCACGCAATTGCTGCTCGAGTTCAGCCGCCCGATCCTCCAGTGCGCTGGCTTGCGCCAAGGCCTGACGCGCCTGACTCAGTAACCCCACACGATCACTTGCTTGGTGGTCTTGTTCATCGAGCTGTGTATGAACTTGATGTAACTGATGCACGGCATTCGCCAGATCATAAATCACGCGCATGGCGCCACCCGCTGCCGTTTGCGTTGCCTCAACCAAACTACCAATATGCTGGCCTGCTTCCCGTATTTGATTGGCCAATAAACGCACCGCATGGCTTGCACTGTCCTGCGCGGTATCGCCTCCAACATGAGCGGCTGAAATCGCCATGTTCAGCGCCACAATTTCACCTCGCTCGGCCAAACGCTCAATTGTTAAGGCGACGCTGGATAGCGTTTCGCTGGCCTGGTGGAGTTGTTTTACGGCAGCGGGCGATTGGCGTGTATGCTCGACCATCGCGCGTATAGCGCCCGCAAGACCTCCGGGCAATGTCGTCACGTACGCAGGCTTCACATTCTCGATCGTTTGGTGCGCCGAACGTTGCAATTCGGCTAACGATGCGTGCAACGACTCCATTTCTTTGAGCAGCGGGCTGATATTCAAGCTCGCAGGGATCTCAATCACCGGTGTGGCGCGCAATCGCTGTTGCATTTGCGTGGCGAGCGCGCTGGTTTTGATTTTGTCGACATACGCAGTATCGTCGCCTGTGTGAAAGGCCGCCTGGTTCTCGCGTACTACCCAATCGGTAATATCGAGCAGATTATTGATACGGTGTTGAAGCTTTCCCCATTCATCCAGCGATTGAATGTTCAATACCCGCGCATCGAATTTGCCACGCACGAACAACCCAATAGCCATGTGCGTATGCGCCATCGAACGGCGCAAGCGCTGCACTTGCCAACCGGCAGCTGTAGCCGCCAGCAGTGCCAGCACCAACGTCGACAATACCAATCCGGGCGACGGGTGAAGCGCAACAGCGACCAAGCTGGCGGCTACCGCGACGGCACTGATGAATGAATACCGCTCGATGCGGCCAATAACGGATTGACTATTTTGTTGCATAGATTTCCTTCACACCATGAGGCATGAAGCTAACCCATCGGCCTAAGATTGCAATCGTTAATGGAGCGTGGTGTCGCTGCGCGAAAGCTGGTCGAGCGCCGCACGCGTTTGCATAGATTGCGCCCATGTTCCTTCTTGTTTCGCGGTAGCCTGTGTTGCGTTTCCATGCTTTAAATGCGTGGGCGGTGGCACGTTATATTGTACTGTGACTGCCTCCACCTTAGTGCTGGGTTTTAGCACCATGGGAATAGGCTGCACGGGTTGTTTCTCTTTCGGCTTGCCGTGATTGGATTCTACAGGCGCCGCCTCTTTGGGGCGCGGCATGCCGTGATGTTTATATTCTTCCTCGTGCAGCAGTTTTTTACCTTCCTGATAATTTACCTGGCCAGGCAAATCAGTGGCGAGCTTATAAATCTCGGCTAACGACGCCCCTGCTTTTTTGAAGCGGAACGTAAACACGTTATCGATTAAGCCATAAATGGCTTTATCCATTTTGCCATTTTCGCCGGTGGAAGGGCTATCGTTCACTCGCAAGCCAAATTCATCTTTGGCAATGAAATACGGCGTGTAGGCATAGGCCGCATCGACATAATTGCGCAAGAAAACGGTGCGCTCGATAGGTAACTCGGCAAGATTTTTTGTGCCCGCGAGCCAATGCGATACACCACTTTGCATCGGAACGATTTTATCCACCAATCGCGAAAGCTGTGTGCCCGTATTGTAGGAAAGCCACCCAAATGGATTGAGTATTTTGGAAGTCAGTGTTGGGCAGTTTTTGAGTTGAAATAAACCTTTGGGATCCTTCAGCCCTTGCGGGAAAGGCACTTTCTCGTCGCTAAAATAGAAATGATCGGGGCGAGCGCCGCCAAACCTTCCGCCCGTTGCACGAACCCAATCGCTATACTTCATTGGGTATGGAAAGCGGTAAGTGCTTACTGCGCCAGGCTCCGGTGTGCCATTCGGTTGTGGTTGCCATGTGCCAATCGGATTCTGATTGAGCCGATGGTGTTGCAGCATGATCTCGGATTTCCATTTGCTTTGCGGCACGCGGAAAATCCAGAAAAACGGCACCGCAGGCTGCATGAACAAATTGGCTTTGATGAAGCTTTTAATGAGGTAGCGGCCGCCATAGCCAAAGCAATCCACCATCGCGCCGAGTGGATCTTTGGGCAGCGAAAAATGCGTGCGAAAACCATTGCGATACGCACGTATAATGACACGACCCAGGGCATCGTATGCTTCGCGGTACATCAACGTGTACACGTTATACATCACGAATCGACCCTGAAGATCAATAACGCCAGCCAGCTGGTGATCGCCCACGATATTGCCTTGGCGGTTGATGACTAAGTTACCGCCATTGCGGTTGCGATCGGCGCTGTTTTTGAAGCCGGGAAACAACAGCTTTCCATCGAAGCCGCGCAAGCCTGAAATAACGTTGCGCTGCCATTTCATGTGGTACACATACGGCAGCGCTACCGCCCAATCTTCGCCGGCATTTTTAGTGGTAATCCGCCACAGAGAATGCCCTACGGATTTACCCCAGTGCTGAAGGCTGAATTTGCCTTCTTTGCGCGTGGTGGCGTTTCCATCTTTATCGCGGTACCAGGGCTGAATCATGTTGGGATCGATGGCCTGAATCACGTTGCGCGCCAAACCATCGAACCACGACATCATCGAGAAATCGAAGGTAACGCCTACAATTTCAGCGCCCAAGCTACGCCCAGTGGGCTGTCCTTCGACCGTGTGCACATAGGTGCGTGGCCGAAAACGCACCACCTCTTCCGACCATACGCCTTTAACCGGTTCTACCCACTGCACGAATTGCTTAATGCCGCGCCCAACCGTGCTATCGAACCCATACGCAACGTACTGCAAGGGTTTTTCCGTGAGTTTTACTTCACCCCATTTGAATGTGTCTGGCTCGTAGTCGCGCAGTTGGCGCGATGCGTAACGGTTGGAAATTGCAAATGCAAACGCGCCAAAAATGCCGCGTGAAACAAGGCGAATCGTCATGCGCCCTTGGGTGCTCGACGCCCAATTGGGTTTTACGTTATAGGCATCGAAAACACCGCGGCCGTAGAGATATTCTTCCTGCGCGCTCATCTCCATGCGTTGGCGCGGTTCTTTTTTATCGTGCACGGGGTCATGTCCACCACCCGTGCGTTTGCTGCGCTCGTGAGCGAGTACGACGCGTTCGTCGGGTGCAGGGGTATGTTTTTTGTCGGCCATGTGTGTATCGAGTGAAGCTACTATTCTCCACCCTTCATGCTAGCACAGCCGCAAACGCACAAAACGTTAAGCTTTTGTGACAGTTAAGAAATTCCTGATTTTTGGATCGCCACCTGAGACGTCAGTACCGGTGCCTCTCGCCTCACAGCCGAAACCGTGGCTAAGGGGCGTAAATTCTCTGCTTTACCAGGCTTGGTAACAATGTGAGCTTCTTGCTGAGAAGGCGAATTCTTAACCATCTGATAATCATTGTATATTTTGCTATAAATCGTGCCATAGTCGATAGTGCCATGCTTGCTGAAATGCTCGGTTAATTGGGCAGCCAGATCGGCGATTAACTGAGGGGCTTTTTCGGGCGGAACGCTGGCTAAGGCATCACCGGCATGGGCATACAGCGCGTCCATATTCACCTGGCGCACCCCATATTTTGCCCAAGACCTAACAATATACCCCGTTACGAACATGCTGGCGCCAATGCCCCCCAACCAGTCGCGGTACACGGTGCCACGCCACAAAATACCCCGATTGCGTTGCGCCGGATTATTGGGGTTAGTGTTAAAAAAATTATCGTAGGCTAGCGCCGCAAACGACGTCACTTCAATCCACCCACCAATGAGGAACGTAAATTTTTCACGAACCCCATCGATCCAGCTTTTGGGCTTGGGATTATAGGGATCTTCAATCTGCGAGGCTAGGGCAACGGTTTTTCCGGCAATGCTGCTTAAGCCCGCGTAGCGCCGCAAAGGCGATGCCGTGAGTTGAGGAATAGGGTTTTTCTTTAGCTTCTCCCAAGACAAATCGTAGACCAAACCAAACGCCCCTAAATACCGCAATCCCAGTTCGCCGATATTCACCGAATAGCGGCGCAAGAACGCATTCACGCCGCCTTCTTTTGCTTTGTTCTGATAGCGCTGCAGGCCTACGGGTGGCGTATCGACACTGGGTAAATCCGTCGTTGATCCAACATGCGGCGCGAGCGTTGCGTTGATTTTTTCTCGTAAAAATTTCAATTGGTGTGGATCATCGGCAGTTTGCGCCCGGTAGATGAGGTTCATCGCATTGGCGGTGAGGTTCGCCGCCGCAAACACAAAAATATTGGGATCCACCTTGCCGGTGGGGCGCATGAAGCTCGAGGCCAACTGCAACGATTGCCCGCCAAAACCCAGTAAACTACGGATAACCCACGGATCAAGACTGCTAGCAGTGGTTACACGCGTCAGCGCATCGCCATGCGCATGGAATCGCGCCAGCACGGCATCGGCCGTATCGCTATGCGTTGCCACCAGCATTGGCTTGCCCTGCACACGCGTTTGCGCTTGCACAGCGAATCCTTGAGCCCTTAGCCAGGATTGAAGCGATGCCGCCTGCTCGGCCGATTGCAAAGCGATACAGCAACGCGTGCCGCCAGGCGTTGTCTCGACCTCAACGCGTTCGATACCGCTGCTATTCGTCTGGTTTTTGTATATATCCATACGTCATCGCGCCGGCTGGCAAAGAGCCAGTCGGCATATGATCCCAGCATATTGTAGCTCCTTATAAAGGCTTGTTTATGAAGCTTTTGTGAAGCTACGAGGGTGCACACGCGGGCACTAGCGGAAAAATCCTTGCTAAACTGCGCCAATTCCCATAAAAGGCCGCTCCCGCCTCATAAAAGCGGGTTCACACATAGGTTCAGGGGTTTTGGGGTGTTCCCAGCGTCCCTCCGGTGCAGGGCAACTTGTCACAGCCTATGGCGGATTAACCGGATGTAAGGAGAGTACTATGTCGGCATTGCCCGATTTTTCGATGCGCGAGCTTATGGAAGCTGGCGTTCACTTTGGCCACAAAACCAAGCGTTGGAACCCACGGATGGCACCGTTCATCTATGGTATCCGCAACGATATCCATATTATCGACCTGCAGCAAACCGTTCCCATGCTGCACCGCGCGCTGACCGCTGTGCGCGCAACGGTTGCTAAAAACGGCCGTATTTTGTTTGTAGGCACGAAACGCCAAGCTTCCGATGTGGTAGCAGAATCGGCAAAACGTTGCGGTCAGTATTACGTGAACAACCGTTGGCTGGGCGGCATGCTCACCAAATGGTCGACGATTCAAGGCTCGATTCGTCAGCTGCGCAAAATCGAAGAGACCTTAAGCCAACCCGAAAGCGGCTTCCGCAAAAAAGAGCTGCTGCAACTGCAACGCCAGCGCGACAAACTCGAGCGCTCGCTCGGTGGAATTCGTGAAATGGGCGGCAAACCTGATTTGCTGTTCATTATCGACACGAACCGCGAAGACATTGCAGTCAAAGAAGCGCGCAAATTGGGCATTCCTATCGTCGCGATTGTTGATACCAACTGCTCGGTAGAAGGTATCGACTACCCGATTCCGGGCAACGACGATGCTACCCGTGCTATCGGCCTGTATTGCCGTCTGATTTCGGATGCAGCGCTTTCCGGATTGCGTGAGAACTTGAGCGATGTGAGCTTTAAAGAGCCAGCAGCCGCAGCGGATCAGGACAACGACGCCGCCGAAGGTAAAACCGAGCGCCAAACGCAAGAAGAGCTAACGCGCCAAACGCGTGGCGACAAAGGCCCACGTGGCGGCAAAGGCAAAGCGCCTGCGAAAGCAAAAGCGCAACCTGCCACCTCTACCAAAAAAGAGGCATTTGCCGAAGAAGCTAAAAAGGCCAAAGCCAAAAAAGACGAGGCTGAGCCTACCGATGCCGATGATAAAAAATCGAAATCGAAGAAAAGCGCTTAAATGATGGGAATGGTGAACCGCAAGCGGCACGTTACAGCCGCTTGCGTCATCACTCGCAATGGATCACTCACTGCCTAGGATTGACGGAGTATTTATGTCTGCTGCACTAATCAAAGAACTACGCGAGCGTTCAGGCGCTGGCATGCTCGATTGCAAAAAAGCCCTCGATGAAAGCAAAGGCGACATGGAAGCCGCCATCGACTGGCTGCGTAAAAAAGGTCTGGCATCGGCGGCTAAAAAAGCAGGCCGCACTGCGGCAGAAGGTCTGGTTGCCGTAGCAACCGATGGCAAGTCGGCTACGGTGATTGAATTAAATTCGGAAACTGATTTCGTCGCCCGCAATGAACAGTTTCAAGGCCTGGCGGAAGAAATCGCCAAAACGGCTTTGGCGACCAATGGCGATCTCGAAACCGTAAAAAACACAAAAAATGGTAGCGGCAAAACCGTTGCCGAGAGTGTTACCAACCTCGTGGCAACGATTGGTGAGAACATGAACTTACGCCGTTCGGCCAAGCTGTCGGTAAAAGAAGGGCTTGTCGCAACGTATGTGCACAGCGCTATCAAGCCCGGCATGGGCAAAATCGGCGCGCTGGTTGCGCTTGAATCCACCGGCAATGCGGCTGCCCTCGAAGCTTTGGGTAAGCAAGTCGCGATGCATGTAGCCGCCTCAAACCCACAATTTATTGAAGCAACCAGCATCCCGGCTGAGGCCAAAGTGAAGGAACACGAAGTTTCTAAAACCAAAGCCGAAAAACTCTATGCCGATTTTGTAGCGTTCGAAACCGCCCTAGCGCCTTACAAAGACAAGCTGGGAAAAGAGCGTAATTTCTCGGAAAAACAGTTTGAACCTAAACTGAAAGAATTATCGCAGACCGTTCCGAACGTGGGCACCTTGCTTGCCGATTACGATCGACAGAGCGTCAGCGAAGATCGCAAAGAGAAACAAAATGCCGAAAAAACCAAAAAGCTTTTGAATGTGTTTTTTGAAGAAGCCGCTTTCTTGGTAAAGAAAATGCACTCGTACGGTGATGCTGCAGCGGTTAAAACCAAACTCGCACAGCTGTATTTCGATGAAGCCATGCGCGATGCCGTGCTGTTCGATCAAATTTTCGTGATCGACGGAAAAACTAAGATCTCGGATGTGCTGAAAGGCGCTGAGAAAGAGGTAGGCGCACCCGTAAAGCTCACCAACTTTGTGCGTTTTGCATTGGGCGAAGGCATCGAAAAACAAGCCGATGACTTTGCAGCCGAGGTGGCGAAAGCTGCTGGCGCTGCATAACCGCTAAATTGTTGTTGTAGTTTCGTAGCGTAGCGGTAGGTATGTGCGAACCGCATGGGGGATGCTATGCCAACGAAGCTTGCTGCGTCACAACACACCAAACCCAAGTTCAAACGTATCCTGATTAAGGTGTCAGGCGAAGCCCTCATGGGCAAAGAGCCCTACGGCCAGGATTTGGGCACTATTCAGCGCATTTGCGAAGACATCAAAGATGTCATCGCCTTAAATGTCGAGGTCTGTGTCGTGGTGGGCGGTGGCAACATCTTCCGTGGCATTAAAGGCGCCGCTGCCGGCATGGAGCGCAGCAGCGCCGATTACATGGGAATGCTGGCCACTATTCTCAACGCGCTCGCCATCCAGAATATCTTGGAGCAAATGCAAGTGCCCACTCGTGTGCTTTCAGCATTGGAAATGCAGCAAGTGTGCGAGCCCTATATTCGCCGCCGCGCTATCAGGCATATGGAAAAAGGCCGCGTGGTTATTTTTGCAGGCGGCATCGGCAACCCCTACTTTACTACCGATACAACCGCTGCCTTGCGCGCCTCGGAAATGCAGTGCGATGCGTTACTGAAAGGTACGCAGGTAGACGGCGTCTACGACAGCGATCCTAAAAAGAACAAACAGGCCAAACGCTTTGAAACACTGAGCTATCACGACGTGCTCAGCAAAGACCTCAAGGTCATGGACGCTGCTGCTATTTCACTCGCGCGCGAAAACCAGATTCCGATTTTAGTGTTCTCCATCGCTGAAGAAGGCGCATTTTCGCGCGTAGTGACCGGAGAAGGAAAATTCACCATTATTAGTGATGCGACACATTAAACCGCGTACCCACGCATTATTCACTCACCCCTGAGGAGTTATTATGGCGTTCGAAGACATTCAAAAACGTATGGATAGCGCACTGGGCGCGCTGCAGAAGGAATTCGCCTCGTTGCGCACAGGTCGTGCCTCGGCCAACATGCTGGATAACGTACAAGTGGAAGCCTATGGCAGTATGCTACCCATGAACCAGGTGGGCAACGTCACGGTGCCCGAGCCGCGCCTGCTGAACGTGAACGTGTGGGATAAGGGCATGCTCAAAGCGGTGGAAAAAGCGATTCGTGAATACGACCCCGCGCTGAACCCAATGGCCGATGGCCAGCTGATTCGCGTTTCCATTCCAGCTCCTTCCGAAGAGCGCCGCAAAGAAATGGTGAAAACCGCACATAAATATGCCGAGAATGCCAAAGTGGCTATTCGTAACGTTCGGCGCGACGGCATGGATGCCATCAAGGCACAAAAACTCCCAGAAGACGAGCAGCGCAAGCAATCCGACCATATTCAGAAAATGACTGACGATCATATCAAAAAGGTCGACGATTTGCTGGCTTCCAAAGAAAAAGACATCATGAGTGTGTGATGGCGCAGGCCGCACCAATTCTGGCAACACCCGACGATCGCGATTTGCCGGGGCATATCGCGATTATCATGGATGGTAATAATCGCTGGGCGCGCGAGCGCAACGTGACTCGGTTACGCGGCCACACTCAAGGTGCCGAAACCTTGCGTGCATTACTTGAAGCCTGCGCGCAACGGCCTTTTTTACGCCAACTGACGCTTTATGCATTCTCAACCGAAAACTGGAATCGCTCGCCCGACGAGGTGAACGATTTAATGAATCTGCTGCGCCACTATGTTAAACGCGAGGCGCAAAACCTGCATGAACAAGGCATTCGGCTGACGTTCATTGGCCAGCGCACTGCGCTCGCTAACGATATTCAGAGCGATTTGGCGCAAGTGGAAACGCTCACCGCGAATAACCAGCGCCTCACGGTGACCCTGGCGCTTTCTTACGGGGCACGGCAGGAAATCACGGCAGCGACGCAGGCAATCGCACGCAAAGTAGCACAAGGCCTTATCTCACCTGAAGCAATAAACGAAACGCTAATACAACAACATCTGGATACAGCAGGCATGCCCGATCCGGATTTATTGATTCGTACTGGCGGCGACGAGCGCTTATCCAATTTTCTATTATGGCAATCGGCTTACACTGAACTTTATTTCACCGAGACCTTGTGGCCAGATTTTGACGAAGCCGCACTCGATGAAGCGATCGCCACCTATCAGAAACGCGAACGGCGCTTTGGTAAGCGCAAAGGAGGCTAGCATGGCCTGGGCAGACCTCAAGCAACGCACCATCAGCGCCGCAGTGCTGGGGGGCGCGGTATTGTTCATCACATGGTGGAATCCGATTAGCTTCAACGCCCTTTTGCTGATCGGCGCGTATATTTTGTTAAAAGAATGGTTTTTGCTTAGCCGCCGCAGCCACTTCACTGTGTTTACCCTAGGCTTGCTTTATATTGGTGCCGGCTGCGTATCGCTTGCTATTATTCGCAGTGTTTATGGCTGGGAAATGACGTATTTCCTCTTCGGTCTGGTATGGATTGGCGACATCGCCGCCTATCTGGTTGGCAAACGTTGGGGCAAACATAAAATTGCGCCACGCATCAGCCCGGGTAAATCCTGGCAAGGATTGTTGGCATCGATAGCCGCCACCGCATTGTTCAGCGCTTGGATTTTAGCGATTAACAGCCGTTATCAACCGTTGCAGGATGCCCTGCTTATCGGTGCGGCGTTCGCAGTGGTCGGTTTACTCGGCGATTTAGCCGAGTCGGCCATGAAGCGCTCTGCGGGCGTCAAAGATAGCGGCACACTTATTCCCGGCCATGGCGGATTATTCGACCGTGTCGACGCCCTCATCCCCTGCGCTATCCTCGCGGTTGCTTTACTATTGCTCTAATGACCAGCGCACCCCAGCAGCACCCAGTTTCCAACCACAAAAAACGCATCACCCTACTGGGCGCCACCGGCTCGATTGGCGATAGTACGCTCAATGTTATTCAGCAACATCGCGATCGCTATGACGTAGTGGCCATGACTGCCCACCGCAATGCAGAAAAGTTAATCGAACGCGCGCGTATCTTCCGGCCAGCGCTAGTGGCAATTGCCGATGAATCTGCCTACAAAGCCGTCAGCCAAGCTTTGCAGCCTATGGGTATAAAGGTGCTTAGCGGTACTGAGGGCGTGCGTGAGGCCGCACGCTACTCCACCGATATCTGCGTCAGCGCCATGGTAGGTGCGGCAGGATTGCTACCCACCATGGCGGCAATCGAGCAAGGCTACACGGTGGCGCTGGCTAACAAAGAGACCTTGGTATGCGCCGGTGAGTTGGTCATGCAGGCCTGCCTTAAATCTGGCGCCACTTTACTACCGATCGATTCGGAACATAACGCCATTTTTCAGGTGTTAGCCAGCGAGCATCGCGATGCCATCGAGCACATCACGATTACCGCGTCGGGAGGCCCCTTCCTGCGCCAACCGCTCGCGGCGCTTGAACACGCAACGCCCGAACAAGCCGTAGCCCATCCTCGTTGGCGTATGGGACATAAAATATCAGTCGATTCCGCTACCATGATGAATAAGGCACTGGAGCTGATCGAGGCACATTACTTATTCTCGTTACCGCCAGATGCTATCCAAGTGCTCATCCACCCCGAATCGATTGTGCACGCCTTGGTGCATTATACCGACGGTTCGGTGTTAGCCCAACTGGGCATGCCCGACATGCAAACGCCTATTGGCGTTGCACTGGCCTGGCCGCAACGATTGCCGATTCACACCCCCCGCCTCGACCTCAGCCAAATTAAATCGTTACATTTTGAGGCGTTAGACAGCGAACGCTTCCCGGCAATTTCCTTGGCGCGGCAGGCATTAACCGAAGGTGCCAGTGCGCTGATCGCCTTAAACGCCGCCAACGAAGTGGCCGTAGCGAAGTTTCTGAATAAAGAAATCCGTTTTACTGACATCGTACGTACGGTAGAACAAGCCCTTCACCGCACGAAAGCCATCAGCATCCGCTGCCTGGACGACGTGCTTGCCGCCGACCACGACGTTCGCGCGGCACTGGCATAAGGCGATTACTCATGGAATTGATGGAATCGGTACTGCATACGATTATCTCTTTCGCACTGGTGATTTCCATCATCGTGTTCGTGCATGAATTCGGCCATTTTATTGTAGCACGCTGGCTGGGAGTAAAAGTGGAAGTGTTTTCGATTGGTTTTGGCCCAGAGGTTGCAGGCTATACCGACAAACGCGGCACACGCTGGAAAATCGCCATGCTGCCGCTTGGCGGTTATATTAAAATGTACGGCGATGCGGGCGCCACCAGCTCCCCCGATGCGGGCACAATCGCCCGTATGAGTAGCGGCGATAAGAAACGCAGTTTTCATCATAAACCGCTCTGGGCGAAAGCCGCGATTGTCGCGGCAGGGCCATTGTTTAATTTTCTGCTGGCGATTGCTGTATTCACCT
>FRDC01001035.1_pt1 | contig 19426 bp, 17 predicted proteins | sample 1106171 | NCBI WGS metagenome assembly FRDC01 (sample SAMEA3930566, study PRJEB13176) | freshwater metagenome | biome: Drinking water system; feature: drinking water; material: water | place: Singapore | collected 2014-12-20 | reverse complement strand
TCCCGTGGCCGGGTTTGTCACCGCCCTACACAGCGGTCCACCGTAACGCCTGGAAACCAATCGGTCGCTCCGGGACTTATAGCTCATTCTATTACCGCGCTCCGCATTCAGGGGCATGATTCGGGATTTGCGATGAAGAAATTGGCGGTTCTTGTTCTCGTCGCTGCAAGTGGCTGCACGAGCGTATCCGGGCCGACAAAATTGGCAAAGGGTGCCGATTCCGGCATGTGGAGTTCACGTCCCAAGGCGGAGGTCGATGCCTGCATCGCGCGCGTCGCGGCACGCGGCCCGGCCCAGGGTTTCGAGGTTACCGCGAACACTCGGTCCAAGACACCTTACACTTCGACAGTCAGCGTCTTTCAAGGCGACCAAAGCACGAGCGAGGCCGTGGCGCGTCAGTGCCTGTGACCCGGCAGGTCACAGCATCGGATTTCCACGTCGATGATAGCGAATCGTAGCCAATCGAAGCCAGGCCCGGGTCATGCCTCTATGACGTAATGTAGCGTGCCACGTTCGGCTGGCGGTCGCGCGAAGCGGATGACGGCCTCTTTCGGCGTGATCGATACCGGATAGGGATCCGCCCCGGGCCATGAGGCAATCAGCGATGTCGGCCGACACTCCTCGGCATGCGGCGTGCTGAGGTCATAGCGCAACGTCACGCCACCTTGCCCCGGCGCCACATCGACCTTGCCGCGCGCTTCCAACTGGATGCCCTCCAGGCACAGCGTCTTGCGCTCCCACTGGTGCACCGAGATGTTATCCTTCCGGTCGAACCCCTTCATACCCGACATACGGTTGAAGCCACGATGATAGGTCCGGATGTTCCCGTCGCAAACGAACCCGCCGTTGATATAGTGATTGTCCGCAGCGGTCACGCCGTGTTTGGACCAGTCCTTCCCGCTGAATACGGTGTGCGCCTCCATGAAGCTGCAGCCTTGCGTGTTCACGACGCTGACGTCCGCGCCGGTCACCTGACGGCGCAGATCAATGGGAAAGGACACGTCCTCGAAGAAGGCGTCGCGGATCGTCGCCAGGCGTAGCGCGCAGCCGTCGTTGGGCTGGACCAGCATCACGCCCGACGTCATGATCGGTCCCGTCGTCGCGGGAGGATTGTCCGCCCGTTTCCAACCGAGGAAATGGGTGCGCCCGGTCACGTGGAAATTCCACATCGGCGTCGTGCGCCCCGGCATGCATTCGATGCGGATACAGGCGGGCTGTGCGTCCTTGACGGGCTGCTTGCCGATATAGAATTGGCAGGCGTCGATCAGGAAGTGATCCTCGTTCTCGTCCGTCTCATGCGCCATCTCGATCGTCAGCCCGATCTCGTTGGTGTTGACGAACACATGGTCCAGCGTCGTCCATTGCACCCAGCGGGTGCGCACTCCCCCGATCCGGACGCCGCTCGCCGTCTTGAAATGGCTGATGTCGAGCAGCCGGAGATAGGCGTTGTCGGCATGTTCCAGCACCAGGCAATCCTGGCTGTGCGATCCGGTCGCCTTGAGGCCGATGTTCTCGATCCGGGGAAACAGCGCCTTGCCCGGCACCGTGCGCAGCAGCCGTCCTTCCTGGTCCTTGCCCTGACTGAGACCGCGGCCGACACGGATCGTCGCACCGTTCGCCAGCACGATCTCGCCGCGGCCATGCGCCTGCCCGATCAGGCAGGCGCTGTCGGTCAGGATCGGGAGGTCCTGTTCGGTCGCAAAGCTGCCCCGTGGCACCTGCAAGCGGCGACCGGGTTGTTCGTTGAGCCACGCAAAGGCAGCGAGCAGCGCCTCCGTATCGTCCTTTCCGCCTCCCCGCGCGCCCATATGGGTAAAATCGACGTCGCGTTCGTCTTTCTCGAACCACTGGCCATCGCGCGATTGCCGCCGCCAACGCGTCGCAAGGAAGGGGCCGGACCCGGTACAGCGCAGGTAGTCGCCACTGCCCACCCCCGGCGTATCATAGCCCGCACTTGCGAAACGCCCCGCCTGCACAGGCAGCGTTCGGCACGCCAGTTCCGCGAAGGTAAAGCCCGTTACGTCCGCGCTGCCCGCTGCGGCCGACATATCGCGACACGCTGATCCGCTAGGCGCAGGCGACAGCCGGCTGTCGGACGCCAAGGCCCCGCCTCCCAGCAAAGCGAGACTATCGCGTCGGTTTAGGGTGCCCGTCATGATGCTGATCCATTTTCGAGGAGTCGGCCAGTGTCAATGTGACGGCTGTTCTAGGTTTACCCTCAGAAATCGGACTAGCCCTTTTGAAATAAGCTCCCCGCCACAGATATTCGGATGAAGCCCATCAGATAGATAATCGCGGATTGCACCCTCTTTTATCGGTATTAATCGATACTGATCAAAAACAGGAATTTTATTTATTTTTCCAAACGATACGATAGCGTCAACATATCGATAAAGTGGTATTCCCGATGCGGAACGTGACCGTTCGTCGGCTCTATGAAGCGGCGTCATGAAGAAAATGCGTAAATTGGGCCGCTGCTGTCGCACGCGAAAAACAATCTGTCGCATCGCTCCCCAGAAAGTAGCAGCACCAGGAGGGTCGTTCCTCGTCCCAATTGGTCGCTGCTGTCCAAAATCATTCGTACCCGCGCTGATTCCATATAAATCCAACGCGTCAAAATCCTTCATTTTCCTAACGTTTAAAACTTCATCCATCCGGCTGCCGGATACACCCCAATTTTCATAGGACGCCATCGCAAGCTGGCTCGCGGTCATTGACCCCCATGTATCTTGCGCAACGATGCTGTCGCCCGACATGGCCCAACGCCGACCCGCCCATGTCTTCTGAGACGAACGCATACCGCGCTGGTGTTCGCCACACTGCAGCCTATCTGCGTTTTGCTTGCTAGGCATCTGACAGGCATCAGGACAGCTAGCCCACGCGGCAACCGGAGCAAATACTAGCGCGCCGCAAAGCCAGCAACATATCGCCCGGCTCCTAGCCATTTCAGTTCTCCGCTACAAACTATACCGCACGCCCTTGAATTTGTTTGCGCCCATATCGCAAAAGAGCGTTTCCGAGGTTCTTTCCATTTTTCTCGATCATCGGGTAGGTAAAAGATGATATTGCCGCTGCTACGGCCATTGTGATTAAATAGCCACCAATTACCAATACCGTACCGCTGATTGATCTTTCAAACACACCTACTTTTGTCATGAGAAAATGAATGACAAAGAAGTGGGTAAGATAAATACTAAAGCTTATCGTGCCGATATATGTCAATATACGACTTCTCATAAACGAGAAGTCTGCAATAGCAGCTGATAATATCAGACCACTGAAAAGAACATCCGCTGCAATATAGCTCGAGAATACACCTCGGGAAAATGCAGCGGCGATAGTTAGAGCGGCAACCAAAGGGAACAAGTACGAAGCAACTGCGCGATAACGAGAAAGAAAAGGAAGCCATGCCGCGATTGCAACACCTATCAAGAATGCCGGTAGCTGCGTTATCCAAAAGAAATAAGCGAATGATGATACGTCATCCGCATTTCCCGGAATTTTATTGATAATAAGTTTGTAAATAGCCACCGATACTAAGAATGATATTACAACAGAGCCGACTGATAGCCACCGCCTATCTCTAAGATTTACGATAATCGGAAAACATAAATAGAACATCATTTCGGCTGCGATGGACCATCCACCGGGCACAAAGCTATTTATTGTTTTAGGACTCCACCCATTTGTAAATGTGAAGGTTGACAACCAACTTTCCAGTGACAAGTTAGTGGGAAGAGCACTTGGCAGAATGCTATAGCCAACTACCACATAGAATAGTGCGCTAAAGTAATACATCGGCGCGATGCGAAAAAATCTTTTCACAAAGAATTTACTGACATTTAAGGATTCGGCATTGTAATTTAAGGCGAGTGTAAGGCCACTCACCATAAAGAAGAGCTGCACTCCCTTGGAACCAAAATGGCTTACATTATCTAACCATACCGGAATATCATTCGACAACCAAACGGCATGCGTTAGCACTACCCCAATTATCGCAAATGCTCGAAAGCTATCTAGATAGCCGATATGTCCGCGTTCCATTCCACCCCGGTCCCGATCTTAAAAATTACCGTAACGCCCAATGATATCAGGACGCCAAACTCGCTTTTACGCCCCCTTGAGGACACGCACTCAAAGCCGAGTTTTGATTAGATACGTCATCCACTCGGCCACTTCTACCGATAAGCACGCCTAGCATAGCCGCCGTTTTTATTGAAAATACAGCCCCGCCAAACAATAGCGTAATCATTACGTATATTACGGTCACCAAAGGTACAAACGAAAATCTCGACCATTTATATCCAAATCCACCAGACACCAAATAAATCAATACTATAGCAGATATCAGACCTACACTTTGCGTAATGTTAATAATTCCACTATCGTATATCTGGTCAGACGACACATTCCCAACTAAGAGAGAAAGCGAATTGGAATTAAAAAATTCTTTATACGTCAAGCCTAGTCGGAACAGTAAATCACCACCCCCGCCGCTATAGTTTAGATAAATAATAGCGCCCAGAAACATAACCACTATTGGAATAAAATATACAAAAACTACAGGGACTTTCTTTGCCAACAAAACAAGAGATACCGTAATTATAACAAGAAACGCGGCCGCTCTCGTGTCGGCTAGAAGCGCCAAAAACAAGCAAATACTCGCGCCAAATAAGAACTTCTTCCGCTGGTCTTCATAGACAATTGCATAGGCAATTGCCGCGATTACACCGAAATATCCCAATGAAAGAGGTTCAAGAAAAATTGACCCTACACGGTGATCGCTTAAGAATGAGAATACCAGACCGCCAGAACGGTCGGCACCGACATACAAGCCACTAGCTTCCCTGAAAGCCGAATCCTGATCTGCTACCCATGCCCGGGTTGAGCGGTAATAGGACAACGGGTTAATAATCGATGCATACTGATCCCGCAGCAGGCCGTCGGCAAGAGCAACTAAGACAATAATGCTCATTGGAACATTTACCATCCAGGACTTCAACTTATGAAGCGTCATGCCGAGCATCATAAATATCGGTATAACAAATATGTCATACAGACCACGAGGGTCGATACTTTCGTGATATATACCAGATACAAGGTAACCGACTAGTATAACTGTTATCGCAAAAACAAAGTCCGGTCCGACACGAGGGGGCTGGTATATAATTACAAAAATAGCCGTTCCGGTTATTATAAGTTGTATACCTAAAACTATATTCCCGGTCATTCCGATGCCGTTGGCATTTGCCAACGCAAGGAAGAAATTCATGAACAAGGCCGCCCATACGATGCTGATACGCAACAGGTCATGCCTGTCTATCCTGCTGCGGTGGTGCGGAACGCTGGTGTCCGGATGGGAAGTCATGGGAGTGCCGATAGCAGATTGCTGCCCGGCGAACAGCCTCGCCACCGTTGGACGCATGGCCATCACGCCTCGATTTCGCGACAGATCGCGACGAAACGCTGCGCTGCGGAGTCCATTCCGTACATGGCGACGACGCGATCCGCTTGGACACGAAGGGGTTTCACGGCATCCGGCGCCAGCGCGGCGGCATGCGCCATCGCCGCGGCGATCTCTTGGCCAGTGACACCGCACACCATTGCCGGATCGATCAGGCGGACCATCTCGGCGCTGCCGCATCGATCGGTGACTATCGCCAACGCTCCCCTCGCCAGCGCCTCGTTTACGACGAACCCCCAAGGGTCGGCGAACGAAGGAAGGACGAGTACGTCGATCCCGGCAAAGAACGCCTCGCGTGCCGGCCCATCGACATAACCGTGAAAGCGCAGACGTGGATCGGTCTCGGCATCGGCCCGTTCGTCGAAGCCGGCGAGGTGCAAGGTCAGTTCCGCCCCCTCCAGCATCGCGAACGCTGCCCGCAGCGTCGGGACATTCTTGCGCTCGCTCGCAGCACCAAGATAGCCGAACCGCGTCAGGCGTTGCCCACCACGCGGCACGTTGACCGCGGTATCCGTTGGAGTCGCCTGGATCATGCGCACGACCTTCGTCGGGGCGACTAACCCGTCGAGATAGGTTTCGGTCATCGCAGAAGACGCCGCAACCTTATAGCTCAGCGCGCACAGCGCACGCGTACAGGCCTGTTGGTAGAACAGCTTGGCCCGGCCCTTGTATGTGTCCGGAATATGCTCGACCCACATGCCCAGCCGCCGGCCGAGGAGCCTGAACAGCAGGCACCAGGCAATCATTGCGATGTTGGTGGGATTGTTGTCGGTTGCCATGACCGGCCCGTCCCATCGCCAAAAAGCCCGGGGGACCCAAAAGAGGACGCTCTTGCCCACGCGCAGGTGGCGCATCTGCACCGATCGATACGGCACGTCCGCCGGTTCCGCCCAGCGCCGCCCCTCGTCGCCGGGTAGATGCGCGTACAGCACCACCAGCTGCTGCCCTTGTGCGATCATCTCGCGAAACAAGGCATCGCGCGCAGGCGTGTAATAGTTCTGAAAGATCAATACGGGCTTCATCAAGGTCCCTTCGGTGCCAAGATCGGCATCCGCCAAAATTGTCCTAGACGATTGTATCCGCCTGTTTCCCGCGTCCTAGGCAAGCGCTTCGGGGGGCGCAACGTTCACTATGTCTCGTCGCCGCAATCCCAGCCGTGGCAGCGTTGCTTGCATGGCTTTGTGCCTTGGTCTAGCGCGGGGCCCTCGTATTCCAAAGCCTATCAGCTGAACGCTCGGCTGTACGCGGTGCTCTGTGGTGCTTATGATTATCCATGATCTGATCCTTGCGACGCGGCGCGCCAAGCTGACCGGGATCGAACGGTTCGCGATCAACGTGTTCGAGGCATCGCGTGCGCGCAACGCTGACGTCATCGCGCTGGTCGCCCCGGGTAGCGCACTTGCTGGCTCACCCCAGGTGCTCGAGGCGGGGTCGACCTTGAAGGGCTGGCTGGGCATTGCGCGCAAACTGGGCCGGTTCGGCCCCTCACCTGCAGTCGTCTGCGCTGCATTTCCCGCCAGCCCTTCGTTGATCGCTAGCCGCGCGCCCATCACACGTGTCATTCATGACGCCTTCGCCTGGACCCATCCGCAGAACCTGACATTGCAGGGACGGCTGATGTTTGCGCATTTTGATCGCATGATGCTTCGCCGCTACGATTACGTGCAGGCCCCCACCGTCATCGCGCGGAATGACCTGACCGGCGTGCTCAATACAGATGCAATCACCGTCTGCGGTAATGCGCCGGGGCTAGACTGCCTTGCGCCTGCCACGACGCCCCTTCCCGGATTGACGCCTGGATCGTTCACGCTGGCTGTTGGCACGATCGAACCGCGGAAGAATTACGAGCGGCTGATCGCCTTCGTCAAGGCGAGGAGTGATCTTGACCCCATCGTCGTCGCTGGTCGCCCCGGCTGGGGCATATCGACCGAACGTCTGGCTGCCGCCAGCCAACTGCTAGGCGACCGGCTGATTTGGTTGGCCGATACCGACGATGCGCAACTGCGTTGGCTTTATCGCAATAGCCGTACATTCCTGTCGATGTCTCATGCCGAAGGGTTCAACATGCCGTTGGTGGAGGCCGGTGTCCTGGGCTGTCCGATCGTCTGCTCGGATCTTCCCATCCACCGCGCCGTCGCCCCGCCGTGGGCGCGGTTCGTTGGCATCGACAGTTCCGACGACGTTCTACGTGACGCCATAGCCATTGCGCCATACCCGAGCGAAACGGAACTCGACACCTATCGTGCGCGCTACAGCTGGCAAAGCGTCGCTGCCCATATTGAAGCTCCCTTACGAGGGATTGCCTGATGACCGATCACGCATCCACCACGCGTGATGTCGACGGCGCACGCATTTTTGGAATTGCCTTCAGCGACTGCACGACCGCGCAGCTGGTAGAAACCATGACGCGGCAGGCGGCCGCGGAACCCCAGATGCTCGTGACGTGCAACCTCGACCACGTCGTCAATCTCCACCGTAATCCGGTCTTCCGCGCTGCTTACCTGACCGCATGGCAGACGACGGTCGATGGTGCGCCGGTCTTCGTCTACCAGCGCTGGCGTGGCGGTCGGGCGCCGGCGCGGGTGACAGGCGCGGACCTGTTCCCGGCGCTCATGCGTGTGATCAACCCGCGACAGCATCGCCCGTTCTTCATCACTGCAGACGACAGCATCGGCATGGCGTTGCAACGTGAACTGGAGGAGCGTGGCTTCGTCTTCGAACGCCCCCCCTTCCTGACGGTACCGTTCGGCTTCGAAAAGGATGCCGCGGCGAGCGATGCGGTACTCGCCACGATCAAGGCCTCCCGGCCAACCCATCTCTTCCTCGGCATTGGATCGCCCAAGTCGGAGATATGGATCGCGAACTATCGGCATCGCTTGCCCGCGCTTTACATCCTGCCGGTCGGGGCCGCTTTGGAATTTCACACCGGAAAGAAAAGCCGCGCCCCCCGCCTGGTCCGGCGTGTCGGGCTGGAAGGCCTGTGGCGCCTCGCATCCGAACCGCGTCGGCTATGGCGTCGTTATATGATAGATTCCTGGGTCTTTCTTGCTGCCGTAAGAGCCGACCTTAAACGCTAGTTCTCGTCCAGCGCTGGTCAACACCTAGCCTGTGCGCCATGTTACGCACATGTCCAATCCACCGCGCGCGAATTGACGGAAGTGGCCGAAAATCATAGCTCCAACGCGCCGCGGCATCGAGCGGCATTGTGCGAGCTCTAGCAAGAATGTCTGGTAGCCGTTTAAGGAAAGGCCCTCGCAACGCATCCTTCCAGTAGTGGAACACGATGTCGTCTGCCTCGCACAACTTCCCCTCCGTGCCCATTACATGGCCCAGCGCGAACTGCTCGACGGTATGAACCCGCTGCTCTCGGACCCAAATTTCATCCATTAGATGAAGGGCCTCATCTAGAAGATTGCCGTCATGCGCATCAATGCCGATGATGCCCGAATTCCACATCCCCTCACCGGCATTCAGCGATACGGGAGCGCCACGCAAGTCGCGCACTTCGTTTCGTAAAAACAAGCCTCCCAAGATCGCGCCAGCTGTATTCTCGCGTGATGTCAGGCGAATTTCCCGCATGTGGAGACACATATGTCCGGGACTGACGCGATCAAAAAGGTGAGATGGACCATACCGGAAATACGTGTCGCCATCGGCAAATACGCATTTTCCGCCTTCGCTTTTTAATATATCCGCGAGACAAGCGACCTTCCTTCTGAATGGATAGGTACCACTACCCATCCATCTATCCAGCAGATCCTGGTCTATCATTCTTGTACTAACATTCAGCCACGCGAAATCCGACGGTATATCGGTATATACGACTATATCAACGTTTTTACTTTTTCCCATCCAATGATATGCCGACAGGATAGAAAACATTGTCTCTTCGCGGTACCGGGGCTTCCCATAGCACATGTAAACCAATGTATCGGTCATATCACTTCACTTGTCGCAATATTCGCAGAACGTTTTTACACTTTTACGCCGCTAGGCTTGGGGCGATTCTACCCCGATATAACGGTTTATCACGATCGCTATACGCTTCGGGATAGGCAACATGGCAATCATCGATCGCAAATGCCGACGACAGACCATGAAGACGACTATCGCATAGACTATCATGGCTGCGACTCCCAATGCGACACCAGGAAGCACTACGGTGCGCACGACCGGGAATATCGTCTTCGCCAACCAAACGCCCCCCCCGACGCCCAAGGCAATGAAGGCCGGCATTAGAGCGCCGACAAACCGTTGCGGGGTCAGCGCCAGATCGGCGTGCATAATGATGACCAGTATTACCGTAGCGACGAGATACGCGCGCATGCTGAACATGATGCCTAATGTTTCCGGTCCTTGCGAAGCACCGATGGCTAGAAAGATCATGTTAGGTATCAGGTCGACGATGGTTAAGATCAGCCCCATCCGCACCCACCCCTGGGATATGCTGAACGTCTGCATGGATCCGATAACCGCGTTGGTTGGATAGGCGACCGCCATCCACGCCAGCAGGGGCCCCAGCGCTACCCATTCATACGACACAACAAGTTTACTCGCCGCCTCGGCGCTCGAAAATAGCCCCAGAAATGGAAAGCTCAAGACGAGGCATGACAGAAATACAATCTGGATGAGAGCAGCCGCTGCCCGACCACGATCCACCGATAATCGCGAGAAGATCGGCATCAACACATTCGTCAGCGGTTGATAAAGAATACTGATGATCAGATCAATGATCGTACGCGCGACTCTAAAGGTTCCAGCGGTCGCCGGACCGGCAAAAATACCGATGACGAGATCTGCCAACCTCGTGTTTGCCTGAACGCTTGCCTGCGCCAGACTTGTATAAGTCGCCGTTGTTGCCAAATCTTTGAGAATATAGCGATCTATAAAAAACCTCGGCTTGAAACCGCTACCGAACACGGCAACCGAAGAAGAGATCAGACTAGCCATAAGAGTATTGGCGATGAGGCTCCATGGACCGTATCCAGCGAATGCCAAGGCTATACAAATAGGCGCCGATCCGACCAATCCTGCGGTGCGGCGAATCGCCAACATACGGAATTCGAACTTACGCGTCAGTATTCCCTCGCCAACGACGCCAAGCGACGTCGCGAGCGGTGCGAATGCCGCCGGAATCATATAGACGAGCAGCTCCGGTGATTTGACGAGATGGGCAATCAGCGGACTTAACGCGATCGTTATGATCGAGAACATTAATCCCAGTCCGATCGCGAACCAAAAAGCGGTGACAAGGAAATCGTCATCGACCTCATTGCGCTGGATGATGACTTGTACCGTGCCGTATAGCGTCGCTACAAAGACGAGGGGCAGCGAAATAGCGATTGCCGCTACACCAAACTCCGCTGGCCCCAGCAATTTAGCAACGATGAAGAACAACGCCGCCTGAAGGCCGCGCTCGACCAGCATCTGGCCGAGCGACCAGATGCTGCCGCTAAGAGCCACACGTGCAAGACTCATGGTCTAAAATCCGTTGCCGACAGGATCGTCGGAGCTGAAGACGTCTCGGGTCTGAGAACAAGCGAGATACGACCCGCCGCCTAATCGGGTCGTACCGTTATACCCGTTATCCACGCCTGGGACGTCCCCCCATCGATAGAGCCTGGCAACACAACGTGAATTTGCTGGAACGCGCAATCGTCGGTGGGGATAGTGAACGCACTTGAAACCGGCTTGATTGACGGTCCCCCAGTGGGAAACAGCATGTCAACGAGCTGAGCGTTGCCCGAGTTCTGGCATGCGATCTGGAGATGCGCGCGGCGGGCAGGGTCGGTAGCATCGCCACCGGCAAGGGCTGATATGCTATGCTTGCCCGGAGCGAGATGGAGCAACTGTTGTGCGGCAACGCCGCCCTTCCCATCGGCTGCGATTAGATGCAGCATGCGAGGGTAGCGAGCGTCCGGTCCCGCGATTACCGAGGCGTAGAGGTCGGCCTGATCCGCAAGATCCCAGTCAAAGGGCGGGATGGGATTGGCTTTGCTGAAATCGCCGTTTCTGATTCCCCGGTCGGCATTACCGCTTATCTGGCGATAAAGCGCGAAGGCCTGCGGCACCGCATCAAGCTGGAACAACCGCTGGATCGCACGTGCGGCCAGTTGCTGTTCGTCAGACTTACGGAGGTCGAGATGCACAGCACTGACGAGGTTGCTTACCCCGACCGGCGAATTTCCCGTCGAAATCAGCGTGTCTAGAAAACGCTGCCACCACAAGGGTCGCTTGGACAGCAAAATGGCCAAGGGGCGATCGATCGCCACCTGACCGGATGCGCCGACCAGAATAGGAAACAGCATCGGTTCGGCCGACCGCCAGGTGTTCAACGCGTAGTCGTAATGGCGCAGCGACTGATCGATCCGTCCCTGCCCAACCGCATCTTCGATCAGCCACAATTGTGTAGGGAGGTCGCGACGCGACATCCATTGCGCAACACCGAACCAACGTCTCGCGGCATCGATCTGGCCACGTAGCGAAGCAGCCAATCCGAGAGTTCGGACGGCTACGACGTTGAGGGGATCATTCTCCAATGCACGCCGTGCCAGCGTTTCGGCCTCGCGGATCGCGGCGGGATGCTGATCTTGCTGGAGCTGCTGCGCCGCCAGCTCGGATTCGGCGCTTGGAGAAAGCCACCCCGCCAGGGCAACCGCTGGATTTCGCTTGGCATAGACCAAGCCGATCGTCACCGCGAGGGACAACCATAAGGCCGCAAGCGCCAAGGCTATCACGCCAGCCTGCTTAAGACGCGACAGTCCGTACGTGGCGGCCCCGGTCACTTACGTGCCGCTTTCCGTCTTGGTATCTCCATAGCCATAGCTGTATTCATAGCCGTAGCCGTAACCTGTGCGTCGAGCGTCGAATTTCGTCAGTACAACACCCAATACCTGGGCATGGGCAGCCGTCATCCGTGCTATCGCTACCTGCGCCAACGACTTGTTCGTCTTGCGAGCCTCTATCACGAATACGACCGCCTCCGTTATGCTGCCGATAAGGGGGGCGTCCGCCAACCCCATGACTGGCGGCATATCGATGATGATATGATCGAATTCCTCGCCGATACGCTGCAGCAATTGCGGGAAGCGATCACCGGAGAGCAATTCGGGCGCACTGGGCGGAATCGGACCAGCGGTGATGACTGCCAGACCGTCCATGCCATTGGTCTGATGAACCATATCGGCCAGATTGTCCTGCCCAGCCAGCAGATTGCTTAACCCGAACTGATTGACGATGCCGGCTTCGTGATGAACCGAAGGCGAGCGCATGTCGCCGTCGATCAAGACGACGCGGCGTCCGCTACGGGCAAGCCCATGCGCGAGCGCGAAGCTCGTCGTCGACTTACCCTCCGCCGGCCGCGAGCTCGTGACGGCGATCGTGCGAGGAACACCATGCGTGGTGGAGAAGGCAAGGTTCGTCCGCAGCGAAATATATGCTTCCGCCAGCATGGACTTGCGGTCACGCAGAAGAGCGATCGGATCGCCATCCGTAACCTTGGGCACGGTACCGAGAAGCGGAAGGTTAAGTACGCTTTCCACTTCGCCGGGATCCGTGATGCCCTGGTCGATTTGCTCGGCGACATAGGCTGCAGCCGCAGCAACCAGTAGACCAATCAGCGTCGACAGCAGAAGATTGAAGACGATTCGCGGACTTGACGGTGCGCCGGGCACTTCCGCCTGATCAACGACTGAGATGTTTGTGGCACCAACACCACCGGCGACACCGATTGCCTTGAACCGCTGCAATAGGGCATCGTATAGTTGACGATTGGTGTCTACATCACGTTGGATAATGTTATATTCGATGCTACGCCGGCGGAGATCCAGAACGCCGGACTTCAGCTGATCGACTTTTCCCTGCAGCGCCTGCTCACGCTTCAAAGCGGCATCATAAGATTGACGCAGGGTGCCGGTTACACGGCCCACTTCGCTTGCGATCGATCGATCGATCTGCGCGATTTGCGTCTGTAGCGCCTTTGCTGGCGGATAGCTCGGTTCGAATTGCTGCATCAACTTCGCATATTCGGTTCCCAGCTCCGCACGGCGCTGCCGTAGCGACGACACCGTCGGGTTGGTGAGCGCTTCCGCGACCTGCCCGTTTGCGCTGCCAAGCCGGCTTTCGGCCATGATACGATCCGCGGTTGCCTGCGCCGCTTCGCGATTGAGCGCTGACAAATCATCGGCAGCAAGTGATCGCTCCGGTGAAGATGTGCCGTTGCTGCTGGTTTCAGCAGGAAGATTCACGATTCCTTGCGAGGAGGCATAATCGACAAGTCGCCGCTCCGAGGCATCGATACGGGTCCGCAGTTGCTCTAGGCGATCCTGCAGGAACTTCCGGGCATAGGAATTGGCGTTAAAGCGCCGTTCCAGCGTCGCCTCGACAAAGTTCGTCGACCATGCATTGACGATCTGTGCCGACATTGCCGCATCGGGACCGGTAAAACTGATCTCGACAAGACGGGACTGCCGCTCGGGCTCGACCTTGAAATGCTTGAGCAGAATATCGCCCGCCACCCGGATCCGCTGCTCTCGCGTCGAGGCACCCGGCTTCACTCGGCCGTTGTCGAACCAATCGGCGGCACGACGAACGCCAAAAACCTCGAAGAAACGCGGGTTGTCGGACAGGCGAGTTGATGCCGCCACCCGCTGGGAAAGGGACTCTGATTTTAGCAAACCATATTGCGTTTCGTAAAATTCCATGTCCATCGCAGAGGGAGGCGCACGCGTGTTGTCGACGTCCGCAACGGTCTGGGTCTCACGCTGAATCTCCAGCGTGGCCTGCGCCGTATATTGCGGCGTCGCCAGTAGACTGGCGATCAGCCCGATGAAGAAGATCACCGCCACACACCCCAAGATCAGCCATAGGCGGCGTCGGGCTATGGCCATCACTTGGGTTACCATCGTCGGCGCGATAACATCGCCGCGATTGTCCTGCTGCGGGTGGCGCACGCCCTCCCCACGCTCACGTATGGTTGCCGAATGCATCGATAATAACCTTACCTGAGAATGGCGATCAGCGGAGCGGATAGCAGCGTTCCACCCTGAATAGCAGCTTGGAACAGACGGCGACCTGCCGATTCTCCGACATAGACGATGTCGTTTGCGTAGATTTCGGGATCGGCATAAATGCCCTGCCTGATGGCCCGCAGATCGTAGAGCGCGGCCATTTGCTTGCCTTTTACCTGACGGAATACCACGACGTAATTGGTGTCCGCGTAATCCGTCACGCCTTCGGCACGGGCGACGGACCGCATCAACGTCATCGGTCCGGCGATGGGATATTGGCCCGGTGTCTTGACCTGCCCGTCCACGGTAAAGCTTTGGCTAACCTTACTTGCGGTGACAGTCACCTGGGGATCGCGGACATAGCGGCGCAGCTTACCGGCGATGATCCGGCTGAGTTCCGAGGTGCCGAGACCGGCAGCATTCATCTCACCGATCAGAGGCAACGTCATTGCCCCGCTGGCATCGATCCCGACGGTACGGCTTAGCTCGGGTACACCGTAAACATTAACGTCAATCGTATCATAGGGGCCAACGACATAAGCCCGACGCTGCTGGATCAGATCCTGCACATCGGGGGCTGGAAGTGTGGTATTTTGTACGACCTGGAGGTCGGATCGGCCGACAAGACGCTCACCAGCACAACCGGAAAGTGTCAGGGCCACGACCCCGATACACATTATTGATGCACGCATTCCGAGCCAGTTACCTACTTTGCCGACCGAATATGCGTGACCGATACCCGGTGCCGTGTTTCCGGTAAAGCGTCATTATCCTGCCATAGACCTCAGCCCGCCTGTCTCAATAGCGTATTGGCATTCTTTAGCATAGCAGCGGCTGCGCTAGCATAAGATAAAACAATAGCGAGCAACGGCGTACGTAAATGATAGTCGAACAAGCTAGCTATCAGCAAAGATACAAATACTCCAGATAGGAACATAGCCTCATTTTTTGCAGTGACTTCGATGGAAACCCTAATTATTGAGTATAGCACCCGTGCCAACCAAAAAATGAACAGCCCAATCACGATCATAAAAGGCAACCCGCCCGTGATAATAGCTTCGATCAAATCATTGTGAGCATGGTTGAAAAAAGTCTGATGAAGCGCCCAGTCGGGCTCGTGAAGACGATATACTCGATCGAAGGCGCCGAATCCTGCCCCTAAAGGAAAGAAGTTGCGCGCCAGTTGCCAGGTGAGCGGTGCAAAGGCGATCCGCTGATCGGCCAGCACCGCGTCCACCTGCTGGAAACGATTGATTGATACGGCTCGTCCCGAAACATAAGCCAACCCAATGAGTGACAAGGGGACCAGCACGATCACGAGCGGCAGTACGGCTTTGCGGTACCAAAGATATGGCGCCCGACGTCCGCGGCCTTCCGATGACCGCCTCGATTGCGATCGCGGTACCATAAAGACGGCGATACCCATGCCCAGCACCGCAAGCATTATACCCGAGCGTGATCCAGTCAGCAGGATTACAAGGAGGAAAAACATACCCAGCGCACCGCACACACCTTGTTGGAATAGGTGACCGGACAGTGTCTTGCGCGGAACCAACGATAGAAGTCGTAAAGCCGGCAGGCTGATCGTCAGCAATGCGGCTTGATGATTGCGATTGGTAAACAGACCAATCGGTAGCGTGCTGTCAGCATTTTGATAGAAATAGCCTTGCCCAGTGACAAGCTGAACGATGCCAAGCACCGCACTAACGATTGCGATCGCGACGATAACATAGACCATAGCCGTCCGCTCGGCGCGACGTGAGCCCGCCACACCGATCAGGATCGCCAGAGGTGGTAGCAGTGCCACCAGACTGTTGACCGTTAGCTCCGGCATCATTGACAGCGGACGCCACGTGTCAGCCATCCCGACACGTGCAAGATGTGCTGCGACGTCGCCATGCCCAGGAAGTATGGCCCAGATCGACGGCGGCAGCGGTACGAGCTGCAGCGTCATGATAAGGGCGATCGCCCCTAATAATGCGAGTGGAACGCGGATCGCCGACCATACAACTTCATGGCCGCGCGCAATAATCATCACCGTTATCCCGATGACGACGATCGGCCGCAGATATAGCAGCGACATGACATCTGGCCGCGACGAACCTCCACCCAGCATACAAACCAAGACAATAACGGCCAGGGCGACCAAAAAGGAAAGGTCACTGCCCGATACGGTGCGCTGGCGTCCTGGCCGCCATCTCTTCAGCGGTGAGGTGTTCATGCGACAGAGCTTACGTCGTCAAGAGCTACTGCGCGAACGCTTGAAAGGGGTAGTATTCGCGCAGGGCGGCGGGGTATCAGTGGTCCTGCGATCATACAAAGCGTTCGGACCAACGAAGCCTTCGCCCGGCTGCGGTCGCCGCGCAGAATTGATACGAATAGGCGAGCAATCGTCTTGGCAATCTGCCAGGCATAGGTCCGGTAATACCCATGCTGGATCAGGACCAAGCCGTTGCCCAGGGAATAATAGAAGGCTCGCTCGACCTGATAGTTGTCCACCGTCGCCAATGGCGGGTGATCGATTAGCATTGATGCGATCCGCTGACCGCGAAAGCCGGCGGCCAACAGGCGGTAGCCAAGATCGAACCCTTCACTTGATCCATGAATGCAACCGATCCCAATCATCGGGTCAAACCGAACCTTATGGAAAGCGTGACGACTAATCGTCATGCCCGGTTCCCACATATGTGGGATGATCGACTTACGATCCATCGTGACATCGCGATCTGTCGCTTCTCCGGCCATGATCGCCCCGCTTGAAGAGATGTTGCAGGTCACGAAATCCAGCTGCCGCTCATCCATCAACCTGATAATATCTTCGGCAAAATTTGGGGAGACAGGATAAGTATCATCGTCAAGAAAGCACAGCATGTCATACTGAGTATGTGCAGCGCCAAAATTTCTCGCCTGCGACGAACTGAAAAAAGAAACGGGAAGGACACGGACGCCTTGAAATTCCGGGACTTTGCTGTGATCAAGTCCCTGCCAAACCACGACGATCTCGCTTTGTACGATCGTCTGTCGCTTGAGATTATCGATAACCTCGATCAGCCGGGTTTCCCGGCCCGAATGTTCAATGGTACAGACGATGAATGAGATGGAAGGCATTATTGTATCCATGAAGCCGTGGCGTGGCCGGCTGTATCGGTAGAGTGTTGTAACGGTGGCGTCGAGCGATGCCGGCCTGTGGCCATCCCAACAGGATGCCTTCAATCCCCGATCGGGCTCTCGCCATACTTGCGCAGCACGTCGTTGAACGCCTCGGCCATCAATGCCTGCAGGCTCCGTCCCTGACGCCGCGCCAGCGTGTGCATGGCGAAGGACATTTCGGGGCTGAAGAAGCCGGCGATCTGTTTGCGGCCTTGGCGGCTAGCCGGCGTTGCCGACTGCGTGGGGGCGATCTCGGCAGGGGCGGTTATCGAAGCCTGGGGCGCCGGCGCGGCACTGCGCAGATTGGCGAAGCTGGGTTTGCGGCTCATGCGGCGGCTTTCTTGGGCGTGGATTTGCGGGGAACGGGCAGGCCGACCTGTCGACATGTCCACGTGTAGATCTGTCGGATGTCGTCAGCGGCCTTGCCGGCGGGTTCGTATTCCATGACGGTGCGCCCCTCCCCGCTCGCGTGGCGATAGGCGGCGCGGTCGGGGATCTGGACGGGACAGGGCGGGGTGCCGAAGCCCTCGACCAGTTCGCCGGCCTCTTCGTAGACGCGCGGGGCGTTGGGGTTGCCGGCGGTGAAGACGACGTAGGCCGGCTTTTTCAGCAGCTGGACGAGCTTGGCGGTCGTCTGGATCGCGGAGAGGTCGAAGGCGCTCGGCCGGCATGGGATCAGCACCAGGTCGGCGACTTCGACCGCGGCGCGGGCGGCGCTGTCGGCATGGGGCGGCGTGTCGATGACGATGAGCTCGGCGCCCTGGCTCTGGGCCGCGGCGACCTTGGCGGCGAGGCGCGGGGGTGGGCTGTCGATCACCTCGGGCGGCGTATCGCCGCGCCAGGCGGCCCATTGGCTCGCGGTCGCCTGCGGGTCGGTGTCGATGATGAGCGCGACGCGCCCCGCATCCTGGGCGGCCGCGGCGAGGTGGATGGCGAGCGTCGTCTTCCCCGCCCCCCCCTTCTGGCTGATGATCGCGATGACTGGCATGATCACTACCCTACATGTCGACATGGCGACGTGGCAAGTGGTCGACATGTCAAACCAGGTAAATCTCCCCCACTTGGCGGATGGGCCACCGCCGGTAACCGCTTGCTCCTTCTAGGGAGCATGTGACGGCGTAGCCGGCACTCCCGCAGTGATGTTCGTCGATATGGGTCGTTTGTATTCGTCTCTCATGTGTCTTCGCCGTCAGGCGGGGTGTGTTGGCCGTCTAGGCCAACGCTTTTCAATCCTGATTAAATGGAATGGCTAAGCGGTTGCGGATCGTTTTGAGACTCGCACGTCGCATCGATCCGCGCTCCGAGACGAGCGAGCATACGGCCGAGCGCACCCCCCACCGTCACCCGGGCGAGTTCGCGGCAGCTGAGGCTCGCACGCATCGCCGCCTCCCCGTCTTGCCGGTCGGCCTCCTGCTGGATGACATCGTCGGGGAGCGGGGCCGGTCGCATCCAGCGCGGCAGATAGGCGCGCACGCTCGCCGGCAGCAGCGGCCGATAGGCGTTGGACGTCTGGCGATAGCGGGGCCCCTCCCCTGCCCTATCGTCGCGGGCGAAGCGCCGCTGGCGGACGAGGAAGCCCGCCGCCTCGAGCAGCACGAGCGCACGCGCGATCGTCGCGCGGCCGAGGCCTGTCACCTCGGCGAGCCAGTCGTAGCTCGGAAAGACGCGGCCGCGGTTGAGGCGGGCGAGCGTGCAGATCTCCTCGAACACGCGCACCGCGCCCGCGGTCAGCGCAGCGAGGCGGCGTTCGGTGGCGGAGAGTGCACGGGTGCCGGCGCGGGCCTCGCGCGCCAGGCGGCGGCCG
>FRDC01002104.1_pt1 | contig 19432 bp, 13 predicted proteins | sample 1106171 | NCBI WGS metagenome assembly FRDC01 (sample SAMEA3930566, study PRJEB13176) | freshwater metagenome | biome: Drinking water system; feature: drinking water; material: water | place: Singapore | collected 2014-12-20 | reverse complement strand
AAAGCGGTTGCATTTCGCTAGGGAATTTACCACCTGAGAAACTTGACTTAATCTACCTAGTATGATATAATTTGCCTAATGAATAGAGATCGCTATGATGATGGTGTGCAAATGAGCGAAGAAGAGAGACGACGAATTATAGCTGAATTTGAAGCAGAGCAAGAGGAAAAAAGAAGGGCATGGGAACAACAGGAAAGACAGCGACAACGGTCTGCCGACGAAGAAAGCGCACGTAAGTCAGAAGCTGAGGCTGCACGAGAGAGGGCAGCGATGGATAGAGCGGGTGCAGACCAAAGAGCTCGCGAGCGAGATATTGACTCTGACCTAGATCGCGTTGAACGAGGGGAAATATCTCCCAAGGAATTCGCAAAACTTAGAAAGGAGGCTGCGCGAAGAGAGGTGCAAGAAAGGGCCGAGGCCAGAGAAATTGAAGATTTAAAACGTAAGGCAATTGAAGAAAGAAATGAGGCAAATGAAGCTCTTGAGCGTGCATTAAAGAAACCGAAAAAGCTGGGTCGTTGGGAAGATGCGCACGAAGAAGATAGGGAGGCTGATATACTTGCAAGCAAATTAATAGAGCGCGGAATAACTCCTCCGCCGGACACTCCTGACCTTTATGAACAGCGCAGAATGGCGCTAGAAGCTAGCAAACCACGCGTAACAGATTTTGGTCAATGGAAAGCTGAAGACCCTCGTAGATATTTCGAGGAAACGCGAAGGCGGTACCGAGAAGAAACCCCTCCTCAGCAAGTGACTGAAGCTGAGCAATCGAGCGGCGTGAGCGGCGGAGTTATACGTAACGGAGGACGACGTTATGAACCGTATGGGAGTGAACCACCAGCTCCATATAGAGACCCTGAACCACCTCCAGCGAGTATAGCGCGACCAGACGGCAGCAGCTATGGTAGACCACCGATGGGCACCACAGGCAGAGGGTATGATGGGAGCAGGATGCCTCGTGATCCAGACCATATTTATAAACCGCCACCGCCTCCCCAAAAACCAGAATACGAACCTCCGCAAAGTGCTCCTACACCAAGTCGCAAACCAGACAGATATGAGGACACGGCAGGTGACTCAGGAAGATGGGATCCGTATGGAACTGGTGGCGGTGGATCAACGGGCAGCGGATACGAACCACCCCCTCCTCCAGACTTCATTCCATTCGAAGAGATCCCGCAAAAGTTTCTTGAAGCGGCATAGTCAGAGGTCCATGCGGTAGATTTCGAACGAATTTTTGCCCTCGAACATGTCTGACGGATTGGGGAGGAACTTTTTACGGTTTTTAATGTCACTCGTCGCGTCCTTGAGGAGGCGGTGAAAGAGGGTGAAGTCCTCAGCGCACTGTTCGTACGCTATGACGTGGCGTCGCAGCTGCCCGCCGCCGTTCCTATTTTTCTTTTTCTTACACTCAACTAAGATGAAGCGCTTCACTGGCTTTTTGTACGTCTTGCCGACCGTGTAGTAGTTGAAGAGTGCCTGGAGGACGAACAGCGGCTTGTCACCCCCGAGCTCACTGAAGGAGTCAACAAATTTATGATCCACGATGTCGAGGCAGCCAGGGTGCCCGCGCGACTCGACCACGAGGTCTGACACGGCCTTCACGGGGAGTGCAAGCCCGGGCACCCGCACCGTGGCAGCGGCTTCCACCGCAACCACGTCCCAGCGTGGTGCCCGCGCGAGGTAGAAGCCGATGGCCTGCAGGTATTCCTCTTCCATCTCCTTGCGGCGCGCGCGTTTCGCGCGCGCCGATTCTGCGGCACCGAACGCTAGTTCAAAGTCAGGTACGGTGCGTAGGTAGTTGAGGCCCGCGGCGACCGCCGCGTCTTTAGGAATACCGTTGTAAAAGTGCTCAAGCGCCTTGTGCCCTGCCCTGCCCACCACCCCCGAGGGGGTGGTGGGTGTGTCAAAGACTTTCTCGACGTAGCGCTTGTACCAGGCGAGGGGGTTCCTGAGGTAGCTCACCAAGGACGAGTAGCTCCAGTGCTGGATTGGGTATTTTGAAGATCCCATATCAGTATCAAACCACGACTCGAGCGAGCGAAACAGATGTCCCTGCGCAGGAGCTTGTATCGTACATCTCTCCGGAGCGGGGATGTCTGTTTCGCGAGCGAGTCTTTTAGTAACTCTTCAGGCGTCTCGCGTTTTGGTGGGTGCGGATTTTCTCGAGTGCCTTCGCTTCAATTTGCCGGATGCGCTCGCGGGTGACGCCGAACTCTTGCCCCACCTCCTCGAGGGTATGGTATATGCCATCTTGCAACCCATGCCGCATCTCAAGGATTTTACGTTCCTTCGGCGATAGGTCGTCGAGGATGTTGTGCAGCTGTTCAACTAAAATGCGGTGCGCCGTCTCCTGGTCAGGCGACGGCAAGTTAGCATCGGCAATGAAGTCCCCGCGAGCAGACGACTCTTCGTCGTCAGAGCCTGAAATAGGCGCCTCCAAGGACAGCGTCTCTTGGTTAATGTGCTCGATTTGGTAAATCTTCTCAACATCAACGTTCATCTCTGACGCTACCTCCTCGGGCATAGGGTCACGACCGAGCGTCTGCTCAAGGCGGCGAACCACCTGCTTGTACTTCGCGATAGTCTCGACCATGTGCACGGGGATGCGGATGGTGCGTGATTGGTCCGCGAGGGCGCGGGTGATGGCCTGGCGTATCCACCACGTCGCATAGGTTGAAAACTTGAAACCCTTGGTGAAGTCGAACTTATCAACGGCCTTAAACAGGCCGATGTTCCCCTCTTGTATGAGGTCAAGGAGGGTCAGGTCACTTGAGCGGCCGACGTACTTCTTCGCAATAGACACCACGAGGCGCAGGTTCGCGCGTGCCAAAAGATTTTTCGCCTCAAGGTCGCCCTGCGCAATGCGCTTCGCGAGGTCGCGCTCCTCTTGGCCAGTCAGGAGCGGGTACTGACCAATCTCGCGAAGGTACATTTGAATAGAGTCGTGGGCACTGCCCTCGCCGCGATACCCGCCACGCATGACGACCTCGTCCGGCACCTCTTCCAACATCCCGCCTGACTCGAGGACGTCAACTCCTGCCGTCGACAGACGCTCGTACAAACTCTCAAGGAACACAACGTCTTCCTCAATGGTAGGAAAGACCTTTAAAATTTCGTTGTACGTGACGTAGCCGCGCTCCTTTCCACGAGCAATCAGCCCATCGGCTTTAGCGTCAAGTTGGACACGGCGTTTAGGTACGGACTTGGGAGCTGGCTTGGCTACGACACGAGGCTTCGTCGCCTTTTTTACCTTCGGACGAGTCACCTTTTTTGCCTTAGGCTTAGCCTTTTTAGTTGATTTTTTCTTCATAGAAACTGTTGGTACTATTGTATCATTTTTGCTAATGCACTCACGGTTTTTAAAAGTGCGTCAACCTTCTCGTGGTCGCCAAGGCGCTCTGCTTCTTTGAGCGCAAACACTGCTTCACGGTACTCGCTCTTCTTCACTTCATGTTCGAGCTCACTGATAAGCTCAGATACTAGCACCTCTGGGTCAACTGCGCTATGGCGCTCGAGGTACAGGTCACCCTCGACGACGAGGGCGCGCACGTCTTCTGGGGGTACGTCACGCGCGACTGACACCGTAATGCGTTCAGCGAGGTGCGGGTGGCTCGTTGCGGTCGACAGCATAATGCCAAGGAGCAGCCGCTCAAGCGTGTCTTCGCGCCCCAAGAATGGGGCGCTACTAACCCCTGAATCATGCTTGCCCTCCGAAGCCTTGGCGAAGGAGGGAGTCTTGATCTTCTTCATTAACTTTTCTACCTCAATTTCGACCGCACGCTCAGGCACCTTGAGCGCCTGGGACACACGGCCGACGAAGTGCGCTCGGTCAATGGCGCTCGTGATGGTCGCGAGGTACGGCAAGACCAGGCGTGACACTTCGAGCTTAAACTTGCGCTCGTCATATCCTTTGGTTTTGAGATGGTTAATGGTGAAGTCGACGATGTGCTCCGCCCCTTTAATACTCTTCTTCCAGACGTCGACGTCACGCTGAATAGTGTCTGCCGGGTCGGCGCCGTCAGGAAGCGCCGCGACCTTCACGTTTAATCCCGCGGCCAACGCCAGCTCGGCCGCGCGACCTGAGGCGGCGACGCCGGCGGCGTCACCGTCGAAGGCGATGACCAAGTTGTCAGTGTAGCGCTTCACCACCGCAGCGTGCCCGTCGGTGAAGGCCGTGCCAGACAGGGCGACGGTGTTGCCGTACCCTGCCTGGTGCGCCATCAGTAGGTCCACCTGCCCCTCAACGAGGATCGCGAAGTTGTACCGGCGAATACCCTCTTTCGCGACGTCCATACCGTACAGCAGTCGCGACTTGTCGAACACGGAGGACTCAGGCGAATTTATGTATTTCGCTGTCGCGGAAGAGGCGACTCCTCCCTTGGAGGTGTCGCCTCGAGGAGCGAAGTGCCTCCCCGAAAAGCCGACGACTCTGCCCGACGGGTCCTTGAGCGGGAACATGATGCGTCCGCGAAACCGATCATACGGCCGCTTTGCTTTTTTGCCTTCTTGCTTTCCTGCTTCTCCCTCTCCTGCTTCTGGCCTTTTGACCAACCCTGCATCTAACAACAGTTGCTCGGTGTACCCGTCCGCCACGAGCGCGTCGTAGAGCGCGCGCCACTCATCAATGGCGAAGCCGACGCTCCACTGCTCCAGCGTCTCTTGTTTCAATCCGCGGCCAAGGAGATATGCCGAGACCTCCGGCTCCTTGGCCAGGCGCTCGGCGTAGAGAGTGCGCGCGGACTCAAGTGCGGCGTACAACTTTTCTTTATAGTCGCGGCCACTGTCTACGCCTCCGCCCGAGCGCTCGAGCACGACGCCGGCGCGCTCGGCGAGCATAGTCAACGCTCCCTTGAAATCCACGCGCTCCATCTCTTCAATGAAGCTGAATATGTCGCCGCCCTTTCCGCACCCGAAGCAGTGGTAGAAGCCGCGCTCGGGCGACACCATGAACGACGGCGACTTTTCTTTATGGAAGGGGCAGAGGCCTTTGTGGTACCTCCCCGCCTTCGTCAGCTTCACGTAGCCCGAGACCACGTCCACGACGTTTAGTCGGTCCTTAATCTCCTGTACCGAATCCCCCATTACCTACAGACTACCTTATTCTTGTATTGGTTCGAATTTTTCGGCCTCCGCCGCGAGGCGCTTGGCACGCTCGGCTTGGAAGGCGCTAATGCGCGTTGCCTTCTCTGAACCTACAAAGCCCGTGCCGGCAGGGATGAGGCGGCCAATAATGACATTTTCCTTCAACCCAGACAGCGGGTCGACGGCGCCACGGAGCGCAGACTGGATCAAAATTTTCGTGGTGTGTTGGAAGGACGCTGCGGAGAGGAAGCTCTTGCGGTTCAGCGACACTTCGGTAATGCCGAGGATGAGCGGGGACAAGGTTGCCTCCTTCTTGCCCTCTTCTTTTGCGGCATTGTTTATTTCGCGCGCGCGCGAACGTTCAACGACGTCACCACGGACGAGGCTCGTGTCGCCGGGGTCCTTCACTTTAGCTTGAGAGAACATTTGGCGAATGATGACCTCCATGTGCTTGTGCGAAATAGGCGCGCCCTGCAGGTCGTAAATTTTCGAAATTTCGTCAATGATGTATTCTTGCACACGTTCTTGCCCCGCCGCCTCGAACAGCTCTTCAAGGTTTGCTGACCCGTCCGTTATCATGTCGCCTCGCGACACCGTGCTGTCTACCTTCACGATAGGTACACGACGTGCCGGTACTTCGTAGCGGACCTTGTCGCCCACCTTTGACTGCTCGTTGGGAAGGATGACGATGACTTTTTTCCCATCGGCAGTGTCTTCAATGTCAGAGACTACTCCGGAAACCACGGTCATAACCCCCGCACCCTTGGGTGGACGCTTGTCGAACAGCTCTTCAACGCGCGGCAGGCCGTGCGTAATGTCGCCGCCGACGGACGCCGTACCGCCTGAGTGGAAAGTACGCATCGTCAGCTGCGTACCCGGCTCACCGATGGCCTGCGCAGCGATAGTACCTACTGCCTCGCCCACGTCTATGAGTGTACGACTCGCGAGGTCCATGCCGTAACACATCTGGCACACACCCTTCACCGCCTCGCACGTCATCGGCGAGCGCGCGACTATTTCCGACACTCCCGCTTCAGCAATAGCTGCTGCATCTCCGTGCGAGACGAGGTGCCCTTTGGGGAATGATACGTTTGCAGTTTCAATTGCCTCAGCCAGGACCCGACCTACCACTATTTTTGCCATGTCAGCCTCCATGCCGGACGGGCGCAGTTTCTTCACATGTACTCCTGCGGTCGTGCCACAGTCTTCCTCTGCAACAACTATGTCTTGCGCCACGTCGAAGAGACGACGCGTGAGGTAGCCGGCGGTCGCCGTCTTGAGCGCGGTGTCTGACAGACCTTTGCGCGAGCCGTGCGTCGTCGTGAAGTACTCAATCGGCGTCAGCCCTTCCTTCATTGAGGAGATGATGGGGAATTCTATGACCTCGCCTTTCGTATTGTTCATCAACCCCTTAATACCCGTCATCTGCACGAGGTTTCCGGTCGAACCGCGAGCACCAGAGAGAATGATGGTTGACACTGAGGACAGGGGGTCCATCGACGGCACCACATGCTTCTCGAGTTCGCCCTTGGCGCGCAGCCACACCTCAATCGACAAGCGCGTCTTCTCTTCCTCCGTCAACAAGCCTTCGCGGTACTGGTCTTGGAGCGCCTGCACATCTTTGCGCGCCGCTTCAATCAGCGCTTCCTTCTCTTTTGGAATAACGAGGTCGCTGATAGACCATGAAATGCCCGAGCGGGTCGCGAAGTCAAAGCCGAACTTCTTGATTTTGTCCAAGATAGGCGGCATGGCTTCAAGGCCGTATCGCTTAATGAGGTTGTTCAAAATTTTGCCGAGCGTTCCCTTCTTTATTTCCTCGTTGATGTACGGGTAGTCCGCAGGCAAGACTGAGTTGAAGAGTATGCGTCCGACCGTCGTCTCGAAACGCTCACCGTTGAAGGTACTGTACCGCTCGGAGTCTGACGGTTTGACCCACACCTTCGCGTGAATGCCGATGTCGCCGAAGTCGTACGCCAAGGCCGCAGCGTTTGGAGAGGAGAAGTATTTACCCTCACCGCGTTCACCGCTCACGTTTCTGGTCATCCAGTACACGCCAAGCGAAATATCGTGCGACGTCGACACGACCGGGTCGCCGTTACCTGGCTTCAAAATATTTTTGTGCGCTGACATCATCGTCTTCGCCTCAAGCTGCGCCTCGTCGGAGAGCGGTACGTGTACCGCCATTTGGTCGCCGTCGAAGTCAGCGTTGAAGGCAGGACACACCAGCGGGTGTAGCTGTATAGCGTTACCTTCAATGAGTCGCGGACGGAAGGCCTGAATACCCTGGCGGTGCAAGGTCGGCGCGCGGTTCAAGAGGACGTACTTGCCGTCAATCACCTCTTCCAAAATGCCCCACACTTCGGGAATTCCCTCTTCTACCAAGCGGCCAGCGCCGCGTATGTTGTGCGCCAGTTCGCGTTCAATCAACTTTGACAGGATAAAGGGGCGGAACAGCTCGAGCGCCATGTGTTTCGGCAAACCGCACTGGTCGAGCTCGAGGTCGGGACCGACGACAATGACCGAGCGACCTGAGTAGTCAACGCGCTTACCGAGGAGGTTAGAGCGGAAGTACCCTTGCTTGCCCTTCAGGTAGTCAGACAGAGACTTGAGCGGACGCTTCTGCGCCGCGCTCCCTGGGCTATACGCCGAGTTGCCGCGACGAATTGAGTTGTCCAAGAGCGCGTCTACCGCTTCCTGCAAAATGCGCTTTTCGTTACGGAGAATCACCTCAGGCGCATTAATGTCCCGGAGCTTCAAGAGTCGGTTGTTGCGGTTGATGACCCGACGGTACAGGTCGTTGACGTCGGACGTTGCGTGGCGGCCGCTCTCAAGCGCGACCATCGGGCGCAGAGCAGGTGGCGTCACGGGCACCCGCGTCATGAACATCCACTCAGGGCGGACTCCTGCGCGCTGCATGGCTCGTGCAAGCGAGAGGCGCTTGGTCAGCTTTTCACGTTCGGCGGCACCTGAGGACTCGAGGTCTTTCTCGAGTGCTGCAATGAACGTCTCGAGGTCAGTATTTTTGAAAATAGAGTATATCGCCTCGGCGCCAATCCCGGCCTCGAAGAAGGTGCCGTACTTCACCGAGAATCGGTGGTAATCTATTTCGTCGAGCACGATGCCAGGCCGTATGCTCTCTATGTCTCCCTTGGCAGCGACCATCAAATTTTTCAACTCTTCGCGCGCCTTTTCGTTCGTTACTGTTTTTTGCTTCGACTTGTACTCGCCCTCAAGCTCAGCGATGATACGCGCACGCTCTTGTTCGTTGACCGACGTGACGATGTACCCTGCGAAGTAAATGACTTTCTCGGCATCAGTTGCCGACACACCCAACATCAGCGCAATACGCGACGGGACCGAGCGGAGGAACCAAATGTGTGCGACCGGCGACACCAAGTCTATGTGCCCCATACGCTCACGGCGGACGATGGCGCGCGTTATTTCGACGCCACACTTCTCACACACTATGCCGCGGAAGCGTATGCCTTTGTACTTGCCGCAGTAACACTCGAAGTCGCGTTCGGGACCGAAAATGCGCTCATCAAACAGGCCGTCCTTCTCTGACCGCTGGGTGCGATAGTTAATAGTCTCTGGTTTCCTTACCTCACCCCACGACCACTCAAGAATGCGCTCCGGCGAGGCAACCAGGAGCTGCATGAAGTCGAAGTCTGATGTGTCTGGTGTTGAACCTCGTTTTTGATCCATAAAAATAAAGAGTTAAGAAGTATGATTCACTAGTTAAGTGCTTCGGCCCCTGACGGTTCGCGCGCGAGGGCGAGGCCGTGCGGTGTCGTCACTCGCTGGCCCGCCATTCTTGCCCAAGATGACGTCGAGTCCCAAGCCTCGCAGGTGGTTGAGGAGTACGCTAAACGACGCGGGCGTATGCGTGTGTTCAATAATTCTGCCTTTGACGATGGCGTCGAACGCAGTCGACCGTCCTTGTATGTCGTCTGATTTAATAGTCAACATTTCGCGGAGCGTGTACGCGGCACCGTAGCCCAACAGTGCCCACACTTCCATTTCGCCGAAGCGCTGACCTCCGTTTTGCGCCTTGCCGCCGAGCGGCTGCTGAGTGATGAGCGAGTAGGGGCCAATAGAGCGCATGTGAATTTTGTCCTCGACCATGTGGTGGAGCTTGAGGACGTACATGTAACCCACCGTTACCTTCTGCTCAAACGACTCGCCAGTCCTCCCATCGAACAGCTGCACCGTACCTTCCGGCGTATGACCCGCGGCAACCAGTTCAGACCGTATTTCATCTTCGGTTGCGCCGGCAAATGGCGGGACGATGGCCTGGTAGCCCAAGGTGTGTGCGGCGAGCCCGAGGTGCACCTCGAGTATTTGACCGAGGTTCATACGGCTCGGCACGCCCAGCGGGGTCAAAATGACGTCCACGGGCTCGCCGTCTGCGGTGTACGGCATGTCCTCGACTGGCAATACTTTGGAAATGACGCCTTTGTTCCCGTGACGACCCGCCAACTTGTCGCCGACCGTGACGTTACGAACCTGGGCGACGGTGATGTAAATTTTCTTGATAGTGCCTGACTCTAAACTGTCACCGCGCTCACGCGAGAAGACGCGCACGCCGACGACGCGTCCGCGCTTCCCTCCTTCCATGCGGAGCGACGTGTCCTTTACGTCCTTCGCCTTATCGCCGAAGATAGAGCGCAGCAGTCGCTCTTCGGGAGTGAGCTGCGTCTCGCCCTTCGGCGTTACCTTACCGACCAAGATGTCGCCTGGGCGGACCTCAGCACCGATGGTTATGACCCCGTCTTCGTCGAGGTTCCTGAGTCGCGTCTCTGAGACGTTCGGTATGTCCGGCGTGGTCATTTCGGGCCCGAGCTTCGTGTCACGGACCGACACTTCAAACTCTTCGATGTGCACAGTTGAAAATTTGCTGTCTCGTACCAAACGCTCAGAAAGAATGATGGCGTCTTCGTAGTTCGCTCCTGACCAGCTCATGAACGCGACGCGCACATTTTGCCCCAGCGCGAGTTGACCGTCCTTGGTTGACGACGTGTCGGCGAGGAGGTCGCCCCGCTTCACCTTTTGGTCAACAGACACGGCCGGTCGGTGGTAAAACGCCGAAAACTCGTTGGTCATGGTAAACGGCTGGAGCGCGTACGTCTGACTCTTGCCCTTGTCATTTTTCACCGTCACATGACGCGCATCGACTGAGGTGACGACGCCAGCCTCTTTGGCATAAATGAGGCGCCCGGTGTCGCGCGCAGCGACCTCTTCAATACCCGTTGCAACTAGTGGCACTTCGGACACGATGCAGGGTGTTGCCTGCTTCTGCATGTTCGAACCCATGAGTGCGCGGTTGGCATCGTCGTTTTCTACGAACGGGATCATCGACGTTGCAATAGAGAACATTTGGTTCGTCGCAATGTCTATGTAGCGCACTTCTTTTTTAGGAACCAAGACTGGTTCGCCGTGCAGTCGCGCTTCAACCATGTCGCTCGCGAGCTTTCCGTCCTCGGTCATAGGCACCGCTGCGTGGGCAATAGGCATCCCCTCCTCTTCAAACGCGTTGAGGTAGTCTATGGTGTCGGTCACCACGCCGTTTTCCACCCGGGCATACGGGGTTTCAATAATTCCAAAGTCATTAATGCGTGCGTACGAGGTGAGGCGCAGGATGAGTCCAATGTTTTGTCCTTCAGGAGTTTGGATGGGGCACAGGCGGCCGTAGTGACTGGTGTGCACGTCACGCACTTCAAAGCCCGCGCGCTCGCGCGTGAGCCCGCCGGGACCGAGCGCCGACACAGTGCGCAACTCTTCGAGTTCTTCCAAAATATTTTGCTGTTTCGCAAGCTGGGACAGTGAGTTGGCGGTGAAAAATTCTTTAATAGAAGCCGCGAGCGGGCGCGGGTTCACGATATGCATAGGGAGCGACGTCTCCAGGTCGATAGTCGACATTTTGTCTTGGATGTTTCGCTTCATACGCGAGAGACCAATGCGTACCCGCGCCTCCAACAACTCGCCAACTTGGCGCACGCGACGGAAGCCGAGGTGGTCTATGTCGTCAGGCTCGGCACCAGGCGTGTGATTCAACTCTATGATGTGCGACACAATGACGACGATGTCGTCCAACGACAGCGTGCGACGCTCGAGCGTCTTTGCGTCGATGCCAAGGTTAAAACGTTGGTTAAAGCGGTGCCGGCCAGGGTGCGAGAGGTCGTAGCGCTCGGGCGCCAAGAGTCCCGTCACGTAGTCGCGCGCCGTATCAGGGGTTGCCAAGTCACCGTCGCGCAGACGCTTGTATATTTCGACAAATGCTGCGTCAACGGTCTTCGCAGAGTCTTTATCAAGTGAGGTCTGGAGCGCGACTTTGCCGTGGGGGATGCGCTCGAAGAGGGTCAGCATGTCGCGGTCGAAGGTAGCGCCAAGGATGCGGAGGAGCGACGTGACCGGGAACTTGCGCTTGCGGTCTATCTTTACAAAGAGAGCCCCGTCAGCCTCAGACTCTATTTCTATCCACGCGCCGCGCGCGGGGATTATCTTCGCGCCGAAACACTGCTTGCCCTTTACTTCGTTGACGGTGAAGAAGACGCCGAAGGAGCGCGCGAGCTGCGGCACGATGATGCGCTCAACACCATTAATAATGAAGGTCCCGTGCTCGGTCATGATGGGGATGTCCGCGAGGAAAATGGTTTGCTCCTTCTTCGAACCCAACTGCTTGTTAAGAAGCTTCACGGTCGCCTTGATGGGCGCGTCGTAGGACATTTTGTTTTCCTTTGCGGTGTACTCGTCGCACTTTGGCTCGCCAATTTCAAGTCCCAAAAACTCAAGTTCGAATTTCTTCTTCGAGTAGTCAGTGATAGGAGAAAACTCTTTAAACAGCTCGACCAATCCTTCAGTTAAAAACGCTTTGAAGCTCGCAACCTGCGGCGCGACCAGGTCCGGCATTGGGACACGGGGGTCACGGTAGCGACTGAAGTGTTTTTGTTTGGTTTTTGATGGCATGCGGGTGCTCCCTTATAACGCGAACCTAGACGCCCAACCGAGCGTCTTAATGTATGTTGTATGGACTCCTCTCGTATAAAAACCTGACGTTTTCCCCAAAAACTCAATCAGTCCACTGTGTGTTTTCCATGATATCCTATCCCCCTTTTGCGGTCAAGCCTTTTTAGGCCAGCCAACCTCCTGCTGTGGATAGCGTGACTTTGCTATTGGATTGGGGGGAACTTTGAATCGTGTAATAGCTTTTTGAATTCTTTGTGTTGATGCGCATACCACAGAAGATCAACGATAGGGCCGGTTACTGTTTTTTCAGCGATAGGCGAATGAGCAGGCAAGAGAGACTCGGCTACTTCGCGGTGGTACTCTTGGCGCTCAGACTCAGACATTTCAACGATACGGTCTATACACCCGTGAAATTGCGCCTGGGAAGAAAGTATACGGGCTTGGCTTAAACCAGCAGACTGCGGCAACAGAACAATTGCCTGTGCTTCTTCTTCGTAGCCTGGTGTAATGAAATCGCCAATTTCCCCAGACCTTTTTTTCACCGTCGGTGATGGGATGGTTGGATTGATCTCGGCGATGTCGGTGAGTGCGTCGGCAAAATACACAGCCATGTGGCCCGTCAGTCGAACGAACTCGACGCCATCGTTAACCACCACCCAACAGCACGTTCTCTTTTCTCCTGCGCGCTTTTCAAGTTCTGCATCTACCGTAAGCAGCGTACCACCTTCGTGCCTGAAGTGATGAGAAAATTGCGCACGCCTATCCTCGCGCGACCCTTCATGTGACATGGAGAGGATAGTACCTCAATTTTATAAAAAATCAATGAGCTACTTTTTGCGACGTTGTTTCCAGGTATTAATTGGGCCTATGCACCGAGGCGAAACCTCGGCGCAATGATGCTATACTGAGGTTGTGAGAAATCATTCGTTTGCGCCTGGCGAGTGGTATCACTGCTATAACCGTGGAGTGGAGAAGCGCGTCACCTTTTACGATAGCGCTGACTACCAGCGATTCCAAAGCTTACTGTATACGAGCAATGCTACCCTACCTCCTGATAATTCGCGACTACGCCGAGCACCGCTCTCGGTTCTTATTGAAGAAGAATCACGTAAGGGGGAGCGCATTGTTGCGGTTGGAGCATACGCACTTATGCCCAATCATTTTCATATTGTCCTAAAAGAACTAGACGGCGTCGGAATTCCCCGCTTTATGCAAAAGGTTCTAACCGGGTACACAATGTATTTTAATAAACGATATGAGAGGACCGGTCCTTTGTTTTCTGGGGTATTTAAGTCTCGCCCCGTACTGACTGATCGTTATTTCCAACACCTTATGTCGTATGTTCACTTAAATCCGGCATCAGTTATTGATCAACGCTGGAAATTGCGAGGGAAACTTTCGACCGAACATATACAAAATGGGTTAGAGAGTTATCCTCACTCAAGTCTGTACGACTTTCTAAGCCAAGATAGCAGATCTGAAAAAGAAATACTGTCACCAGAAATACTTTCGGCGTATGAATTTCCTGGCTTGAAATCGATGCTTAAAGACGCGCGGACTTACTACGCAAGTGCACCAGAAGAACTGGAATATTAACGCCAATGCACCGAGGCGAAACCTCGGTGCATTTACTTTTTGCGGCGCTGCTTCCAGGCTTCTATCTTCGCGTGGTGGCCAGATCCCGTACCATGCAAGCAGCTACGGGACTCCGCTCGCTTCGCTTTCCACTCTTCAATTTTTTTATGATTCCCCGATAGTAATATTTTTGGGGCGCGGTACTGCTTCCTTTTCCAGGTCAGGATTTCAGGGCGGGTGTAGACCTCAGGAGAAGCGACCCGCTCTTCCTCAAGCGACTCATATTTGCCCAAAACTCCGGGCAGTTGCCGCGCCACCGCGTCCACGACCACCATGGCCGGTAGCTCGCCGCCGGTCAGTGTGTACTTGCCCACCGAAACTTTCTTCGCCTTTAAAATTTTCTGCACCCGCGCGTCGACGCCCTCGTAGTGGCCACAAATGAAGACTACATCCGTCTTTTTTTTCGCTAACGTGCGCGCGTAGGTGTTGGTAAACTCCTTGCCCGAGGTGTCGAAGAAAATAATTTCAGCTTTCCTCTTGCCCACCGCCTTTGTGGCCGCACGAAGAATACTCTCGGCTTCCAGCACCATGCCGGGGCCGCCGCCGTAGGGCTTCTGGTCTACCCGACCCCACGTATCTTTAGTGAAGTCGCGCGGGTTGTAGTACGAGACTTTAATTTTCTTATCCCGCACGGCGCGGCCAATAATGGACGCGCCGAGGTAGGACTCGAGCGACTCGGGAAATAAGGTAATAACGTGAAAATGCATCTAGAATTTTAGCTCTTCGAGCGCTTCGTCAACGCTCTTCGAGGCTGACGGCTTGCTGTAGCTGAGGCCCTCGGCCCCGCCTTCGGGCTCATTAATTCTCAAGTTGACGCGGGCGTTGTGCTTCATGCCGACGACACGCAGAAGGATGCGTATTGCCTTCGCGGTGTTGCCTTGCCGGCCAATGACCTTGCCCATGTCGGCGGGATTGACGGTGAGGGTAAGGAGGACACCCATTTCATCGACCTGACGCGCGACCTTCACGTCGTCGGGGTGGTCCACCAATCCTTTGATAACAAACTCCAAAAATTCTTGATCTGTTGTAGTACTGGGCATAGCAGTATATTCAGTTTGTAGTAAGTAAACCTAACGCCTAAAGTATAGCAAAAAATACCTCTCGAGTACATTATTTACGCAGCGGGTTCTTCGGGCTTTGGTTCTTCAGTGGTGGTTTCGGCTGGTGCTTCAGGGGCAGGGGCCACAGGTTCCTCGGTTTTCTTTATATTTTTCTTTTGGAGGACGTTGACCTTCTTGCCTTCAATAATACCCTTCGTGACCAGGAGATTGTGGACGGTGCCGGTCGGCTGCGCCCCCTTACCTATCCATCCCTTAATAGCCTGGGCGTCCAAAATCGTGTGTTTGGTGCGGGGGTTGTGCGAGCCGACGACCGCGACGTTGGTCCCGGCCTTGGTACTGGCCGTATGCTCCAAGACGACGACGCGAAACGCCGGGTCATTCACCCGTCCCACCCTCTGAAACCGAATCTTCAACATAGTGGAAAATGTAGCATTTCAAACATATTGAGTCAATTTACTTTGATAGGGTATAGTACAAGAAATGAGACCAGACGACGCGAATCAGAAACGGCTGACGGGCGTACTAGACGTGGTGCGGAGCGGGAAGAAAGGCTACTTCATACGCGAGGGCGTTGAGGAGGACGTGGAAGTGCCGGCCGAGTGGCTGGGCGGCGCATTATCAGGCGACGTGGTCGAGGTGGTGTTGGGCCCGAAGTACGGCAAGACGATGGCCCGCGTGGTCTCGGTGATTGAGCGCAATAGTTCGACCTTCGTCGGCACCGTGTTGAATGGCAAGGACGGCCTGTATCTCCGCCCTGACAACACGCGCGTGTACTTCGACTTCCGCATTGAGGGCACGTCGGGCGCTACGGTAGGCACCAAGGTCGTGGCCGATGTGGTCAGTTGGGACGCCAAGCCGCCAACCGTCGCCGTCACGCAGGTCTTGGGTGTTGCGGGCGAGCATGAGACTGAAATGCGCGCGATTATAATCTCGCGTGGGTTTGAGAGTTCCTTCCCGCCCGACGTCTTAGCCGAGGCTGAGGCCCTGTACACCCGCGGCACTGAGGAGGGGGACGCACAAGTTGCCTCCGGCGCGCGAGAGGATTTCCGCCAGACACTCACCTTCACCATCGACCCTGACGATGCGAAGGACTTTGACGACGCTATTTCATACAAAGAGTTGCCTGACGGCAACCTCGAGGTCGGCGTGCACATAGCCGACGTGTCGTACTTCATCGACCCGAAAGGCGCCATCGAGCGCGAAGCGTACAAGCGCGCGACCTCCGTGTACCTGGTCGACCGGACCGTCCCCATGCTCCCCCCGGTCCTCTCTGAAGACCTGTGCTCGCTGATGCCCAACGTCGACCGCATGACCTTTTCCGCCGTATTCACCGTCAACGGCAACAACGATGTGGTGGGCCGACGCTTCGTGCGCTCGATCATCCACTCGGCCAAGCGCTTCACCTACGACGAAGCTGACATCAGTTTGAACGACGCGGCCGCTCCGTACCACACCGAGCTCGCGCGACTGTGGACCTTCGCGTCGAAGCTCCGCACCGAGCGCAAGGCGCAGGGCGCCGTCATGTTCGATAAAGAGGAAATACGGCCGGTCCTCGACGCATCGAAAAAGGTCATTGGGTTTAAAAAGTCCGAGTACACCGAGAGCCACCAGCTGATTGAGGAATTAATGCTCCTTGCCAACCGCGAGGTGGCCACCTTTGTCACGCAAAAGTTAGGGAGGAAAAACAGGCTCTTCGTCTACCGCGTCCACGACAAGCCCGATCCTGACAAGTTAGACGAGCTGTCGGTGTTCTTGCGCGCGGTCGGGTACGCGCTGGAGCGCGGTCAGGACGGGGTCACTGGCAAGGACATTAACAAGCTCCTCGACAGTATTAAGGGCACGCCCGAGGAGCAGCTGATAAAGACCGCGACCGTCCGCTCCATGGCCAAGGCCGTGTATACAACGAAAAATATCGGCCACTTCGGCCTCTCGTTCGACGCGTACTCTAACTTCACCTCACCCATTCGACGCTACCCTGACCTCATGGTGCACCGCGTGCTCGGCGTTTTAATTAGAGGCGAGCAGGTGACTGAAAACCCCTTAGACCAAGAGCGCCGCGCCGTGCATGCCAGCGAGCGCGAAGTCTTGGCCTCTGAGGCCGAGCGTGCGTCTATTAAACTGAAGCAAGTTGAATTTTTTGCTGCCCTCATTGGCCAGACGAGAAGTGGCGTTGTCGCCGGCGTAACCGAGTGGGGCGTGTACATTGCCGACAAGGAAACTGGCGCCGAGGGCATGGCGCGCATGATGACCTTGACCGACGACACCTACGAGTACGTACCAGGCAAATTTGCCGTCGTCGGTGTCACCACCAAGCGCACCATCCGCCTCGGCGACCCCGTCACCTTCACCGTCGAGTCAATCGACCTCGAAAACCGCACTATTGATTTTAAGATTGTGAATGAAACTTAGGCTACCAATGCCCTGAACGTCTGCGCCCCTCGTCTATTCGCCACCTCTCTTCACGAGTTTCTTCCCAGCTATACACCGCATGTAACGTACCGCAGAGAGTTCTTAATTCATTCGACAACTTTTTCACCACCTTTATAGTTGCATTCCCTTCTGCCGCTTCAATTCTCCCTTTTAATTCTTGTAATTTTTGCATCGTGTCGAGCAACATTGGGTGTCGCTTGGTAATCAACTCTTCGACAGTTGCATCAAGAGCTGCTAGTGCGATTTTTGCTGGTTCGTACCACGCTTCAATAATCTTAGCTTGTTCAGGCATGAGACGGCCTTTTAGGTCTTCTTCTAGCAATCGTTGAAACAGGGCGTCGGTTCGACTTTTTAAACCAAGTACCTCTTCGGCAGGTGTATCGTCGGTGTCGTCTTTATCATCTTCGGGACGCTCCTTCAACTCTTTTTCTACTTCTTCCTTCTGACAGTCAAAATCAACAGAGAGACGCCGCAAACTTGGGTATGTGTCGGCCTCACGGTACACAAAGAAGGTCAAATTCTTGTTTCGCCAATCGTCTGCTGTTTTTTTAAACTCCTTAAGCCACGACATTATGATTACTTTTTGTGAGGGGCTCAATTCATCATGTATTTCACTCTCTTTCAACGCATCAGAAAGCTCGTCGACTTCACTAGGCAATTCGATTTCTTGACCGCGACGCAGTGTTCTATCAAATCCTATTGCAAGGAGCCAACGAGCCCTTGGAAAAGCTTCGTAGCGAAGTTCGCGGAAGTCTCGTTCTAACTCTTCTTCTCTTAAACGTTTTAAATCCTCTCTGTCAGCGGCGCTGAGCTCTGTACCAATCTGTGGAGCTTCGGGGTTGCCTGGCATGGCGTCACTATACGCCCCACACATGCAGTGTCAATACGTACCACTTCTCCCTACCACCCCACCCTTTGCCGCTACAACCATATGATATATCATATGGTTGTAGCGGCTTACACTTGTATGAAGCGGAAAATTACTGATTTGACAGAGAAGGAGCGCATAGCCACCCTCGACGCCCTCTACACTGCCGCGGGGACGGTCCGCGGCCGCGAGGCGATGAAACTGTTTTTGCGCGACCTGTTAACCGAGAGCGAGCGCATTATGCTTGGGCGACGCATCTTGATTGCGCGACTCCTCCTTGCCGGGCGCGGCCAGGAGGACATTATGAAAGAGCTTCGGGTGGGGCCTGACACCGTGTTTCGAGTCAAGCGGTGGCTGGAGGACCAGATGCCCGGGTACGAGACGGCTATCAAAGCGATGGAGAAGGTGTACCGCGTCCGCGAAAACCGCAAAGGCTACACCGCGAAAGCCATTATGAAGCGCCTCAAGAAATCCTACCCGCTCCACTTCCTCCTCTTCCCACCCTATAAATAACTAATCACACCAGCCAAATTTTTTACCCGCTAAAATTATATGATATATCATATAATTTTAGCGATACATTTTTATCGTATCATCGGCTCACGACGGCCAACTACCTCAAGTAGGGATTCATTTGTATAGCGTGGTCGTTGAATTTTTTGCCATTACTCACCACGCCAGCCAGGAGATTGCGGACGTATCATTCGCATCCAGTTTGCATGTTCTGTAAGCTTATGTTCGTTAGGGTCACGTCTCGTATAGTGAAGAATCTGACAATTGTGAATTCGGTCATTTGGGTCATCAGAAAGATTGAGCTCTTTAAATTTCTCTTGAGACATACGCTCAATTCGTACACGGAAGGCCCACATTACTTCGCCGTGGCAAACAATAATGACTCGCTTGTCACTACTTCCCCTGTGAAGAGTGTCTAAAGCCCGGTCGACCCGCTGGCAAAGCTGAGTGAAAGATTCGCCGTTAGGTGGTGCCCAAAAGAAGGCTTCAACTTCACGTCGTTGTAAAGCCTGACCAAATTTCTCTACGCGTTCATTTTCTGGATATACATCTATATCTCCCCAACTCCGTTCAGAGAGATAAAAATCACACAACCAATCGGCTTTAGGCAGGTTTAAAAGTGCTGCCGTTTCCATCGCACGGTAATATTCTGATGTTACGTAACGATCAAAACCGATACCTCCCTTCTCATAAAATTCATTGCGAATCCACTCACCCGCAGCGAGAGCTTGCTGCCGCCCTAAGTCAGAGAGACGGAAACTTGCAGTATGTCGTTTACGAAACTCATCAGTAAACGCACTGTGGTCTCCTTTTTCAGACTGACGCTTTGCTGCATTTCCCTTGTACGTTATCATCGCGTTAGTGACAGTTAGTC
>FRDC01004723.1_pt1 | contig 19434 bp, 14 predicted proteins | sample 1106171 | NCBI WGS metagenome assembly FRDC01 (sample SAMEA3930566, study PRJEB13176) | freshwater metagenome | biome: Drinking water system; feature: drinking water; material: water | place: Singapore | collected 2014-12-20 | reverse complement strand
TGCGCTCGAAGAGTGTTCTGGGGCTTTCGTCTGTTGTATTGATCTTCGAAACCGGCACAGACTTGATGCGTTCGCGGCAGTTGGTTCAGGAGCGCCTGGCGATCGTAACACCACAGCTTCCGGCAGTCTCTCGTCCGCCCGTAATTCTGTCGCCACTTTCCTCCACCAGCCGCGTCATGAAGATCGGCCTCACATCCAAAAAGCTGAGCCAGGTGGAGCTCAGCACCTTGGCGCGCTGGACCATGCGGCCCCGGCTCATGGCCGTGCCTGGGGTGGCGAACGTTGCCATCTGGGGCCAGCGGGACCGGCAGTTCCAGGTGCTTGTCAATCCGGAGCGGCTTCGTGATCTGCGCATCACTCTCGATGCGGTCACCCTGGCGACCAGAGACGCCGCTACGCCGGCGGCGGGCGGGTTCGTCGACACACCCAATCAGCGATTAGCGGTAACGCATCAGCCCGCGATCACGAACATTGAACAGATCGCCCGAATTCCGGTGGCGTTTCGCAACGGCTCTCCGATTCTCGTGAAGGACGTCGCCCGGGTAACCGAAGGCTTTCCGCAACCCATTGGCGACGCGGTGATCAATGATGTGCCCGGCATCCTTCTCATCGTTGAAAAGCAGCCGACTGGCAATACCCTTGACGTCACAAGAGGCGTTGAGGCCGCACTGGCGGCGTTGAAGCCCGGCTTAAGCGACGTGGAAATCGACCCCACCATTTTTCGTCCGGCGACCTTCATCGAGATGTCGCTGGACAACCTGAACCGCGCCTTACTCTACGGGGCGATTATGGTGATCGTCGTGCTCGTCTTCTTTCTCTATGAGTGGCGCACGGCGCTGATCAGCTTGACGGCGCTGCCGCTTTCGCTCATCTCGGCGGCGCTGGTGATCTACTATACAGGGCAGACGATCAACACGATGGTGCTCGCGGGTCTAGCGATCGCATTAGGCGAAGTGGTGGACGACGCGATTATCGACGTCGAAAACATTGTGAGGCGGCTGCGGTTGAACCGGGCCAGCGCGTCACCGCAACCGGCGTTTCGCGTTGTGCTCGATGCGTCCCTCGAAGTGCGCAGCGCTGTCGTGTATGCAAGCGTCATTGTGGCCCTAGTGTTTTTGCCGGTGCTCTTCCTGGACGGATTAGCCGGATCGTTCTTCCGGCCGTTGGCGCTCAGCTATGTTCTGGCAGTATTGGCGTCGCTTGGAGTTGCACTGACGGTCACTCCGGCGATGGCTCTTCTTCTGCTGCCAGGAAGCTCGCTTGATCGTCGCGAATCGCCATTGATCCGCTGGCTCAAGCTCCGTTACGAAGGATGGGTGGCCTGGTTGCTCGATCGTCCGCGGACGGTGTTTGCGTCAACGGTCTCAGTGCTTGTGCTGAGTGCGATGTCGCTACCGTTGTTGGGTGAAGATTTTCTGCCCCACTTCCGCGAATACGACTTCCTGATGCATTGGGTGGAAAAGCCGGGAACATCGCTTGATGCGATGCGACGCATCACTATACGCGCCAGCAAAGAACTGCGCGCCATCCCCGGGGTCCGCAACTTTGGATCGCATATTGGCCGCGCCGAGGTTGCGGATGAAGTGGTGGGACCAAACTTCACCGAGCTCTGGATCAGCCTCGACCCCAAGGTGCCGTATGAGACTACCATCGCTCGCATTCAGAGTGTTGTCGACGGCTATCCAGGACTTTATCGCGATCTCCTGACTTATTTGAAGGAGCGTATCAAAGAAGTGCTCAGTGGCGGCAGTGGGGCGATCGTCATCCGTATCTTTGGTCCTGGCGTCGAAACGCTGCAGCAACAGGCTCAGGTCGTAGCGGCGGCGGTCAAAGATGTGCCAGGCATCACCAATCTTCAAGTTGAGCCCCAAGTGTTGGTGCCGCAAGTGGAGATTGCGGTGAAGCAGGAGGCGGCGGCGCGGTTTGGGTTGACGTCTGGAGAAGTGCGCAGGGCGGCCGTGACACTTCTGCGCGGAACCAAGGCGGGCGAGATCTACGAAGACCAAAAGATCTTTGACATCGCCATCTGGAGTGAGCCGGGAATCCGGGCTGACCCCGAAGCGTTGCGATCGCTCCGCCTCGATACCCCTTCAGGCGCAAACATCCCGCTGAAGGATGTTGCCGACTTTCGGATTGTTCCGGCGCCCAATGTGATTCAGCATGAAAATACGTCGCGCCGCATCGATGTGAGCTGCAACGTCAAGGGGCGCGATTTGGGGAGTGTGGCGAGGGAGATTGAAGCGAAGGTGCGCGGAGTATCTTTCCCCCAGGGCTATCATCCAGAATTCCTCGGAGAGTATGCCGCTCGCCAGCAAGCGCGCGAAAGGCTGTTGATCCTCGGCGGCGTGGCCCTGTTGGGCATCTTCCTAATTCTCCACTCGGATTTCCAGTCGGTTNCGTCTGGCGGGTCTGGTTTTCTTAAGCCTTCCGTTTGCCCTTGTTGGCGGGGTCGTGATGGCCTTTGCATCCGGAGGGATTCTCTCCCTCGGTTCTCTGGTCGGCTTCGTTACCGTGATTGGCATTGCCGCGAGAAATGGAATCATGCTGGTGAGTCACTACCGCCACTTGGAACACGAAGAGGGCGAAGCACTGGGGCGATTGTTGATTGTGCGCGGTTCTGTGGAGCGGCTCTCTCCGATCCTGATGACCGGGCTGGCGACTGCCCTCGCCCTCCTGCCAATTGCTCTGGCCGGCAACAAGCCTGGCCAGGAGATTGAACATCCGATGGCGATTATTATCCTGGGAGGCCTGCTCACTTCTACTCTGCTGAACCTCGTTGTAATGCCAGTCCTGTACAGCCGGATTGCGCTCAACAAGAATAAGGCATGAGGTTTGTGACATGAAGGTGTTGGTGATCGAGGACGATCGACGGATGGCGAGTTTGCTAGAGAAGGGCTTGACCGAGGAGGGATATGTCGTGATGGCCGCGCACACCGGGACGGATGGTTACTCGATCGCCTCCACCACGCCGTTTGATCTGATTGTGCTCGACGTCATGCTGCCTGGCATGGATGGGTTCGAACTGGCGACTCGGCTACGCCGGGAGCAAGTACAGACACCGATTCTGATGTTGACCGCTCGCGACACCAATCAGGACATGATTCAAGGCTTGAATCTGGGCGCGGATGACTACCTGACAAAGCCATTTGATTTCGAGGTTTTTTGCGCCAGAGTGCGCGCGGCAATACGGCGAGGACCGGCGACCATAGATGTGGTGTTGCGGGCGGGGCCGCTCGAAGTGAATACGGCCAGCCGCGCGGTGAGCGTGCTGGGGCGGGCCGTAGTTCTGTCCAAGACTGAGTATGCGCTTTTGGAACTGCTCTTGCGGCGCAAGGGTCACGTGGTTTCAAGGGAGGCCATTCTCGAAGAAGTGTGGGGGTGGGATCGCAGCGTGGAAAGCAACACTCTGGACGCGTTCATTCGGCTCTTGCGATCCAAGATTGATCTCGTTCCCGGGCAAAGCCTGATCCAGACGGTACGCGGCATCGGCTATTGTTTCGAGGTGAGGGACATTCCGCAGTGACGTCGATCCGCCATCGCCTGATCGTCTGGCACGCTTCCGTGTTTGCTGTGGGCTTGCTCGGATTCGCTTGTGTGATCTGGATGGGCGCCCGGCAGATCCTGGATTCGGAGATCCAACGATGGCTGAGCACGCAGGCCGAAGGCTTGGATCGATTCCTCCATCTGGAGTTGAAGGGGACCGATGAAGCCGCCGTGCTGGAGGAAGCCCGCGAATTCTCCACCGGCCTCCCGCGAGGCAGTGGCGTCCAGTTGTTCAACGCGGAAGGCCGGTTGCTTCTGTCGCGCCCGCCTCTATCGATTAACCTGAGCCCCTCCGAGGCTGGCTCGATTGTCATGGTGGATGGCCGGCGCGCCAGATTGATTAGCCAGACGACGACCATCGCGGGCCGGAGTTATCAATTGCGCCTTTGGCGCACGTATGAGGAGGCAGAGGCCACCTTGTGGCAACTGGCGAAACTGCTGGCGACTCTGGCGCCAGTGTTCCTGGCGCTTTCCATTGCCGGCGGCTGGTGGCTGAGCCGGCGAACCCTGCAACCCGTGGATGACGTTACGAGGGCAGCGCGAGCCGTCAGTCTTAGTAGCCTCTCCAGCCGCCTGCCCTTACCTGCGGCACGCGACGAACTCCACCGGCTATGCGAGGCATGGAACGAAATGCTCGGCCGCCTGGAAGACTCGGCGCTCAGGTTGAAGCAGTTCACGGCCGATGCCTCGCACGAATTGCGAACGCCGATTGCGGTCATCCGGACAACCGCGGATCTGGCACTGCGGCAGGAGCGGGAACCAACGGCCTACCGTGACGCGTTGCAGAACATCCGAGAGCAAGCCGTGGAAATGACTGAATTGGTCGAGAACCTTCTGGCACTGGCCCGGTCGGAGGCCGAGCAGATCCGCTCCTTATTTGCCCCCGTGGACATTGTGGCCATCACACGCGAGGTCCAGCAGGTGGTGGAGATGCAGGCAGCCAGCCGAAATCTCGAGTTCGGGTTGTCGACGCCCGCCGTGGCTGTGCCTCCTGTTTTGGGCCATGCCGCTTCTGTTCGAAGGCTGCTCCTGATTCTGATTGACAATGCTTTGAAGTTCACTCCAAGTCCCGGGCGTGTGGACGTGAGAGTGCATCTTGACAATGGGGGCCGCGCTGTCCTTGAAGTCGCAGATACAGGCATCGGAATCAACACCTACGATTTGCCGAAGATCTTTGACCGCTTTTTCCAGGCCGACTCGTCGCGTTCGGCGCCCGGCTCTGGGCTCGGTCTGTCACTTGCGCGCTGGATCGCGGCAAGTCACAACGCGACAATCGATGTGGATTCCACGCTCGGCCGGGGCTCTTGCTTTCGCGTCACGTTTCCCCTTTTTGGCGGCGGCGACATCGAATCTCAAGTAAATGGAAGTCTCGACTTGGCAAAGAGTGCCAACGAGAGATGCGGCTCTGCACAAATCTGAACATGGCTGAACTAGTCCGGTCCAGGCCAGCCCCGTGACGGCCCAGTCAAACCTCTACTGCCAGCACCGTTTCCTCCTGGTTCGCACCAGAGCACTTGTCTACCCGTTCGCTACGATAAAGCTCACCATGACTTGGCAAGCCGCCGCCTTACTTTCCGCACTGTTCGCCGCCCTGACCGCCATACTTGGCAAGCTAGGCGTGCAGAACATCGATTCAAACCTGGCCGTGGCTATCAGAACCAGCGTGATCGTAGTCTTTGCGTGGGGCTTGGTCTTCTTACCAGGCACTGCGCTTTCGATTCGATCCACTCCCGGAAAGTCGTGGATGTTCCTGGTTTTGTCCGGGTTCGCGGCCGGCATTTCATGGCTCTTCTATTTCCGGGCACTTCAATTGGGGCCCGCCAGCCGGGTGGCTCCCGTGGACAAGCTGTCGGTCGCTCTCACGATCATCCTTTCATTCGTGATTCTTGGCGAGCAGCCGTCGCTCGGCACAGTCGTCGGCGGATTGTTGATCACCGCCGGCGTTCTGGTGGTGGTGCTCGTTCGGTGACTTGGGGGCTCAGCTCTTGGGCAGTGCAACGAAGGTATTGGATCCTCCCCGCAAGCTTTCGAGAAGCGCCGATGCCTCCACGGCCTTCAGGGCAGTGCGCAGAGACCGAAGGTCGCATATCGGCGACGCCGCCAAGCTGTGCCATGGCAGGTCAGCAGTCACCCGATGGGGTACTATAGCCCGGAGCTTATGCTGAAGATCCTCCATTCCAAAGGAGCCTTGATCGGTGTGTGCGGCACCTGTATAACGGGAAACTCGCGAAAACTAGCTCTTTATCATTGTCTATCTTGACTCCACGTGTTCCCCAACGCGGCTTCCCCGTTTCAACAAAAAGCAAAGCGCGGGCAGCGCGAGGAAGGTGAGAAACAACGTCGACGCCAGGCCTCCCACCACCACCGTCGCGAGCGGACGTTGGACGTCTGAACCGATACCGGTAGCGCGGGCCGCCGGGACCATGCCCAGCAGGGCCACAACAATCATCATCAAGACCGGCCTCAGTTGTGAGAGCGCGCCCTGCACCACTGCATCGTGAATCGATGTTCCTTCCATGCGCAACCGCCGGTTGATCTCCGAGACCACCAGCACGCCGCTCATGACGGCGACGCCGAAAAGGCTGATGAATCCAACCGCGGCGGAAACGCTCAAGTTGATCCCTCGCAGCCAGAGGAACAAGATACCGCCCACCAGCGAGAAGGGGACGTTCAGCAGCACAATGCCTGCATCTTTCGTATTGCCGAAGGCAAAAAAGAGCCAAACAAAGATAATGCCCACCGTCAACGGCATCACCATCGTCAGGCGGCGCTTGGCGCGTGTGAGGTTATCGAACTGCCCACCCCATTCCACGCGGTAGCCTTCGGGCAACTTCACTTGCTCCGCGAATTTCGCCTGTGCCTCTTCGGCGAAGCTGCCTTGATCGCGACCCCGAATGTTCGTACGCACTGCAATCTGGCGTCGATTCTCGCGCCGGGCAATCACGCTTTGTCCATTGACGACTTCTATCTTGGCAAGTTGCGACAGGGGAATTCGTGCGCCCGCGCGCGTAGGAACCAGCATCGAGCCGATCACGTTCGGGTCCGTCCGGGCCTCAGGGGTGAAGCGCACGGAAAGGTCAAAGCGGCGTTCCCCTTCAAAGATGTTCGACACGACACGGCCGCCGATCGCGAGTTCGATCTGGTCCTGTACATCGCGCACGCGTACGCCGAAGCGGGCCATCTTTTCGCGGTCCAGTTGGATCGTCAGTTGCGGCTGCTCGGCCTCTTGCTCGATGGCGGTGTCCGCCGAGCCGGGGATCGTTTTGATGACCTTCAAAGTCTCTTCCGCTCGGGCGCGAAGCACTCCCAGGTCTGGGCCTACCAGGATTACGGCCAAGTCCGCCGACGAACCGGTGACCACTTCCGTAACCGTGTCTATGATCGGTTGCGTGATGTTGAACGTCGCGCCGGGAATGACTTCCGGCATGAGCTTCGATAAATCGTTCACCAGGTCGGCCTTGGTTCTCCCGGAGGGCCACTGATCGTAGGGCTGCAGCGTGACGAGAAGTTCGATGCGGTTGGGTCCGAATGGGTCGGTGCCGGCGTCGTTGCGTCCGGACTGAGAGCCCACTGCGCGGATCTCCGGGAACTTCCGCAACGTGGCGCGCATCTGCTCGGCGACGCGAGCGGTCTTTTCGAGCGAAGTGCCCGGCGGCAGGTTAGAACGAATCCAGATGGTGCCCTCATCGAGTGTCGGCAGGAACTCGCTGCCAAGCGATCCAGCCAGCAGGAACGCACCAACAACTACCGCCGCCGCCATCCCGACCACGAGCCAGGCGCGTTTGAGTCCGCCTTCAAGTACGCGTTCATAGGCGCGCCCGAGCCAGACCAGCGCGGGATTCTCCCAATGGTGAGCGCCCTTGCGAAACAGAAAGGTGGCTAGCACGGGTACTAGCGTCAAGGCGATCAACATGGCACCCAGCAGCGCATAGCAGACGGTGAAAGCCATGGGCGTGAACAGCCGCCGTTCCACACGTTCGAGCGTGAAAAGCGGCACGTAGGCCGAGATGATAATGATCAGAGAAAAGAACAGCGGAGACTCGACATCGAGTGCGGCATCGCGCACGGCCTTGAAGACTCCATCCGCACCTTGAGGATTTCGCTTCTGAAAGGTGTGCAGCACCCGTTCCACCATGATGAGCGAGCCGTCCACGATGATGCCGAAGTCGATGGCACCGAGACTCAGCAGATTCGCCGGGATGCCCGTCACGTACATACACACAAAAGCAAACAGCAGTGCCAGGGGGATCGTGATCGCCGTCAACAACGCTGCTTTGAAGCTGCCCAGGAAGAGCAGCAGGATGAACAACACGATCAGCAGCCCTTCGAGCAGCGTTTTGGCGACGGTTAGCAGCGTGTTGTTCACCAACTCGGTGCGGTCATAGATCACGTTCATCTTGACCCCAGTGGGAAGAGCCGCGTTCAGTTCATCCACAGCTTCGTGAACACGGCCGAGCACTTCGCTAGGATTCTGGCCGCGACGCATCAAGACGATTCCTTCGACGCCGCCGGTTCGCTCCTGAAGACCGAAGATCCCGGTGGGTGGCGCTGCGCCCAAGGACACTTTGCCAAGATCCTTCACATAGACCGGCACGCCTTTGTTCTCAGCCACTACACTGTTTTCGATATCTGCCGTGGACTTCAGCAGCCCCACGCCCCGCACTGCCAATGACTGTTCCCGATTGTCGAGCAGCGCGCCGCCCGCATTCTGATTGCTCTCCGTAACAGCCGTTGCCAGGTCACTAAGCGTGAGTTTGTATTTCTCCAGCGCCAGGGGATCGATCTGGATCTGGTACTGCTTCACCAGCCCGCCGAAAGGAACGACGTCGGCCACGCCGCTTGCCTGCAAGAGCCGTGGATAAACCACCCAATCCTGCAACTCCCGCAACTGGCGCGAATCCAGCCCACCGCCTTCGAGGCTATAGCGGAAGAGTTCGCCGATCGGCGTTGCCATCGGGGCCAGCGTCGGCGTGAGACCTTCCGGAAGGCTCGCCTCGCGGAGCTTTTCGATCACCACCTGTCGTGCGAAGTAATCGTTCGTGCCGTATTCGAAGGTGAGTTCATTGGAAGAGAGGCCGAAGATCGTTCGGGAACGCCGCGAAATGACGTTCGGAACGCTGTTAAGCGCGCGCTCGATCGGAATCGTTACTTGCTGCTCCACCTCTTCCGCCGCCAGCCCCGGAACCATGGTGATCACCTCCACGGTAGTGTCTGAAATGTCCGGGTATGCCTCGATCTTGAGCTGCGTGAACGACCAAACGCCGAACACCACCAGCGCGACCGCCGCGACAAGCGCCAGGAAGCGCTGCTCCAGTGCCGTCCGTAGAAGCCGGGCAATCATTCGCGGCCGTCTCCGTCACGGAGACCCAAATGAAGCACTTCACCGTCCACCAGAAACACGAGGCCTTCCTTCACCATGGAGCGCAGCTTGGGCAGAAGGCTCCGGAGCTTGGCTTCACTTTCGATCACAGTGATGGTCACCGGGCGTTCATCGGTCACGCCGAATAGGCGTTTGCGGTGCAGTTGGCGGTTGGCGCCGAAGCCCATGATGCCGCTCTGCACCGTCGCTCCTGAGATGCCTGCGTGCATCAGCGATTCGACAATCGCTTCATAGAGCGGCACACGCGACTCGCCCCAGGTGTCGGTTTCATCGACGAAGATCAACATCATCTTCACGGGAGCTTGCATCCTCAGTACCCCCTCAGCAGCATCGCGCCATCGACCACGACGCGGTCACCGGCATTTAGTCCCTTGGTTACGGGCAGCATCTCGCCGGACCTGCGCCCCACCTCCACCGTGGTCTGTTCGAATCGTCCTGGTCCGGTCTCCCGGTACACCACGGCCTTGCCTTGCGTTTGAATCACGGATCGCGCCGGCACTACCGGCACCTGGTGGTAGCTCTCGATGTGGCGCACCTCGCCAAACATCTCCGGGCGCAGTTTACCGCCGGGGTTGCCGAGTTCGGCCCATACTTTCAACGTGCGGGTCTGCGGGTCAACCGCATCTGCCATCCGCGCCACGCGGCTGTGAAACACTTCGCCCGGATAGGCCGAGAGACTGACATCGAAGATCTCGCCCGGCTTCACCAGACGGATCGACGATTCAGGAACCTCGGCGGAGATCCAAACGCTGCTCAGGTCAGCAATAGTCATGAGCGGCGCGCTTAGATCATTGCGGTATTCGCCCGCCACCACGGTCATTTCCGTCACCTTGCCGGAGAGCGGCGCGCGCACGACAATTCGTTGGCGGAAGGAGCCTGGCCGGAGACCAAATAGCTCCAGGCGTGCTGCGGCTTGCTGCTGTGCCGTTTGCGCCTGACGGACCGCGGTCTTTGCCTGCGCGAGGGTGGTCTCGGCCGCCACCACTTCCTTCTTTGCGATAGCGTCACCCTTAAACAGCTCGGAGACGCGCTCAAAATCCTGTTGGGCTTTGTTGAGAGTGGCCTGCGCGTCCGTTACCTGCGCCTCCGCCTGCATGGCCGCCGAGGCGGACGCGTCCGCTTCCGGGCTTTCCACCGTCAAAACCGGATCGTTCTTTTTCACCGCATCGCCGAACCGGACCATCACCTCCGCAACGCGGCCCGGCACTGGCAGCAGCACCTTCGACACATGGTTGGGATTGGCTTCCACCTTCCCAGGCGCGGTGAACTCATCGGTCGGCATCGAGGCCAGTTTCACTTCGGCAATCTGAATCTGCTTGAGCTTGGGCGAGTCGGCCGGAATCTCGATCCGTCCGGACTCGGCGGGTGCGGCGGCTGGCTTTTCCGTACTCGTCGCTACAGGCTTGGGTGCCCCTCCGCATCCGGCCATCCACATCGACATCGCGAGCAAAAATAGATACTTCACTTGCGCGGCCCCTTTCCGGTAATGGCGTCGATCAAAAAGAGCGTCCGGCCGTATTCAGCGCGCGCTTCGTTGTAACCCTGCATTGTCTCGTTGTAGGTCCGCTGCGCGTCGAGCAGTTCGACAAAGGTCGCTTCGCCTCGGCGGTAGGAAAAATCGGTCACCTCGCGAACGCGCTTGGCGCGATCGAGCAAGTCCGTCTCGATCCTCTCCAAAAGCTGCTGGGCCGTTTGATACTGCTCGAAGGCGTTTTCCACTTCAGCCTGGATCTCTTGTTCCAAACTCCGGATGCGCGCCAGAATCTGCTCCTGTTCACGGCGCGCTCTTTCGATCTCGCCTTGATTCTTGTTGTTGATCGCCAGCGGTATCGAGAAGAACACGCCGGCTGAGTTGCCGCTGGTGAGTCCGCCGACGCCGAACTGGCGGTTGACCGCCGCGCCAACGGTGTAGTCCACTTTCCCTTGCGCCAGTTGCAGGCGCAGTTCTGCCTGCGATCGTGCTTGATCCCGACGCAGGGCATCGAGGTCGGGACGTGACGACAGTGCGAGTTGCGCCAGTTCGGGCTTGGCGGCGAGCAAAGGATCGCGGCGCAGTTGGCCGGTGATATCGAACGCCGGATCGTACGTGATCCGTCCCATGAGTGCCTGCAGCCGGTTCCGCGCCAGCCGGACTTTGGATTCCGCCTGCCGCACCTGATTGGAAAACTGAAGCTGCGCCACTTCTGACCGCACGAGTTCCACTCGCGCCAAGTCTCCCGCCGTCACGCGGGTCTGGTTCACCGTCACAATCTGGTTGAAGGCCTCCAAGCTGGCGCGAGCCAGTGCCGCATTCTCCTTAGCCAGCAACAAGTCCGTGAAGCCGCTCTGCACATCAAGAACCAGCGTGCGCGTCGAGTTCAGCAATTCGAGCTGCGAGACTGCCTTGCTGGCTTCAGCCACGGCGATGCGCTCCTGGCGCTTGTTGCCACGCTCCAGGATGTAATCAACCCGCGCGTTCACTTCGGTTGGTCCAGCAGCATTCGTGGCGGGATTGAATCCGGAACCGAGAATGTCCAGATAGTTGCCGCCAAGGCTCAGCACCGGATTCGGCCGCAAGCGGGCCTGGATGATCCGCGCCTCGGCAATGCTAAGGTTGAAGCGTTCGGCCAGCAACCGCAGATTGCGTGACAGCGCTTCTTCGATCACCTGATCCAGCGTCAACGCTGCCGGCGGGGTTTGCGCCAACGCCAGGCTCGTTGCCGCGAGAACCAACAGCAAACTGTAGAAGAGTCGCCTCATGGAGTGTCAGTCCTTAAAAGCAACATCACGGCCAAACCGCATCTCTTGCGTTATCAAGAGCCTAGCGACGTCTGCGGGCAAAGCATTGGGAATAATGCGTACACTGGTTGTACGAAAACCGTACACCACCAATGCTATTCCCTCGAATTGTCGCCGCGCAACGCCTACAAGTCTGGCTCCTCATCACGGCGCTGGCTTCGCTCGCGCTCACCGGCGCTCTTGTCTTCGACTTGACGCGGAATCTGCGGACGGTGGTGATCAGCGACACGAACCGGAACCTGGCCAACGCCGTGACGGAACTTCAGCAGGCGGCCGCTGCGAAAGGGTCGCTGCCGGCTGATCGAGATGAACTCGATCGCGCCCTGAAGCCTGTGTCCTATGAAGTACTCCGGTCCCACGCCGACATTGAAGGCGGATATCTTTGGCGCGATCAGGTCGTGGGGCACACCTTTCCCACCTACACGGAGCCTGGCAGCACGCTGGCCCAACCAGAAGTGGAAAGCAATGAGGTGCGCGTTGCCCTGGCCGAGAGCAGACAGCGCAATGGCGTGGTGGTGCAGCGAGTTCGTCAGGATGGATCGGACCTGCTGGTGATCGCCGCCGTCGCCGGAATGGACGGGCGGCCATCAGCGTGGTGCTTACGGCGCATCCTCAACTTCAGCGACGCCAGTGAATTGGGTAAGCGCCTTTTGCTCGTCGCCGTGATGGTGATCGCGCTCATAACCATCGGCACGGTGCTCACCTTCAGCTTTCAATTGCAGCGGGGCTTTGCGCAGATTCAACGGGGCTTGGCTCTGCTGGAGACGGATGCATCCTATCGACTCCCTGACCAAAATCATGAGTTGCGCCCTATTGTCCATGCCATCAACGAAATGGCCGAACGCCGCCAGAACATGGAGCAGGCGTTGCGACGCGAAGATCGCCTGCGCGTGATGGGCCGTGTAGTGGCGGGAATCGCTCACGAAATCAAGAATCCGCTCAATAGCTTGCGACTCACAGCCCGTCTGCTCGCACGGAGGCTCGATGGGCAACCGCATGTCGAAGAGTCCACCGGCCTCATTACGGGTGAGATTGACCGGCTGGACGCGCTATTGCAAAGCCTCTTGGTGTTTCGCGATGACGAGGTGAGCCGCGCACGGCAGCAGCCGCTTCAACCGATTCTCGATCGAACGCTGGCTCTCGTGCGGCCTCATGCCAGGGAGCGGCAGGTCGAGATTACGGTTCTGGCACCTGCCGATTGCGCGGCCTTCGTCGACGGCGACTATCTGCAACAAGCCTTGATGAATGTCCTGCTCAACGCGATCGATTTTTCCGGTGACCCTGGCCAAGTCAACCTCACCGTGAAACGTGACGGCCCTCGTTTGGAAGTTCGGGTCGAAGACAGTGGCCCAGGCCTCACTGATCAACAACGTGAGCGCATTTTCGAAGCGTTCTACACGACCAAGCAAGGCGGCACCGGGCTAGGCCTCGCCGTGACGCGCACATTGCTCGAAAAGATGGGTGGGGCGATTGAAGCTGGACGCGGTTCGCGCGGGGCCGTTTTCACAATGTCCGTTCCCGCGGAGCGACCCGCATGATCAAACAGCGAATCCTGATCGTCGAAGACGAGCGAACTGCGCTGCGCGCTTTGAAGCTGATTCTGGAAGACGAGGGCTACGCGGTCCTAGAGGCCTCCTGCGGCGAAGACGGCCTTCGACTTGCACTTTCCGAACAACCGGACCTCGTGTTGCTTGATATTCGCCTTCCCGACGTGGACGGCATCACGGTGCTACAGCGCTTGCGGGGCGCGAATTCGAACGCGGCAGTCATCATCATGACGGCCGAAACATCCAGCGTCAACGCCATCCGGGCGACACAGTACGGTGCGTTTGACTATCTTTCGAAACCGATTCACGATGAACACCTGTTGCTGTTGATCCGCCGCGCGCTTGAGTACCGACAACTCGAAATCGAGGTTCGCTCGTTGCGCGCGCCGGCCGGTTTGCCCGAAGTCGCGGTTCCCGGCATGGTGGGTCACACGCCGGCCATGCAGGAGGTCTACAAGACAATTGGCCGAGTGGCCGACAGCGCGGCTACCGTGCTGATCACCGGCGAATCGGGCACCGGGAAAGAACTCGTCGCCAATGCCCTCCACGAATTCAGTGGGCGCAGGACGCGCCCATTGATCAAAGTAAATTGCGCGGCGATCCCGGCTGATCTGCTCGAAGCGGAATTGTTCGGGCATGAGAAGGGCGCATTCACGAATGCAATTTCACGGCGGATCGGACGATTCGAGCAGGCCCAGGGCGGAACCCTTTTTCTTGACGAAGTGGGAGACCTTCCTCTCAGCTTGCAAGCCAAGCTGTTGCGCGCGATTCAAGAACGGACAATCGAAAGACTGGGGGGGCAAGGTCCGATTGCCGTGGACTTCCGCCTGGTCGCGGCGACAGCGCTCGACCTCAGCACAGCCGTCGCCGAAGGCCGCTTTCGTGAGGATCTGTATTATCGGCTCAACGTGGTGGCGATCGCGTTACCGCCGTTGCGGAACCGGCGCGAGGACATTCCTTTACTCGTCCAACGATTCCTCGGCCGCTCGGAGAAGCCAGTCTCCATTCGGCAAGATGCGCTCGACAAAATCCTGGCCCATCACTGGCCAGGGAACGTGCGCGAGCTCGAAAACGTCATCACCCGCGCTGTCGTCCTCGCTCCGGGGGGCGTCGTGACGCCCGATGTTGTCGAGTTCCCCTCTGTCTCCTCATCCATTGGCAACGGATCATGGGAAGAGCGCGTGCCTTACCGCGATGGTTATTGGCTGGTGCTGAAGCGCGTGGAAACGGAACTGATCCGAGCGGCATTGCGGGATGCCGGTGGAAACAAGACGGAAGCCGCTCGCATTCTTGGCATTCAACGCAGACTGCTTTACCAGAAGATGACGGAGCTTGACTTGAATCCCCGCTAAACCGCAGTTCTGGTTGGGTACAACGGCTAGCAGCCGGAAATTGAACTGGTGAAGAGGCCATGGCGCCATGGCGGTTGGACTTGCGCGGCCCGTCTTTCGCGCCGCTTCGGCACACAATAGCTCCATGGCCGCTAAGGAAATCCAATGGGACCGGAACAAGCTTTACGACGAGATCTGGGAGAAACCTGCAATCCAAGTAGCGAAAGAGTATGGCATCTCTGATGTCGGGCTAGGCAAGGTGTGCCGCCAGTTGAACATCCCCAAGCCCGAGCGCGGTTACTGGCGCCGCAAGGAGTTGGGCCTCAAAGTTCAAAGGATTCCGTTGCCAGCGATGGATACGGTGCCTAGAGCGGTTAGCGTGATCTACGAACGCGAGCCGGCCGCGAAGATGTCCGCGTCCCTTGAGGCTTTAGCCCAACTTGAGGCCACGGCAGAGCGCCGGATCGCCTTGCCCAACGAACTAGGCGAGAATCTCCATCCTCTTGTAAAGAAGACCCTGTCCGCCTTGCAACGAGGGAAGGCCAACCAAGAGGGCTATCTGCAGCCGCGGGCTGCATGCCTCGATGTCACCATAACGACACAACAGTTGGAGCGAGCAGCGAAGGTCATGGAAGCTGTGGTTCGCGGATTAGTCGAGCGGGGGCACAGAATCAGTGTAAACGCCGATTCACACAATGCTTCGGTCGCCTTTGTAAACGGCGAGCGGTTGGTTTTCGGTCTGAAGGAAAAGGTCGCGCGCCGGGATAGGGAGTTGAGCCCGCCGAGCTTCGCGAGCGAAAGCAGAACCCATACCGCTACTGGCCTCACGAGTACACATACACACCCACGGGCGACTTGACGTTTTCCATCCTAGACGAGGATGTTTATGGCGTTCCGCTTGTCTGGCGTGACGGCAAACGACGGAAGATCGAAGATTGCTTGAACGACATTGTGTTCGGCTTCGCCCGAGTTGCGGAGAGGAAGGCTGAGATTCGGGAAGAGCGGAAACGTCGGGCGGAAGAGGAGCGTGAAGGGGAGAGGACTCGTCATCAGAAGATTGTGCAAATCCAAAAGGAGGAAGAGCGAATCAAGCGACTCCACGAGGAGGTTCACCGTTGGGTTCAGAGTGAACAACTCCGGTCGTACGTCACAGCGCGCATCAAATCGGCCGAACAGGCTCAACAGCCGGTTGATCAGGAATGGGTCGATTGGGCGCTTGCCCAGGCAGACCGACTCGACCCGCTTCGCCCAAGTCCCGCGTCCATTGTTGATGAGAAGGTTAGGCTCTGGTAGGAGGCGCGCATCAATCAGGTTTGCCGTATCAACTTCGAGACCGACCGGGCCGGGGTGTCGAATTGCATTCCGAAACTCCCTACGCGTTCCGTCGCAGGGTCGCTAGGCGCCATGAGAAATAGCGACCAAAAATGGGTCGTATGCGGCGATTCCGATCGACACCATTTGAACGCAAACCCGGTAGTGGGTGGCCGGAAGGCGATGCCTCACGTTCACGCCAAGCCTTGGTGTGACAAAAGTGTGACAAGTGCGCAAAACTGCCCAAAACCAAAGGAACCGCAGGAGGAGTGAACACGCGGACATCCCACGCTAGATCAACAACTTATAGATTACCGGGCATCGCCGTCAAACNNAGAGATCCCGCGGCTCCGCCGCCAAACTCGCGCAAACTAGGTTTTTCTGATTCAGGTTCTAGTTCTCGCAAGGGAGTGGAGGTTCAAGTCCTCTCATCCGCACCACTAAATTTCCCCGGGGTTGTACTTGGTTCCTTCGAGTTGTTCCTCCGGTCTGGATCACTCGATCCTCTTGCTGGCTTCTTCTTCGTATAGACTTCTGCCATCTCTCACTGCTTCCTATTCATGGAGGGAGTCGCTATTGACCGCTGGTTGCGCACCTTCGGCGAGTGGTTCCACCGGCGCTTGCTGATGTTCCCTGAGCCACCCCAGGAGCCCCGGCGATCGGCCCCTCCTGTAATCGGCTAGCATCATGTGGGAGGAGTATTCGCTTGCGTCTTTGTCGAACAGTTGAAGGTTGGTGGATTGAGACTGAAGCCGGCCGTGGAGTCCGTGTCCCGAATACGGAGGGTCTGACCACCCGGGATGACCTGTTTGAGTATCTAAACACTCTCCTAGGCAACGGCCAGGACGAGCCGCTGAGTGGAGCGCGGCTGGCGCCCATCGAGCAACAGGAGGTCTGGGCCTCGGGGGTCACCTACTACCGGAGCCGCTCGGCGCGCATGGCCGAATCGCAGACCAGTGGTGGCGGTGACTTTTATGACCGCGTCTATCACGCCGAACGTCCGGAGCTGTTCTTTAAGGCAGCGCCGTACCGCGTCGTTGGTCCGGGGGACACGGTGCGCATCCGGCGCGATTCGCATTGGAACGTGCCGGAGCCGGAGTTCACGCTGTTGGTCTCGCCCTCGTCCCGCATCCTGGGCTACACCGTGGGCAACGACATGAGCTCGCGCGACATCGAAGGCGCCAACCCGCTGTACCTACCACAGGCCAAATCCTACGATCGCGCCTGCGCCCTGGGCCCGGCTATCCTGGTCACGCCCGAGGCGCCGCCGGCGACCACGGGGATCCATCTGCGCATCCTGCGCGCCGGTGAGCTGGTCTTCGAAGGCTCGACGAGTTTGGCGGAGATGAAGCGGCGCCCGGATGAACTGGTCTCCTACCTGTTCCGGGAGACGTCGTTCCCGGCCGGTTGCTTCTTGCTGACGGGCACCGGCGTCGTGCCACCGGATTCGTTCACCCTTGCCCCGCTCGACCAGATTGAGATCACCATTGACGGGATCGGCACGCTGGTAAATACGGTCGAGCAGCGCTAAAGGCAGAGGACGATCCCGATGGCGCGCTTCTCCGGCCTTGCCTTGTTGCTGCCGCTGAGCCTCCTGGCTCAGCCGGTGCAGATCACGATCAACACTGCCCAACCCGGCTCCAAGATTGACCGCAACATCTTCGGCCAGTTTGCTGAGCATTTGGGAACCGGCGTTTACGAGGGAATCTGGGTGGGCCCGGACTCCAAGATTCCCCACACGCGGGGCATCCGCAATGACGTGGTGGCTGCCCTCCGAGCGCTCAGGGTACCCAACGTCCGCTGGCCGGGCGGCTGTTTCGCCGACGAGTATCACTGGCGGAAAGGAATTGGTCCGTTGGCCCAGCGGCCCGCCACGCTCAACCCGAACTGGGGCGGCGTGATTGAACCCAATACCTTCGGCACCCATGAGTTCATGGACTTCATCGGGCAGATCGGCAGCCGTGCCTATCTATCGATCAACATCGGTTCCGGCACGGTGGCCGAATCGGCGGACTGGCTGGAGTATCTCACCACCGCGCAGCCCACGGCCCTGGCCAAAGAGCGCGCCGCCAACGGGCACCCCGCTCCCTATGAAATCCCCTACCTGGGAATCGGCAATGAGAGTTGGGACTGCGGCGGCAACATGACGCCCGACTTCTACCTGAGCCAAATGAAGATGTACTCGCGCTTTGTCCGCAACTTCAATCCGGCGCAGCAAAAAGAGAACGAGATGCTGAAGATCGCCGTGGGCCCCAATGAGAGCAACACGGAATGGACGGAAGCCATCATGAAGGCCTATCAGGGCCGCCACTGGAGTTGGGACATGCACGGGCTCTCGCTGCATGCCTACACCGTGGTGAAGTGGCCGCCCGCGTTTGCTTCCGTGGGCTTTGGCGAAACCGAGTACGCGCAGGTGCTGAAGTCCACGCTGGTGATGGAGGAACTGGTGAAGAAGCACTCGGCCATCATGGACCGGTACGACCCGCAGAAGCGGGTGGCCCTGGTGGTGGATGAGTGGGGTGCCTGGTATGCCAAGCTGCCCGGCTCGCCCGAGGGGTTTCTGGTGCAGCAGAACAGCCTGCGCGATGCCGTGCTGGCCGCTTTGAACATCAATATCTTCGCCCGCCATGCGGACCGCGTCCGGATGGCCAACATCGCGCAGATGATCAACGTGCTGCAAGCCATGATCCTGACCGAGAAAGAAAAGATGCTGCTGACGCCCACCTATCACGTCTTCCGCATGTACGTACCGTTTCAGGACGCGACGTTTGTGCCTGTCAGCTTTGATGCGGGCAGCTACGCCCAGGGTGATATCCGGCTGCCGCGAGTGGACGCCATTGCCGCTCGCGACAAGGCGGGCAAGTTATGGGTACCGGTCACCAACCTGGACCCCGCCAAGCGGCTCGATCTCAGCTTCAACTTGCCGGGCATCTCCGCCAAGGGGGCCGCGGGCGAAACGCTGACCGCTCCCAAGGTGGACAGCGTCAATACCTTCGCCGCACCGGAGACCGTTGTTCCCCGCGCGGCCAATGTCCGCCTCCAAGGCGGCCAGATCGCACTGCAGGCCCCGCCCAAATCGGTTAGTGTATTTTCCATCACCGAATAACATGACTATCCTGCCTGTTCTGCTGTTATTGGCTCAAGTGAAGACGGAAGTGCCGGCCGTGGAGCCCAAGGCCAAGCCGGCGGTGGTGGAACGCATCAAGATCCACGGTGACGCCCTGGCCGGCAACTTGGAGGGCAATGCCGTTGACCGCGACGTATTGGTGTTTCTGCCGCCCAGTTACGCCCAGATGAAGAAGCGCCGCTACCCGGTGGTCTACGCTCTGCACGGCTATTCCATTGGCGCGGAGCAGTGGAGTCAGGAGATCCACGTACCCCAAACCATTGAGGGTGCCTTTGCATTGGGGTCGCGCGAGATGATTGTGGTTCTGCCGGACTCGAAGACGGTGCACAACGGATCCATGTATTCCAGTTCCGTCACGACAGGCGACTTTGAGAACTTTATCGCGCACGACGTGGTCCGCTACATCGATCAGCATTA
>FRDC01000598.1_pt1 | contig 19450 bp, 19 predicted proteins | sample 1106171 | NCBI WGS metagenome assembly FRDC01 (sample SAMEA3930566, study PRJEB13176) | freshwater metagenome | biome: Drinking water system; feature: drinking water; material: water | place: Singapore | collected 2014-12-20 | reverse complement strand
CGCGCGCGCCGGCGAGCCAGCCGGCCCCCAGCGCCGCGACCGCCATGATGATCGGCGTGCGGGCGGGATAATCGACCGTGCTCGCCAGCGCGATCAGCGCGAGAACCGCCGAGCCGAGCCGCGCGCGCATCGCCGGCCCGCTCGCCGGTGCGCGCCACGCCCGCAACGTCGCGGCGGCCCAAACGAGCAGCGCGAGCGCCATCAGCGCGATGCCTGCCGCGCCGTGTTCGAGCACGATCTCGAAAAAGTCATTATGCGCGTGGTTGAAATAGGTGAGGTTGAGAAAGTCGCGCGTTTCGCTCACGCGGAACAAGGGCTCGAAGCTGCCCCCGCCCGCGCCCGCCGGGAAAAGGCTTTCATACATTCGCCGGAGCGTCGGCCAAGCGGAAAACCGCAGATCGTCCTTCACCTGTTGTTGCAGCACGCGATCGAGCGAGGCCGCGCGGTCGGCGTAGAAACCCAGCGTTCCCACGGCCGCGACCAGCGCGACTAGCCCTACCCCCGCTGCTGGCAGCGCCCAACGCGGCGCGCCGCGCGCGGCGGCTTGGACCCGTCGCGCGGTGATCAGCAGGGCGAAAACCAGCGCGACCGCCGCCAGGATCAAGCCCGCCCGCGACCCCGTCCCCAAGATCACGAAACAGAAGAGCGGGATGAGCGCGACCGCAAGCAATGCCCGCCAGCCCCGCAGCGGCATTGCATCGGTTGCCCAAAAGGGCACGACGAGACAGCCGATCGCGAGCAGCAACGCGAAATGATTGCGGTTTTCGAACGTGCCCGAGACATCATAAGGCAACAGGTCGACGAAATAGCTGCCAACTGGGGCGCCCGAGAATTGCAGCGCGCCGGTAACCGCCAAGCCGACGATCGCGGCGACCAGCATCGGCACCGACACGGCATCGCCGCGCTCGTCACCAAGTGCAATCAGGAACAGAATCGCGCCGGGCACGATCAGCGACGCGAGTGCGTTGACCGTTCCATCGGGCACCAGCGACCAGGGCCGCCATAGCCCAGGCTGCGTCGGATCGATGAACATCGCGCGACCGGGAAGGGCGTGCCACACCCCAGGCGGCAAGGGAATTAGCTGCGCCGCCAGAAGCGCGGCGACGAGCGCGAGCAGCAACAAGGCTGAAAGTGGCCCGCGGCGAAGCGGCGCGCGCAGCAGAACCAAGCTCAACGCGATCGCCACGCACGCCGCGCCGCGCACCACGGGCTGGCCCATCGCCCCGATCCGGGACGCGCCGCCGGCGAGGAAGATGATGGCGAGCAATAGGCCGAGCAGAATGGGTTGCACCGGAAAGGCGAACCCGGTGTTTCGCGATTCTATCGCCATCCTTCGCACCACCCGCCCCTATCGCCGCATTAACCGGCGGCCACTTGCCGATATTGACCATCTAAGAAGGCTCGATAGCTGCGCACAATGCCTTCTTCCAGCCCCACCTTGGGCACCCAGCCCATCGCGCGCAGCTTGGCCCCGTCCATCAACTTGCGCGGCGTGCCGTCGGGCTTGGTATGATCATGCACGATCGCTCCATCATAGCCGAGCACCTGCATCACCAAGCGGGTGAGATCGAGAATACTGATATCCTCGCCTGATCCCACATTGACATGCTCTTCGCCAGAATAATGCTTCATCAAAAATATACAGGCATCAGCGCAGTCATCGACATAAAGAAATTCGCGACGCGGGGTACCGCTCCCCCAAACTAACACCGTGCCGCCAATATTGCGCGCTTCGTGCACCTTGCGGATCAGTGCCGGCATGACGTGACTGGCCGCCAGATCGTAATTGTCGCCGGGACCATAAAGGTTGGTAGGCATTGCCGAGATATAGTCACAGCCATATTGGCGCCGAAATGCTTGGGCGAGCTTAATCCCGGCAATCTTCGCGATGGCATACCATTCATTGGTCGGCTCGAGCGGGCCGGTGAGAAGGGCCGCCTCGGGGATCGGCTGCGGCGCCATTTTGGGGTAGATGCAGCTCGACCCCAGAAACAACATCTTCTCGACATTGGCGGCGTGGGCCGCTGACGTCACCGCCGTTTCGATCAGCAAATTATCAAGCAGGAAATCCGCAGGATAACTATCATTGGCGAGGATACCGCCAACCTTGGCAGCCGCCATGAAGATGGCGTGCGGCCGCCGATCGAGCATCCAGGCGCGGACGCCTGCCTGGTCGCGGAGATCGACGTCGGCGCGGTCGAGCGTCAGCACCTCGCAATCCTCAGCCGCGAGCTGGCGAACGATCGCCGAACCGACCATCCCTTTGTGGCCCGCAACGAACACACGCTTGCCGGCGAGCGGGTACATCAGGCGCCCTTTCCGATCGGGGCAACACGCATCACCTCCAAATCGGCCCGCACCATTTCCCGCGCCAGATCGCGCGCGCTGGTCTCGTGGCGCCAACCCAGCTTTGCCTGCGCTTTGCTCGCGTCACCGATCAGTAGATCGACCTCGGTTGGGCGGAAATAGCGCGGGTCGACCTCGACCAGGCAGCGGCCAGTGCTGGTGCAATAGCCCTTTTCATCAACTCCCTGCCCGCGCCATTCGAGTACAATGCCGACATCTTCAAACGCCCATTGGACAAAAGTGCGCACCGAGGTCGTTGCCCCAGTCGCCAATACATAATCGTCCGGCGTGTCAGCTTGAAGCATCATCCACATCCCGCGGACATATTCGCGCGCATGCCCCCAATCGCGCTGGGCATCGAGATTGCCGAGATAGAGCCGGTCCTGACGCCCCAGGCTGATCGCCGCCGCCGCTCGCGTGATCTTGCGCGTAACGAAGGTCTCCCCGCGCAGGGGACTTTCGTGATTGAACAAAATGCCATTACACGCGAACATGCCGTAGGCCTCTCGGTAATTGACAACAATCCAATACCCATAAAGTTTAGCGACTGCGTAAGGTGATCGCGGATAGAACGGTGTCGTTTCTTTCTGCGGAACTTCCTGGACCAAGCCGTAAAGCTCCGAAGTCGAAGCCTGGTAGAAGCGGGTCTTACGCTCCATCCCCAAAATCCGGATCGCTTCCAAAATTCTTAATGTTCCGATCGCATCGGCATTGGCGGTATATTCCGGCGTTTCGAAGCTGACCTGCACATGACTTTGTGCCGCAAGGTTATAGATTTCATCCGGCTGGCAATCTTGAATGATCCGAATCAAATTGGTCGAGTCGGTCATGTCGCCATAATGCAAAATAAAGCGCTGTGATCCTTCGTGCGGGTCCTGGTAAATGTCTTCGATTCGTCCTGTATTAAACGACGAGGACCGGCGTTTTACGCCGTGCACGATATAACCTTTGTCGAGCAGCAATTGCGCGAGATAAGCGCCGTCCTGCCCCGTCACCCCTGTGATCAACGCCGTTTTACCGTTTAACTCAACCATCGTGCTCCCCCGGGAAGGATTAGCTCCCTTAGGGAAGTTTGCGCGCGATGCAAGGGTCGCGCCGCGTGATGGACATCGCCCCCCGCTTGAGGCATGGGGCGCGCCATGAAAAGCGAGTTCGACTATGCAAATTACTCCGCGTTCAAAGGTTCGAGCCCCGCTGCGGCGTCGCGGCTGAAGGCCTGGGCGCGCTCGATCGGCCTGGGCAACCGCTATGTCGGTTTCGTCGCCGGGATCGACCGCGACGCGAGGGTGATCAGATCGGTTGCGGCCCGAGCCATTTCTTAGGCGAATTGCGCGCGCGCGGGTTCACCAACATCGCCGGGGTGGACGCCTGCCCCGATTATGCCGGACCCGACATCGTCGCCGGCGACGCGCTCGATTATCTCGATCAACAGCCCGACGGTAGCGTTGCGGCGCTGATCGCTTGGGACGTGCTCGAACATATGGACGCCGACACGATCCGCCAACTGTTCAGGATCGCGGCGCGCAAAGTCACGCAGCGCATCGTGTTGCGCGTGCCCAACGGCGCAGCGCCGCTTGGCCTCAACAACCAATATGGCGACGTCTCGCACCGGATCGCGTTGACCGAGGTCTCGCTGCAACAATTGGCGTTCGATGCTGGGCTGTCATGCCGGTGCCTGCCCGAACCGCTCGCTTATCCTCGCACATTTTCGGCTTTGATGGGCATCGCGTTGTGGCCGATCTACCGGGCGACGACGCGGATGGTGCTTGCCGCGTTCGGCCAACGGGTTCGCGTGCTGACAGCCAATCTTGTCGCGATCATCGAACATAACGCGGCCAGCACGACGCCAGTCGAGGCGGCGGCCGCGGCGGCTTGAACGCGCGCACCGCCGGTACTTGACGGCGACCGGGCGCGCGGGCAGAGGGCCGGCGGCCTGGGGAGGCAATGGCTTTGGCGGCCCCGCCCGCCAGCGCGAGCGTGAAATGACGGAATTTTGGGCGGGTTTGCGATGAACGAGGGCATGTCCACCAAGCTGAACGGCGCGGCGCGCGTCCTGATCATCGGCGACGTGATGATCGATCGCTATCTGGACGGCGAGGCCGCGCGTATCTCGCCCGAAGCGCCCGTGCCGGTACTGCGCGTAAGCGGCAAGCGCGAGGTGCCGGGTGGCGCGGCGAACGTCGCGCTCAATATCGCGGCACTCGGCGGCCAGGTGACACTCGTCGCCTTTGTCGGTTCGGACGAGGATGGGCGCTGCCTTGAACGGATGATGGCTGCGGCGGGCGTCAAGTGTCGCTTCGCGCTTGCCGGCAGCGCGCGGACGATCGTCAAGTTGCGCGCGCTCAGCCGGCATCAGCAGATGCTGCGGCTCGATTTCGAGGATGATTTCGCGACCGAGGATCACAGCGCGCTGCTCGCAATCGTCGAGAGCGAGCTGGCGCGCGCCGACATTTGTGTCCTGTCGGATTATGCCAAGGGCACCCTGGCGCGCGTAAGCGAGATCATGGCGAAGGCGCGCGCGGCGGCGGTGCGGGTGATCGTCGACCCCAAGGGCCGTGACTTCACGCGCTATCGCGGCGCGCATGTCATCACGCCCAACGAAAATGAATTCCGCCTCGCTGCCGATTATACCCGATCCGAAGGCGACCCCGCGCTCGAGGAAGCAGCCCGCGCCTTTCGCGCCTGGATCGAGGTCGATCATCTGCTCGTCACGCGGGGCGAACGGGGCATGATGCTGGTCGGCGACGCGGCGCCGGGCCGCTTCATCGCGACCGAGGCCAAAGAAGTGTTCGACGTGACCGGCGCTGGCGACACCGTCGTAGGGGTGCTTGCGCTCGGGCTTGCCTCGGGGCTGCCGATCATCGAAGCGATGGGTCTCGCCAATCGCGCGGCGGGAATCGTCGTCGGTCGCCACGGCACCGCGAGCGTAACGCCCGAAGAACTGTTCGGCGCGCATGATCAAGCTGGCGACGCGCTCGCCCAAATCCGCGCGGCGCAACGCGCGGGCGAGCGGATCGTCATGACCAATGGCTGTTTCGACGTGCTTCATGCCGGGCATGTGCGCTATCTCGAAGAGGCGCGGAAACTGGGTGACCGACTCGTCGTCGCGCTCAATTCAGACGCGTCGGTTCGGCGGCTGAAGGGCGAGACACGGCCGGTCAACGACTTCGAACATCGCCGCACGGTGCTGTCGGCGCTGCGCTCGGTCGATTGGGTGATCGGCTTTGGCGACGAGGAAGGCCCCGATCGCGACACACCGCGCGCGGTGATCGTCGAAGTCGCGCCCGATATTCTGGTCAAGGGCGCCGATTATACGATCGAGACGATCGTCGGCGCGCGCGAAGTCCTGGCGCGCGGCGGCGAGGTGCGGACGATCGATCTGGTGGAAGGCCTTTCGACCACTGAAATTCTGCGCCGCCAGCAAAGTGGCGCTGCGACGAAGGAGCTGGCATGATCATCGTCACCGGCGGAGCCGGGATGATCGGCGCCAATGTCATCGCCGCGCTCAACGCACGTGGCGAGCGCGACATACTTGTCGTCGATGATCTGACCGACGGGCGCAAGTTCGCCAATCTCGCGGATTTGCACATCGCAGATTTTATGGATCGCGCCGAGTTTCTGCGGCGGATGCGCGCGAACGAGCATTTCGGACCGGTTGAGGCAATCTATCACCAAGGCGCCTGTTCTACCACCACTGAGTGGAATGGTGCCTATATGATGGAAAACAACTTCGAATATTCGAAGGTGGTGTTCGGTTTCGCCCAAGGCGTGCGCGCGCCGCTCGTCTATGCCTCGTCGGCGGCGACCTATGGCAATGGCACGGTGTTCGTCGAGGATCGGGCGAACGAGGCGCCGCTCAACGTTTATGCCTATTCCAAGATGCTGTTCGACGAATGGGTCCGCGCGCGCGCGAGCGACCTTGCCGCGCCGGTGGTCGGACTGCGCTATTTCAACGTTTATGGCCCGCGTGAAGGCCATAAGGGATCAATGGCGTCGGTTGCCTATCATCTGTTCAATCAGATCGGCGAGTCCGGCGAGGCCAGGCTGTTCGGCGCGCACGGCACCGTCGCCGCCGGGATGCAGTCGCGCGACTTCGTTCATGTCGAAGATGTCGCCGAAGTCAATCTCTGGGCGGCGACTGCGGGGGTCAGCGGCGTTTTCAACTGCGGCAGCGGCCGCGCGCAGCCTTTCTTGACCGTCGCCGAAACGATGATCGCCAGCTTGGGGCGAGGCGAAATTGTGTTCATCCCCTTCCCCGAGCATCTTGTAGGGCGATATCAAAATTTCACCCAGGCCGATCTTACCCGGTTGCGCGCGGCGGGTTGCGCGCAACGCTTCCGCACGGTCGAGGAGGGCGTCGCCGATTATGCCAAGTGGCTTATTGCCCGGGCTAATGCGGGCTAATTAGCTGAAAATAAGCCAAGGAAATGGGCGAGCGATGCGACGATCTAGTAATAATAACCGCAGCAATTGCGCAAAAATACTAATGAGAGCGATTGCTCAAACCTTCGCCGCGCGTGTTTGCGCCGATCAAAAGGCGATATATTTATGATCATTGCAATCTATACGATCTTTTTTTTGTTTTCGTTTCCCTTTATCTTCACAACCAATCGGCTCGTAGGCACGGCTTATGGTTTACTTTTTTTGTACAGTATTTTTGCGCTTGTTGGCTATCTTTATTTTCCTGGGCAATCGGAGTTTTTGGGCGCCTATTTTGGTGACGACGTTGGCTATGAAGCGGCTTACTTCATAACATTATCGCTAGGCGGCTTTTTCGCGATCAATATGGTATTATACAGACGATCGGCTGCTAATGCCAGATTTGATCACAGAATGAACGTAGTTTTCTCGGGCCAAAACTACTCTGTAATCATGATGGGGTTACTGATAGCGGTTTTCACTACCGGCCTAGCATATAATTTTTCCGAGCTATCGTGGTTTATTGCAGAGCGCGAAAGCGTGCCTTTGGCATTGGGAGCGTTTTTATTTCTTTTTAAGACGTCGGTTGGCATTCTAATCGTGCTATATGTTGCGATCCGCGGCAAAATTACCCCTCACTTTAGAAGGCTCATCGTTCCTGCTCTGATATACATGGTTCTGTTTCTGATTGCAGCAGTTAAGTTAGGGAACCGCACCGATCCTGCCGCGCTGGTCGTTGGAATTATCGTTTTCGAGTCGATGACAAGGACGATTACGCTCCGAACGGTCTTCTTGTCGGCGACAATAATCTTCCTTGCTATCATTGGGCTCAGCATAGTGGAGACGTTTCGGTACGGTGATTTGCAATCACAGGCGCCAATAGCCGACCGGATCATCCGAAACGACTATTTCGCCCCTGCCCATATTCTTTTTGCGGCCATCGCTTTCGGCTACGTTCAGCCGATGGAGGTTATTGTATCGAATTTCTCGAATGCCTTGATCCGATTTAACTATCCCTATCTCCAACAGCCAATTACGGATCTGTTTAGGCCCAATGTGGCAACACGCTCTGCGGGTTATGCATTCTATGTCTTCTCTGAAGGTTATGTGTTCATGGGTTTTTGGGGCTTTCTATACAACGCTATTGTTCCGTCATTATATTTGAAACTTTGGAATAAAATTGTTTGCACTAACCATCCCATGGTAAATAACATGATAAATGCAATTCTCGCAACCATGGCCATCAACCTCGTTCGGGGCCAAACGTCCTATTTCATAAAATATGGATACACGTTTGTTCTGCCGGTTATGCTATTTGCAGTGGCCCTCCTAGGGATACGTATACGTCGACGGGAGTTATCACTTTGAAACGCGCTTTTGATTTTTGCCTTGCGCTCATGCTCATCGGTCCGGCTATTGCGATTTCATCTGTCGCGGCGCTGATCATGTGGTTTGAGAGTGGGTGGTCTCCCATCTTGAGCCAATCGCGCGTTGGTCGCGATGGAAAGCTTTTTCGGCTGCTTAAGATCCGCACTATGTCTCTGGGTACGCCGCACGTTGCTTCACACGAAATCGGTGCGAAGCAAATCACCCCGGTTGGTGCGATCCTACGGCGTACAAAGCTGGATGAGCTGCCGCAGGTTTGGAATGTACTGGTTGGCGATATGAGTTTTGTCGGCCCAAGGCCCTGTTTGCCAACGCAGACCGAGCTGATCCACGAGCGGCAAAGGCGAGGAGTGCAGCGCCTCCGTCCCGGTATCACCGGCGTTGCGCAAGTACGCGGGCTCGATATGTCCGATCCGGTCGGTCTCGCGGCTGTCGATGCCGAATATCTCGGCGCTTGGCGACTCAGTCGCGATCTGAGATGCCTCTTTGCGACGGTGCGCGGCGGCGGCCGTGGCGATGCGGTCACCAGGGGAGGCCAGCGTTGACCAGCGCGGACGGGATGATTGTAGTCAACGGCGCGAATGGCAAGCTGGGACGCACGGTGATGGCGCGCCTCTCGCCTGAGCGCGCTCGCGCGGGCGTGCGAAGGCACGCGAGCCGTTACGTTGACCCCTTGATCATCGGAAGCGATGGACGCGTTGCGCCTGCAGCACTCGTCGGGGTTTCGGCTATTATCAATTGTGCAGGTGTCGTCCAGGCCGATCAAAATTCTTTAACACAAGCCAATGTCGAACACGCTGTTGAGTTGGCGCGATGTGCGAGAGCGGCAGGAGTTCGTCATTTTGTGCAAGTAAGCTCCTTTACCATTTATGGTACCGCCGAGACTATTAACGCCACTGCGCCCGACCAGCCAATTACAGCTTATGGAAGGAGCAAATTGCAAGCTGAGCGGGCACTAGCCGCACTTGCGACGCCGCACTTCAAGCCCATCAACGTTCGCCTGCCCTTCATGTTCGATCGCGAGCAACCTGCGTTGATTGGGCGAACGATCAGTATGTTGACGAAACTTCCATTTTTGCCAGCGCCGCCGGAACCAGTAAGGCGATCGATGATGACCTATGGCGACGCCGCCGACACCCTGATCTCGATCGCCCAAAGCACAAGCACAGAGGGAATGGTCGCCGTGGCGGATCCAACTTACTTCAGCTTCGGCGGGCTTTTAGAGTCGATGCGGCGTCACCAGCTGCCGACGCCGGCGGTTGTTGCGATCCCTCGATCGTTGGGATCGGCGGTGGCTCGCGTAGCGCCCACGCTCGCGCGCCGACTGCTCCAATCCAGCATGCTTGTTCCTGAAGCCAATTGGGCGGCTCTTCAGACGATGCGTCTCGGCATTGCTGCTGAGATTGAGGCAATCGTCGCAGCCGTCACCTGCTCGCGAGGATAATCTCATGGCGTTTTCTCGAAAGGAGATGCACGGCCCGGCAGCGAGCACTGCCGTCGCCTGCCTCATGGCAGCATATAAAAACGATCGCGCTGATCGATTCTTGCGCGCGTTCCGCTCGGTACGCGACCAGCAAGGACTGCAGGCGGTCAAAATCAACGTCTATGTCGGGATTGATGGCCCCATCGACGACGCGCTATCTGAAGCATTGGACAGCATCGAACACGAAGCGGCGGTGGTGATCCGTTTCCCAGTCAATCGAGGTGTTGCTCCTGTGGTAAATGACTTACTTCACAAACTTGGCGATGAACAATTCGTTTTCCGAATGGACTCCGATGATGAAAGTTTTCCTGGTCGTTTCGCTGCTCAGCTCGATTTTTTACAGCGCAACCCCGAGATCGACATTGTAGGCTGTGCAATGATCGAGCGGTCAGAACAGGGTACAGAGCGAACAATTTCATATCCCACCGATCATGAAGACATCATTGCCACACTTTATTGGCGAAACCCCGTGGCGAATCCAACCGTTTGTTTCCGTCGCCATGTCCTGGACGAAGTTGGAGGGTATCCCGTTGAAAATCTCAGCGAGGACTTAGCAATGTGGTTTAAGTGCGCCTTACGAGGCTATCGTTTCGCGAATCTGCCTGAACCACAATTATGGTTTACAATAGATGACCGTTTTTGGACACGGCGTAGCTTAAAACGCGCCTGGCGCGAATTTCAAGTCTGGGGTGGTGGAGTATGGGCGCTTCACGGATTCAATTGGCGACTGCTCGTACCGGTTGTTAGACTTGCATTTCGGCTGATGCCCGGCCAAATACGCCGCCGCGCCTACGCCTCGCGGCTACGACAACCGCACATTGGCCGATGAGCCGAGCTGTTCTTCTCGATCGTGACGGCACGATCATCGTTGACAAACATTATCTCGCCGATCCCGCCGGGGTGGAGCTCGAGCGCGGCGCCGTGCGCGGGCTTGCGCGAATGCGCGCGCTCGGCCTGCTGCTTATCTGCGTCACCAACCAGAGCGGCGTGGCCAAGGGATTATTCGATCGCGCGCGGGTCGACGCGGTGAACGCGCGTGTCGACGCGCTGCTCGCCTGTGAGGGGGTCACGATCGACGGCTGGTATGTCTGCCCGCATGGGTCAGACTCAGGCTGCGACTGCAGAAAGCCCGCCCCGGGGCTCGCGCTTGCCGCTGCGCGCGAGTTCGGGCTCGACCTTTCGCGCGCTTTCGTCATCGGCGACAAGCTGTCGGACGTCGAGCTGGCGCGCGCGGTTGGCGCGCGGGGTATTTTGGTCGAGACCGGTAAGGGCGCTGCGCTCGCGGGCGCCGCGCGCGAGGCGGGCTTTTCGGTCGCGCGTGATTTGGACGGGGCGGCCGACTTGATCGCGGCCCATGGCATGGAGGAAAAGGATGAATGACGTGGCCGGCCAGCGCTTCGCCGATGCCTTGGCGCCAAGGTTGCGCTGGCTGACCGACCAGGCGCTACCGCTTTGGGCGGGTGCCGGGGTCGATCCTCGGGGCGGCTTTTACGAGAAGCTCGATCAGCGCGGCGCGCCCTTGACCGAGCTTACCCGGCGCGCGCGCGTCGTCGCGCGACAGACCTATGTTTTCGTCACCGCCGTGGAGCGCGGCTGGGGGGATTATGCGGGGCTTGTCGCGCATGGCATCGAGGAAATACGGACGCGTTGCCTGCTTCCCGACGGACTTTCGCTCAGTACCTACACCCCCGACGGCGCCCCCGCGCGAACCGAGTTCGACGGGTATGACCAGGCCTTCATTCTATTCGCGCTGGCGTCGGCGGCGCGGCTCCTCCCAGAAGCGCGGGAAGCGCTGATCATCGCCGGTGAGCGGTTACTCACGGCGATGCGCGCACGGTTCCGCCACCCCGAGCGGGGGTTCGAGGAAGCGGTGCCGCGCCGTCTGCCATTGCTGCAAAATCCGCATATGCATCTGTTCGAGGCGTGCCTCGCCTTCGACGCTGTGCCCGGTGCCGGAGGCATATGGCGGGAGCAAGCGGGCGAGATCGTTGAACTCGCCCGTGCACATCTGATGGACCGCGAGACGCACGCGATTCATGAGTTTTTTGACGGCGATTGGCATCCGGTGATCGACGATCAGGGCGGCTTGATCGAACCGGGCCATCAATTCGAATGGGCCTGGCTCTTGTGGCAATGGGCGGATCGTACCGGCGACGCGCGCGCGGCGGGCGAGGCCGAGCGCCTATACCGGATCGGCACCGACCACGGGATCGCGCCGGGGAGGCAGGTGATTGACGCTCTGGATGCCCAGCATCGCCCGCGCGCCGCCACCTCGCGGCTATGGCCGCAAACCGAGCGGCTCAAGGCCTGCCTAGCGGCGGCCGAACATCTGGCGGGATCGGCGCGGGCTGCGGCGCTGGACGCAGCGACCGCAACACTTGCCGCGCTCGATCCCTATTTCGCGACGCCCGTTCCGGGACTATGGTATGATCGTCTCGACGCGCGGGGTATGGCGATCAGCGATCCGGCGCCGGCTTCCTCGCTTTACCACATTGTTTGCGCGCTCGATTATGCGGCGCGCTTCGTCGCGCGCGGGCGTGACGCGGAGCCGATTGAATGATGTCTTGTTTTGCTGAGAACACGACGGTTTTCGTCAACTCGTCGGATGGGTTCGACGATTGCTGGCCTGCCTTTTTCCAGCTCCTCGATCGGCATTGGCCTGAACATGGCCCGGTGCTTTTGAACACCGAGAAGAAGGATTGGCCCGCCGCGCCCGATTATGTGCGCTGCTCCCAGGTGTCGCTCGGCGAACGCGACCGCTTGACCTGGAGCGAGTGCGTGATCCGCGCGCTCCACCAGATCGAGACGCCGTTTGTTTTATACTTTCAAGAAGATTATTTCCTCGATCGACCCGTGCGCCATGCGACGATCGAAGCGGCGGCCGCGCTGATGACGGCCAATCCGGCGATCGGCAATGTCGCGCTAACGCGGCATGGCAGCCTGCCGCCCTTCGCTCCCTCCCCGCATGCCGGTTTCGCAACCGTGCGCCAGCGTGCGCGCTATCGCATCTCGACCCAGGCGGCGCTGTGGCGACGCGACGTGCTCCTTTCCTATCTCGATCCGACTGAGAATGGCTGGATGTTCGAGATTCTGGGAACGCTGCGCGCCCGGCGGCGCCACGATCTGTTTCTGGTTGCCGACCATGACGCGCGCAGCGGTGGACCGGCGATCAGCTACACCCATACCGGGATCATCAAGGGCCGATGGCACCCTGCGATGCCCGCGCTTTTTGCCGAGCATGGGATCGACATGGCGTTCGACAAACGCGGCTTCTACACGCGCCCCAATCCGCTGCTGGCCAAGCTGGCGGTCGCGCGCAAACTGGCCGAGCAGCCACGCCATGTCCTGCGCCAGTTGCTCGGCGCGTGAACATGGCGACGTTGCGCCCATCCTCTTGGCTCGCGCCGTTGTGGCGCGCGGGGCGGCCAATGATCGGCGCGCTCATGGTAACGGCGCTATCGCTTGCCGGTAGCGGGATCGGCTTCGTCTTTCAGGTGGTGCTCGCCGCGCGCTTTGGCGCTGGGGAAACGGTCGACGCCTATCTTTTTGCGATCAGCCTGCCGACCTTTATCGGCGGGCTCGGCGGCGCGGCGCTTAGTTACATGATCGTCCCCGCGCTGGTCGCGGTGGAAGGCGATCCTGAGCGCCGCGCCGCCCTGTTGCGGCGCCTAAGGGGCAGAATCGCAATGGTGGCCGTCGTGGGCGCTGTTATCGGTCTACCAGCGGCGCTGCTCCAGCCGCTGCTACTGCCGATTGGCGCACCGCTGCGCGGCTTGGCGGTGCTACCGACGATGATTATGCTCGGTTGGGCGATCGGCGCGACGCAATTCTTCGCGGCTTTGTTTCCCATCGAACTCAACGCCGCGCGCCGCCCGATCATCGCGGCCACGCTCGCGCTGCCGCCAAATCTGGGGGCGATCTTAATCGTTCTCGTCGCGCCGCACGCGATCGTCGCCGCGCCGGTCGGCGCCTTGATCGGCAGCGCCGCCGCCCTGCTGATCGGCACGAGCCTAACGCGCGCTGCTTTTGCCCGAAGTGGCGGGGCCGCGCCGAGCGATGCCAGGCTCGATATAAGGCCAACGCAAATCGTCTGGACATTGCTAGCGATGAGCTGTTTTTCCGCCTATGCTATCATCGATGCTTTTTGGGCGCCGCGCACGGCCAGCGGCACCCTGGCGAGTCTTGGCTATGCCCAGCGTTTGACTATTGGGCTCGGAGGATTGGTGGTTGCGGGTCCTTCGGCGATCCTCACCCCGCGCCTCGCCGCGCTGCTGCGCGATGACGGTGGCGGCGCGTTCCTGCAGGGCGCGATGCGGATTGTCGCCCTGGTCGGCGTGATCGGCGGGCTTGGCGCGATCGCGATGGCGCTGCTCGCGCATCCGTTGATCGCGCTTGCTTTCGCCCGCGGCGCTTTTGGCAGCGATGAGATCGATCGGGTCGCTGCGGTGTTCCGCGCGATGATGCCGGGATTTTTCGCCATGCTCATGTCGGTGGTGCTCACCCGCGCCATCTTTTGCCTGCCCAATATCGAACGCGCGATGGGCGCGCTCGCGCTAGGTTGGTCGACAATTTACTTTGCTGTGGCTGGCTTGCTTCGCGGCTGGGGCGGTACGGGTTTCGGAATCGCTTATAGTATTGCCTGGTCGGTGTACCTGTTGGTTGCGGTCTGGCTGCTACGGCGTTATGCGCGCGCCGTACCGTGAGGCAAGGCGGCTTTTCTTGGGTGGCGACGAATTCGTGAAGCACTTGTTTGACGTGGTATCGAGCGGCACGGCGTTGCTCCTAGGCCTGCCGATCATGCTGATTGGCGCGGTCGCGGTGCGGTTCGATGCGCCGGGTCCGGCCTTGTTCCGCCAGACGCGGGTCGGCCGCCATTTCGACATTTTGAAATTCCGGACGATGGTCAACCGCCCCACCACCCCAGGGCAGGCGATCACCGTTCACCGCGACCCGCGCATCACCCGGGTCGGTTGCTTTTTGCGCCATTGGAAGCTCGACGAATTGCCTCGGCTCTGGAACGTGCTGCGCGGCGACATGAGCATCGTCGGCCCGCGCCCCGAAGTCCCCAAATATGTCGATCTCTATCCCGACGCCGAACGCGCGTTGATCCTCAGCATTCGCCCGGGGATCACCGATCCGGCCTCGATCAAATACTGATCCGAGGCGGAGATGATGGCCGGCGCCGAAGACCCCGAAGCCTTTTATCGCAGCGTGATTCTACCCGATAAATTGGCACTAGCGGCTGATTATGCGCGCGATGTGTCGTTGCGGCGCGATTTTGCGCTCATCCTGCGCACCCTGCGTAAGATCGCGGAATAGGACGCGACGATGGCCAAGCCGATCCGCACGATCGCCGTGCTGCGCTCTGCCGGGCTCGGCGATTTCATCATGTCGACCCCCGCGTTCGTCGCGCTGCGACGACGCTTTCCCGAGGCGCGGATCGCGCTGATCACGCTCCATTCGCAAAGCAGCGACCAGGCGGCAAAGGTCAAAGCCTATGCCGGTGGCGCCAACGTCGCGCCTTGGGTCGATCTCATCCGCCCGCATGCGCTCGACGAGGTCCATGTCCTGCCGCCGATCCGCAGTCTTGCCACGTTGCGCGCGGCGCGGCGGCAGATTGCCGGTGTTCGGCCCGATTTGATTGTCCATCTGATCGAACGTGGGACACCTTATCGCCGCCGCGTGGCCAAGTTGGCGTTCATGGCGGCGCTGTTCGGTGCCGTCCGCCAAATCGGCTGGCGCCACCTCGGACAGATCCATCCGCAGCGGCCACCCCGCCACGACCCCCATCTCGGCCACCATGTGCAAGGTCTGCTCGATTTCGTGCGCGAGCTCGACCAGATTCCGCAGGATGCCGAAATTGTGCCAGAATTCGATTTACGGCCCGATGCAACGGCGAACCTTTGGGCCAACGCTTGGATCACCGCTCATCGACGGTCGGGCGAACGGTTGGTCGCGGTCGCGCCAGGGGCGATCCACGATCACAAGCGATGGCCAATCGAGCAATTCGCCGAGCTGCTACGGCGTCTGGATGCGCGCCACGCCAATTTGCGCTTCGTCATCGTCGGCCCGGCGAAGGATGCGCCGCTCGCCGAAACGCTGGTCGCAATCGATCCGGCCCGCATCCACGATCTTTGCGGGCAGAGCACGATCGCTCAATCTGCCGCCTTGTTCCGTGATTGCGCGCTCGTCGTCGGCAACGATGGCGGTGCAATGCACTTGGCCGATGCGATGGGTGCGCGTGTCGTCTCAATCGTCCCGGGGCTCGAATTTCCCGACTCGATCGAGCCGTGGAACAACCGCGATCGGGCAATCCGCCACCCCGTGCCCTGCGCCCCCTGCTACAGCTTCACTTTCTGTCCCCAAGGGCATCGGCGCTGCATGCTCGACCTACCGCTGGCCGACGTTTTAGCGCAATGCGAGCGGGCGCTTTAAAGTCTGCGGCTTGCGGCAATTCAAGATTAGGGTAGATGCGCGAGACGGCGCAGTTGCCCGCGTAGGATCGCAGGTGCACCGTTTGCGCTTGGCATCGGCGTTGCCCGAAGGAGCATCTGCATGATCGATCGACGCACATGGTTGGCGCGCGTTTTAACTTATTCAACGGCCGCTGCCGTCCCAGCGGCAACCGCCCCCGCCAAAGGACCGGCCGTGCGTGACTCGGCAGCGCAAGCGCTGCAACGCAAGGTCGACGAGGTTGCATCGCTGGCCGACCAGCTCGAGATTCGCGACTTCGACGATGTCGCGATGGCCGCTCGGCTCGCCTTCGACGCCGCCGACACGCGCGGCGGGCGCGGCGTGACCTTTCGCGTGCCGCCGCGCGTGATGCACCTCAAGGCACCGCTCAAAATTCCCGATCGGATATTTCTGGTTGGCGCCGGCATGCGCGATACGATGTTCAACGCGCACCTTGACGGGCCGATGTTCATCTTCTCGGATGTCACCCATGCCGGGCTGAGCCATGCCCGGCTCGGCCTGGGGAATCGGCCCGCCACCCAGGGGATCCGCATCGAGGCGCGACGCACGAGCGTGCGCCGCCTGACCTTCGCCGAGTTGGAAATAGCCGGCGGCGGCGCGGCGGGGGCGAGCGCGAGCACGAGCCAGATCGGCATCGCCCTCGACGGCGCGGACGATCGGATCATCACCGAGTGCGGCTTCGATCGGCTGATCTTTAGCGAGGTCGATCGGCCGGTGGTCGAGCGATCTACCGAAGGTAATGAATGGACGCGGCTGGTGATCGACCAGTTCGGCTATCGCGGCGGGATTGGCTTCGACAGCGTCGCCAACGCCAATCATTATCAAGGAAGGATCGCGGGCAGCCCCGGACCAGGCGCGACCGCCTTTCGGCAGGGTGGCTATCGCAACATGATCTTTTTGCGCGTCGATATCGGCAATGACGCACGGGCGCTCGACCTGAACCCTAAAGGACGCAACATTGTAATGATGCAGCGGCCCGCTCAAGCGGCACCCCGATGGGTGCAAACCCCCATCGGCGATGCGCGCGGCAACACACTGATCGACGGCGATCTCGGATCCGCCCGGTAAGCGGCTGCCGACTACTTTACAGCAAATTGGTCTTGCGGTATTTGGCCGCGAGCCACGGGGGAGTTAGAAATTGCTGCAGAGTTTTTTTGGACTGGTTGAAAAGGCCTCGGCAATTGCTCAAGGAAAAGGGTTCGGCGCAGCCACTGTAAATTCAGAGTTTTCTCAAGCACGCCGACTACTTGGTGGTGCCGTTGATCTAGTGGTCGATGTCGGTGGCAACGTCGGCAATTATAGTGCTGCTGTATTGCGTCAAGTCCCCAGTGCAGAGATACATGTTTTTGAGCCAGCCCAGTCCAATGTTGCGAAACTGCGCGCGCGTTTCTCGGACTATGCCAATGTGCACATCGTAGATGCAGCGCTAAGCAGCGCGCCGGGTGAAGCTTCCTTGTTTTCCGACAAGGATGGTTCGGGCCTTGGCAGCTTGATTAAACGCGATATCAGCCACTTGGGCGCCACTTTCGAGCGAACGGAGACCGTTCGCACGCTGTCGTTCGAAGACTATTGGTCCGATCAACTCAAGCGTCGTCCTATTTCTATCGCGAAGGTAGACGTTGAGGGTCACGAATTGGCAGTGTTCCAGGGTTTTGGCACAGCCTTGAAAGCATGCAGCGTCATTCAGTTTGAATTTGGCGGTTGCAACATTGACAGCAGTTCCTATTTTCGCGATTTTTGGAAGTTTTTCAAATCAAATGGATTTGATATTTTTCGGATCACGCCTTTTGGGGCGTTGAGAATCGGCAAATATAGAGAACGCGACGAAACTTTCGTCACGGCCAATTATTTAGCGGTAAATTGTAACAATAATGCCTAATTAATGGTCAACAAATTTAGCGCGGGCCGCGGCCAAGGCAAAAGCATTACAACCGATTTAATTTGAGATGGACTGACAAACAAGGAGAAGCCGGCCCATCAGCGGGATTTTTTCAAATTTTTATTTGACTCGATATTTTAGAGCTAATTGCGATCAAGCCAAAGCAATGAAACGACGGACAAAGTTATTCCCCAGCAACGAGTTCCGGATAGATTGTGCCCCGCACGGTTGAGGACCGTCTGGGGGACGATCTGACCCGTAAAGGGAGGACCACGCGAAGCGCGGTGGAGGGGTATCGCCCTCGACTGGCTGGGAATATCCCTCCGTCACGCCTGTGGCGTGCCACCTACCCACCCGCGATTCGCTGCGCGGCGCTTGTCGTGCACCGATGGAGCGCGGCGGCGTGTCCATTCTCGGCTGGGTCGAGGGCCATCGCGCCCATCGGTTCGGGCCCGAGATTTGGTGCGACAGCATGGCCTTTATGGGCAATCCGCCAAGCTGCAAACGCACGTTGGCCGGCAATAGGGTTCCAGATATCCGAGGCGCGCGCCTGATGGCCCTACTGTATTAATGCGCACGGAACCGCCCAGAATCGGCGCGACGACTTACCCGGCGTCAGCGTGGCGGCGTGCCGCCCTGGCCTTGCAACCCCTGCATCTGCTGCATCTGCTGCATCTGCATCATCCGCTGTTGCAGCACCGCCTCGGGCAGGAAATCGATCACGTCGATGTCGAACACCAGGGTGGCGTTCGCCGGGATCGGGCCGGTCGCCTTGTCGCCATAGCCCAGGCTCGGCTTGATCCAGACGCGGTATTTGCCGCCCTTTTGCATCAGCTTCAGCGCCTCGCCGAAGCCGGGGATCACCTGGCGCGGGCTGAGCGGGGTGGGCTGTTGCGACTTGTCGAACACCTGGCCGTTGAGCAGCCGGCCTTCGTAATTGAGCAGCACGATATCGGCGTCGGTCGGCCGCAAATCACCGCGGCCGGGCTTGAGCACCTGATATTGCAACCCCGTGGCGGTGACGATCACGCCCTTGCGCCGCGCGTTCTTCGTCAGGAAATCGGCCGGGGCGAGCGTCGCCAGCGCGATCCCGCCGAGCACCGCCACGACGATCCCCGCCCACAGAATATAGAGCAGGCTCCGCTTGGTCGGCGGAATGGGCACGGCGGTCACGGTCATCGGGGCCTCCCCTGGCGGGTGGTCGGTGGATCGGTCGAAACTTCGGGTGCGTTACTTTTCGGGCGCGTTACTTGGCGCCGTCGCGCTCCATCCGCTTGCGCTCGAGCTTGCGCGCGCGGCGCACGGCGGCGGCGCGTTCGCGCGCGCGCTTCTCGCTCGGCTTTTCGTAATGGCGGCGCAGCTTCATCTCGCGATACACGCCTTCCCGCTGCAGCTTCTTCTTCAGGGCACGCAGCGACTGGTCGACATTGTTATCGCGCACGATGATTTGCATAAACCGCTCA
>FRDC01000622.1_pt2 | contig 19452 bp, 14 predicted proteins | sample 1106171 | NCBI WGS metagenome assembly FRDC01 (sample SAMEA3930566, study PRJEB13176) | freshwater metagenome | biome: Drinking water system; feature: drinking water; material: water | place: Singapore | collected 2014-12-20 | reverse complement strand
GGGTGGTCATGTAGGACCAGCTGTCCAAATCTACAACAGACAATCTGGCCGGCTTATTGGATATCGAGGCAATATATTTCACGAACTGGCGTAGAAAGTAGGGGCCCAGGCCATGTGTTTCTGAAGGATCTAAAAGCCATCGCAGGAAACAAGAGTGACGGGTTTCGAAGGGGGGATTTTGCTACCCCTCTTCAGCCAAATGCCCTTTGTAGAATCGAGCACTTAGCATACCGCCGATAATTCCCCTATCCCTGATTGTGCTGCAACCGTGTTTTCGCGACTTGTCACTCGATCCAGCACCTCTGTTCCCGCTCTGAGACTTTCCGAGTGATGATGCGCGTAGCGCATGACCATGGAAAGCGTCTTCCACCTGCCGAGCTTCTGCACCGTGTACAGATCTACCCCGGCTTGGACTAAGCGAGTCGCAAAGGTGTGCCGAAGGTCATGAAAGCGCAGATGTCCAATATTCGCCTTCTGAATGGCCGCGTACAGTCCTCGGAGCACGTTATTGATGAGGATGGCATTGCCTGTAGCCGTAAAGAAGACATACTTGGACGTGAGATGCCTGACCTTCGCCCTCTCCTTCAACACGTCAAGCGCTCGAACATTTAACGGCAGCGTATCGATACTCCGATTCTTCTGCTCCAGGATCGTAAGCGTCTTCCTGGACAAATCGACTTCAGGCCACTGGAGATGCAGAACCTCTCGATGACGCAGGCCCGTGCTAACAGCAAATACGATGAGCTGTTGCAGCCACGGAGGAGACGCCTCAAGCAACTTGGTTTCTTCCTCCAACGTCAGCCACCGTGCCATGTGGTTCCGCACCTTTTCTCTGGAGACTCGCTTCACGGGATTGTCCCTGACCAATTCCCATTCTTTCACACAGAGGGTAAAAGCATGGCTCATCAGAGTCAGTTCGTTATTGATGGTTTTCGGGGAGACTCCGTCTAAACGCCGCTTAGATTTATAGTCCGCGATCAGCCTCGGCCTGATTGCGGTCAGCGGCATGTCTCCAAAAAACTCTGACAGATGTTCGTTCATTCCACGATCCCGACGCTGCGAACTCAGCGCCTTATTTCGATCCGTGTGTTCTGTCAGATACCGATCCATCATTTCACGAAACGTCGTGTCCTCACCCGGCAAGCGATCAAACCATTTGCCTTCAGCGATCTTTCCCAAAACACTGTGGTAAATCCGCTCCGCTAACTTCCGGTCCAGGGTTTCCGTTGATTTCCGCATCAACGACCCGTTGTAGGTGAATCGCATCCACCAGACCGGGCCTCGTTTATACAGACCCATGGGGTGTTACTCCTTTCGTTTCCCTAGGTCTGGTCTCCCGGGGCGGAGTATAAACATCCCGCCGAGCAGCCGCAATGAGACCCTCCACATCGGTTTGAGGCGGAGAGGTAAGAGTACCGACCGTACTGCGCGCGGGCGCACAGGAAGCTAACCACTGATGAATCTCGTCCCGGTCAAAACGAATGAGTCCGTGAATCTTCCGACAGGGAATCTTTGCTTGGTTCGCCCACGCATAGAGTGTGGACGGTTTGATATTGAGCCAGGCGGAGAGATCTTTGACCGTCAAGAGCATGCCGTCTTAGCGGGGGGAGTCTTACGACACCCCCTCACCCCCCTGTAACGGTACGCCCGCGTCACCGCCGGCGTCCTTCTTGGTACTCACTGATGGTACGGTCTTCAGCAGCCGCCGATGCCGCTCTTTCCAGCGTTTCGCCCCCGCGCTAATTTGTTTCTCCAACCAGGCTTGTCCGCCGGGATGTTCAGCGTAAATAACGGCCAACATCGGGGCGACGGACTGACTGATCCAGCGCTTCACTTTGAGGAGGGTCTGCGCATCTTTCTCCACGACCAAGCGGCCCTTCTTCAAGCCGTCGGTGAGCTGCACCCACCACTCCAGGAGCGGTGCCCGATACCGAGACTCATCCTCTTCCTCTCGGGTGGTGTCTCGGAAATCGACATAACCCCGTAGGACTCCGACAATGAATTCCAACCAGTCCGCTTCTTCGAGATACGACAAGACCTGGCCGCAGACCTGTGCCCGCTCCTGTTTCAATTCCAATTCCCACCGGATGCCGTACTTCTGCCAATCCTCCCGCTGTTTGGCCTGACTCTCCAGGCGTTTGTCATAGACCCGGAGCTTGGTTTGACTCTGGGGACTCCCGAAGTAGATGGTCTCTCCGCTTGCGGTGCCGGTATGGATCAACGCTGAGGAGATCCGCTGGATCTGGCGAGCCCGCGTGACACACTGACCGACCTCCACGGCCTGGCTGATGGTCGCGAGGGGGACCAGGCTGGCGCGATCATCCAGGGCACAGTCGAGGCGTGTGAGATGGCCCTCTTGCGCTAAGATCCATTGGATGACTGTCCGGACCTTGCCAGCCTCCCACGGGGCGACAATCCCGGCGGAAAGATCCACATGCACTTCACGGGGATTCCGTGCCGCCCCGGTGCCGAGTTTGCCGATCCCTCGGTCTGATCCTGTGGTAATCCACGACACGGGATAGCGCCGAAATCCGCTCTCGCTTTGAATCCAGTCCCCTCCCAGCATCTGGAGGGTGTCTTGGAGCGAACAAGAAGGCAGCGTAAAGGCGAGCCAATCGATGGTGAGGGTGAAGGGGACACTCATCGACTCTGTAGACCTCCTGGAATGATCGCTGTGGTTTGCGCCCCCGTGTTACCAGTCCGGGGGCTGGGAGCCCCTGTGCGCGGTCGGCGGTCGCCGCCCGGCGCGCCGGGGTTCCTGCCATAGCGAGCGTCGGCGTTGCGTTGCATATAGCGGAGCACTTCGTTGAGATCGAAGCGGAGCGCGGTCCTCACGCGAATGGCCGGAATCTCACCCTTCCGGAATGCCCGGCGGATCGTGTCGGTACTGACCCCGATCAGCTCGGCTAATTCTTTGATAGAGACACGGTGGTCGGGCTTTTGCTCGTTTCTATCGTTCATACTGATCCTCCTTTCTGAACCTGGTTCACGCTACCCGACTGCCACCCTTCTGGGAATTAGGCAGATGTAGTCAGATGTATCCAGATGTGCGCTGCAGTGATCATTCTGTCGAACTTCCCCAGCAACGGCCCCCGTTCGGCACCCTCACTACGGTAGAGGAGCGGACCACCAAAAGAAATTAGGCAGGAAGGGACTCTAGAGGTCAGGAGAGGTCAGAAAGGCCTTGAAATTCTATCTCTCACGAACGAGGGCTTGCGCGGCCAATCACGACAAAGTGGCGACTGGCTTGGTCCTGATCGACTGATGCTGATCGAGCATTCAATTAGGAAGAGGAAATGGTCAACGAGCAGAGAATATTTCTCATCTCCTGGAATCACCTGTCGGAAGCGTTCTCCCGCACAGGTGACAAGTGTTGAATCGCTTTAGCGAGTCAGAATCTCCAGAATTTCCTCAAGTGGACGGATGGTACCCAACAATGTCGGGCTCCCAAATTGCTTGTTATGTCGGTTTTCTTTGACCCTTTCCAGCGCGATAATCAGATTATTGAAGTCATCGAGCTTAGCTGTTTCAAAGTATGTGATAAAGTCCAGGTCATCCAATCCGCTGGAATGATAAAGTTTTCGCTTTACCGTTTTTAAGTAAGCGACGCTGGCAGCGGTGTGCTCATTCATCATTTCGTTCCTGCTATCCTGTCCTGTTATCCACCACTCTGCGTCTTTACGGATCGGCACCACTATGGCGTAGGGCTTGGGCCCAGCTTCAGATGGAGCTTTCAATGCAGACTTGAGTTCATCCGGCATCGACGGTACGTAATTGGCTGGCTTCGTGAGGCCATTAAACGTGTGTGTATTCGTCAGGTGCTTCCCCAGTGTGCTGGCCATGAGGTCCAATACAAAATTCTGGTTGGACAGTATGTCCATGGAATGCACTCGAATAAAGAAATCGGCGTTCTCCACTAGTCCTCGAAGTAGGAATATGTCGGCGGCTACACTCTCTCCATGCTTCTGAAACAGAGATTTAAACTCTGTGACCGCCGAAATCTTGGTCGCTTTATCGAGCTTCCACCACTCCTCATTGATTTTGAACACAACAAATGTTCCAAATACGCCAGGATCCTTTGATAACTTCTCTCTGTCCACTGCACCATAGCTAGGCAGCGCGAGAAAGAGGCTAACCCAACATAACAAGCTGTTCAGCATCAGGCGGGTAATCATGTTCATGCTTCGTTCTCCTTTAGCATTAAGAGAAATGCGGTACCCCTACCCCTTACTCCTAGGAAGTCTAGCGGCAGGAAGTCACGTCTCATTCACATAACGATCACTTTTTTATCACGGCACAGTGTGTGGACTGGTATCTGCGCATATTGCGAGAGACGTCGTCGTTAATTTGGCAACAGAATGCTTTGAGGGGAATGTTTTGGGGTGTGAAATCCTAGGAAGGCTGCACAACAGGAAGCTGGAAGGTCAGAGTGGTACCGGAGCCGAGCGTGCTGTGGGCTTCAATTATGCCGCCATGGAGTTCGATGATGCGCTTAGTAATGGCCAGGCCTAGGCCAGCTCCCTCGGACCGCCTTTGTTGATCAGCGCGGTAGAATCGATCAAAGATATGTGGCAAGTGCTCTCTGCTAATACCGCACCCGGTATCCGTCACGCGTACATTGATGTTTTTTGCTCCATTGTCAAGGCTCAAAGTTATGGTGATTATCCCGTTGTCTGGCGTGTGGCGAAGCGCATTCTGAATTAGATTTTCAAGCGCTCGCTCGATGAAGCCAATGTCCGCTAGGACAAAAGGGAGATTGCTCTGGAACTGGGTATCTAACCTCACACCCTTCGCGTTCGCGTTCAATTGAAACTTTTGGGACACATCCTGCGTCAGTTCAGCCAGTGAGAATAGTTCGGGATGAAGATGGACTTCTTGAGAGTCTAATTTGGCTAATTCAAACAGCTCCTCCACAAGTCGCCTCAGTCGTGCACTTTGTCGTATGGCGATGTCGAGAAAGCCCCGCCGCTCCTCCAATGCGAGAGTCTCTTCTTTCATCAGGAGAGTTTCCAGATACCCGTGAAGAGACGCAAGTGGTGTTCGTAGATCATGCGACACATTCGCCACGAGCTCACGCCGTAGCGCATCGGTCTGCTTCAACGAGCTGACTTGATGAAGAATTCGTTGCACCATTCCGTTGAAGGTGGTCTGAAGCCGATCGATCTCATCCGCTGGAGTCGCTTTGTCCTCCACTGCGAGGGACACTTGCATGGAGAAATCGCTTTTGGCAAACGTCTCCATCGTGGAGGCTAGCCGTCGCACTCGCCGCGTAAGCAGATTGAACAGGAGGAGTCCGGCTAGGAGGGCGAACAACAAGCCGGCTAAGGCCGTCCAGACACTTAGCCGCACTATGTAGCTTCCTTGCAGCATCGCTACGGCTGAGTCGTACTGTTCGCCACCGAGCACAATGTAGAGATAGCCCGTCGGTTCACCGCGCAAGGGGATGGGCGAAGCTGAGAACACCTTGGTGCGCTTTACATCGCGCGGATCATCGCCGAAGATTGGGAATTCGTCAGTTTTCGTTATAAATCTTTTCACGGGCTCTAGATCGATGCGCGATCGCCTTACTTTTTCGGCCGGAGCCGAGAAAGTAACAATCGTTCCATCTGGATCGAGTAAGTACATTTCGATACTCGGATTGATGACCATTAGTAGGTGAAACAGTTCCTCCATCGCATAAGGGCTGACTTCACCTTGGCTCGTCAGCAGCTGGTCGGCGACCAGATTCCTTGCCACCGCGCGGTTTAGTTTCTGACTCACCTCCTGTTGATACATCCGTGTCGTAAAAAGCGTTAAGAGGATATAAAGGATACCGATTGCACAAAAGAGCACAAGCAACACTGCAGCTAGCTTGCCGTATAGGGACCTTATCATTTGCTATTTCTCGCTACCGCCATCATCACGGAACTTATATCCAATGCCCCACACGGTCAAAATATAAGCTGGGAGGGCAGAATCCTTTTCTATTTTCGATCTGAGCCGGTTGATGTGTGAGTTGACGGTGTGCTCGTAGCCGTCGTGCCCGTAGCCCCATACCAGATCGAGGAGTTGACTGCGGGTATAGACTCGGCCTGGATTCTGAGCAAACTGGAGGAGAAGATCGAATTCTTTGGCCGTCAGATCTTTGACGGTACCACTGAGAGTAACTTTCCGCTTTTCCACATCGATGTTGAGATCACCCAAGCGAATATTATTGGGCGTTATCTGCACATCCTTGGCCGCAAACGCCGCAGCTCGGCGAAATACTGCTTTGACTCGTGCCAGCAGTTCCCGAACACTGAATGGTTTCGTTACGTAATCGTCTGCCCCTACCTCCAGGCCAAGTACCCTATCGAACTCGGACGACTTCGCCGTCAGCATAAGGATAGGTGTATAGGTTGCCTTCGATCGCAGCTGGCGACACAACTCCAATCCATCTATTCCGGGAAGCATCACGTCGAGGATGACCAAGTCATATGGCTTTGTGAGTGCGTCCATGAGCCCTTCTTTTCCATCGTGCAGAAGGTGGACAGAGTACCCTAGATCTCGCAAATGGAGTTCAACGAGGCGCCCGATGTCTTGATCATCCTCGACTACCAGTATATTTCTGGCCATGGCCTTAAACAGCCCTTCTTGTTTGCTCTAGCACAGCACTGATCACAAATGCATCACAGGGCCCCCTTCTCAATCGCGTTTCAGAATGACTGTGATAAAAATGTACTAAAAGGAAACGAAACCTATGGGCGCGATGACAACTGGTGTAATCTATAATATCTCCTAGCTATTGGAAACATTTGCAAAAGCGTGAAACCAGACGGAAGATCAGGGTGTTACAAAACTAGCCTTTAAGGCTTCATAGCCCAATTGCAGCCAGTAATCATTCCGTTTCATGTGCTGGAATTGTGTCAGTAGAAGAATGGGGGCGGCGATAAATAATAGAAAGCTTGCTCAGAATAGAAGTGAACAGTCTTCACAAAAGTGATGAAACCAAAGGCTTTATTGGGAGACCAGACCTTTGATCATCACCTTATGCAATTGAGAGAGATGGGGTGAGTGACGGGTTTCCTGTCTGGTCCACCTCATTGCGACGAAGGGGTTAAATTCGTCGAGAATTGCCTCAAGCCGCTCAAGGTCTGGGTTATCAAGAACGAACCGTTCCAGCAGAGCGACTTCTTCTGCTTTCATAGCGCTCCGCCTACGGTATCCGATAGATCAGCGTGGTCGCCGTCTGAGCCAATCATGTCTCTTCACCTTCATCCCAATACTGCGTGTGGCAGTGCTGATGCCCCACGCGGCGAAAGAGAAAAGAGCTTCCGTCGAGGGCATTCCACTTGGACGCAACCTCGACGTTCGCCTCTCCGTCGAGGATCTGCACTCCGCATAATGCACACGCTTGGGCCCAGCCCTTTGAGGGGACAGCCATGACGAAATTGAGATCCATTCGCCCTCAGCTCACGGCAAACTGCTTTGCCAATCCTGACAGCGTCATGTTCTGGTCGACCATATCGTGTGGGAGAAGTACATACTTCCAGGGCTTGCCGCCGTTGCTGAGGGCGTGAGTCGTGGCGCGGTTGCACCAGGTGACAGCGGCCTCTTTCTTGGCAAGCACATCAGGCGAAGTCATCTCGTTCTTCGCTTTGGGTTCAAGCATATAGATACAGTCTGCTGTCTCGGCTACGAAATCGGGCTGGTAGTCGTGCTGGGAGACTCCTTGCTTATAAGAAATCTGGAATTGCCCTGATGCCGGACGGAACCACTTTTGTGAGTCACGGTCTAGGATAATGGCCAACCGCCGTTCCGTGTCGGAATCAAACTTCTGGACGGAATAGAGGCCTCGCTGGAATCCACCAAAGAGCATCTGTGAGATTCGGCTCCGATCCTCGACGGTCTGACGAAAGTCTTGGACTGGCTCTCCATTTCTCGCTGTATAGGCGCTGGGCTTCAGGTCCGTGAACCCCTTACTCACCACCACGTCGTAACCCGTCGCCTTTTCCCAATGATGTTCCTGCATTTGAGCATGAACGAAAGCGGCGAGCTGTTTCTGATGGTAGCTGAGGACGTTTCTCGCATCCTCTTCGGAGAGATAGGAGCGGAGGTGTGTGACCAATTGACCGGCCAGGTCATACAGCAAATCGGAGTGCTCGTCGTAGCTGATGTCATCGAAGTCCACGAGTCCTCGGACTATATAATCTTCAAGCCGCTGCTCCGGCTGCATCCGTCCGCCATAAGTCAATGTCTCCTGCTCATGGGTACGAAGGTGCTGGATCAGCAGATCCCGCTCGACCGGCTGGTAGTGGATGTTTGAGCAGTCCAAGGTAAAGGCATGAAAGCCGGTAGTCATCTCACCCCTTGGCACGACGAGAATCCTTGGAATATCGATCGATTGCCGCACGACCAGTTGCGCTGTCTTAGCGACAACCTCTGCAATGCTCGGGACCGCGGCCATGCCCGGTAGGGCCTGCTGACTCGGTGTCACGGCTTGTTTCACCTCTTCAACAATCTGTGCCTGAATCTCTGGCTTTAAGAGGTCATTCGACGACGGCAGGTTCTCGTATTTCTGGATGACCTTGTACGCTGCCTGCGCGATTCCTCGCTCGACTTCTCCCGAAAAGATAGGAGTGGCTTGCGGCGGCCCACCAGCAGGGCCAGTGAGGGAGGCCCCGTGCAGCTGTTCCTCAATCTTTGATTGAGCAACGACTGTTCGCATCTTCTGCAGATCAGTCGCCGGGTCGAGGATCACCTGAGTCAGGCGGATCATGGAGTCGGGTTTGTTGGCTTCATCGATGATTTCCTGGAACCGGTCGTGGGCCACAATGTTCAGTCGATCTACGGTACTGACCCCAGTCCGCTTGCCGTAGGGAAGCCGGAGGCCGCGGCCGATAGACTGCTCAATAAGGGTTCTCGCATTAGCGGCTCGCAGCGGGACAATGGTGTAAAGGTTTGTGACGTCCCACCCTTCCTTCAGCATGTTCACGTGAATCACGATCTCGGTCGGCTCATCCGGGCTTTCCACAGCCAGGAGGCGCTGCACCATCTCGTCCTCTTCTGCACCGGTCCTGCTGGAGTCCACCTGGATGACCTTGTCCTTGTATCGACCCTCAAAAAGGGATTGAAACTGCTGCATCAGCTGCCCGGCGTGGGTGGTATCGCGGGCGATAATCAGCATGAACGGCTTCACGATCCGCTGTCCTGCCTGCCTCGCGTAGGTTTCGAGTTCGACCTTGGTGTTTTCGTGGAGACGGATGCCATCTTCCAGCTTGATCTGCTCCAATTGAGCGGCATTGAACTGACTGGGATTGAAATTCTTCTGTGTCACCACAGCCGGCTCTTTGACAAAACCGTCTGCCATCGCTTGGGCCAAACGGTAGTCATAGATCACATTCTTGAACCACACTGGACCTTTGGGGGACTCCACAAACGGAGTAGCCGTGAGCTCTAACCCGAGGACTGGTTTGAGTTCGTTAATGGCCCGCACACCGGCCGACGCCCGATAGCGGTGGGATTCGTCCATGAGCAACACAAGATCGTCGAGACCCGCTAAATACTCAAAATAACTCTGACCGATGTATTCAGACAGTCGCTTGATCCGTGGCGCCTTTCCGCCGCGGACTTCCGAGTTGATCTTCGAGATATTGAAGATGTTGATGTGGACCTCTTGTCCAAACCCTGGCAAAGGGGTGTGGCGAGCCGCCACACCGGACTCGTAGTTGTCTCCCGTAATGATCGTTGGCGGTTCGGTCGCGAACTCGGCAATCCCGGCAAAGACATACTTCGATGTATTCGGAGTAAAGTCGGTAATCAGCTTGTTGTAGATGGTCAGGTTCGGCGCTAAGACAAAAAAATGATTGATGCCATGGGCAAGATGCAGATAGCTAATGAACGCGCCCATGAGCCGGGTCTTGCCAACGCCCGTAGCCAAAGCAAAGCAGAGGGAAGGGAACTCCCGCTCGAAGTCTGTGACGTTCGGGAATTCACTCTTGATTGCCGCCAGCGAAGCGGCGACGTCTGCTCCCTTCTTAGGAGGGGCAATCTCCGTGACGCGATCGAGAATCTCCAGCGAGTGCCGTTGCGGATGGCGCAGGCTTAAACGTCCAGCTATGGCGTTGACATGTCGATTCATGATTTCGCCTCTTCGCCAAGCAGTTCCATTTGGCCGGGCGAAATCGGGGCTTTGGGCAAATTCTCGATCTTCAGGCTGTAATCATCATGGCCCCACTCGCAGCGGGTGAGCACAGTCTTGGGAATCTTCTTGATCGTGAGGTTGGGATACTTATCTGGCTTGCCTCGGAAAGCAGGGCACAGCACTAGGAGCGACCGCTCTTCGCCGACTTCATCGCTCAAGGCCTGCAGCTGATCATGACTCAGGTTCTGAGTCGTGACATAGATGAAATCACGCTCTGTGGAATGCCCCTGCTGCCAATAGATGGAATCACTTGGCGCATAGATGAAACCTTCCAGCTTACAGACCGCCTGAGCCAGCATTGCCGGATTGTAGGCTTTATTGACAACCCAGTTACCCCACTTATCTTTCTCCAGGAGGGACGGAGCGAGATGGTAGTAGCGGAATCCACCGCCACCTTTCCAGCCGACGGCCTCCGTGACGCCACCCTTATCCTCACCATCAATGACTTTCTTCAGCCTAGGGATAATGTGCGTATTACAATGCTCGCCTAGCTCCACCATGATCCAGCGACGCCCCATCTTGTGAGCTACTGCTCCAGTGGTACCAGAACCGGCAAAAGAATCCAGAACCCAGTCGCCGGGGTTTGAACCAACTTGCAATACGCGTTGAATCAACCCTTCTGGTTTTGGAGTATCAAAAGCCTTCACGCCACCAAAGACGGCCTTTATCTCCGCCTTGGAGGTTCGGTTACTTCCAACCTCTGTGTGTGCCCAAATTGTTTCTGGAGGTCTAGACGACGCTATGTCCCCAAAAATACGATAGTACGGGGTCCAGCCCGAACGGCCTTTAACCCACTCAATCAAATGTTTGTCTGATTCAGTGCGTTCAATACCCCATCTCCACCGTCCTTCACTGCCGTCTTTCCGAATTGGAAGCACTTTCGTGCCATCAGGTGCAGTGAGCGGGAAGAACAAGGTTGGCCGGTCAGCTCGAGAATCCTCACCACCCATTGCCCGCAGTGGCTTGAGGTAGTAAGGACGCCCTTGTTCATCTATCTTGTCGTAGTGATCAGCAGGACCCTCAGCATTCCCGTCCAGTTTGTTCACCTGAAACATTGAGATGTCTTTTGCAAATATCAAAATATGGTCATGGCGCGTAGAGAAAAACTGCGCATCCATTCTCGGGCTGTCAGATTTTTCCCAGATTACGTTCGCTAGGAAATTGGCACGCCCGAATACCTCGTCACAAAGCACTTTGCAGTAATGAGCCTCGTTGTCGTCGAGATTTATCCATATGGACCCATCCACGGAAAGCAGCTGCCTCAACAACTCTAGGCGATCCCGCATCAGCGAAAGCCACAGCGAGTGCTCAATACCGTCATCGTAATGCTCGAAGGCACTGCCGGTATTGTAGGGAGGGTCGATGTAGATGCACTTGATCTTCCCGGTGAACTCCTGCTCCAACGCTTTGAGTGCGAGCAGGTTATCGCCAAAGATAAGTCGGTTATCGAACAGGTCGTGGTCGGTAACGCGATGGGGGGCATGGTGAGACTTCTCACGGTCCTCCAGCAAGATGCGCGGCTCCAGCTTCGGCCGGTTCTCCTTCCCGATCCAGGTAAGTTCGAGTTTCTGCTTCTTCGTCATGCGGGAGGAGCTCCTAAAGAGGCCTGAAGAGGATCGCCTAAACTTACTACTGCAGGCTGTATTGATGTCTGTCCTTGGGCATCCTGTTGAGCCAACCGTTGCATGACATTTGCGGCAAGTTGTTCTGCATCGGTTGTGTTTCTGAAAATTGCAAGATATCCGGTATCCTGCTGAAACATTGCCTCTGCGGCCGTGTAGATTAGTTCAGCAAGTTCTATCCCAACCCGGGACAGCTCAGTTTTATCTTCTACTGAAAGATCCATGTTGGGCTTCTCGATTAGAGAGCGATGCCGCCTGGCCAGGACATGGAGTATAAAGAGTTTTCCATGACGGTAGAACATTTTTCGGCGAGAGTGGGCCGCTTCTGCAAGCTCCGAGGCGTTAAGAATGTCCATGAGGTATTGATATATTCTGACTGTCCTGCAGAGCTGAACCCCGGTTAAGCCATCTCGGAACAACGTTGGGTAAAATTCTCCAGTTCGATCGTAAATCTGCCCACTCTCTTTTTTTGCCGCCACAACTGTTTTAGTTTTTCCGCTCAGACTCGCAAGGGCAATCGCTGCATTCTCTAGCGTTATGATGTTTGGCCCTCCCAGGATCGCTTCAGCCGATGGCCGGTAATAATAGCTTACTCCCGATACAGCGAGCTCCTGGCGCAAGCGTTCCTGATGAGGGTCAAGAGCTGCGAAATGAAGTCCTTTGACGGCATTCTGAGTATTTCTCGCCTGAGTGATCTGCGGTCCCAAGTTGTCTGGTGCGATCCCAACTTCTATAAGGGTAATGAGTAATTTGGCATCAGGTGAAATGGATCCCTGGGCAGCTTGTACTGTAGCAATTGATCCGACTGTCTGTGCCCCATTCACAACCGAGAATCCTTTTATAGAAAATAGCCCTTTTTGATTTGTTGCTCCTGGCTTGGGTTGGATTGACGAACAAACCGCCGTCAAACCGTTGTTGAGATAGAACAACTCCCCGGGTCTTTCTTGGACAGTGGCCCCGATCGATGAATTCACGCTGTAGGCGCCAAGATAATGGCGAATGTTTTTCTCAAAGAGGGCTTTGCCGTGTTGTTGATACAGTGTCGCAAGCTCTGCCGCGGAAACGAGGCCGTAAAATGCACGCCGCGGTTGCACCATTCCGTGCCAATTTTCCAGGGTCAATTCTGTATTAACAGGTGCAACTGCGTGCTCCGCTGTCAGCCAACCATGAATTACGGGAAGCGCACAGTCTTCCCAATCGAAACGGTCACTGAACTGATTGAGTTCAGCCTTCAGTTGCTGAAGATCAGCTACAGCGTGAGGGCCTATCTCATTACCCAGATGGACGTTGCAGCCAACGATTTTCAGTCCATTGGTGGCTAATGCCTCTTCTACGTCCGACTCAAAGCGTGCGAAAGTCTCGTTAAACTTATCAAATCGTCCATAAATTAGGTCTTTAATGCCATCGCAGAATTTCTTATTTTCGCCCATATCAGGCGCTCCACCTGCTTTTGCCTGAATGAGCCACAGTCGGTTTTTCGTACGATCATAGTAGACAGCATCAACTCCATTATCATTTCCTCCGTCCATTAAGGCGTTCGCAGCAGACAAAGAATCGACTTCTGCCAACTTTTCGACAGCGAATACCGAGAGCGACCGACTTAAACGATTCTTTTCATGTTGCTCTGGGGTCCAGTTTTGTTGAATTGGCAAGACAATGGGGAAATAGCGCTGCTTAAGCGCCTCCACAATCTGAGTCTTTTGAGCATCTACAGTGGGCATGGACTAGCTACTTCACCTGCCATCGAATACCAAAGAGCGTCTGGGAGCTTACCTTTTGGGGCAGTTTCCCATGTCTGGTGAGACGGTGCGAGGCTGATAGGACATCTAGAGGTCCTTACCAGAATGTGCTGGTCTAGCTTCAGCATGCGTTCTTTTTCTGCCAGGTGAGTTCGAGTTATCGTCTGCCCAAGACTGTTCAGTGATACTTACTTCTACGGTTGTCGAATGCGGGTTTTGTACCCTCCAGAACGTTCACCACATGTAAGTTAATAGTGGGGTTTTCGATTGCCCCTGATACGTATGTAATCTTCGATGACGACTTCCGATCGAATGATGAGTAGATAACTTGTTCTGCATCGCATACGACCGCTAGATTTGGATTGTGAGTAACCATGATAATTTGTCGTTTCCTCTTTGCCTCATTCAGTACAGGCACCAGGAGATTGACGACCGTTTCATTATCCAAATTCTCTTCCGGTTGGTCCAAGATAATTGGATTGCGACCTTTATCGACCAGTAAATAGAAGATCAGAAGGAGCGCCCCTCGTTGTCCAGGCGACAACTGCTCAATCTGAGTGTCTTGAAACAGAAGGGAGTAACGAGGCTCCAGAAATGAGAGCCCAAAGATCAGATCGTAGACGTCTGCCGAGGTCTTGTTTACTCCGCTTGGGTTTTTAGCCGTTCGAAGGATCGATGTGATTCCAACGATGCTCGGATTTCCACCGTTGGCTGCTGTGACAATCTTGTCATGTAATTCAGTAACAAATTGGAGTGCCTCAGCCTTCTTGCTGAGATCTAGCTTTTCCGCGATCCGCTTTACGGCAGCATGGCTATCTTCGTCACCCTTAAACTCACCAGCATTTTGCTTTATGAGCGTAAAGAGTGCCGTTGATAGTGCATCTGTCGATCCGCCGAGAGTAGCTTGAAACTGAAGTTTGTATTCATCGCGAATCAATCGGTTACTTTGAATCAGATCTTGCACAGGCTTGAACAGTTCCTCGCGAGCTTTCCGTTGATCTTCAAGAATATCAAAGATTTCTCCTGATAATTGGAGCCGTTTTGCCCTCCGATCTACCAACGCCGAAGGTAGCTGATCTAATTGCCTAATTCTTGTCTCGACTCCCTGTAACGTATCTGGAACATCATCAGCACCAGTTAATTCAGCAAGCTTCTCTTGCCATGCCTGCACGGCTTTTAGGCTTTGCTGGTATCTGAGCTGCGGTTCGTTCAGCTTTGCATTGATAAGCACTTGCTTTTCCTGCAGCTGTTGCTTCTCTCTTGCATCCGCTTCCGCGTTCTCCGTCAGTCCTTCTCTTTCGAGAGATATTGCTTGAACTGCCTTATCTAGCGAATCTTCATTGACGGTCAATGTAGCAATTGCGGACAGTTCCAGGCCGAGTGTTTGTAAGTCGGAACTAGTCTCTTGCTGAAAAGTCTTGAACTGGCGTTGGAGGATGCGTAGCCGCTCTCGCAGTGCTTGTACTGCCTGTGTTTTTGCCGTCAGGCTAGCGGTTACTGTCGTCGCAGCTCGATCTCTATTTTCAATTGCCTTGAGTTTGCTATCAATCTCCTCCAGAGTCGTCGCGGCTTGTTGCTGCTCAACGGTTAATTGCTCCGAAGGTTTGGGCTCCGCTTTTGGAGCAATTTTATGATGCTCTTCGATCTGCTTCTTCTTAAGAGCCAGCAACTCCTCAAGAGACTTCCTGACATCTGGTTGAAGCTGCGCCTCAATCGTTTCCATCTCCTGGTTCAAGCGCCTCAAATCTTTACGGTACTCGCCAAGCTGATCTCTATAGCTGCTTTCCTGTTGCTCAATGAGTTGACTGAAATCGAGTGCTTTCTGCCGGATAGCTACACTCGTATGATCAAAAATAACAGCCCTAAGCTCATTTTCGAAAACATCTGATCGCCCCGACACATGGTCGTTGCAGAGTTTCTCGAAGTGCGCCTGCGGAATATACCGTACGAGCTCTACGGCTGTGGGTTCTGGATCCTCAGATAGTGCCATCGCCTCGCTTTGGGATTGATCGCACCACGTCATTTGCCCCTTAAAATGCTTTGCCAACTCTTTCGGTTTCGCTCGAAATCGCTTGGATGAAAGAAATGAGAAGTGATCCTTCTGCTTTGAGTTCCCAAGAAGTGCGATTACGTCTGCGAGTGCGCTCTTTCCACTACCCTTATTACCTATAATTGCGACCAGATCTGGATTTAGGGCGAGGCTGCAGTTTGAGAGCCAATTATCCGTTATGGATGAACCAGTGTTCTTACGAACATCGACTCTATCGATAAAGTACGTCTTATTCTGTTCCACTTCTATCAACTTGGGTGGGCGCTCACCGATGTATGAACGCTTTGCGGGTTCCTTTATAGCCTGTAGCAGTCCCAGGAAAGTCGGGTCTGCCTTAATCCATGTAACTTTGGAGGACGGAAAATCGCCATAGCCGCGTTTGTCGTTGTTGCCGCTTTCCCCAACAAAACGATGTGCATCACTACCTGATACGGCAAGTCTTGGCATACCCAGGCTCGCCTGAAATTTCTTTATCCACTTCGAATTACCAAGAGTCTCCTCGCCGACGAATGCTCCTCGGAGTTCAATATCGCGTGTTTCAAAGATTGGCGATGATGTAAAGAGACCTAAAAAATACGCGTAATGCTCTTTCCATTTGACTTCTGATAGGCCATCACTGGTGTCGAACGGCATAAATCCAATTGCTTGACCATTGGGCACCTTCTTTATTGCCCTCTTATAACTGTCACAGTTGATCTCTGCTATCGTCGCTCCAGCGAGTAGAGCTAGTTGCTGGTCCTTATCCACTTCTGCTTTGTTAAAGCCATGATGTTTCAACTTATCCTCCCCAACTTGGCGAGCAAGCAAGATAAGTGAACTCTCAGATAGTGGCCGTGACACAAGTTCTACAGTTAGGGCAGACTTAAAATCGTGAAGGACTTGATCGTCAATTTCATCCGAGAACAGCACGTGGGCATTCAAGCGACATGACGTTGGAGAGACCAACCTTAATTCAATCCCGGGAAATACTCGCTTTGTGAGTTTAGGAGCTCCTGGCTGCTTCAATCTCCTTTTGAGGGCAAACCATCCTTCAAATGTCCAATAATCCATCAGAGCATAGACAGCTGGCTCAGCGGCATTTAGCGCAGCAATCATTTCATCGAGCAACTTTTCATTGATCTTGGAATCGGGATTGGGGTCAAATCGCATACCTTGCCAGTGGAATGATGCGGGGGAATGAATGTGGAGATCCCACTGTCTCCACTCAGCGCCTCTTTCAAATTGGCTTGGTGTCGGCATAACTCACATCCTTAGTCTGCAGTTGAGTCCTTTGGCGTATTGACATCGCTCTCCAATAGCGGCAACTCAAGCCCCTCAATCTCTTGGATGGTCTTTCCAGCAATCCCTTGTAGATCCCCATACATACCAGCCGTTGCCTGCATCACCCGATCAATTTGTTCTTCCCGCTTGGCCCATTGTTTGATGATGGCCTTCTTCTCTTTATCGAGATCCTCCTGCATAGAGGAGAACGCCTCAACAATTGCCTCGACCCGATGACGGAAGCGAGGTCCGGTCAGATATTGATAGACCATTTCCGTCTTCGTCTGCTGCCCCTCGGACGCTTGGCGGGCTGAGGCGACTTCGATGAGCGTATAGCGGAGCGTGAGTGCGACTGGAAGTACGGTTTTGGTATGCGTGACCCAAACGTTCTCGACCAACCCGAATGTTTCTATTTCTTTGGGGAGCGATTGGCTCACAATCACGGCGATCTCAGCTTTGGCAGTCCGCTGGTCTTCGCGAAGCTTAGCCAACCAGCCGTCGCTCCAGTTCTTGGTTCGCTTCGATTCCCATATGATCGTCCCACATGGTTGCCCGTTCGGCCCGACGACATGCTGCAACGCGTCACCGCCATGTTCCCCTTTAGGGACAGGCTCAATCGTATCCCGTGGGAATTTCGCACGTAGCAGGGCTTCCAGTTCTAGCTCCTGAACTTCCCCTTGGAGCTGTTGCGAGCCCTGCTCAGCCTTTCGCTTCAGCTCCTCAATCTGCTTCTGCATGGAAGAGATCGTTTGCTCCGCTTCCATGACCTTGAGCTTCAGCCCTTCCTCAGCCTCTTTTTTTGCCTGTTCACGGGTAGTCGCGAGTCCCTCTTGGACCCGCTTCTCAACCGTCAGCTCCAATTCGCGCTTGGCATCGTCGAGCTCGCGCTGTTTCCGAAGGAGATCAGCTTGCGCTTTCTGCGCCTCAGTCAGTTTGACGTTCTGCTGATTGATGACTTCTTGGAGATCGGCAAGGGCTTGCGTCTTCTGGTCAATATCCGTTTGGAGAACCAGCTTCGCTTTCTTCGCTTCCTCAACCGAAATCTTGCCCCGTTCCAGCTTGAGCTTTTCTGCCACCTGGTCATCGATTGTCTGCTGTGCCTTGGAAAGCGCTTCTTCCCGCTCGCGGAATGCGGCATCACGTTTCGCAACGTCAGCGTCTTTTTGAGCCAGTTGCTTCTGATATTCGCGGCGTGTGGATTCGATCAATGGAGCTGCGAGAGACTCCGTGAGTTTGATCTCGGTCTTACAGTTGGGACAGATGATGGTTGGTTCGCTCATAGCTGTCCTCGTCCTTACCGTACCTGCCAGCGAACTGTAAATAGTTGCTGGGAGCCTACCTTTTGTTGCAACTTGCCCTCAATTTTTGAGATGAGCTGGCCGCGCCGACAGTCGATCTCGTCCTGTGCATCGAATAGTGCCCTGCGGCGCTTGCCTCGTTCGGATTCGATCGCCTTGATCTGCTTTTGACCGGCGAGCTTCTCTTCCAGAGTGAGCGCTGCCACGGCTGCTTTCCTGGCTTCCTTGATCTGCCGATCGAACTCCTTGATCTCTCGCTCTAGCCCTACCTTCAAATCATCGGCCCAGGCGTCTAGCTTGTCAGCCTCGATCTCGAAGAATTCCGCATTGCGTTGCGAGATGTGCCGTCGAATGGCGTCCTGACGTTCTTCTGTCCGCTTACCGAGTGTTGGATGTTCAATCGCGGAGTTTAGTGGCTGCGTAACTGTGGCAGGCAGGGAGAACAGGCGCCGAACCGCTTCCTCGTCCAGCACCTCGCCGCTGTCGGTCTCCCCAGTTGAAATGAGGTAGTCTTCGGCTTGATCCAGCGCTTCTACGGTGAACAGCGAGAGAGTCAGGACTCCGGACTTGCCGATAAGCGGTTCCACCACACTGACTTTGCCATCGTGTTTACCATACTCAAAGGTCAGTTCTGCTGGGTTGAGCTGGCGGCTCTTTGCCTGCTCCAACACATGCTCTGCCAGAGGATGTGCCAAGCGATAGAGATGGGCTTCCCCGGTTCGACGAGGTAGTTCGTAAAGCCCTAGCGGGATCTCTCCTTTGAAAGGACAGGAGCTGAGTCGGAACGAGGTGTCCGAAAGGAAGTCGGCGTGATCACGCAACTCAAAGCGCGTGAGTTGCATCAGGATGCGCTCATATCGATTCAGATACAGCCGTGAGCTTTCGTCGCTCACGCGCAGCTTTTCTCGCACCTCATCGTCAAAGTGTTCAAATAGGAGTTGGCGGGCGCGAGTCATAGCCTCGTCGATCTGGGTCCCAAGCTCACTTTGCAATTGGTCGAAGGAGGTCTTGATCTCCTGTGGGGTACGGCACCGTTGATAGATATCGTTAATCCGCTTTTCGAAATCCACACCGGACTCAATCGCCCCCAGCACTTCGTCGCTGGCCCCGAAGACTCCTTCAAACAACAAGAATTTCTCAGAGAGCAGCCGAAAGACATGCTGGTCGGCTTCGTTATTCTGATTGAGGAAGTTCACCACGACGACATCGTGCTTTTGCCCATACCGGTGACAGCGGCCGATGCGTTGCTCGATCCGTTGGGGGTTCCATGGGAGGTCGTAGTTCACAACGAGCGAGCAGAATTGGAGGTTGATGCCCTCCG
>FRDC01004635.1_pt2 | contig 19454 bp, 21 predicted proteins | sample 1106171 | NCBI WGS metagenome assembly FRDC01 (sample SAMEA3930566, study PRJEB13176) | freshwater metagenome | biome: Drinking water system; feature: drinking water; material: water | place: Singapore | collected 2014-12-20 | reverse complement strand
TACTAATGCCACATTTTCATAAATTTAAAGCAAAATATCCAGAAGCAGAAATAATAATTTCATATAATGCCGATCGTGTAGATTTATTAAAAGAAGGGTTTAATCTGGCTATAAGCATGTATAAACCAGAAGTTATGAGTAATAAAATAAAATTACTTGCTAAATCACAAATTAAACTATTTGCAACTGAAGAATATGCTAAAAGATATGGGCTTCCACAAACTCTAGAAGAGTTAGCCAAACATAATGTAGTCGGTTTTGCAAGTCACGGCATCCCAAGAAAAGAATCTCAGGTGACAAACTTAAAAGATAATAGTATTGAACTACTTAAAAGCAATCGTAATCTTTATGTAAATAATGCGCTTCATAATACAGCTATCATCAATCAAGGTCATTTCCTTAGCTACTCCCCTGAATTTTTTGCCTTAAAAGACACACTCTCTAAATCATTAATTCCAGTATTACCCAACTACTCTTTTGCAACGATAAACTTCTATCTAATTAGGAGTAATGAGATTCATAATAAACTCGAGCAAGTTTTTGTAAAATTTATTGAAGAATGCTTTAGTAGTGATGACCATAGCAGTAAGCTGTAAGACTTAACGTAAAACCTTTTTGGTTTCCCAATCAATTATGGTTGATGGCTTTTTACTAAAATTAGTGATTCCTGGGAGTACCATCAGTTTTTTGCCAAATTGACGTTTACATTCCCGATAAGTGCGAACTGACTTAAATCCAGATCTATTTGCTGAAGTAGAAACTAATGGCAGATTAAGATTTCGTGATAATTGTTGCACTAGCCTATGCTTGCTTACTCGAACGGCTATTTTTGAGTGTTTCCCAGTCAAATTGCTTGGAACTTTATTACTCACTGGCAGAATCAAACTATATGGTCCTGGCCAATAATCATTAAATTTATTATTTATTGAATCAGACAATGCCTCTTTAGACAAAAGATCTTTTAATTGCTTTTGACTGCCTGCAATCACAATCAAGCCTTTTGAACGGTTACGCCCCTTTATCTGGATTACTCGATCAATCGCCTTGCGATTAAACGGATCACAGCCTATGCCATAACAGGATTCTGTTGGATAAGCGATCAAACCACCATTTTTAATATGCGCATGGACTTTTGCTAGTAACTTACTGGAGTAAAACTTCATGCTAGTTTATGGATTACAAAAATCACAATATTTAGGATCTGCAAATTGGATCGATGAATCAACAATTTCTTTCTCAATATGATCACACTTGATACATTTATAATCACGATATTTTTTTATTTTGGTTGGTAGTCCACATAACTCACAAAGTAAATATCCACTATAGCTTGTTATTCCAAAGCCAGGAACATCACATTTTTTACAGTGTGCCACCACTCTTTTTGCTAGCTTATTGGCAAGTATATTGATTATTTTCATCCGGCTTGGATTATGCATTGCACGCATATCTGTTTCAAATTTTAATTTGCCGTACTTATGAATATTCTCAGATACTAGCTGATCAAGAGTTGCACGATCATTAATACCTTTCGCAAGTACAGTATTACCAGCTTTAAGTATTAGAGCATGTGAAGGGAACATTACCTTTTCAAGAAACTTGCTATAATCATCATCTGGTTGATCAAATTCATAATCTGCAAGATTAGTTTCCATACTAATTTCATAATCACTGATAAAATAATCATTTACCCGATCATAAAATAATAGCATTTCGGTATCTGAATTTGCTAGCAGATAATTCGGATGTGGGCCAAAAGCTCCTTCGCTGCTAATCACATAATCATAGTTATATTGCTCAGCGGCAACAACTGCTTTTTTCTTAAGAGTTTCGTAGACAGTTAAAACCCGCTCAACCTCACCACTAAAAGTCCCAAATTGATCAGTATTAAAATTATCTATAACCTCCAGCTTACAGCCAACAATTTCTTCAAATGGTTCTTTGATAGCTAGCTCTTTTTGGTGCATTGAAGCAAGTAATACTTTTTTATCACGATAGAGGCTCATATTTTGTGCATTCTTAGAAACGTTATTCTTTATCTCGATGCGTAATTTTTCCCATTCTTTAGCAATATTTGCCGACATTTTAGTAACAAGACTGCCAAACGTTACTCGATCTTTAGAATTAAAACCAGCAAAACAAAGTTCAAGCACACGATTTTTTTCTGATATTATCTGTGAATATAACTGACGGGTTTTATCGGTTGGAAAAAGATGCCATATACGCTTATCAATAGTATCCTGTTCTTTCCTAATTAGGTCAGATAAAATCAACTTTTGTACAGCCTTGGTCGTAGTAGTTTTATCAACTTTAAGCTGAAATGACAAATCAGCTAGATTAATTCCCTCATTCTCACAAATTCTGGTAAGATAGGCAAACTGCCCTTTTTGTAGTGAAAATGTTCTAAAGCTAGCTTCATAAATTGTATGAATCTCCCACACAAGATTATCCAAGTCACGCAGTAGCGTAGAAATTAAACTAGAATCCATATCTGCTCCATCATCAGCAAGTTGAAATATCAACCATTATTTTAATAAAAAAGTCACATTTTAGTCAATCCATTTGGCTAATTAAATTGTGGATAGGTTTTGTAAAGGTTTGCGTTATTTCCCGTCAAAAAGTTATATTCAATAAGAGCCTGATAATTATTGGAAATAACACTAATATAAGTCAGATATGAATTAATTGCATTATCTTCACGCAAATTTAGCATGAAAAAATTACTATCTCCATTCTGTACTCTTTTGTTTTCAGCATTAAGTAAATCTGTTGCAAGTTTATTTTCTGTCTTAGACATATCAACTTGACTAGCTGTTGCATCAACTGAATAATGTAGAGTTTCCAATTGTGATTTTAGCTGATCTAACAATAACTGGCGATCATTTAATAGTTTACGATAGCTAGCTTCGGTTTCTTTATCCATACCTTTACCGTAGCTTCGTTCTAACGGTAGCGAAAAATTAAGTTTCCCCACGGCTTCCTGCTGATTTAATTGGAAATATGACGAAGTTGCCGTATCCGAATTATTTTGATTATACTGAACCGATAGGTTAAGCTTTGGTAGCAAATAGTTCCCGGCAAGTTTCTGCTGATTTACAATCTGTTGCAATTGAGTTTGAATAATTTTAAACTCGGGACGATTTTTAACTGCATTGTTAACTTCATCTACAATTGGCTGCTGTGGGATTTTATTAACTTCTGGCATCCGCTTAGGTAATAGGTTCTCACCTGGAGTAATTATATTACAACGCTGATCACGATAATAGAGAGATAAATACTGCGATGCCTTATTAAAGTAATCTTTGGCTGAGGCTACCTTAATCTTCCGTTTTAAGACATTATTATAGTTTTCTTTAATAGAAATCTCGGCAAGATCTCCATTTTTAAAGCGCTTTTCAAGAGCAGATTGTCGCGTTTCTGCAATATGAAGAAGTTTCTGGTAGGCTTCCAACTCAGCACCAGCAACAAGCCATGCCATATAGGCTTTGATAGCTTCAGTTTTTACCAGAAGCTTAGATAGATCAAGCTCATAATCAGATTTTTCTTTATCCAGCATTGAGTTATACAAATTAAGCCGCTCTTCATCCATGGTAAAGCCACTAAGAAGATTCATTTTAAGCCCAACGAATTGCCTACCAAGTGTTGAAGTAATCTGGGCAGAGTCATACTGCGGCGTATAACCACCAGATATATCATATCCAGCATAAGCAGAAATTGGCGAGCCATAAAATCGTTTCTCTATCGCTATTTTTTGATAGGTCGTATTATAGGTGCTACCCTGTCTTTGTAACGCATCCGCATCAAGCCTAAAGTCAAATGGTGCTTCACCCTTTTGTACCTTACCCTGATTTAATTCCTGCTGAATTACTGCATTTAGTACTTTAGGATAACATGAATTAATTGAACTTTCAATTTTTGAGATATGAAGCTCGTAAGCATTCGTTTCCAAAGGTACTATTGATGAAAATAAGTATAATAACCATCTTAATTTATTCACCCTTATCCTGCTTCTCATCTTTGCCTCCATCTTTGGTAGGACTATAACCCATATCCGTACTATTTTTCTTACCGTGGAACAATGTCGCACTATTATTTTTATTATTTATCGCTATCGGGAAGCCATTTAACTGCCGCCACATTTCATAACCAAGTAATACAGGATTTAATTGAATGTATCCTCGGGCCTGAGCGCCCATCCGTAAAAAATTGCGTGATGGCCATGGCTGATCAGCAGGATCAGGTTCAACTAATACCCGAAACATACCATTGGAGCTAGCTGCATAATCAACAACTTTTACAATTCCACCAAAAGTACCAATAGATACCGATGGCCAACCACTGAATTGAATTGATGGCCAACCATCAAATACTAAACGAACATGACGCCCATTACTAACTAAAGGCACATCATTACCACTAATATAAAGTTCTACGGCAATATTATCTGTGTCTGGAATAAACGTAGCTAAGACATCTCCCACTTTTACAACTTTTGTCGCTGAGCTGGAGAGTGTATTAACTATTGTTCCATCACGATCAGCAAGAATTGTCTGGCTATTTTGCTTTGATAACGAAGATTGTGACTTAATTAACTGTGCTTTATAGTATTGCTGATCAGCTACTGATTTTTGGTAATTAATCTGCGCTAACTCAAATTCTCTTTTTGAGGTTAAACCATCACGGTAAAGACGCTGTTGGCGATCAAAATTACTTTTAGCAAGTCTAGTTGCTTCAATTGCAGAATTTAATCTTAATTCCATCGCAGAAACTTCTGAATTAAGACGCTCAAGCAGATATGGATCAACATCGATAATTTCGGCAATTTTATCACCTTTTTTTACTTTGCTACCATCACGGACATACCATTTACTAACTCGCCCATTAACTGTAGATACTATTTGCTGTACCCTATCTTCCGGATGCAAAGCAGTAATTTGCCCTGGACCAAAAGAGGTCTGTATCCATGGCAAAAAAAGACTAGCAATAAAAAATGTTACCAATATTAGTATTAAGACCGATAAAGTTGGAAAGAAACGAGAAATTGCTGTTCTATCAATATTTTTAAATTTCTCGGCATCTTCAGCTTTGTAAGTCTGATGTTGTTTAACGTAATCAAGCTGCATTCTTTATGCTTCCTTCAAGACTTTTCTTACAATAGTTTTAAATTGGTCACTGTCATTCGCATAATAAGTCTCATGGTTTGAAAGTAAAAAGAATTTATCATAATGAATATGATTATCTTCATTTTCAGAAAAACAGATTAAAGTAATATCAGTACTCTTAGTAATATAGTCAAGAATTTGTTTTTGAATTTTTTTATCTATCCGATCAAAAATCTCCGAAATTACAATAACATCTGGATTCATCAAAATTGCTTTAACAATTTTCAAAATGAGTATCTGCTGCTCATGTAATGGATAACCATCACCAATTAGTATAGTTTCGTATTTTTTAGGCAAGCTATGAATAAAATTACTTAATCCAGTAGCACCAAGAATATCGTTAATTTTGTTATACATTGAATCTGCAATACCAAACTGGAGAAATTCGCCAATAGTGCAGCCAAAAATATTTGAGCTATTCACCATATGGATCTTATCGCGTAAGTAATGCTGATCATAGTCGGCTGCATGGACACCATGAAATTCAACAAATCCTCCAGCTGGATGAATATATTGATTTAAAAGATTTGTTAAAATCAGTTTTGCGTTTTGATCAACTGTTAATATAAGGTTTGATTGCCCCTTCTTAATAGCAAAGTTATAAGAATAATGCTTACCAAAATCATCAGTGTAAGATACATTATTGAAATTAATAATCTCGTTATGGATATTAATATGAGCGATTGGCGGAGTATTAGTAATTTTACCTAAATGTTCGTCATCAATAATAAATACGTGGCTTACCTCATCAAGTGAAGCCATTAAATTATAGTATTTATCGTAATAAATACTAAGTTTTGATATACCATATAGTGAAGTAGTGTACAAAATCTCAGCGGCGACTAATTGCCCCAAACTCAACTGCCCCTGAATAACTAGGATTGAACCAAAAGTTACCAAGATTACAGTAATTGCAACATAAAGTAGAGTTAGTATAATTAACTGAGTAAAAGAAATATTCCAGTATTTACAGCGAGCACGAATATAGGTCTTTATGAGATCCAAACCCTTATCTAATGCATAAGTCTTAGTTGTTTTACTTTTGAAAAAGCCACTCATCCTAAATACATCGTCAATCCATGCAAATACTGCAAACTTGGCTTCTGATCGTGCTACCGCATAGCCAACAGCTTTTTTAGTAAATAATGACCAGCTAAGCCAAACAACACCTAAAATAATTAAATTAAGTATCAAAAAATAAGGATGGTAAAAACTTGATAAAATGAAACTTACAATGATGGTTAAAAAAACTAAGAAACCTTCAACAATAAGATCCGAGACATTATTTTGGATATTAAAAATCTCAAAGTAACGACTACTTAAATCGCTACTATTATGCGCCCGAAAGCTTTGATTGTCGCTATAAATAGCTTTTAAAAGTATGTCTGATGCTATCCGAGAAAAGGAGCTTCGCTTATAAATTTCTATTAGAAATTTTTGCAATACTCCGAGTAAAGCAGAGAAACTTATCAAGAATAGAAGGATTAAACCCAAAATAAGTACGGGAGTAATCTGTGCGGTATAGATAATTGAAGTTATCAAAACCTGAATGGATAGCGGCAATGCAAGATTAAGCAATGCAACTATCACGCCATAAGTAATAATCAGCGAGAAAAATTTCTTATCGCGATGGATTAGATAACTGGCGGCTCTTTTTAGAGTTTCCTTACTTTGCATAATTTCCAATTCGTTTATTATATTTAATCATCATGATTTTGAACAAGCCTTTTATCGCTACCATTAGGCAAATAGGCATGACTTTAACAAATTTTAGTTGAAATGTCAACTATGAACAAAATATAAAATAACTGACTATGCGCTACTCTTAATTTGCTAAGAATAAGATAAAACATTTATAGTGTGATCTTACTTTCCCTTTAATAAAGCAAATGCTTCTAGCGCTTGCTGGCGCGATAAAGAAAGATCAACTATTGGATTAGGGTAATTAACACCTAGTTCTACCTCTGCATTAGCTAGTATAGCTGCTGGAGCTTCCCACGGACTAAATAAATAGCGATTTGGCAGGTTTTTTAGTTCTGGTATATAGTGTCTAATATACTCACCATCTGGATCAAATTTTTCACCTTGAGTGACCGGGTTAAAGACTCTAAAATATGGTGCAGCATCCGCCCCACATCCTGCAACCCATTGCCAACTAGCACTATTATTAGCCAGATCAGCATCTAGGAGACAATCCCAAAACCAACGTTCACCAAGTCGCCAATCTAGAAGTAGATTTTTTACCAAAAATGAACCAACAATCATTCTAACCCGATTATGCATATAGCCAGTTTCCCATAATTCACGCATACCCGCATCAACCATCGGAATCCCAGTTAACCCTTTTTGCCAAGCTAGGAGCTTCTCGTTATTTTCTTGCCAAGGAAAGGCATCAAATTTAGCTTGCAGATTCTTTTTGGGTAACTCGGGGTTATAATATAGCTGACTATAAGAAAATTCACGCCAGCCTAGCTCACTACAAAAATGATCAGTATTAGTATTTTCACTAAGTTTTTTTATAGCATACCATACCTGATTCGGAGATATTTCACCAAAATGTAAATATGGCGAAAGCCGTGACACAAATTTTTTAGCCGGATAATTCCGCCCTTCCATATAATCAATGATACCAGACTCAAGAAACCGAATAAGATAATCTTTTGCTGCCACTTCACCAAACTCCCAATAGCTGAGCATTTTTTTATCCCAAGCTATTGCTGGTAATAACTGTAAATCATCAATTGATAGTATACCCATATCATCGCAAATAAAATTTACATCACTAGGCTCAGGGAGCGGATTACGCGGGTATGGAGCGCTAAGACATCCCTTTCGATAAAACGGCGTAAATACCTTATACGGTGTGCCATCATCTTTGCTAATAGTCCATGGCTCCCAAAGTAATGATCCATTATGACTTTCGACACTTACACCCAATGACTTCAAATGTTCCTTAACCTGAGTATCGCGAGCTATTCGCCAAGGCTCATAACAGCGGTTCCAAAATACTTTACTAATATTATGACGAGCGCATAAATCTGAGAGAACCAGAGAAGGATTACCGCAATAAATCGATAGTTTGCCGCTAAGGCTTTGGTTTAATGAAGTTAATGAATGATGAAGCCAAAGTCGACTAGCACCGCCCATTTTATAGTCCTTAGCATTAACATCATCAAGGATATATATTGGAAGTACATCTCCATTAATCGCAGCCGCATATAATGCAGGATTATCACTTAAGCGTAAATCCTGTCGAAACCAGTGAATAACTTTTAGTTTTGTCATAATGCTAATTCCACCTGTTCTAATAAAATTTTTTCTAATCTACCTACATAGTCAATAATACTAAATAACATTTTCAATAGATAAAAGAATGGTAGGTTTAAGATGAATAGTTATATAAGCAGTTAGATTAAAGAGTATGAATTTCTGTGATTAAAATCATCATCAACTCTGAAGCATAATTGCCCTTTGACATCCGCAAATTACCATAGTGAAATAGCATTTCAAGAACTGAAAAACCCGAAAAATTGAACCGATGTATAGAAATCAGATAATTTATGTCATTTAGTATAAAATTTAATATAAATCAAGTAAATTTAAAATACGGATTGAAATATGGGATAAAATAAGTTTCCAACCCGCATACATTTTAATATAATGACATGTCCTATTTAAACATAAGATTATCAACAGCATCACAAATGGCATGAAGAGTAAGTAAATGAACTTCCTGAATCCGCGCTGTACGAGTTGCTGGCACACACAGATTTACATCTGCGCCCGATAGCATCTGAGCAATTTTACCGCCATCTTTACCAACCATAGCAAGAATGTGCATACCCCGAGCTTTCGCTACCTCAATTGCCTTAATCACATTCCCGGAGTTACCTGAAGTAGAAATAGCATAAAGAATATCACCAGCTTGCCCTAGAGCTTCAACTTGCTTGGAAAAAACCACATCAAAACCGTAATCATTACCAATCGCAGTTAAAGCAGAAGTATCAGTTGTCAGGGCAAGCGCAGGCAATGGAGTACGCTCCATTTCATAACGACCAGTAAATTCAGCAGCAAAATGTTGGGCATCAGCGGCAGAACCACCATTACCACAAATCAGCATTTTATTACCATTTTTAAAAGCCGCCACGATCAATTTAACAGCATCAGCAATTGGCTCAACCATTGTTGACTGGGCTTTTTGTTTAGTTTCAATGCTCTGGGCAAAATTAAATTCAATCAATTCATTTAGCTGCATATTTATTCCTAATCTATAAAGTAATTATATTTTTTAGCCACTCAATTTTTCCATCTGAATCAAGGACTACCGCATCGAAGCGACAATTAACATCCCGCCCAAGCTTTAATAAAAAATACTGGGCGGTTTTTATCATTTTTTGCTGCTTACTGTAATTAATGCTTTCTATTGCATGATTTAAGCCAAGCTTACGCTTTTTCACTTCAACAAAAACATAGCTATCTTTATCACGCATAATCAGATCAATCTCACCAAAACGTGAATTAAAATTAGCAACAACCAGATTAAGCCCTTGGCTTTTTAAATATTCAAGAGCAATATTTTCTGCTTCATTGCCAATTTTTTTATGTTGATGTACCACTATTTACCAGCGATTGGCTGAATATATTGGAAAAGCGTTACTACTTTACTCACACCACCAACTTTTGATGCTACATATGTCGCAGATTCAGCTTCTTTGGGTGGCACCATTCCCATTAGATAAACTACGGTATTGGTTGTTTCAACCTTAATATTATTGCTACTAATCTTGCTAGTACCAAAGAGTTCAGCCTTAACCTGAGTTGTAATCAGCGAGTCTTTACTTCTCGCCGTTGTCGATGATGGTAATCTTACATCCAAATAATCATAAAGTTTCAGTACTCCAGGATAACCACGCGCAACATTTTCAGCCAGATTTTTTAACTCATTGGTTTTAACCTGACCAGTTAATAGAACCTCCCCAGCATAAACATCCACATAAATGTTTGAATCCGGGAAATCATCACTATTACCATATTTTGCTGCAAGTTTTGCCTGAATAGTATTATCATTAACAACCGTACCATTACTCCGTGGATCCGTACCAACCGCAGCACCAGTTGCACCAGCCGCCGCTATACCACCAACTACTACAGCTGCACAACCACTCACAATAATACCAAACAAACTTAGCAATAACAAATTACGTATTTTAGCCATATAAAATATCCCAAAAATTATTCACTAACATATTCAAATAAACTGACCACTTTTTTGACACCATCAACTTCGCTGGCAGCCTTAGTCATCTTCTTTGCTTGATATGGATCAATCATACCCATTAGATACACAACGCCACTAGTTGTTACTACTTTGACATCATTACTATTAACACCTTTGGAAATCAATAAATTTGATTTAACTGCTGAAGTAAGGTATGAATCTTTGCTACTTTGACTTGCGGACTGTTTATGTCCAACTGTAATATAGTTGTATATTTTCTTAACTCCAGCCGCATCTTTGGCAACAGTTTCAGCCTTAGTTTTATCTTCCTCGGTATTAACCTGTCCAGTCAAAAGAATATTATGATCATAACTAGTTACTTCAACATTATTTTCAGGTATTGCAGCATTAATCACATCTTCAACTTTACCACGAAGTTTCTGATCGCTGACAACACCGTCTGCTGACCTAGGATCAGCTGCAACAGCTGCACCACTTGTTGCACCTGCGGCTACACCACCAACTACAACAGCAGCACAACCACTCAAGACTGAAACAGAACCAATCAGTAGCAATAATAAAATATTTTCTCTATAAATCTTCTTCATTCTCTAATCCTAAAATATAATTATCTTAATTGTCCCATCCTTTTTGCCATATCTTCCAAACGCATGATTCTATTCGCGGTACTAGGATGTGTAGAAAATAGATTATCTCTCCCCTCACCAGATAATGGGTTAATTATCATCATTTGAGCAGTTGCCGGATGTTCTTCGGCGGGTGGCATATATGTTCCGCGAGCAATTCCTTCAATTTTTTGTAAGGCACTAGCTAATGCTAATGGCTCATTGGTAAGATTAGCCGCCCCTTCATCAGCAAGATACTCTCTAGAACGTGAAATTGCCATCTGGATAACTGCAGCTGCTAGAGGTGCAAAAATCCCGATTAATAAACCAGCAAGCCAATTACGATGACCTTCTTCATCACGTACCCCAAACCACATTGCCATATTCGCTATTGCTGAGATAGCGCCAGCAACTGTCGCAGAAACTGTTGAAATCAAAATATCTCTATGATTAACATGAGATAGTTCATGGGCAGCGACTCCACGTAGTTCAGAATAATTAAGTGCGCGCATAATTCCAGTTGTAAAGGCTACTGCTGCATTTTCCGGATTACGTCCAGTGGCAAAAGCATTTGGCTGATCCTGATTTATAACGTAAACTTTAGGCATTGGTAATTGGGCACGACTAGCTAATTCAGCTACCATTTGATACAAATCTGGCGCATTGTGTGGACCGACTTCTTGAGCATTATACATCCGAAGTACCATATCCGCTGAATACCAGTAGGCAAAAAAATTCATGGCACCGCCAAAAATCAATGCCACTAACATGCCACCTTTACCACCAATTACACCACCAATTAACATAAAAAGTGCAATAATCGCTGCCATTAAAGCAAAAGTTTTGAACTGATTACCACTCATGATAACTCCTGTTTAAACATTAGCCCATCCAAATTATTTTTCCCCTGCAAAAACTGCGTAATACTTTTACGTTTTGCCCCTGCCTCCTGAATTTCATCGATAGAAATAAGCCAGCCATCACCACAAACCACTTCTAGTTTACCTTTATCAGCAGTAATAATTGTACCAGCTTTTACCTCTTGTTTAAAAACTCTGCTAATCTGGGCACGCCAAATCTTTATAAGTTCCCCGTTTAAATAAGTATAAGCTCCAGGAAATGGATTATAGCCACGAATATTACGACAAATAGCTTCAGCGGGACTTATCCAATCTATCAAAGCTTCGGTTTTTTCAATCTTATGCGCATAACTTATTCCAATTTCACTTTGTGGAATTGGTTTATATAATTCAGGATCATTAAGATATTTAACCAACAAATCACCACCAAGAGTTGCTAGCTTATCATGTAATGAACCACTAGTATCATTGCTTTCTATTTGTAACTTATCTGACAGTAAAATAGCGCCAGTATCAAGCCCAGCATCCATCTGCATGATGCAAACACCCGTTTCACTATCCCCTGCCAAAACCGCACGCTGGATTGGTGCCGCACCACGCCACCTTGGCAGTAAAGATACATGCACATTGATACAACCAAGACGTGGAATATCTAGCAACTCTTGAGGTAATATCAAACCATATGCAACTACCACTATCAAATCTGGCCTAAATTCCCGAATCCGGTTTAGTGCTTCCAGTTCTTTTCGAAAACTTAATGGTTGGAAAACTTCAATCTGATGTTCACTAGCTAATACCTTGACTGGTGAAGGAGTAAGCTTCATTCCCCTGCCTGCAGGACGATCTGGCTGTGATAATACTAATTGAGGAGAATATCCACTTGCAATCATTTTTGCCAGACAATTTTTGGCAATCTCAGGAGTCCCGGCAAATATAATACGTAATTTCTGTGTCATTAATTACTAGCCTTTTGTAAATCATCTCGATTCATATCATGCGACTCAAATTCAGCATTATTGACAATCTGTAGTTTTACTCGCAAACCACGCCCGCTACCATTAAGATATTTGGCAGCAGCCGGGCTTAAATCAAGAATATATTTTGAATGACTAGACATCCGGTCGGTAACTTCCACATAAAGCACTTTACCATTATCCGAATCATCATCAATATTAGTAACTTTCAGTTTAGTACCTAATGGTAGCTTAGCATGTGCAGCACTATAAATATCATCCCAATAACGATCACCATTGGCCATTTTTCGCCCATTAAATTTCGGGGCATAAAAACTAGCTTGTCCTTCCATATAGTTTCTTGATTTTCTAGCATGCTTTACTTTATGTTTTTTAGTATGCTTTTTTTTAGTTGTTGAACCAGAAGAAGTAGTGTTGGCATAGACTGGATTTAGCATTAAACCTAGCTGAAATACCAAAATAACCAATAACCGCTTTTTCTTCACATTTTACCCCTCTTAAACGCCACCGATGAACCCAATTTGTCGCCACGCTTCATAAATTGCAATCGAGACAGAATTGGATAAATTCAGGCTGCGCTGACTAACTTGCATTGGTAATCTTACCACATTTTGCATTCCGAGCTGAGTCAGGATACTATTAGGTAATCCCCGCGTTTCTGAACCAAAAAGTAAAGCATCGTTAGAAGTATAACTTACTTCAGTATGAAAGACCGAGCTTCCAGTTTCAACTGCCCAGATAGTTCGACCGCGAAAGTATTCAAAACACCCATTCCAATCTTCATGAATAACCAAGTTTGTATATTCGTGATAATCAAGCCCTGCCCGCCTCAATTTACTATCATTCATCCCCCCCCAGCCAAGAGGTTTCACTAAATGAAGTTCTGCTCCGGTATTGGCACACAGACGGATGATGTTGCCCGTATTTTGAGGAATATCAGGCTCATGAAGAATAACTGCTAAATTATGTTTTTTCATTTTTTAATAGGGAGTATAATTCTGAAATATTACTAAATAGATATTTAGGGTTGGATGACGCTAGGTCTGAATAACTCTTTAAATCATGTGAGATAGCAATAGCGTCAATTCCTGCATTATGCGCCATTAATATATCTTGCTTAGCATCACCAATCATCACCGTCTTAGCTTTACTTATGCCACAAAAATCAAGTATTTCATCAATCATCTGCGGATGTGGCTTCGAGAAACACTCACACACTGTCTTTGTAGTCACAAAATAGTCTTCTAAGTTAGTTGCAATCAGTATTGCATCAAGCGTTACCCGGCTTCTTCCTGTTGCTACTGCCAAAAGCTTATTATTCGTTGATAGTAACTCAAGCATCTCTGTTACACCAACAAATAACAAACCATCTAAATCATCATTAATTACAATCTGGCTGGTATCCATTAGCGTATCATCACAGTCAAAGATAAATAATTCATATTGATCAAGAAGCATTATTTTTGTCTATCAATCAAAATAATCAATCAAATCTGCCTTAGTAAGAACAAACACTACCCCATCACCACTAACACTATCTAGCCATTTGAATGGTAAATCTGGATACATTTGCTCCAGTTCAAAACGATTATCACCCATTTCAACAACTAGTACACCAAAATCAGAAAGATAATATTTTGATTGTTTCAAAATCTTATCAACAAACTCCAAGCCATCAGACCCGCCAAATAATGCTAAGTTTGGTTCATACAAATACTCTTTAGGTAATGATTCCATTCTTCTCGTGTCAACATATGGCGGATTCGTAAGAATTAAATCAAAAGTCTCAAAGTAATCCCCAAGCTCATTAAAGAGATCTGATTTGATTAATGTAACTCTATCTGTTACCTGATTACGTTCAATATTTATGCTTGCGACATCCAGTGCATCTTCAGAAATATCACTAGCAACAACTTCAGCATCGTAATAATGATGTGCAGCGATGGTCGCTAATGAACCATTTCCGGTACACAAATCAAGAACATTATTAACAAGCTCAGGATGTTCAATCCATTCATCAAGCTGATTATTGACTATATGTTCAGCAATAAACGAACGCGGAATTATTACTCGCTTATCGACATAAAATGAATATCCCTGCAAATAAGCTTCATTAGTAATATACGATAGTGGAATCCGTTCATCTACGCGACGTTTAACCCGCTCTAGGATAGTTTCTTTTTCATTGGGCAATAATCTTGCATCAAAAAAAGGCTCTAATTGTTCTAAAGGCAAATGTAATGATTGAAGTACCAGAAAGACCGCCTCATCATAAGCATTAGTCGTCCCATGTCCAAAAAATAGATTATTCTTACGAAATTCGCTCACAGCATAACGAATATAATCTCTTAGTGTAACTAAAGATTCTGTCATTTTAGCAACCTTTATATGAATATTACAACTAGCGAGTATATAACATCATTGTAATTATGTGTATATTTTTCAACAAAATAAGCGGTTATCCATTACAATTATGCCTATAAATATAAGTAGTATTAACTACATACCCCAATTTTTGTAAATTTGGCAGCGCTTGGGCACGTATATAGATTATACACCCGATACGATTTGATTTTCTTCTATGCAGATAACAATAACGAAAATCAAAATGCAATGGATACAAACGTACATATAAACACAGCAGGAACAATAAGATATAATGATGAAAAAATTCCTAATTTTAATTTTATGCGGAACTTTTCTAGGCACAAGCTACGCAGCAAAAAACTCATCGGCTACCACATCTAAAGCAAAAACACATAAAAAGGCTAAAAAAAAGAAAGTCTATTCAAGTAGCAATAATAGTGACCCAATACTTGATGCAATTAATACGCCAACAACTACAACCTCAAAAAGACGTAAACCAAAACCAGTTACACCAGTTGTTAGTGGCGGAATACCACGCCAACCAAGGCTAATCTCATATGCGGGTTATGCAACGGATCTAAGCACCGGTGAAACATTGGTCAGCAAAAATGCAACGACACAGCTGTCAATAGCATCAATTACAAAGCTTATGACAGCAATGGTTATGCTTGATTCAGGATCTGATTTAGATGAATACATCACTATTGATGAAGATGATGTAGATCATCTTAAAAATACATTCTCGCGCTTAAGAGTTGGGATGCAATTACGCCGTAGAGACTTACTACTACTGGCACTAATGTCCTCTGAAAATCGTGCTGCACATGCAATAGCGAGAACAGCCTACCCAGGTGGAATCAATGTTTTCATCCAAAAAATGAATGCTAAAGCCAAAGCATTAGGTATGACTAACTCCCAGTTTTATGATCCAACTGGTCTTACGCCACGAAATAAATCAACAGCAATTGATTTAACCAAAATGGTCGCTGCGGCTTATAAATATGATGCAATTCGCGAAGATACTACCACTAAGGGTGCTGATGTAATGCTTGGACGCAATTATACTCATCATTATATGAATAGTGATGCGCTAGTTAGAACGGATAAGTTTCAGATTGAAGTATCTAAGACTGGCTTTATCAATGAAGCAGGTCACTGTCTGGTTCTATATGCAGTTGTAGACAATCGTCCAATAGCAATGGCGTTTCTTAATAGCGTAGGCAAAAATGGTCGTCTGGTTGATGCGATGGCTGTAGAACGTTATGTTGATCAAATGCAATAAAAATGAAAAGCCAGTTGATTCAACTGGCGTTTTACGTTAATGAAAGCCTAATTATTTATAAAGCCCCAAGTTGGACCTGCCCCCATCGAAGTTTGTGAACCAACAAATCCAAGATAAACTGTTTTGCCATAATAAAATGGCAAACCATAAAGACCACTACCTTGTGATGATTGATAACCCCAAAATGGCATTATTGAATTATTGCTAGGGGTTTGAATCGTTGCACTAATTGAAATTTTATTACTACTATCATTATAGCTATTTATTGTTGATTGCCAAGCTGCAGTGCCTGAAGGGCAGTAATTACCATTTGGACAAATTGCAATCGATGCATCATAGAAGTACCAGACATTGGTACCACTATCAAACATTGAATTATATGTAGCACCTTGCGTTGTAGCTTTAAATTCGCCAATAAAATTATTAGGATCACCTAAAACACTACTAACCCCGCCAGGAATAGCATTATTACTTTCAGTATTTATACCAAATGTCATAGTTCCAATAAGGTTAGTGTTACTATTAGCTGTAGCAGCTGGCAATGAAATAATCTCACCGTTATTATCGCTGGCAAAATAGCCAACCGGATTAATATTAAAATATTGTACAGGAATGCCTGAAGTAGTTTCTACATAATTTCCATTACTATATACATAGTCAATATTAGTATTATTTGCTATATTTATAATCGGATTTACACCAATAATACCTCTAGCACCAGAATTTGAAAAATCAATTTGCTGCCCCTGAGTACTACAACTTATTGGAATTCCAGATTGACTACTACTATCATCAATTATCTGTACTGGAATATTGGCAGCTTTCTCACCTGCGATATAAACATCAGCATAATTTGCAGTTGCAAAAGCATAACCACTACCATATAGATTACAAACTCCAAATGGTAAATTAGTTCCGGTTTGTAAAATTGCTGGCAAACTAATTGTCATTTGTGACTGATTAATCTTGAGCCCAACCGAACCAGTATCAAGTAAGATTGAGTCAAGCGTCTGGCAGGTGGTAGTATTAGGAATACACACGGTAACTGTTATGTAGGGAGTATTCGCACCATTACCATTATAACCACTACCTGCTATTACCTGAGTAACATTTGAGCCAGCTGGAGTTGGGGTTGGTGTAGGCGTTGGACTAGGAGTCGGGGTTGGAGATGGAGCAGGAGTTGGGCTTGGCGAACTGCTGCTACCACTATTACATGCCGCCAGATTTAGTGAAGTTGCTAATGCTATAAGTAATGGAAGGTGAAGTTTCATCTTATTTCCTATTTATATAAATCTTGTAAATTAAATCCTGTTGGTACCAATGATGAAGCATAGGCTACCCCATGAAAATCACCTGTAACACCGTGAATATTAACTACCAGATCTCCTGATGAAACTTTGCTTTCACGTAAGCCAGAATTAGCTGGTTTTGTTGTTTTAAATTCTGGAAAATATTTACCAAGCAACTGTTGTAAATCAGGATTACGCATACCTGACCAGCTAACAGCAAATACTTTTCCATTAGATACATATTCTTTAATAGTAATATTTCCAGTAGCTTGAATAGTTGATAGCTGATATGTCACAGAGTTACTACTTTTAGTAGCATTAATATTAACCACTTGTGTCTTTACAATTGAGGCGGAAGAAGCAAGAGCTTTATTGTCAACATTTATACTGCTGGCACTTTCTCCTAATGCCGCATATGAGGATACAGGAACGGCTATCATCAATAATGTCATTAATCTTTTTTTCATGGCAACTTATCCAAAAAATTATTTACTCTAGATTATAACTAGAAAAAGTAACACAGGTAAAATTAACTTTAAGTTTATTTATTTAATAATCTCCACAAATGTTATAATTTCAATCATAAATAAATAACATTTGTTCAGTATTGTATAATAATATACTGTAGTCTATGGAAGAATTATTTTGAGATATAGATTACCTATGTAGCTTTATGCAATACACCAAGTAGTTCTTCATTCAAGCAAAATACAAACATCAAAGGTAATTTATGTGTTCACAATATGAATTAGCAACTACAATAAAGCAGCTTATGGATATTTCAGGAAATATAAATAGTACTGAAGCACAATATTTGCAATGGAATGAGCAAGTCTATCCATATACTGTAGCACCGGTAATAACCATGCACACAAATCAAAAAGCCATTCAGTTAATGACTTATTCCTTGATCCCTTATTGGAGTAAAACTGCAAAGCCTAAATTTATAAGCTACAATGCAAGGTTAGATCGCCCGACAAAAGATTTAGATAGTTTAGAATTAATCTATGATGCACCAACTTGGAAACAGCCTTTTAAAAGTCAACGTTGCATTGTTCCTTTAACGGGGTTTTACGAATCATGTCACGAAGGAAAGCATGCTGGTAATATTATAAAATTTTCACACGCCCAAGAAAATAAACTCTTATTAGCTGCGGGTATATATGATAGGTGGACAAATAGAGATACTGGTGAAATCATTGATAGTTTTGCCATCCTAACTGATAATCCAGCTCCCTTCATTCTAGAAATGGGACATGATAGACAACCTGTGCTTCTGGATACTGAGAATGCGTGGCAATGGCTTGACTGGAGATCATTATCAGCAAAGAAAGCATATGATTTTCTAAAGTCAAGCCAAATGAAGATAGATTATAATGTTACAAAAATTAGGAAGCTCCAGAAATTCATTAAAGCAGAAAAAGTTGCCACACTATTCTAAATCTGCACCTCATCCTCCTCATAACGCAGGATATCACCAGGCTGGCAGTCAAGTGCCTTACATATCTCATTAAGAGTTTCAAGACGTACTGCTTTTGCCTTGCCAGTTTTTAATATTGATAAATTCTGGATTGTTATTCCAACATGTTGTGCCAAATCTTGCAATTTCATTTTCCGTCTTGCAAGCATTACATCAAGTTCTATTATTATTGCCATTTTATTACTCTAAACCGTTA
>FRDC01001893.1_pt1 | contig 19458 bp, 26 predicted proteins | sample 1106171 | NCBI WGS metagenome assembly FRDC01 (sample SAMEA3930566, study PRJEB13176) | freshwater metagenome | biome: Drinking water system; feature: drinking water; material: water | place: Singapore | collected 2014-12-20 | reverse complement strand
AAAGCGGTTGCATTTCGCTAGGGAATTTACCTACCGTCTGAACTTTTCCTTTTCGCTCTGTTCTTCTGCAGTGAGGCTTGTAACGTAGAGAATTCGGAAGACTTCGGCTAAATTCTTTTCACGGAAAATTCTGCTGTGCTGCTTCTCTATTTGCATGTCTGTATCACCGCTAAAGTTGAAGGGGGCAGGAGTTCGAAGAAATTCAGTCACTGTATGAATTGCCTCAATAAGCGGCCTTACTTCGCTCCACAATCTGTGTACAACTAACTTGTCGTATGCTGTGATATTTTCTTTTCCCATAGTGCGCGGGACAGGACTTGCACCTGCAAGGGATTGCTCCCACCAACACCTCAAGCTGGCGCGTCTGCTAATTTCGCCACCCGCGCGCGATTTGTCAAGTTATCAACCTTAAGCGCTTTAAAAATCTTCTTCTTTTTGCGATTAAGACAGATAGCTGTAGGAACATGATACATTTTTTTAATAATTTTTAAAGCCTCTCTCTTCGCGTATTTCAACTGGTATAACTCTCCTGTTTTTCCTGCACAGGTTACATGACCACGCACCCCCAACATACGAGATAGACTGCCTTGAATCCAATCAATGTGATTTTTACTGGCACTGGAGAATATTAAATAGTACATAAAACTTGATCGCCACCTCCGGTCCCAGTAAGAATGGAAACTGCCGTCGCCATCGTGGTGGCCTCTAACAAAGTCGAAAAAATACTCATCGGGTATTGCCAGAACTCCAATGGTTTTTGATTTTTTAGGTGTTAATCCAACGCTGATAAAAAACCGTATAAGATTTACGTCGCCCCACTGCAGTCGTGGATATTTTTTATCTGAAAATCCCGAAGTCTTGTAAGAAACCTTGGCTCGCACATTAAAACATTTCTTGAAATTTTTTAACTGTTCTCTATCCTTTGAAGTAAAGTCGAGATGTCGGTAATCATTATAGAGACACCCATCGGTCGCAAACAAACCCACTCCGTAAGCAATGTTAGGCGACCAAACAATCTGTTTCTTTTTTGGTCTCGGGCCGCGCTTTCCCATCCCTCAAGTATATAGCGTCTACCAATTAATGGTAAGAAAAAACCTGTGAGCATCACAGGTTTGTTAGACTACGCTGCGTCTTTCTTTTCTTCTTCTGCGGCAGCTACTGGTTCTTGAACAACGGGTGTTTCGGACTCAGCAGGTGCTGCAGCTGCTTCAGCGGCGGCTGCATCAGCCGCCGCTGCGGCTTCCGCTGCCTGGCGGTCCAGGACTTCGCGCTCGCTCTCGGTTGATAATGACATGAGGCGCATGTTGCGCAGGCCACGACGGATGTCGCGCGCGACTTTCTCACGGATGTAGTAGAGTTTCGCGCGTCTGACCTTTGAGCGGCGGATGACCTCGATTTTATCAATAAGTGGTGAGTAGAGGGGAAAAATCTTCTCCACGCCGACTCCTGAAAGAGTCGCGCGCACCGTGAACGTAGCGCCCGGCTCCGAGCCATGTTTCCGCGCTATGACTAAACCTTCATACACCTGAATACGGGTCTTGCCCTTTTCCTGAATTTTCTGGTGGATGCGCACCGTGTCGCCGGCGCGAAGCCCCAGGTCTTTACGCTCCCCTACATTAACCGGGGAAATAGTTGCTGGATCGAGTGTAACCGTCATGTAGTGGAAAAAATACCACGCCGCCCTCTTTTAAGCAAGATTTTGTGCGGCGATGAGGAAATCGTGGGGCAGTGGCGCCTCGAAGGTGCGCGTCTCGGTCGAAGGTAGCGTGAGTGAGAGCGAAAGCGCATGGAGCGCAGGGCGGGTGAAGCCCAGGAGAAGCGGCTGACCCGCGGCATACAGCGGGTCGGTGATGACCGGGTGCCCGAGGTGCTTGAGGTGGACACGGAGTTGGTGCGTCCGCCCGGTCTTGGGCGAGAGCGCGACAAAAGACACCGGCGCCCCCACCTCTCGGTCCTGACCTCGCGCGAGCACACGCCACTCGGTCACGGCCGCGCGGTGCTTCTTCCCCTCTCCTGCACGGGCCACTCCCCAGCGCGGCGGCGTGGAGCGCAGGCGTACAATCTCGGCTTCAACTACCCCTGCATCTTCTTTGAGGTGGCCGTACACGTAGGCTCGGTACTCTTTTGCCGCAGTGCGACTTTGAAATTGCTGCTTCAGAAATGCGTGCGCCTCCGGCGTCTTCGCCAAAATCATGACCCCGGAGGTAGTGCGGTCGAGGCGATGCACAATGCCGGGCCGCGGCACCGACGCGCCCTGCGGCGAGACCCACGGCTCACCCACGTCTTTGAGTGTCGGATAATTCGCAAGGACCCAGTCGACCACCGATGGCTCCTCGGTCCGTCCGTCCGAGTGCACAATGAGGCCTGCCGGCTTGGTAATAACCAGCACGTCGTCGTTTTCAAAAAGTATCTCTGGCTCCATATGTATCCTAGTGGCTATACCCTAGTGGCTCGAGAGTTTTATTTCCCATTTCTGCGCTCGCGCGTGCCATACTCGGCAATAATGGCGTCAAACTCCTCGCGAGAGAAGTCCGGCCACAGCGTGTCAGTGAAAAAGAGCTCCGCATACGTCGACTGCCACAGCAAGAAATTGGACAAGCGCTTCTCGCCCCCCGTGCGAATGATGAGGTCCGGGTCCGGCGCGCCGTGCGTCCACAGTAGCTGTGCAAAACTCTCTTCGGTCACCTCCTTCCCCTCTGCCACCGCACGATTTGTAGCGGCAACTATTTCAGCGCGTCCACCGTAGGGAACGGCAACGACCAGTGTGCGAGACGTATGCGTCGCCGTCCGCGCTTCAAGGTCAGCAACCATATCCTGAATATCCTTTGGTAGTCGTTCACGAGTACCGATAAATTTCACCCGCACCCCGTCTTTAGCCACGTCATCCAAGTGCCCACTCATGAGACGAAAGAGGTCGAACAGGTACGCCAACTCTTCTTCACTTCGTTTCAAATTTTCAGTCGAGAGCGCGTAAATGAAGGCCGTCTCTATACCCACCCCTTTCATCCACTCAAGAACCTGCTTAAACTTCTCGTAGCCAGCACGGTGGCCTTCAAGCGACGGGACATTGCGCGCCTTCGCCCACCGGCGGTTGCCGTCCATAATGATGCCAACGGAGTGAGGTATCGAGGTGTCCATAGCGCCGTTAATTGTAGTGTATTGAAAAAGTGTCGTGCCCTCCCTTGGGGTGCACCAGCTGGTACGCGACATTCTCGACTGCGGAGAGGACGGTGCCCTTCTTGAGGAACTCGACCAACTTCAGGAGAGTTTCCTCCTCGCCTTCAGCGTAGACTGAGACGGTGCCGTCGGGGTTGTTCGCGACCTCGCCGACCAGGCCTAAGGCGAGCGCCTTGCGGCGCGTAAAGTCGCGGTACATAACCATCTGTACCCTGCCCGACACCGTTGCCGTCATCCCCACGCGCATTGCTGTACTATACCCTATCATTTTGAAAATTCTTTTAACCGATCGATCCACCCAATCATTGTTAACTGCAGACGAGTGTCGCTTACATACACTTGCACTGTTCCAAATGGGAGTGAATCTTTTTTCCCCTTACTCGCAATACTTGGTTTTGAGTAGGTTTTATAAAATCTACTAAGAGGTACGTGGGCGATGTTCGACCAATATTTTTCTGCTAATCGAGCATTTAAATGGGAGAAAGTATGGACATGGCATCTAAATTTCTCTTCGGGTACTTGCATTATTTCTCTAAAAAACCGCATCATGATTTCTATAACAAACGGATCACTATTCGCAATTCCAAGCGTGCCTTTTGAAGTTTTTGAGCCTTCACCCCAGTATAGTGCGATGCCAATGAGCCATAAATCTCTTTCGGAAATATTTTCTATGTCTCTACCTGCCAACTTTTTTATCGAATCATGACGCTCTTTGGTCTTAGACATTCTATTAATCCGGCGCTTTTCAATAGCGTCCACACTGTAACCTCGCGCGGTGAGTTGCTGCCGTTGGGCTTCGGTCAGGGCAACATTCCGCACCCACAGACTGACGCTCGCTTTTGAGACGTTGAGAATTTTAACTATCTCATTGAGTGATTTTCCTTGGCTTCTCAAGACCAGGGCTTTGTCTCGCTCAGCTCGTTTCATACTTGAACCACTAAGTTATATATTATATATAATAATTATACAGGTCTATATACTTTGCAAAAAAATAATCCACGGTTATGATAGATATCTTGGGCGCTTAGCTCAGTTGGTAGAGCAATTCCTTTACACGGAAAAGGCCGGGGGTTCAAGTCCCTCAGCGCCCACAAAATGTTACGCTAAAGACAGGCCCTGTAAGAGAATCTTGCAGGGCCGGCACTCGAAGAAAATAAAATATACTTTTATTTTGCTTCTCGTTAGGCCCTGTAGTTTAATGGATAAAACAGGAGACTTCTAAGCTCCTGATCGAGGTTCGATTCCTCGCGGGGCCACTCAAGACAGAAACATTCCGCCTGCGCGGAATTTTCTGCTTAAGTGGCAGGCACAGGTATGTGCGAGTTTGCCGAAGGCAAGGCGAGCACACCGAGCCGGGGTCGCGAAAAATTCTCGTCAGAGAATTTATTGGTGACCATCACTATCGTGACGGGTCTTTGAGGGAGGGGGCTGCGACGGTATTTTTTTCGAAGGCTGTGCGACGGGCTTCGAGGGTGGTGACGACTCGCTCGAGGTCGTCTCGTGAGATGCGGGCTATTCCACTTGCGTCGCCGGCCGAGGCACCAACGATATTTCCGTCACGGACTCTCATAAAGGAGGAAAATGAGAGGCCGAAAATGAGTATGAGTGCGCCCAATCCAAAACACAGAAGCGTGACCCAATCGCGCAGTGGCTGGGGCGCGAACAAAGACTTCGTGGTAAAGACCGGGAGTTTGAGTTTCATGATTTTTGCTTTACATACATAATGTGGGCGTTCACACTCCACTGCCCGTCACCGATACTCTCTACGACGGTAGTGTCGAGACGACTGATTTGAGGAAGAGACTCGACCATTGTGATGAAACCAACGACCTCACTGAAACTGCCGCTTGCTGCAAAAGCAATAGTGACCAGCTCATGATACTTGAGTGCCTCTGGCTTCGACACGCCGACGGCTCCTAACTGCAGCTCAACACGACTTTTGCGCCCTGCCTCCTCGAGGAGGGTGATGCCTTTCACCACCTCAAGGTCGGTGCTCACGAAGGTGTCGAGCGCGGCACGGAGTCCTTGCGTTTCGTCGAGGAGTGCATCCCCCGCCTGGAGCGCACTATTCTTTTTCGTCAGGGTTGCAGCCTCTATCGCCGCGCGCTCTGCCTTCGCAACATTTTGGTTTATAGCGTTGAGGAAAAAAGTGTACGCGGAAGCAGCGGTGAGAAAGAACACGAGCGCAATGGTGGGGAGGAGGTATTGTTTCATATTACTTTTTCACATACGTCGCTTGGAGTGTGAACGGTACGTCTCGCTCAAGAACGAGTTGCGACACTGGGAGGGCAACGTTGGAAAACGCGCCACTTTCGCGCAGAGCCTCAGCGAACGTAAGAAGGTTCGTGCGCGTCTTTGCCTCGCCGCTCACTTCAACAGCGAATGTACCCTCTCGAGGCGTCATCGAGATACGGAACAGTGCCACGCCAGGTCGCGGAACACCCGAGAGGTCGCTTATGACGGTACTGAGGCGGGAAGCAGTATCGAACTCGGATGCTACACGAATGCGCTCAGCGACTGTCGCACTGGTGCGCTCAATGGACTCTTCACCACGAAGATCGATGGTTCCGGCGACGGCACTGCGGTACCGCTCAGTCGTATCAACCTGCTCGACAGCGATGAAGTAAGAAGGAACTAAGAAAATAAGGCCCGCAGCGCACGCCGCGGTAAGAATGAAAAAGAGTGTCGTCACCAAACGCAAACGGTAGCGCCATGCGAGTTTTTTCTGTTCAGTGTGCGGAAGTACATTTACCATATGCGTGGATTGCATGACCGTGCTGCAAGACCAATGGTGGTGGCAAACTCGAGCGACCGATTAAACGGCATGGACGGAATATTCTCGTCAAGATTCATGACGTTTTTCCACACGTTCCCTACCGACACTGGCAAGTTCACCCCTCGCGCAAGGTACTCGGGCAAACCTTTTACATTGGCGTTGCCACCAACCAACACAATGCCTTGGATGGGCTGTCGCGGTACTGCGTCGGTCTCGTCACTGGGGGTATTCCAGTACATGAGGTGCCGCGACACTTCATCACGAAGAACTGACGCCGTCGTGGCAAGCGCCTCAAACACTTCGCGGTTTTCTGAACCTTCCAAGAAGCCTTGTTCGTTTTTTCGCTTCTCGGCTTCCTCTTCTGAAATAGTAAACCGCTTCATCAGCGCACTCGTGAACGTGTCGCCTCCTACGTCGAGGGTAGCCGTGAAGCCCACGACGCCGTGGTCAAAAATTCCTACGCGCGTAATGTGACGACCAACGTCAATCGCCATGACGGTACCGGTGCGGTCTTCCGCACCCCACAGTGCCCTGCCAAGGGCCTGCGACTCTATTTCAAGAGACCGAAGCGTAATGCCCGCCCTTGCAAATACATCAGCGTAACTTTCGACAACGCGACGCGCAAAAGCAGTGACTGACACTACTACACCAGCGGACACCGTTCGCACCACTTCGTAGTCAAAAATAACGTCAGTGGGGGCTATGGGGACGTGCGACTCGAGAGTCGACTCAATTGCGTCCGCGAGGTCATGCACCGCCTCATGCGGAATAAGCGCCTGGTACAGGTATGCCTTGCGCTCAGGAAGCGCCGTGTGCGCTACTTGTATGCGCTCGCGCAGCCGTACGGTGCGCAATACATCAACTAACACGTCAGGCATCTCTATGTCACCATTCACCACCACCCCTTCCTTAAGGGGTGTTTCAGCAAACGTATCGAGGACACATGTACCGATGTGACTTTTAAATGTTACCGTTTTCACCGACCCGGCGCCTATGTCAACACCAGCACCAGGGAGAAGTAGGTACGAAGGCGGGGGTACCACCTGCCCAACTGCTGTTAACACGCCCATCACTGCATTATAAAGCTAGAAACACGACGGCGACGAGGATGAGTACAAGTCCAAAGACCAACGCAGCGGCAGCGCGGTGTTCAAGCTGCTCAACCATTCGCCATGCGCGTTCGCCAAAGGCGAGCGCCAGACCAACAATGAGCGCAAACCGTAACGTGCGCCCAATGAAGAACGCGAAGCCGAACATGACAATGTCGATGTGGAGAAGTCCCGCTGCAGCAATAAACGGCGCGTCAGGAATAAGGGTGAGTGCCGCAAAAAAGACGGTGACGAACGTCGCGAGTGGTGTAGCGAGCGACGACAGCATGGCAAGTTGCGCCTCAAGTTCAAGAGAGCTGATAAGGGGTGTCAGTAATGTATCGAAAAGGAACCGCGCAAGCAGGTACCCCACCACCGCTCCGGCAGTCGCCGCAACAGAGGAGAGTGCAGTATAGAAAACGGCGCGCCTCCGATTCGCCAGCACGACAGGAACCAACAGTGACTCGGCGGGGATAGGGACAAAGAGCGGGTTCACAAATGACCATACCGCGACCGCGAGCGTCGTGTGGCGCGACAGCGCGACGACTTCAAACCACTTCCACCATTTCTTTAGTGTAGGGACCATGGGTTAGCGCACCTGACTTCCGGCCGGCACATCCTTGGTTGGCGTAAGGTACGAAAAGGTCTCGCCCCCACCAACAGCAAGTAGCATGCCCTGCGACTCCAACCCCTTAATGACCCGCGGCTCAAGGTTAACAATGAAGAGCATGCGCTTCCCCACCACTTCCTCCGGCGTGAGGTAGAGCGCGATACCGGAGACTATTTGCCGCACGCCAATCTCATCGCCAAAGTTGACGGAGAGTTTGAGCAGCTTGTCGGTGTCGGGCACCCTCTCACACGCTTCGACCACGCCGACGCGCAGATCCGCCTGTTTAAATTGATCAAGGGTGAGGGTCATGCAGTTTTTGTCCGGTCGAGGTAACTCTTTAGAATGATAGCAGCTGCTTCGGCGTCCACAGCGCCGTCACGGCCCGCGAGCATGCGCGCCTCGGCAGTCGAGTACCACTCAGGCTCGAGGTACACGGGCAACCCAGTGTCGCGCGCAAGCTCGGCCACGAACCACCGCACGTCGCGCATGACGGGGTTGTCGACGCCCGCGAAATTTCTCGACTCTCCAACCACCAAGGCTTCGACCCCTTCTTTTTTAATAAACGCTTTGAGGTCGCCTATGAGCATTTTGTCGTTCGGCAATGTCATCTTCGGGAAGGCAAAGCTCCCGCCTGGGTCAGACACAGCGAGGCCCACGCGCTTGGTCCCGTAATCAAGCCCGAGATACTTCATGTAATCATTCTGCCTCCAGCGCGGAGGAGGCGAGATTCGAACTCGCGAGACCTTGCGGCCTGGTGGTTTTCAAGACCACTGGAATAAACCACTATCCGACTCCTCCGCGCTGGAGGCAGGAGATACTTACGTTGTACCCTATCATTCATCTAATTTCTAGTTTTTTTAGTACGCTACAATAGAAAGGTGAACAGGAAATACGTCTGGAAAGTGCGTGAAGCTGCCTCGCCGCGAAAAGGGAGAGCTTGGTACACTGCCATCGTAGTTGTGGCAGCGGGCGGTGCGCTCGCCGCGTTTATTGTCGGCAATATCCTCTTCGGCCTCCTCATCCTCCTTGGTGCTTTTGCGCTCATGCTTGCGGGTTCAGCGCGGAGCGAAATCGAACACACCTACGGCTTGAGCGACAAGGGCTTCCATGCGGGTACGAAACTAGTGACCTGGAGTAACATTCGCGAATTTTCTATTAAAGAGGGTGCTCCGCCTTGCCTTGTCGTCGACACCGCAACGATGCTCGGGATGTTGACCATTCCGCTCGTCGGCATCGACTACCGTGCGGTCCGCACCGAGTTTAAAAATAATAATATAAATGAGGCAGACGTTCTGGTCTCCCCCATCGAGAGCATCTGTAAAGTGCTTGGTCTTTAGGTAAAAGTGAAAAAAGCCGGCCTTCGTGCTACATTTTTAGCACGCTCTCGTCGTTCAATGGATAGGACACAAGCTTGCGGAGCTTGCAATGTAGGTTCGATTCCTACCGAGAGCACACAATAAAAAAGCCCGTACGGGCTTTTTTATTGTGTGCTCGAGAGAACGTCCGGGGGACGTTCGTGTAGGAATCGAAGACCTTGTGAGCATTTTTTCTAAGCAAAGCGAAAGAAAAAATCCACAATATGTACTGCTCCTGTAAGGAGAGATTCCTACTTCTAGACCTCTACGCCCTTCGCCACGTTGGTGTTTCGTAGACAGGACCCTGAGAAGACTTTGCTTGCGGACGAAGACCAATATAGAGAAAATATGCTGCCAGAATTGAACCGATGCCTAGGAAAGCGACTAGAGCAGGATCTTCAATGTCTAAATCAAGATCATCTACCCAAGAAAATGCACTATTGTCTGGTATTTTGTCATTACTTCTAACAAGTTCAACAATAGCTGCACCTGTAGAAATGGCAGCAGGAACGGCCCACCGAGCTGTGTTTAATATTTGTGCAATGTCACCGGCAGTTCCTAGTCCTTTACGAGCTCGTTCCGCATACTCACTCCCCTTACCTTGCGCTTTTCTCTCTGCTAGTGACCCAGGGAATGCTTCCGACATAGGCTTATTTTAGCATATTTTGTTAAAAAAGTCAAGCATGTGGCCGTGAAATGACAAAGTCGGCGGGGTGGCCAGCCGACAATCAGAAATAAACCCTTATTTTGCAGCGTTTTTCAGGCGTTTGGCCAGGCGAGCCTTCTTGCGAGCGGCCGTATTTTTCTTTATCACTCCCCGCTTCATCGCCTTGTCTATTGCCTGATACGCGGTGGACAGACTTGCCTGTTGTTCCTTACGGTCAACGCCCGTCAGTGCCCCGGCGCTCTTCACTGCACCAACCATAGTGCGCTTGACGCGCAGGTTGTACACGCGCTTGCGCTCCTGCGAACGCACCGCCTTCTTTGCCGACTTGGTAATAGCCATAGCGAAGAGCGTAGCATGAATAGAAACGTGATTCAAGATTCAGGATTTAAGATTCATGAATCAGGCATATAATGCCCCTATGATTGGGCAAGTAACTGGCGAGGTAGTGGCAGTCATACGCGACACAGTCGTCGTGCGGGTAGGAGGCATCGGCTACCGCGTGCGGGTCTTGGCGAGTGTCCTCACGAGCGCCCGTGAGGGCGCGCCCCTTACCCTCTGGACGCACCTTGCAGTGCGGGAGAATGCGCACGAGCTCTTCGGCTTTGAGCGGAAGGACGAGCTGCAGTGGTTCGAACTGCTGCTCACCGTCTCAGGTATTGGCCCCCGCTCGGCGCTCGCAGTACTGAACAGTGCTGATTTGGCAACACTAGAAACTGCTATTACCAGCAATGACCCGTCGGTCTTGGCGCGCGCGTTCGGCATCGGCCGCAAGACCTCAGAAAAAATAGTGTTGGAGTTGAAAGAAAAGGTTCTCGCGTCGGGCGATGCCGCCAGTGCTTCGGGCAGCGACACTGAAGTGGTTGAGGCGCTCGTGTCGCTTGGCTACTCACTCAAAGAGGCGCGCGATGCCGCACATGCCGTGCCGAAGGAGGTGACCGGCGCAGCGAACAAAATTCGCGAGGCTTTGCGGCTAGTATCGCGAAACACCTAAGTATGTACTCGCTCGTCACCCTTTTTGCCCGAGTGTTCAAGCGCCTCTTGCCTCGCTCGCTCATTCGGCCGCTCCTGCCTCTCTACCACTACGCGCTCTCGGTCCTTGCGGCGCTTGCCTACAGCTTCCCTGCCCGCAAACTCACGGTCATTGGCGTCACCGGCACCAAGGGTAAGTCGACGACTGCAGACATGCTGTACACCATTTTCAAAGAGGCGGGGTACCCGACTGCGCTTGCGTCAACCATTCGATTCGTCACACCGAAGAGCGAGTCGCCGAACCTGTTCAAAATGACGATGCAAGGTCGCGGCTTCTTGCAGCGCCTGCTAAAGCAGGCGCTCGATGAGGGCGCGACCCACACCGTGGTGGAAATAACGTCGGAGGGCGTCTTGAACTTTCGCCACCTGCTTCTTGCGCTCGACGGACTCATCGTGACCAATGTGCAGAAGGAGCACATTGAGCGGCACGGCTCGTTTGAAAAGTACGTGGCCGCCAAGCGCGCTATCGTCCGCGAGCTCGAGCGCTCGATGAAGAAGAGGCGTGTGTTAGTCGCCAACGCAGACAATGAGCACGCGCAACAATTCTTGAATGACGCAGTAGGTGTCGAGAAAGTGCCATTCGCAGAAAAGGAGTTGACGGAAGTGTCGCTCGCGCTCCCCATCCCTGGCACATTTAACCAGTTGAATGCGCTCGCCGCACTGAAGCTCGCAATGCAGTTTGGTGTGCCGCGCGACACGGCACTCCGCGCACTCGCCACCATGCCGCAGGTGAAGGGCCGCACCGAGCCCGTCGACCAAGGACAGCCGTTCGCGGTTGTCGTCGACTACGCGCACACGCCCGACTCGCTTGAAGCCCTGTACGGTGCGTACCCCGGACGGAAGATTTGCGTGCTCGGCAACACCGGCGGCGGGCGCGACGTGTGGAAGCGCCCGCTCATGGGCGCAATAGCCGAGCGATACTGCGACACCGTCATTTTGACCAATGAAGACCCGTACGACGAAGACCCGGAGAAAATCCTGCGCGACATGACCACGGATATGAAACGCTCACCGACTATTATTTTGGATCGGCGCGAGGCTATTTCCAAAGCTTTTGCAAAGGCACAACCTGGTGACACCGTGCTTATCTCCGGCAAAGGCACTGACCCCTACATTATGGAAGCCGGTGGTAAGCAAACGCCCTGGAGCGACGTGCAGGTGGCCAAAGAAGAGCTGACTAAATTAGGATATAGTTAATATATGAAACAACCACGGGGAGGGGCGGCAGGCGACCTCATGTTCTTCATATTTTTTATCATAGTACTTGGCATTGTGTGGGCCTTGACCGGCGGACCCGAACGCTCCATTTCCACCTCCGGCCCCTTCCTCTCCCCTCCCTTTGGAGAGCGAAGTAGCGATGGCATTCCGAGTGTGGACATTCCCGACCAAGGGACAAGGGACAACCCGCTCAATGCATTCACCAACCCCTTTGCTGGACTGACTGAGAAGAAGTCGCCGTACGCGAGCGCAATTCGCCTCTCCGCTGGACGTGCTCGCAGTGCCGGTGCAGATGAAGAGTACGTGCGCATAGAGTCGACTGATGACCTCGCCGCACCAGTCAACATTTCCTCGTGGAAGCTCGTCTCGTCAGAGACGCAGTATGAGGCAACACTCGGCGAGGCCTCGCCGCTTCCCTACTCGGGCCGCGTCAACGACCAATACGTCGTCATGCTTCCGGCCGAGTCTACCGTGTACGTCGTCACGGGCCGCTCGCCCATAGGCACGTCATTTCGCACCAACGTCTGTACAGGCTACTTCACACAGTTTCAAGACTTTGAGCCAGGTCTTGATAAGAAATGTCCGCTGGCCGAAGATGAACTTGCCGAGCGCGGCCTCGCCGTCAGCGAAGAGTGCAAGGCGTATGTGGAGGATATCAACCGCTGCACATTAACCACAGGCACCGTGCCGGGGAATTTAGGCGAGGTGTGTAGAGACTTCATATTAAACGACCTCACCTATGCTGGCTGCGTAGCGCGCCACCAAGACGAGCCTGGCTTCTACAACAACGAGTGGCGCCTGTACCTCAATCGCACGAGTGAGCTGTGGAAAAATGCGAACGAGCGCATCCGCCTCGTGGACGAGTCAGGTCTCCTCATCGACTCAGTCAGTTATTAAAAAGAGAGCCAATAGCCACTAGGGTTTAGGCAGACTGTTCCAAATGCTTTCAAATACGGTGCGCTGCGTGTGAGCGAGCGTTGTGTGCTCAATGACGATGGTGTACAGCTCTTTCCCTGAGCCGGAGAAGAAATAAACGTTATCTTTCCAGATTCCGAACTCGGAGAGGACCGGGTAAGGGGGCTTCTTAATTTGTCGGACTTGGTAGTTAGGATTCTTCAATGCTTTGACGCGCTCAATGTACTCACGCTGTGTCGCACCATCGCCGCAAATAATCTCGCGGCACTTTGTGCGCTTGTTTTTCATTACTCTAAACCACAGGTCAACTTTCGACTTCTTGTGGAAGAAAAATTCGGAATTACCGAAGTACAATGCCTCCTTCCCTGTTTGCACATAGTCACGCACCTCGTCAGCAATCCGATCGTATGCCGCATACTGCTCGTAGACACTCACGACTGGTTTATGCTTTTTATTTCGATACAGAGACGTTAGTTCGGGTAGGACAGATTGAAATTCAGTTTGTAGTGACTGTAGGTTGGTGGAAATTTTTTGTGGGTTGAGTGCGTGGTAGGTAATGCCGCGTTGAGTTTGCTGTGTGTCGACAAGCCCACGCTTTATAAGATCCTCCAGAATTAAGTACGTGCCAGGCCGTTTAGTCCCTGCGCGCCGTGCAATGGTCGCCACACTCCCCTCGCCGAGCTGGAGACACGCAAGGTACACATCAACTTCCTTTTGAGACAAGCCGTACGTATGGAGAAAAGAAACAAGGTGGTCCATAGCGCTATGGTAGCGCGAGGCTTAATCTTTGTCAATATTTTTGACAACAATTTCACCTATTTACTAATTTGTCCCTATTTTGATTGATAGTTTTAGATTATTATTGATAATATATTTGTGACATAGTTTAATGTATTTGTACACGAGTGTGTATTACTAACTAACTATATATCTATGACATACACTTCTAAACAGATACAACAGGGCACCGACCATATTAATAAGTACGATTTTGAGTTTCTTCGTGAGCGTTACGTTGACGAGAATCCTCAACGGGCACAGAACTTTGACGAGGCTGTTATTGAGCTGAGGAAATTCTTTACGCTCATGTTTACAACGCAAGGCCCTATGGCGGCTATGAGCCACGCTGTTGATGGCCTTTGGCATCTCTTTATACAACACACGCCTCAGTACGAGACATTCTCCAATGAAGTCTTTGGGCAGTACGTTCATCACCAGCCTCGTTCAACGACTTATCCTGTCCCCACTTCAGCTATTTCAACCTTCTACACCGAATACCCGAAACACTTCGGTAACGTCCCATCAATTTGGTTTAAGGATATTCCGACTAGCGACCGTCTTGCTGTAGCGCAGGGGCAAGTACCACTCACTGTCCAAAATCTAAAATGGTCGGGGTGGACTGGTTGGAGACGCTAACTTGTAAAGGGCAATTCCCGTGGCGACGGAGACGTTGAAGGACTCTTTACTGCCGCGCATGGGGATTTCGACGACGGCGTCGCAGAGCGCGAGGACGTCGTCCGGCACTCCCCCGACTTCATTTCCTACGACGAGCGCCACGTCACCGGTTGGCACATATGCATCAAGCGGGACAGCATTCGGCGACTGCTCGAGGGCGACTACTTTCACAGTTTGCTTTTTTAACTCGGCGACAAGCTCGGCAATGTCCCGCTTCTCCCACGGCACGGTGTCCTCTGCCCCCAGAGAGACCTTGGAAACTTTCGTGTCCTTCCTGCCGAAGCGGTCAATGGGCGCGCCCGTGTAGCCGGTCAAGAAAATTTTTGCAACGCCCACTCCGTCGGCAGTCCGAAACAGCGAGCCGACATTGTGCGCACTCCTGACGTCATGAATTATTAAATAGATCATGGTCGTGTAGTATACTCTCATTATGAACGCACTTTTTCCAGACCTCCTCTTCCTTGGTCCGTACTTCGCGCCCCTCATGCTGCGCGTTGGTCTCGCGCTCTATTTTGCACTGTACGCATACACGCACTGGAAACAAGGAACACAAAAAAGTAAACTCCTCGGGGTTAAAGAGGCGGTGTTTGGCCTCCTCTTCCTCGCTGGCTTCCTCACTCAACTTGTCGCCGCGGCGGGCATACTCCTCGTCGTCCTCAGGGGCTGGTGGTTGAAAGATGGCGAGGGCAAGCAGGCGTGGGCAGAGAAAAGTGCGGTCATCGCGGCGCAACTCGCGCTCATTCTCCTCGGCGCAGGCGCCTTCGCCCTCGACCTCCCGTATTAGACACACTGAAACTCCTGTGGTATAAATTGAGTACGTAATGTATGGGAGAGGCATATAAAAAAGGAGAGCCGAGGAACTCATGTACCTGCCACTCGGGGAAGTACGGCCAGTGGTCTGTCCGCCTTTCCAATGATCTGTCGTGCCCCACTCATCACCCTAATAATTAATGGTTAAGTTCTGAAAGACGCAATGGCTCGATCCAATAATTCTCGTTTTTCCAAAGATTCTTTCCATAGAGAGTTTGAACGTTTCCCGTTGATGCGCACTCCGGGAGAAAAATTGATTTCTTTTTGAAACCTTTGAAGATTTTTCTTTCCTTTTATTACCACCTCATTTGGTTTTTTAATACTGGCTTCAATATCAAAATTAGTTAAAAGTCGTTGAACCAAAACAAGTTTTTTCACATCTTTTTGATACCCACGGACTCTGCGTTGATTTCTTTTAGGGCGGTAGTCCATGCAACCCTCATCGTCAAAAAATGCTCTAAGAAACTCTCTTTGCTCACTGCGCGATAGTCTTTCTATTACTTCTATTAATTCTGTAGCTTTTTTCTGAAGATAGGCGCCTAGCGCAACATTATGATAGCTGATTCGGAAAACGCCAGTGATTTTGTTTTTGTGTCGTTTTGGTTCAAAAGTGTATAGGACACACATTAGTTTTTCTACACGCTGAATCAATGCCGCACTTCTACTGTTATATGCGCAGGTAGTTCGATACAATCCTCCATCAAAAACCAAATGAGCAACCAAAAGCACGGTCTTTGGTGTCCACATTTGAAATGGTTTGAATGTTTTCTCACTTTTTCCTTTTCTACCTATTGCATACGTACGAATATGATCACCGTACGATTTCTTTATACGTTGTAGTTTATCCTCGCTGAGAGGAATGTCTTTTATGTGAGTATAGACAGATGTCTTAGGTCTTCCAGTAATTTTCGCAATTTCTAAAAGTGAAAAATCTTGCTTCCTCAGTGCAATGCACTGATTTTTAAAACTTTGCATGTCCGCCCGGTTGGAATCGGACCAACGACCAATCGCTTAAAAGGCGAATGCTCTACCACTGAGCTACGGGCGGAGACTCCTTAATACTACCATCAACGTAGGTTCGTCTCAGATAGTTATTCAGGTGCCTAAAGTATGCCTTATTTCTTAGGGTTTTTCTAGAATCAAGGTCTCGAGAGAGAGGGCGAGGTCGCCGTGGCCCATGCGGGCGCGGTGGTAGAGCGCGACGAGGCGGCGCGAGAGAGACTCGAGCGCCGGCAGCCCCATCTTCGCTGCAATCTGCTTTGACTTGCTGTACACGAAGGGCTTTAGGCCCGCCTCGGTTGCACTCTTGGTTTTTGCAGCCAGCAGGGCGCTCCGCACTGCCCACGACAGAGTGCCGTGCACCTCCTCCGGCGTCGTGCCCTGCATTAACAACTTCTGGTACTCTATCCACGCGACTTTGCGGTTGCCACCCATGAACGCGTCTGACAGTGCGAAAGGTAGCAGGCGCTCGGCCTTCTCCGCCTTGCCAAAGTCAGTGACCTTCACACTTTTTGGGAACACCTTCTTCTGCTCGGCGGTGAGTGACACTTCGATGACGTAGACTTGCACGTCACTGTCGTGCAGGAGGTCGCCGTGCGCCTCAACCAGTGCCTTCCCTTCCGCGCTTTCAAACGGCCGGTCAAGGACCAGCGTTACCGTGGGTGCGAACAGTCCTTGCGACGCAGCGTACGTAGGAGCCGCTTCAAACGGCTGCCCGCCGTCGCCGCACAGCACCAACTCGCCCTTCGCCTCCGCGCGCGCTTTCGCCTTCGCCGCCGCCGTATCAATTCCAACAAACAAATGCAGCATGTATCTAGTGTAGCTACCCTAGTGGCTAGTGGCTAGTGGCTTATGCTGCAAGCTCTTCCATTTCTCCCCAATTCTGCCCGACCGACCCTGAGACAATAATAGGTACGCCGTTGGTCTGTTCAACGCTCATTACTGACTCCATGGCATGGCGCGCGACTGGTGCAAAGTCGTCTACCGCGCTCTGCTCCACCTCAAACATAAGTTCGTCGTGAATTTGCAGCACCATCTTCGCACTGCCTGAAAAATGTTTCTCAATTTCATCGTGGATGCGCAGCATCGCGAGCTTGATAACGTCAGCCTGCGTCCCCTGAATAGGCGCGTTAATGGCCATGCGCTCATTCGATGCACGAATGAACGGCAGCTTGGACTTCAAGCCCGGGAAGTACCGCTTGCGTCCAAACAAGGTCATCGTGTAGCCCACCCGAGTTGCCTCGGCCTTTGTTTTCGTTAAGTATTCAGCGAGCCCCGCGAAGGTTTCGAAGTAGCGGTTCATGAACGCCTGCGCCTCCTCGCGCGACGTCCCCAGCTGCTCGCGCAGTGCATTCACCCCCATCCCGTACAAGATTCCGAAGTTAATGACCTTCGCTCGTCGACGCATCTCGCGCTCCACCTTGTCTTCCGGCACGCCAAAGACGCGCGCGGCAACGGCGGCGTGCACGTCCCCACCTTTTTTAAATATCTCGCTTAGGTTTTCATCACCTGAAAGAATCGCCGCGAGGCGCAGCTCTATCTGCGAGTAGTCGAAGGTCAGGAGCGTCGAGCCCGGGGGGGCCACGAATGCGTTTCGGATGCGGCGCCCGAGCTCAGTTTTGATAGGAATATTTTGTATCCCCGGATTCTTCGAGGCGAAGCGCCCGGTCGCGGCGCCCGTTTGTATGAAGGTGGTGTGTAGTCTCCCCTCTCGGTCGAGGTACGGCGGTATGGCGTCTATGTACGTGCCCAACAATTTGGCCAACTCGCGGTACTCCAGCACATCAGCCACAATGGGGTGCGCATCCTTCAGCTTCACCAGCTCAGACTCCTTAGTCGACAGTTGGCCAGTCGCTGTCTTCTTCGCCCGCACTTGGGTAATGCCCATGTGGACGAACAGGACGTCGCCTAACTGTTTCGGCGAGTTGATGTTAAATTCCTTCCCTGCTTTCTGGTAAATATTTTTCGCCAGGCGGTCGAGTTCGGCGTGGTACTCGGTCGAGAGCTTTTTCAAGTACGCGGCGTCTATGGCGACACCATTTGCGTTCATAGTGTCTATGACGGCAATGAGCGGCTGCTCAATGGACTCGAAGACCCCAAGCAAATTTTCTTTCTTCACTCGGGCCAACAGTTCTGCATGCGCGTCTTCGAGGTTCTCGGTTCCTGCCGCGGCAGCTATGTCGTCGAAGCTCGGGTTCGTCGTCTCGGGGTTGAGGAGGAAGCACAGGACCGCCGCTTCTTTGAAAAGTTGCGAGGTAGTGTCTACTGAACTTGCGGCTTGCACTACTCCGCGGCTTGCAGTTTCTATTTCAGAGTCTGCCTCCTGCACGCTGCCAGCTGCCAGCTGCTCAAGCCGTGGCACCAGTGACCGAAAGCCGAGACCGTTCATAATTTTCTTCGCCACCTCTGGCGAGAAATTTTTCTCCCAGTGCGCACCTTCTGGGTCGAAGGTGACGGGCGCGTCACGCCGTATGGTGGCCAACACTTTGGAAAATTCCGCCTCCTCCTGGTGCTCTCTCAACAAATTCAAAATGCGCTCGGTAATCCCTAACTCTTTCCACTCTGCAAGTGTGATTTTCTTATTATTGATCTTTTTATAAATTTTCTCGACCGACCCGTAGGTTTGTATCAACTTCGTCGCCGTCTTCGCACCGATGCCAGGTACGCCAATAATATTGTCTGATGGGTCGCCACTGAGCCCTTTGTAGTCGGCAATGTGCTCGGGGCCGAAGCCGTAGCGCTCAATGACCGCATCCTCGTCGTACAGCACCGTGTCGGACAGACCTTTGCGCAGGGTAAATACTTGCACGTCCTTCCCCTCCACCAACTGCAGGGTGTCCATGTCGCCCGAGGCAATGACGACGCGGTACTTCGCCTTAAGCGCTTCCGCGAGTGTGCCGATGATGTCGTCCGCTTCAAAGCCTTTCGCCTCGTAGACGGGAATGCCGAACGCAGCGAAAATGTTGCGCGAGGTCGTTAACTGCTCGACCAGCGGGTCCTCAATTTTCGCGCGCTTCCCCTTGTACTCCTTATACACCTCGTGGCGGTGCGTCGGGCCCGCCAGGTCGTACGCTGCGACCACGTAGTCAGGTGCCAGGTCCTTTACCAGCTTCACCAACATTGACGCAAGACCGTACAGAGCGCCGGCGGGGTTGCCTTTGGAGTCGGTGAGGTCTGGCAGCGCGTGGTACGCGCGATGAATAATCGCGTGGGAGTCTATCAGCACTAGGAGCGGCTTCTCTTTCTTCCCTGCCATCCCCCCATTGTACCTTTGTCTGTAGGTACACATTTCCAAATCGCACAACAGAGCCATATTTTGTGGGTAGTGTACATTAATCAAGCGTTGGTAACACTTTAGG
>FRDC01004596.1_pt1 | contig 19464 bp, 23 predicted proteins | sample 1106171 | NCBI WGS metagenome assembly FRDC01 (sample SAMEA3930566, study PRJEB13176) | freshwater metagenome | biome: Drinking water system; feature: drinking water; material: water | place: Singapore | collected 2014-12-20 | reverse complement strand
TAGCCCACGCAACACCAGCAATCCTCGCTCTTGCGCTCTCCGTCTATATTGGTCTCAAAAGACGCACTGCTATTCTCAAGTTTGACAATGCCTAATCGGGTAAAGGTGATCATCGCTGACCGCCATCCCTTATGAAATTTTGTAAAGGGGAACGGAGCGGGATTTCACTCTTCGTGACTAATCAGCCAACTCTGTACCAGGGACGGTGCATGAGAATGCACTGGACAGCAATCTCCTACAGCGGTGGGTAGGTCTAGTGGTGCCATGCGAGCCTTTTTCTCGGTGAGGCGCGGACAGCGTGACGCGGCGGTGCCCGTAGAGTCAGCCATTGGAAGGAGCGCTCCAGCAACGTCGTGCTCAGAAAGCTAAACGCACAGATCATCTCCACACAAAGAGGACACTTGATCACTCAATGTGAAATAAAATATCGACCCTTCTCCCGGCTGCGATTCCACCCAGATCCGCCCGCCATGTTGTTCGACGATGCGTTTACAAATCGCCAAGCCGATGCCCGTACCCGGATACTCACTGCGTGTGTGTAAACGTTGAAAAACCTGAAAGAGCCGCCCGGTCTGCTGGGGATCAATGCCGATGCCGTTATCCTGCACGCTGAACCGCCAGTGGTGATGCTCTTTGAGGGCACTGAGGTGAATGCGCGGCGGCGTAGCTTCGCAAAACTTCAGCGCATTACCAATCAGGTTTTGTAAGACCTGTCCTATGCGCGTCGCATCGCCAGAGACAGTCGGTAAGGGGTCATGCGTAATGATCGCGCCGCGTTCAACAATCCGCGTGTGCAAACTTTGTAGCGCCTGCGCGAGCACAGCTTTGCAGTCTACCGGATGGAATGCTGGCGTTTGTCCCGCGCGTGTATAGGCCAATAAATCGGTAATCATCTGCTGCATCCACTGGGCCGCATCTGTGACAAACGCCATGCACTCCTGTGCGTCATCATCGAGTTTGCCTTGCAGCTGTCGCGCAACGAGTTGGATATAGTTGCGCATGGTGCGCAGTGGTTCATTGAGGTCATGCGAGACAATATAGGAAAACTGCTGGAATTCGCCATTGATGCGCTGCAGTTCAGTCAACAGCCGCTCGCGTTCCGTCTCAGCAACTTTACGCTCGGTGATATCCATGGCCACCCCACGCGAGCCGACGACGGGACCATCGGGTGTAGGGGAAAAGTATTGCCCAAAAACCTCGATCCATCGCACCGTCCCATCAGGACGGATAATGCGATAGGCGAGGCGGTACTCCTGCTGCGCCGCGGCCTGACCAGTCGCAATCTGCTGATACAGGTCGTGCACGCGCTGATGATCGTCGGGATGAATCGTGGCAGCAAAGGCCTCCCAGGTGCCAGGAAAGGTGCCTGGCGCGAAGCCCCACAGTGCTTCAGTCTCCGGGGAAAACCAATTGCTCCCTGTCATCGTGTCCAATTCCCATGTCCCTAACCGCCCGGCGTGCAGCGCGAGCCGTAAGCGTTCCTCACTCGCCTGGAGGGCAAGCTCTGCGCGTTTCTGATCCTCGATATCGATAGTCGTGCCAAACCACCGCTGCACCTGCCCCGCTGCATCACGCATGGGGACGGCGCGGATCAGCTGCCAGCGGTAGGTATTGTCGACGGCACGGCGTAGACGTGCCTGATATTCATAGGGCTCGCCGGTGTGCAACGTCTCCTGCCAGCGGGCACGTCCGCCTGGCAAGTCTTCAGGATGCCAGGCCTTTTGCCAGCCCCAGCCCGCAAGTTGTGCGGCGGTCAACCCCGTAAAGCCGTGCCAACGCTGGTTGTAATAATCGAGAAACCCGTCGGGACGCGCCATCCAGACCAACGCCGGCAACGCTTCCGCCACGGTCCGCCAGCGTTGTTCACTCTCGGTGAGCGCCCTCTCCACTTCCTTGCGGACGGTGATATCTTCCGAGAAGATAATGAGGCCCCCAACTTCCCCGCTCGCGTAGCGCCAAGGTTGGACCTCCCACCGCAGCCACTGCACCGTCCCATCGCGCCGCACGAAGCAGTCTTCTTCGTTGCGCTCCACTGCGCCAGCGAGGGCACGGGCATGCGCTGCTCGCCATGCTGGAGGGAGGTCAGGGAATAACTCGTAATGCGAGCGACCGATCAGCTCTTGGGTGCCGAGTCCATAATCCGCCTGCCAACGACGACTCACGGCAAGATAATGCATGTGCCGGTCACACATAGCGATGGCGACAGGGGCCTGTGTGACGAAGAGCCGGAGCCGTTCCTCACTTTGTCGCAGCGTCTCTTCTGCCTGTTTGCGCACGGTGATGTCATGCGCAGTCCCAACCACCCCAACCACGGCTACTTTGCGCGCCGTAATGTCGATCGCATAGCCGATCATGCCGGTCGGTGTGCCGCTGACATCGCGCAACAGGGACAACGAAAGATGGGCATAGAAGAACTCTCCCGACTTCCGTCGCATCCGCACTTCTAACGCGTGCTGTCCCTGGGCGCAGAGCGGCGCAATGATGTGCTCCTGCAAGAAGTCGTGATCCTCGTTGGGGTACACAGAGGCGATCGGGTGGCCGACCATCTCTCCAGCGGTGTAGCCAAACAGTCGTTCGGCACCTTTGTTCCAGTAGGTGACAATGCCGGTGAGATCAGTGGCAACGACGGAATCATGGACGTGGTCGATGATCTCGGCTTGGCGGCGCAGCGTTTCATCTGCGCGCTTGTGGGCGGTAATGTCCTGGAAATACACTGCCACCCCGTCTGCCGATGGATACGCCCGTAGTGCAACCCACGCACGCATGGGTGCATAATACCCTTCACACGAGGCCGTCTCCTGCTCCAGCATCGCTTTGCGTACGCAGGTGCCGAAGACATCATGCTGAGAGTCGGGAAATTCTTCCCACACGTTTTTCCCAACAAAATCCTCGTGCGGTCGCCCCCACAGTTCCTTGGCGCGTTGATTGACGTAGGTGAAACGCCACTGACGATCGAGAATATGGAACCCATCGGTGAGGCTTTCCAGCGTCGTGCGCAACCGCGCTGCACTCTCGGCTAAGGCGCGTTGCTGTGCATCCAGGCGGCGGCGCAAGGTGACGTTCTCGATGGCGTTGGCAATGGCGTGTGTCAAGGTATCGATCGTCACATGCGCCTTGCGCAGATAATCCTGTGCGCCATGTTTCATCACCTCTACCGCCAGAGTCTCATCTCCGGATCCGGTAAGCATGACCACCGCAGGGGTCTACGCGCCCATGCGCGCACGGAGCTGCGTGAGGAACTGGAGCCCGGTGAGGTCAGGAAGATGGTAATCCACGAGAATACAGTCTGGCTGGAATGTCGCGCATACGAGTAAGCCCTGCGTTGCGGTGTCGGCTTCCTCCAGCAGATAAGTGGTCTGCATACTCCGCAGAAGCAACCGACGACACACCGCACGGTCCTCTGCGCTGTCATCAATAATAAGAATTTTCCATTGCCGCATGAAAATATGATCTCTCGTACACTATCTGGTAGCAGTCGCATGCATTGAGCGTCAGAGACAAGCCGCATCGCTCGATACTCAGCTGTCGGCAGCCCAGTACGCCCCTACCATGTCGCGCGAACAACAAGACAACCGGGCGAAAAAGATCACTATGTGTTATTCGATCTCTACATTATGTCTGGAGGCCATTCTGAGCGATACAGAGAGTGACGAGGTAGAAGACGATAGTATTAATGGAGAAGGCGGATACGTGCTACTCATTACGTTCACGTACCCTGTCGCGATGAGAGTCAATACCGCTGTGTTCGCTCATAAAGTTACTGAGATACCACCCATAGGTTCAACGTATCCCTTCTGCGTCCTGCTCTCTGTACATAAACACGAATCAGCACAGCGGCAAGAGCCGTAAACATAGCACCCAGATACGCAGAGCAGGAGCGAGCCCATCTTTAATGTGGACACGCGCTGCTCTGACAATGCATTATTGGACAAATGGCGATACACCTCTGGGATGTACATCAGGTCGTAGAGTGGGTTGGTATCTGCGTCGGTGACTTGGCGCAGATGTCAATGCAGTTCACGAGCCGGGGGTATGTAAATTCTCGCGCAGCATCGTCGCGGCATATTCTACCCGGAATACTCCCATGCGTTGCAATTCCGGCACCACGTGGTCCACAAAGGTTGCGAATGTAGCTGGTCATAACTGCGAGTGTTTCTTGATATTGCGCTGGCGTTTCTGGCGCATGTGGTACCGAGCCGCGCTCAAACGCGGCAGGAATGTGAGAAGAGCCTGATGAATGTCTTTAGTTTGGCGGGCGAACTACTCAAGCCATCGGCTAATGCGCCGGTAAAGAGTTTCGAGGCGTATACGGAGCTACTGGCCAGGGTCAAGCAGGTCACCTTCGAAAGCATTGATCGCAACATCGGCATTTTGGGGGCCCCTGACTACTGTGTCGAACGCATCAGGGCATACCAGCAGGAATATCATTGAAATCATCCTTAGCTCTACGTTGCACGATTATCCATACTCGACGATGATGGTATTGACCGGTGGCATGATCATCCCTTCTGCATAATGCAGCCATTGTAAATAGGTCGGGAAGTCAGGGGAGGACAGCTCCGGGACGAGGCGTCCATTGCCGTACTTCGCCAGCACATATTGCACGATCGCACCAGACTCGAAGATGGTCACGTCACCATCCTGCAGGGTCGGCACCCGGCCCATCGGATGCACCTTGAGATAGTCAGGCGCGCGCATGGCAGCGTCACCCAGTGTGAAACGTTGCAACTCGTACGGCAGCCCCAGTTCCTCGAACAACCAGACAATGCGGACCGCGCGGGTATTGGGTGCGTAATAGATCTTCATGATTGCTCCTTCGTTTGTGAGAGAAGACAGTACTGTTTCACTGACCCCGGCAAAACCCCCCTTGCCACAAACAGTATGGCTCGTATGATGCGCGCAACATGACCAGTCGTCTCAAGAGCGAAACCTCCACACCACGCGGCAAGCACCGTGAGCACCTGCTGGAGCAGGGCCTAGCCTTGATGTACCTGCGCGGCTTTGCCGACACCGGCATTCAAGACATCACCGATGCCAGCGGTGTGCCTAAGGGCTCGTTCTACAATTATTTCCAGAGCAAGGAAGACTTCGGTTTGGCAGCGTTAGAGTTCTATGTCACAACGATGTGTGACCGACTCGAAAAGACGCTGGTCAAAGGCAAAGGGTCGCCGTTAAAGCGGTTGCGCACGATTTTCACCGCATGGACGCATGAACTGGGCCAGCAAGGGTATGTCGGTGGGTGTTTCGCTGGCAACATGTGTCAGGAATTGGCGGGTGTGAACCCGACATTTCGTCCGGCAGTAGACCACGCGTTTGCGCGCCTGCAGTCATATTTCACCGCGTGTATCCGCGAAGCGCAACAAGCTGGAGAAGTGAGTGCAAAGGCGGATGCCGACGAGCTGGGCTTTTTCGTGCTCAACAGTTGGCAGGGGGCGGTACTGCGCATGAAGGCAAGCGGCGACAATACACCGCTGCGCGCGTTTCAACAGGTCATCTTTCAGCACGTGCTCCGTTAAGGGGAAATTTTTTTACCGTCGTAAAAAATGACTGGTCGTCTTACAGGGGGGAAGCATGAAACTGGATATGATCCTCGCGGTCCGTTCGGTGACGGAAGCGGCTGGCTTCGATCGATGCCGATTACACGCGGCGGTTAGAACCGGCAGCGATTATTGAGTGTCTGCGGGCGATCGCGGGGAAGTAGAAGATGAAGGAGAGCGGCGCATGAAAGCGAGCTACGTACATGACCCTTTGTCAGAATATGTGCATCAGCGTTCGGCACGCGATCGCCGTGCATTTTTGAAAACTGTTACCACGAGTGCTGTTGGCATTGCGGCGATTCCCATGCTCGCATCGGGTGCTTTTGCTGCAGATGTTCCGAGCTCTGATCCAGGCTTATTCGCGACGATCTACTCCTTACGCGCGATGCGCCGACTCAAATCTGAGCCGATTCCAGAGGAAGTGTTAAAGAAGATCATCGACGCTGGCATTCATGCGCCTAACGGCGGCAATCGCCAAGACTGGGCGTTTATCCTTGTGCGTAACCCTGAACTGAAACGCTTCATTCGTGATCGTTACTGGGAACACTTTCAAAAGGTTCAAGCCGGTGCGACAGAGGAGACCCCAACGCCGTGAGGAGAACGCTCATGCCTGAATACCTCGCTATTGAAGACGCTCAACAGCTGTCGGGCTTACGACTGATTCTCAACAAACGACCGGTCCCTGGGCCATGGCGCGAAGCGTGTAAAGGCCTCTTTCACGTGAAGAAGATTCCGTTTGTCTCGGTACAGACCGAAGACCGTGCGGGATCGACACACGTATTGCAAGCGTGGACAGCGCAGACCAGTTCGCCGGTGGCGGTGTGGAACGACGAGCGGCCGCGTTCGTCTTGGGTGGAGCAACTGTTCCTCGCTGAACGGCTCCAACCAGACCCGCCATTGATTCCAGCTACCATCGAAGACCGTGCGTTGATGTTTGGCTATTGTAACGAACTGTGTGGTGAACAAGGGTTCGCGTGGTCGAAGCGATTGTTAATTGTTCATACCCTGCTCACTGATCCTGAGATCGAAGCGCCCGCCAAGCAACTGGCGACGTACCTGGGCAATAAATACGGTTACAGTCCTGAGGCGGCGGCGACAGCGCCAGTACGGATGGCAGAGATCCTCCGCTTCCTTGGAACCCAACTGGAGCGCCAACGGGCGACAGGCAGGAGCTTCTTCGTCGGCGACCACCTCTCGGCGCTTGATATTTATTGGGCGGCATTTGCGGCCATTGTGCAACCGCTCCCACACGACCTGTGCCTCATGCCACCGCTCTTCCGCCGACTGTACACCAATACGGACCCTGTCATTGCGGCGGCGCTTTCGCCAATACTGCTTGCGCATCGCGATTTCATCTATCGTACCTACTTGCCGTTACCGATCGATTTGTAAATTGGTCATCGCGCAACGTTAACCAAAAGCATACCTCAATATCAAAACGTAACAGAGAGTGAAGGAGGGACATCATGGCTGACATGTCACCACATCCAGTTGCAGTGGTCGTAGGCGTGGGCGCAGGCTTAGGCGCGGCATTGACGCGTCGCTTTGCTGCAGGGTACCGCGTGGCGATGCTGGCACGTGACCTTGGCCCACAGGGGATTCACGTGGCGCATATCAACGTCGATGGCGGCATCGACATGCCGTTCATTCGTCAACGGTTTCCTGAGGCAAAAGACGAGGACTTGCTGAAGCCATCAGCGATCGCCGAGACCTACTGGCATCTTGCACACCAAGACCCGAGTGCCTGGACGCAGGAACTTGATGTGCGACCGTTCAAGGAAAAGTTTTAAGGACCGGACCTTGACCCTGGCGTGCATGCCGTGTTGGATGCCTTCGGCCAATAGGATGAAGCCGGATAGTTACACAAAGGATGGAAGAATGCCACGATGCAGTCATCTCCTTGCTCTTCTAACAGTCGGTTTGCTTTCCGTTGTCTCGCGTACGTCTGCGGAGACGATAACTCCAGGCACGACGATCGACCAACACAACTGGCAGGTCGCCGAACAGGTGGTCGCTCCTGAGATTCTGCGCCTCGTTCAGGCCGGCGACTTCGCCATTACGGTCCAGGACACGACCGACTTTCCCGTACGACACGCCTACCGTGCCGCGACGGAAGCGAACGCGACGCAGGTGTCACTCGACGGGGGGACGCGCATCACCGGGTATACCGGGGGACAACCGTTTCCGGTCATCGATGTGACAGACCCCCGCGCCGGCGAGAAAGCGGCGTGGAACTGGCGCTATCGCGATATGCCCAAAGCGCTGGAGACCCGTGTAACGATGCAGGGGGTAAACAACAGTGGCGCGGTCACGATGCAGAACCTTGGCAAAATGCAGGCGCGCTATGGGCTTCATCGGGTCGGTGAGGAGCAGAATGATCCTGAATGGCAAGAACGCGGCATCTATATGAAATCGACCTTCCAACTCTTGGCTCCTGCAGACCAAGAAGGCCAGGCACGTATAGTGACACTCTTTGACGATACCGCGTTCACCCACGAAGAGCTGGCATACAACCCGCAGAATCGGCGCATTCGCAAGAGTTACGCGAATGTGTTGGGCCTGATGGGGGGTGGCCGTTATGAGGTGTTGATGGAAGAGCAGCCCCCGTTCTTTTTCATCGGCTATATTCAGGCGTATCAGTGGACGCATAAAGGAGAGCAGACGTTATTGGTTCCTGGCTTTTTGCGCGCGCCACATCTCACGTTCAGTGGCAAGGGCAACTGGTACCCGAACGTGCCGTGGGAACTGCGGCGGGTGGTTGCGTTGGAGGCCGTACCGAAAGGCTCACATCCCTACGCCAAACGCATCTTCTATCTTGATGCCCAAACATATGCACCCGTGTGTAGCCTCAGTTACAACGCGCAAGGAGAGTTCGTCCGGTTAGGATTGATCGTGCATGGGCATCCGGATTTCGTTCCCGGCGCGCAGGGCAAACACGTACCGGTGCCGATGGGGGCCGCGTGGATTACGCCCGCTCGCGAGCGCGCCTCGCAATTTATCGCCACCCGACCCACGTTNNCCACGTTTAAAGATGACGACTCGCCCCGTCGTTACGAGATGATGGAGTTATTACGGCGGGGGAAATAGGGCGTCCCCTCTCTGACAGCCTCTGTAGGTCATAAAGACACTCAGAACAAAGACGGTAAATATGCAAAGAAAGGAAGAAGGATATGTCTACTGCTATCGATTTTACCCACATCGGACCAGCCATCGGCGAGCAGTTCCCAGATGTGTCGTTACCAGACCAACATGGGGACACCATTGACCTGCACCGAGCCCGTGCTGGACGGCGTGCGGTCGTGCTCTTTCACCGCAGCGCGAGTTGGTGACCCTTCTGCAAGACGCAGCTCGTCGAGCTGCAACGCTCCCTCCCTGATTTTGAACGTAGCGGGGTCACACTGTTTGCCATCAGCTACGACTCAGTTGCCGTACTTACCAAGTTCTCACAGACGCACGGTATACAGTATCCGTTGCTCTCAGATGAAGGCAGTCAGGCCATTCGTCGGCTTGGGTTGTTCAATGAAGATGTCTACGCGCATCATGCCGCGTACGGCATTCCAAAACGGGATATGTTTTGGGGTGTTCCATATCCAGGCGCGTTTCTTCTTGATGAAGAGGGGCGGGTGTTGCAGAAGCGCTTCCAGCAAAGCTATCGGGAGCGAGAAACTGGCACGGCCATCCTCGAACACGGCTTTGGCGGTAAGAGTTCGTTACCAAAAGTGGAAGCCCAGGTACGCGATGAGGAAGAGATCACCATCCGAGCGACCCTCGAGTCTGACACCTACCGGTGGTTCCAAAAGCTGTGGCTTACCGTCGAACTGCATCTCGCCCCCGGACTGCATGTGTATGGTCAGCCGATTTCAGAGGGCTATATTCCGCTGTCGGTTGACGTAGCACCAATTGATGGACTGGAAGTGGGAGCGGCGAATTTTCCCACTCCACATCCGTACCGTATCGAAGGCTTGGAAGAAGACTTTGTCGTCTACGAAGGGAAGGTGGTGATCTCTGTGCCACTGACCTTCACAAAAGAAGGCGATGACCAAATCCTACAGGTCACCGTTGGTTACCAGGCCTGCAATGACGCGGGGTGTTTCGCGCCCCAGACCATGGTTTTGCACCTGCCGGTAAAAACGGCGGATCTTGTTGAGCGGCCGCGACCCAAATAGTGAGAGTGGTACGATGGAAAGAGGGAGACGCTATGACCAGCAAACGCCTGTAGATCCGTATCGCGCATACTACGATGCGTTTGGCTTCTACAGTCTGATGCCGCACCGCTGAACAATGAATCCGACGAGCGGGTGGTGGACGTAAACCGCTGGTGTTGACACAGCCAGAGTTGCCCCATGCGTTGGAGGCGTTGGTCGAACCGACCACCCGGGGCGATCCGGAGTCGGCGCTGCGCTGGACCGGTCAAAACGTCCGCCGCTTGGCGGCAGAGTTGCAGGAACAGGGCTTTCACATCGAACGGCGGAAAGTCGCCGACTTGTTGCGTGAGTTGGGTTACAGTTTGCAAGCCGACCGGAAGACCCGTGAGGGGCGACAGCGTCTCCATCGTAACGCACAGTTTGAGTATATCGCGGTGACGGTGGCGGCTTTTCAAGCGCGTGAGTTGCCCGCCATTTCGAGTAGATACCGAGAAGAAAGAGTTGGCGGGCGACTTCAAGAACCCCGGACGCGAGTGGTGTCGCCACGGGCAGCCCACCCACGTCCGCGGGCACGACTTTGCGGATAAAACCCTGGGCAAGGCCATTTCTTACGGGATTTATGATCTCACCGCGAACCTGGGCTGGGTCAGGGGCGGGATTGACCACGATACCGCAGCCTTTGCCGTCGCGACGATTCGTCGCTGGTGGCACCGTCTGGGCCACCCGTTGTATCCGGGGAGCGTGTCAATACACTGCGGGGTGCGCAGGTCGTCCCCCAGCACCTTCTGTCCGGCGTTGGCAAACCTTTACTGAATCTTAATGACTTCTTAAGAACTTGTGCTCCCACGCCCCCTATATTCCTCCTATACCAAGCGTGACGAGGCAAGACGCACGGGACGACCTACGTCACCAGCGTTCGCCGCGGCACGCCACAGCACCCGAGCAACGACAGCAGTGACGGCACGAGTCCCGGGCTCAGCGCTGCCACGACTTTATCTGCAGAAAGGATACACGCAATGAAAAAACAGTTACTCTCTACGACCGCTCTTTTCCTCTCGCTCACCCTCTCACCCGTGCTCTGGGCAGATATGATGCCGCAGGCGACCACGCAGCCTGCAGAGAGAGCAAAGCATGACAAACCACCGGCATTCGTTGGTGACCGCTTTGCACGCACGGAGTTGTATTTTGGGACAGCGAGAGGCGACAATCTGCCACCGGTGTCCGAAGCTGACTTTCAAGGGTTCCTTGATGGGACGATTACCCCTGCCTTTCCCGATGGTCTGACGTTACTCAAGGGACTCGGCCAGTTCCGTGGTGCCAACGGCATCGCCATTGAGGAAGACTCGTTCCTCGTCATTCTCCTGTATCCCGCCGAGGCGCGACGGGAAAGCAGTGAGAAGATCGAGCAGATTCGCAAGGCATACAAAGAGCAATTTGAGCAAGAATCTGTGCTACGGTCCGACTTCTGTTGTGAACGGGTCGGGTTCTAAATCAGGCTACAGAACATTCGTGCACTTTGTCTCGCGTAGTGACATCCCCCCTAGCCCCCTTTTGCAAAGGGGGCCGCGCAAAGCGCGGGAGGATTTGGAGATTTATGAAATTCCCGACGACCTTCTCCAAAGGCAACCGAGGGGACAGAGCGATACCAACGATTAAATAACATCAAGTTACTTACAAAAGGAGAAAACACCATGTTGCGTTTTACCATCACTAACACGCACGAAATCGAACCCGCTGCGTACGATTGGGGAGCAGTCAAATGGGTCAGCAACAACGAAGTCGCCCCAGGCTGTGAACAGAGCTTTGGCCTAGTCCACATCCTGCCAGGCAAAACCAACCCCCTACATTGGCACACTGCAGCTGAGGAACTGGTGTACGTCTTGTCGGGCGAGTGTGACATCAAGTTCGGTGACAAGTGGTATCACCTCGCACCAGGACGTACCCTGTACATCCCGCCGGGTGTCAAACACGAACTCACCAACAACGGTTGGGAACCGATCGTGTACGTTGCCTCGTTCTCGGCCTCAATGCGCGGGACGCTCTTTGACGATCCCGACGCGGTCGGCGCTCGGCCACTGCGGTCATCGTACTCATAGCACAGCTCGCAACTACGCGCATGCTGTGAGGTTTGGAGAGAAAGTCATGAACAATTGTTTTGACCTGGTCGTGATTGGTGCTGGTCCTGCTGGTGAGAAAGGCGCCGCGCAAGCGGCGTACTACAACAAGCGGGTTGCGGTCGTCGAGCAAGCGTCAACGCCGGGCGGCATTGCAGTGAGTAGTGCTGGTATCCCAACCAAGACCTTACGGGAGACGGCACTGTATGTTAGCGGCTTCCGTCACCGAGAAGTCTATGGCTTGAGCCTCAATCTTGATCCCGCCGTCGCTCTGGAACGGTTGATGACCCGCAAGTCTGAAGTGGTGAGCGTGATGACGAAAGCAGTCGAACGCAATCTCTTCAGGCACGATATCGAACTGATCCACGGCACGGCGCGGCTCGGCCCGCACCACACGGTTCACGTCGTGATGGGCGATGGCTCGGAACGCATACTCCACGCCAAGGTTGTTCTTGTTGCCACTGGTTCACACCCGGTGCTTCCCAGTGACGTACCGTTCGATGACCCTGATGTATACGATCCAGTGAGCATTTTGCAGCTCGATCGTTTGCCCAGTACGCTACTCGTCGTCGGTGGCGGCGCAGTTGGCTGTGAATATGCCTCGATCTTTACCGCATTGGGAGTGAAGGTCACGCTTATCGATCCGAACCAACGACTGCTCCGCTACCTTGACGCGGAGATTGCCGAACTCCAGGCGGAAGTCTTTAATCGCACCGGGATGCGACTCAGGTTAGGAACAGCGCTGACCTACGTCCGACGAAGAGCGGAGCGGTTGGAAGTGCTCCTACGAAGTGGAGAGACCCTCTCTCCTGAGAAAGTGCTGTTTGCTACGGGGCGGGCCGGGAACACGGCAGGCCTGGGTTTGGAGGAAGTCGGCGTTGCCCTGAACAACAATGGTGACATTGTGGTCAATGAGCGATTTGAGACGACTGTTCCCGGCGTGTTTGCCGCTGGTGATGTGATTGGTCCGCCACGCCTTGCTTCAGTCTCGATGGAGCAAGCTCGGGTGGCTATGTGTCACGCGTTCGGTAGCAAATTCAAAGAGCACGTTGATGCACAGGTTCCCTATTGTGTGTTCTCGATCCCTGAGGTCGCTATGGTTGGCATGAGCGAGCAGCAGGCCCGCGCGGCGGGGATCGAGTACGAAGTTGGCAGAGGACAGTTCTCTGGCAACAGCAAAGCCAGGATCACTGGACTGTATGATGGGCTGATCAAGTTAGTTTTCCGTCGTGCTGACCGTTGCTTACTTGGGGTGCATATCCTGGGAGAAACTGCAAGTGAACTTATCCATCAAGGGCAGCTCGTCCTGCACGAAGGTGGAACCATTGATCGGTTTATCCATATGACTTTCGCTACACCGTCGCGGAGCGAGGCGTACAAATATGCCGCGTACGATGGGCTCGGGCGCCTCGAGCGTCAGCGCGAGTTGCAACGACAGCGGGTCGTGCATGTGTACACAACAGAGTCCTCGCCTCAGGCAGAAGCGCTGCGGCACAGGGTGCGAGAAGCAGGACAGAAAGGGCAACTATGAGCATTCCACACGTACTATTAGCAGGCAGACTCGCGCATAAGGCGAGAGAATCTGGTGCCCACACCTTTACCCTTGGGGAGGGGGACGACGTGTTCCTCACGTTTAATCAGAAGACGTTGGAGACCTTGGTCCACTTTGAAGGCCGCAACATCGAAATCCTGGTGCGTGACATTGAACCACCGTCAGTATGGACCACCGAAGAGTAGGTGTCGTGATCGTGTCGCACTCTTTTTCACGAGAGAGTGCTTCGTCTAGACAGCAGCTATCGCCGGAACTGTTACACCGATAAGGAGAGTGAAGTGTTGGACAACCTCAGAAACCAGTGAGGATTTGTATGCGTTTAGCAATTATTGGCGTCTATTTTATCGCGCTGCTGCTCTATGCGACGTGGTTTGGCATCGCGATGTTCATGCTCATCGCGCCGTGCTACGACAAGCTGTCGGAGCCAACGTTTATCGAATGGTTCCAGAAGGTCGACCCCTACATGAAGATCCGTGCGCCGCAGCTGACGGTAGCGCAGCTGGCGGTGACGCTGCTGCTTCTCATCCTGTTATACGATCGGTCGGCTGCCCTCGAGTTCTGGCAGAATTGCAGCAAGCCAAAGAAACGGCGGAGGTGGCCAATCGCCATAAGTCGGAGTTCCTGGCTGGGATGTCGCATGAGTTGCGGACACCACTCAACTCGATCATTGGCTTTTCTGAAGTGCTGTTAGAAAAAATGTTTGGTAACCTCAATGAGAAGCAAGAAGAGTATTTGCATGACATTCTCTCTTCGGGCCGTCACCTGCTGTCGCTCATCAATGACATTCTCGATCTCGCCAAAGTCGAAGCCGGCAAACTCGAACTCGAACCGACGGTCTTTAATCTGCGGGAGTTGCTCGAAGGCAGCATAGTGATGGTACGCGAGCGTGCACATACGCGAAGCAATGGATCTCTACCAACGTGCATTGCTTCGCAAGGCATTGGCCATCGCGAACAACAATCAAACCGAAGCGGCCAAGTTGTTGGCTATTCCCCAACCTAGTCTTTCACGATTCATGAAACGGTTGGGGCTGCGATCATTGTGATTACCCTGCAGTTACAACTACTTGCTATGACCTCATAGCATTATGCTATAAATCACTCCTTCCTTTGATACTGGCAGCCTGAAATTCCAAACAAAGTATTGATTAACTATCGTAACCCATCTGGCCCGCAGATTGCGTTGTCTTCATCAGACAAAGTTTTCCAAAAGGAGGAAGTTATGAAAAAACATCTTCGTTCACTATGGATTTCACTCCCTGGTTTACTCCTCAGCTTTTATTCGACCGCGCTGGCTGCACCAACGGCAGAATGTGATAAAGGCAAAACACTAGCAAAGGCGCTAGAGCAGGCGAAACCGGGCGAAACGATTGAGATCCAAGGCATCTGTCGTGAAGCGGTGACTATTATCACTGATGGCGTGACGCTGGTTGGCAGTGGCAACGCCAGCATCGATGGTGGAGGAAAAACCGCAGTAACCGTGAACGGTGTGCAACGGGTCGTGCTGCAAAACTTGACCATCCAGAATGGTCACCTCGGATTACTCGCGACGGCTGGCGCGAGTCTCACACTGCGCAATACGACCGTCCAGAATAACGCTAACTCCGGGGTTCGTTTGGAGGGCAAGTCATCGCTGGAGATCTCCGACGGTACGATTCAGGGAAACAAGTTCAATGGCTTGGAGGTTGATCGCGCGTCAGAAGTGAAGGTTAGTGGTCGATTCCTCAGTCAGAATAACCAGGTGTTTGGTGTCGCCTTGAATAACGCCTCTAGTGCTACGTTCGTCCAGGCCACAGCCACGATGCAAAACAACACCCTAGGGATGCAGATCGGTGCCAACTCGAGCACCTTCATCGTTGACGCCGCGACAACGGTCACGACCAGTAACAACCTTGCCACAGGACTAACGGTCGTGTCAGGCTCGACTCTGTTTGTTTTTGAGGGAAAGGTTGTTGCCGAGAACAATCGCTTCAATCACGGCGTGTCAGCCAACTCGAACTCGAACATCGATCTTGATCGTGGCGGTACGATTATCGCGCGGAGCAACGGTCAAGATGGCGTGCAACTCGAAGACTCGCTGTTGAATCTGTTCAACATGCCAGGATTACCGGGCTCCAAAGTCGAAGCTAGTGGTAATCGTCGCCACGGCCTCAGTGCATTCTTACAGTCGCGCATCGATTTGTCTGGCGACAGCGTGGCCATTAGCCAAGGCAACGGCAACACTGGCGCACTGATCGATAACGATAGTTTTCTGCGGTTGGTGAATTCGAATCTCACTGGTAACACGGGGCGTGATGTAGTGTTGAGTTTTGGCTCGCAGGCTGATCTTAACAACTCAAATACCATTGGCACGGTGTCATGTGATGATACTGTGCTGATTCGTGGTAATGCCGGTTTGACTTGCCCAGCGCCGTAAGTAAACAGGCGAGCAATGCCCACCCTACGTTGCTGCTCTCATGAGCAGGCGGAAGCACCATACCGTCTGCTCATCACCACCGGTTATGAGTTGTAGTCCCAGGTGCAAATCTTCGATAAATGGTGACTTGGGGGCAAGCGGAAAGATCACGTCTCGTACGGTTCCTTCGGGGTGAGCCACCGCCGCATCCGTGACGCGGGAGAGGATCTGAATTCTCCCATCGACCCGTTTGAGGTCCGCCAAGAATGCGCGATAAATGTGGTTCTCCGACAACACGAATGCGATAAACGCTTCTGCGAGGGTTTCATTTGGCCAGCTCCTTTGCAAGGAACGTGTCGAAGCGACTTTTCCAGTCGGGATGCCACCGCGAGAGCGCGGGCCGGTTCTCGGTCATATCTTGCGCACCCCACAGGATGCGTGCCGCATCCAGCTCGGGAGAGACTGTCCCGTCAGGGCAAATGATGTAAAAGTCGCCTGCATCGACGCTCTCGATCATCCGCTCTACCACCTGATCAGCCGTCCACGTTCCCTCAGGTTGTCGCCCGTCGGGCGCGTTGGTCAACCCCGTGAATGTCCACCCCGGCACCAAGAGGTGGGCTGTGACCGGTGCATTCGCTTCACGGAGGCCATGCGCGAGCTGCTCGGTCAGCGTTCGGACACCAGCTTTGGCGACAGCGTATGCCGGAAAGCCAGGCGGGTTGGTGATGCCTTGCTTCGATCCCGTATTGATAATCGCTGACCGCGAGTCTTGTTCCAGCAAGCGCGGGGTGAAGGCATGGACACCGTGCACGACGCCCCACAGATTGACTTCTAGAATGCGCCGCCACGCATCCAAGCCGGTCCAGTTGTCGCTACCTTTGCCGCTGATCGCGGCGTTGTTCATCAGCACGGAAACGGACCCGAAGCTCTCGAACGCCACGTCACGCAGGCGTTCCACGTCTTCCATGCGGCTCACATCTCCAGTGAGATACCGAACCTCCACAGGCAACGCTTGCGCGAGGTGCGCAAGGGTGGTGGCATCCCGATCGAACAGCACCAGCCGCATTCCTGCCGCGGCACAGCGCTGCGCCGCGGCACGGCCGATACCGCTCGCTGCGCCGGTGATGACGGCAACATTGTTGCGAGAGAACAGCGAGGGGAACTCGCCAGGTTGGGGATTACTCATAACGTTATCTCCTTATGATGGCATCGACTGGGCGCATACTACCATTATGTGCTGGGTGCAACACTTGGTCTCGCATTTGAGAAACACTGGTAGCCGCCCGTGCGACCCATCGGGCGAGACCGGCAGTGTCTATTCACTTACTGTGCTTTTTATCGGCTTCTTCGCTTTCTCAGCCCTTGCTTGTATGGGCTTTTGTACCGGGAATCGCGTCTATATGAGGAACACACCAAGTTTTAGGGAAATGGCAGATGCCACCGTAGGGGCGGGTTTCAAACCCGCCCCTACACTGCCAAATCTCGCTGTAACTTCCATATAGATATTTGGTACCTGGTAGGATAAATTTCAGCAAGCTCTCATTGTCGAGCTCCTTGGAACCAGTGGTTCGAAGGAAAGCAGAGAAAGGCCTGCCGAAGCGAGACAGCTCCTGACTAGCGAGGAGCACCCCCGAACGAATGATGAGAGCAATTTGCACAATAATAGGTATGCGAATAGGAGGAGCGCAGACGATGTCGATCAGCATTGACCCTGTTACCGGACAGAAGATCTTCAACACCCGTGCGGCGAGCACGATGGACAATGTGGTTGGGCGAGGCTACTCAGTCACCAAAGATGAGGTGCTCAAAACGCTGCCGTCGCAGCCAGCGGGCGCGGTCTTCAACGCTGAAGAGCAGGCGAAGTATCGCGCCTTCAAAGAGGCGCGCCGAGGCGCAGCAGACTACATGGCGATGGAGGGCGAGTTCAGCAAGTACCTGGAGGATGTGTACTCTGCGGCTCCAGTTCCACGCGAAGCGCTGAACGATGAATGCGAAATCCTGGTGGTAGGCGCGGGGTTCGCTGGTCTGTTGTTGTGGCACAAGCTGAGCCAAGCAGGGTTTACTGATGTACGGTTCTGTGAGAAGGGCGGCGATGTCGGTGGCACCTGGTACTGGAACCGCTACCCAGGGATTGCCTGTGATGTGGAGTCATACAGCTATTTCCCGTTACTGGAAGAGATGGGGTATTACCCGACGATGAAATTTGCCTCGGGGTTTGAGATCTTCGAGTACTGTCAGAAAATAGCCAAGAAGTTCAGTTTCTATGATCACTGTTTGTTCCATACTACCGTAGAGAAGACCGAGTGGGACGAAAAGTCTGGGCGCTGGATCGTCTACACCAACCGCGGTGACGCCATGCGGGCACGGTACCTGGTCTACGCCAACGGCATTCTCACCACGCCGAAGCTTGCGCGTATCGAAGGCATGGAGACATTTCAGGGCGAGTCGTTCCACACCTCGCGCTGGCGGTACGATATCCCTCTAGAGGGGAAGCGAGTTGGCATCATCGGGACCGGGGCGACGGCGGTACAGGTCATTCCAGAGCTGGCCAAGGTCGTCGGCGAGCTGTATGTCTTCCAGCGCACACCGTCAACGATCGATATCCGTGACCAGCGCGAGACGACGCAGGAGGAGATCGACACGTGGGCACACGAACCGGGTTGGGCACGAGCCCGCCGGGCGCGCTTTGCCCGTATCTCTGAGGTGCGCACAGCGGTCCATGCCAACGACGATTACCTCGCTGGGAGAGTGGCTGATTTCCGGGAGCGCAAACAGAACGAGCCGCGCTTGTCGCCTGAGGAGTTGGTGCAGAAACAACTGGACACGAGTTTCCAGATCATGGAGCAGATCCGCGCGCGGGTCGACGCGATCATCAAAGACCCCAAGACCGCTGCCGCTCTGAAGCCGTACTATCCATATGGGTGCAAGCGACCAACATTCCACGACGAATTTCTCCCGTCGTTTAACCTGCCACATGTCCATCTCGTAGATACAGCACCGATGGGCGTGACCAGTATCAATGCAAAAGGCGTCGTGCACGACGGAGTGGAATACCCGCTCGATGTATTGATCTATGCCACGGGATTCCAATGGATGGCGAGCGGTGTCTTCAACACCACGGTAGGTCGTGACGGCCGCACCATCAAAGAGAGGTGGGACGCAGAGGGCACCAAGACCTTTCTCGGCCTCCACGTGAAGGACTTCCCGAACCTCTTTATCGTCACTGGTCCACAAGGTGGCGGTGGCAGCTTCAATTTCACCGACGTGATCGACGCCCATGGTGATTACCTGGTGTGGATGCTATCGACCCTGCGTGACCGCGGTGAGAGCGTCATCGACATTCACCGTCAGCCGCAAGAGGAGTACGCCGAGCACTGCCGCCAGGCCGACATCATGAGTGCGCCGCTGCGCGACTGTCTCTCGTACTACAACGGACACGGCGACGCTGAGCCTGGAAGTCTGGCCTATTACGGCGGTGGACGCTGGCATAAATATCGTCTTGCCGCGCAGGACACGCTCATGCCGTACCGCTTTGGTCCGGCACCGAAGGAGTAACGGAGGTGCCTTCGCTCGACGCGACTGCTGCTGTTCTATGATGCAAGGTTGAGAGATGTCATTCTGGGCGAGCAACGTGAGACTTGGAATCCAGGAGGATCAGCAAAGGCTCGTGCCGTATGCTTCTATATGGGGACTACACCAAGGTTTAGACATATCCTGTGATG
>FRDC01000526.1_pt1 | contig 19464 bp, 18 predicted proteins | sample 1106171 | NCBI WGS metagenome assembly FRDC01 (sample SAMEA3930566, study PRJEB13176) | freshwater metagenome | biome: Drinking water system; feature: drinking water; material: water | place: Singapore | collected 2014-12-20 | reverse complement strand
CGTCAGGCCTACGGGGTGACGAAATTGTGTCGGGCTCTTAACTCAAATGACTATAATATTTTGCGGCTCCGCCAAGTTAATATTTTGCGGCTCCGCCGCTGGCCAGCCCCCCGCGTAAAGCGGGGGTGACAAGGAAATTTGTAGAGAGTTATCCAACCCTCTCATAAATCACGAAATATTTGCGGATTTTGGTGACGGCTTCCCAGGTGCCCTTGAAGCCGCAGGGGATAATGAAGCTGTCCGGCGCTTTATAATCCTGAGGCGCGCCGTCTTCGGGCGTGAGACGCACATGGCCTTCGATCAGGGTGCAAAACTCGTCATCCGTCGTGTAATTCACGCGCCATTTGCCGGGCGTGCATTCCCAGATACCGGTTGTAAAACGTTCATCCGGGCTCGCATGCAGAAGTTTATAAGTTGTTTTGGGATCGCCGCTGACGATTTTCTCAGGCGCGACGGCTGTCCATTCGGTGTCTTTCAAAGCTTCGGTCGGGCAGGGGATGGTTTTCATCAGTTGAACGTCTCCAATGCTTCGCGGATCACGTCGGGATTGTCGGAAAAGACGGTGTCCACGCCCCAGCGCAAAAGCTCCTGCGCCTTGAGCGGGTTGTTGATGGTATAGGCCAGTATCGGCTTTTGTGCCTCGATGTACTCTTCGATTTCTTCCCTTGTTCTTTTATTTCCATCGATGTTGATGGTGGCGGCTTCAAGGTATTTTACCAGTTCTTCCCAATTCTCAAGATGTTCTTCCATTAAAAGACCGCGCGGCCAGTCGGGCATCATGTCGAGCGCCGTTTCAAGGCTGACGTGCTGAAAGCTTGAGACAAGAGGCGGAGGGCTGTCATCCGGCCAGATGCGCGTGGCAATGTCGAGCATGACTTCGGCCGTTTCAACCTCGCGCCCCGGGCAGGGCTTGATTTCAAGATTGACGCCGAGGTTGCGTCCGATAATGACGTCCAGTGCCTGCTCTAACGTCGGGACTTTCTCGCCCATAAAGCTTTCGGCGAACCATGATCCGGCGTCCAGTTCGCTGATCGTTTGCCAGTCTGTCTGAGCGACCAGGCCCGTCATGTTCGTGCAGCGGTCAAGCTCGTCGTCGTGGAAGATGATGGCCGTGCCGTCTTTCGTCAGCTTGACGTCGATTTCAACCCATTCGATACCCAGATCGGCTGCGGCGTGGATCGAGGCCAGCGTGTTTTCCGGCGCATAGGCCTTGGCTCCGCGGTGGCCGATGACTTTGGGGATGATGAGTTTCTGCATAGCCAAAACTATTCATTTTTTTATTTTAAATCAATAAGTTGAGAGTGCAGATTTTTTTTATTGACATAATCAAAAAAAAGAATAGGCTATGGGAAATTAAAAAAAGAAAGATGCCATGACAAAAAAATTCAACACAATTCAGGATCGACTAAAAATAACGGCCTATAGTCTTACAGGATTGGCTGTGTTTGGGGCGGGGCTTTCAACTGTGTTCAATCCACTGGCGATTGCGGGAGCGGCAGGAGTTGCCGCAGTAAATTATATTCGGGGCCAGGCTTTGGCAATTCCAGCGTATCGGGATTTTGCCTTCAACAGCATGGTCAAGAAGGGCAGATCAGAAATTGTATCGCCGGATTCCAGAATGGGAAAAATGGTGGCTGAAATCAGCCAACAGCTTGGCCGGAAATCGGCCCCTAAAATCTATACGATCGACGAGGCTTTTGCTGTCAAAATGGCAGCACCTTTCGGCATGCGCTGGATGGTCAGACCGCTGGTACGAAAGAAAATGCACACCATCTTTGGCGCTATTCCGGGGGCCAACACATTTATCACGACAAAAGAAGCTTTGAATTCCGGCATCGGCGACGGGGCATTGCGGTTCATCATGGCGCATGAAATGTCGCATATGCAAAGCAAGGACAATCTTTCATTGGGATCAATGGCGTCGACTATTGCCAAGAAATCAACACGTGTCCTTTTCTGGGCGACAGCGATTGCGGCGGGAGCATCCTTGATGGGGGTAGGCGGATTGCCGGCCATTGCCACTGTTTCTGCTGCAAAGGCTATTGGCATGTTGTGGGCCACCAAATTTGTGGCCGATCTTGGCATTAAAGCAGCTTGGCGCGTGGTGGAGCGCCGTGCTGATCGCAATGCGGTCGTCAATATCACGGGAGACATGGATGGGGCCGTTCAGGCTTTTGATTATCTGACGCCATTAAATGAACGCAAGAGCAGTTTATTGCGCTCCATCCAAACGCATCCGCCTTATTTTCAGAGGATTGATGCATTGAAGACAGCGTTTGAAGCCGCTTCGGTCAGGAAAGAGGCGAATGACAACAAACCAGCAATGGCCACTTCTGCACTAAAGTCAAAAATGTCTGTGTAGTTCTATAGCGTCATCCCGACGGAGCGCATATATGCGCGACGAGGGAACTTCGATCGTTCCGTAATATCAAGCTACATTAGACTTCTTGCAGAACCCTTCTTGTGGTCACCCCAGCGAAAGCCGGGGTCCAGAGTCGTAAAAGCAAACCCTTGTTCTTGCGTCCCTGGATTCCACCGCACGGCATGTGTCTACACCATGCGGTCGCCGGAATGACGATAAAAAATTCAGGTTATGCAAGAAGTCTATTGAGCGTGTCTCATCTGTTTTGCCACCCCGCCGAAGGGCGGGGTCTGGCACACCGCATCTGCGGCGCGTATGAATTTATATTTTTGAACGAAAGCAAAACATTGATGTCATTTCTCGCCTCCGGCGGTAAGAGATCCGGACCCCGCCCTTCGGCGGGGTGGTGCGGAGAGATCGGTCAGAATCAATGCAGGTTGGTATAAGTTCAAAAGATTCCTCGTCGTTTGAAAAGCGGCACTTTTCAAACTCGCTCGGAATGACATGTCTTTTTTAGCCGATAGAGAACATGCCGGCGCAGTTTATGGTCTTCGGGAAGTTTGGGATGGTCAAAGTCATCGGCCGGGTCATGGGTCATGCCGAGTTTCTCCATGACGCGGCGGGAGCGGTGATTGGCAACGGCGGTCATGGCCACGACTTCACTCTGTCCGAAGTTTTCAAATAAAACCCGGCAGGTGGCTTTCGCGCCTTCGACGGCGTAACCTTTTCCCCAATATTCCTTGGCCAGATGCCAACCGATTTCAACGCAGGGCATAAAATGGGCGTCGAAACCCGGGACTTGCGCGCCGATAAAGCCGATAAACGCGCCTGTTTCTTTCAGCTCGGCGGCCCAAAGGCCAAAACCGTATTTGTCGGTTCTGGCCTCAATGCGTTCGATCATCAATTTCGTTTCTTCGGACGAGAGGCGGTCGGGGTAAAACTCGCGCACATCAGGATCGGAGCACATGATGCTGGCGGGCATGAGATCGCTATCCTTCCAGCGGCGCAGTATAAGACGTTTCGTTTCGATCATGGTTTCTCTCAAAAAAAGAAGGGACCTTTTGACGGGCCCCTTCTTCATTTTTAGTTTTCTCTGACGAGAGATCAGCCCGCTTCTTTCTGTTCGTTGCGGATTTCCTCGCCCGTGGCCTGATCGACGACTTTCATCGACAGCTTGATCTTGCCGCGATCGTCCAGACCGATGCATTTTACTTTGACCTTGTCGCCTTCCTTCAGGACATCGGTCACGGCCTTGATGCGGCGCGGCGCGATTTCCGAGATGTGAACAAGGCCGTCGGTTTTCGGCATGATGTTCACGAAAGCGCCGAATTCGACGATCTTGACGACCGTGCCGTTGTAGATCGTGCCGACTTCGGGTTCAGCCACGATGCCCTTGATCCAGTCGAGCGCTTTTTGCAAGGGCTCGGAACCAACAGCGGCAACCTTGACCGTTCCATCGTCTTCGATGTCGATCTTGGCGCCCGTTTTCTCCACGATTTCGCGGATGACGGAACCGCCCGAGCCGATGACTTCGCGGATCTTGTCTTTCGGGATCTTGATCGTAACGATCTGCGGTGCCGAAGCGTTGAGCTGCTCGCGCGAGGATGTCAGAGCCTTGGCCATTTCGCCCAGGATGTGCATCCGGCCTTCTTTTGCCTGATGCAGGGCGGTTTTCATGATCTGCTCGGTGATCGAGGTGATCTTGATGTCCATCTGAAGGGCAGTGATACCGCCCGCCGTGCCCGCGACCTTGAAGTCCATGTCGCCCAGGTGATCTTCATCGCCCAGGATGTCTGAGAGGACGGCGAATTTCTCGCCTTCCTTGATCAGGCCCATGGCGATGCCCGCGACGGGGCGGGGCAGGGGAACGCCCGCATCCATAAGCGCCAGAGACGAACCGCAAACGGTCGCCATCGAGGACGAGCCGTTGGATTCGGTGATCTCCGACACGACGCGGATCGTGTAGGGGAATTTTTCCTTCTCCGGCAGGAGGGGGTGGATGGCGCGCCAGGCCAGCTTGCCATGGCCGACTTCGCGGCGGCCGGGGCTGCCCATGCGTCCGGCTTCACCGACCGAATACGGCGGGAAGTTGTAGTGGAGCATGAAGTCTTCCTTGTACTCGCCGCGAAGTGCGTCGATGATCTGCTCGTCCTGACCGGTGCCGAGCGTCGCAACCGCAAGCGCCTGCGTTTCGCCGCGGGTGAAGAGCGCCGAGCCGTGGACCTTGGGAAGAACGCCGACTTCGGAGACGATCGGGCGGATGTTGGTCGTGCCGCGGCCGTCGATGCGCTTGCCGGTGTTGAGGATGTCGCCGCGAAGCACGTCGGCCTCGATCTCCTTGCAGAGGCCTTCGACCATCTGTTCGGTGATCGGGCTGTCGCCTTCTTTCGGCACAAGCGCGCCCACGGCCTTCTCGCGGATTTCGGAGAGGCGGTTCTGGCGGTCTTGTTTCAGCTGGATGGCGTAAGCCGCGCGGAAGTCGGATGCAACCAGTGCATGAAGCTGTTTTTGCAGCGCGTCCTTGTCAACCGCCGGTTTGGGCAGGTCCCAGGGGTCTTTCGCGCAGCGCTCGGCGAAGCTGATGATCGCGTCGATGATGGGCTGGAATTCTTTCCAGCCGAACATGACGGCGCCCAGCATGATTTCCTCGGGCAGTTCTTTCGCCTCGGATTCAACCATCAGAACGCCTTCGTTCGTGCCGGCCACAACAAGGTCAAGCTTGCTGTTGGCCTTTTGCTCGGCCGTCGGGTTCAGCACGTATTGACCGTCGACATAGCCGACCTTGGAAGCCGCGACCGGACCCATGAAGGGCAGGCCGGAAATGGTGAGCGCCGCCGACGTTGCAACCAATGCTGCGATATCGGGATCGTTCACATGGTCGTCGGACAGGACGGTGCAGATGACCTGCACTTCGTTCATGAAGCCCTTGACGAACAGGGGACGGATCGGGCGGTCGATGAGGCGGGAGATAAGGGTTTCAGCTTCTGAAGGGCGGCCTTCGCGCTTGAAGAAGCCACCGGGGATCTTGCCGGTGGCGAAGCTTTTTTCCTGGTAGTGAACCGAAAGGGGGAAGAAATCCTGGCCTTCCTTCACGTTCTTGGCGCCGACGACGGTTGCGAGCACGCAGGTGTCGCCGTAAGTGGCGAGTACCGCGCCGTCAGCCTGACGGGCAAAACGACCGGTTTCAAGGGTCAGCTTGCGGCCGCCCCACATAACTTCTTTACGATGTATGTTAAACATTAGAGTTTAGTTCCTTTTCAAATATCAGCCCCATTCCAACAAGAAAAACCAACGGGGGCTTTTGTTTCACACGTTTGTTTTCGGAATGAAAAATGCCACGAAAGACATACAAATGTCAAAGGAAGTTTATAAGAATATGATAAATTATTATTTTCATAATGCAAAAATGGTTTGCATAAACAGAAATTTATTCTTTGCTCTTCCCGCCAAAGACAAAGCGGGTATAGAACCAGCTGATCCCGATCAGGCTGATACCAAGCCCGAAGAAGGATAAAACGCGGTAGAGGCCTTCAAGTTCCGAGGCGTCATAAAGAAATACCTTGCCGACGGTGAACAACACCAGAATCAGGGATGCTTTTCGGATGCTGACGTTCTTTTTCAGCGTTCCCATGAACAGCATGCCAAGACCCATCAAAAGCCAGATGGCCGAATAGGTATAGGTCTCGGCATTGCTGCCGCCCAGGATCCGGCTGTCAAGATATTCGCCGTGGAATATCTGCCGTATGTTGAGCGAAACGAGTGTAAAGCCAAGCAAGGCCATAAAGGCATTTGACCATTTCCGGGCCCGGGGGTGGGATTCAAGACTTTTGTTCAGCAGGCAGAGCCACGCAATCGGCAGGCCATAGGGCAGCAGCAGGGAGTTGAAGAAAGCGATGTTGCCGACGCTCTGATGCGTCCAGAGCGGGTTATAGAGCAGAAGGTCGAAATAACAGATACGGAACGACGCAACGGCAGCCAGCAAGAAGCCTCCCTTGATGACGGTATCGCGTAAATAGCGCTGTCCAAGGAAAATACAGCCAAGGCCGTAGAGGAAAAAGACGTTGGTGATGATGCCGCGCTCAGTGAACCCGGCTTTGATAAACAGGATATTCTCGCCGGGGTGCAACAGGTTTCGGGACAGGTAATAGCCCATAATGCCGGTGAGCGCGACGGCAGCAGCTTCGAACCAGTTTACAAGCCCGCCATCTTTTTGACGGCGCAGCAAAATGCTGGCGAGCGCAAAGCAGGCGGCGGGGACCCCAAGCTGGAACAAAGGCCAGTTGACGATCGGCACGCTTTGCTGGAGGTAGAGTTTTGTTTCAAACAGGCTGTAAAATGTCAGCTGTATTAACAGCAGGATTTGAGATGAGAGCAAAAAAGCAAAAACGCAGGCCAGGGCTCCCGTAATTGTGCGCAATGCGCCAATCATCGGCAGCCTCGTGGCGATCCAGGCGGTGGCCAGGAGTTGCAGGGCGAAAGCAACCGACAGGAATTCGTGCTTGAGTTCGATCGTCAGGGCAATCGATAAAAAGGCGGTTGCCGTGCAGGAAAGAATGGCCAGCGTTTTTTGCCGGCTTTCTTCGGAGCCAGCGGCTTCGCGCATGAAGCGTGCTGTAATCATGACCATAAGCAACGAAAGCCCGAGCGCGACCGCTCCCCACACCGGGAAGCTTTCCCACCAGACGCGGTCGGTTCCGGCTGGGATATAGCCTTCCAGATGGACGCGGTTTTTAAACCATGCCGCCGTTGAGTCGTCCAGAAAACGGCTGAAATCAAAGCGGAGGCGGTAATAAGCCAGAAGATAATAACCAAGGCCCGATGCCGCCATAAAACCGGCCCAGGACGGCTTTCTGTCCATGGCCCACATCAGGACGTAGCCTGCGGCAAAATATACGATGCCAAACACGATCGTCACGGCCATAAACAGGGAAACGCTTTCCGGCTGCACCCAGCTGGCCAGCATGGCGGCGTTTGTCGCCATCGTCAGCCAGGGCACGAAACCGTAAACCTTTGGCCTGAAATAGGCCAATGCCAGACCGCCCAGAGCCAGCAGCAGGAACTCGCCCCAGATAAGCAGATCAAAGTTGCTCTTCACCGAAACGACGGCCAGAAGCAGGACGGCGGCGCCAAGCGTCAGGTATTGAAGCATGATGCCTGTGTCTGATTTCTGGTCTTTGTCGTTCGTTTCGCTGTCGATGCGCTCTCTTGAGTTCAGGACAACCGTCGCGCTGACGCCCAGCAGGAAAAGGCCAAGCCACATGCCGTCTGTCGGGCTGTAGCTTGTCGTCAGCCAGACCAGGACCCATCCGAACGAGAACAAGACGGTGGGAATGGTCAGCCACCACCAGTTCTGGCGTCGCACAATCCTGAAAAGTCCGCTCAGGACAAAGAAAAGATAGGTAAACAGAAGCGGCGCATTTGGTTCCTGCGATCCGACAAGAGCCGGAGTCAGGAAGCCGCCGATCATGCCCAGCACGGCAATTGGTGCGCCGTAACGCAGCGACCAGACAACGGCCAGAACGGTGACGGCTGAAAAACCGGCAAAGCCAGCCAGTTGCGGGATCAGCTGGTAGAGGCTTGTTGCGGCGTAAAAGCTGACATAAAAAACGATAATGCCCGCGCCAGACAGGGCTTGGGATATGCGGGTGCCATCGGCAATCCCCGGTTTCTGGCGTATCCAGTGGGCCGCGCCCAGCAGGCCGGCGCCGAAGATCAGTCCCAAAACCACCCGTACAGTTTCCGTCAGAAGGCCGATTTCGATGGAGTATTTGACCAGGAAGAATCCGGCCAGAGCCAGCGCGATCCCGCCAATCCATACGGGCAGCCTTGCACCGAACTGCTGTTCGAAACTTGGTGTCTGGTCTTTCCCGGTTTTCTTTTTGGGCGGAGGTGGGGATGACCTCACATGGCCTATATCATCATATTCATTGCGCTCGGCCAGTTTTTTGGGCGCGCTGGAAGATAAAGGCACGGAAGCTGTCGGCGGCGGTACAGGCGACGCAGGGGGAATAGCAGAAGGTGGGGGAATGGATGTTGTGGGTATAGTTGCCGGACTTTTCCGGGTTTCAGGGTCAGCGGATTTTCCTGTATGCAGGGCCGTTTGAAGATCGCTGACTTCACGTTGGAGATCTACAATGTCTTCCTTGATGCCCTTGATGGATGCGCGGTGCATCCAGGGCAGTATTACAGCTCCTATCAGAAATACAGTAATCGCAATAGTAAGGAGGATAGAAAACAAACCCCAGATCATGAAACGCCTCATTTCTATATACGCGCGTCATCATATCGCAGGTTTATTGATTTTTTTACTGATATTTGAGTTTGTTTTATTATAGAAACTTTGTTATCTTGGGGCGAAAAAAAGAGGGGGATATTTTAATGAACTATCTCGTGCTTCTGCGCCATGGCGAAAGCCAGTGGAACAAGGAAAACAAGTTTACGGGTTTTACCGACATTGACCTCAGCGACAAGGGTATTGCCGAAGCGCAAAAGGCGGGCGATGGGTTAAAGCACATCAAGTTTGACTCGGTCTTTACCTCGACGCTCAAGCGCGCCTACCGGACGGCGGAGCTGGCGCTCGACAAGGCCGGGCAGAAACATGCTCTGACCAAACATGATGATCTGCGCGAGCGTGATTACGGCGACCTGACGGGCCTTAACAAGGATGAAATGCGCAAGAAATACGGTGAGGAGCAGGTGCATATCTGGCGGCGCAGTTATGATGTCCGTCCTCCGGGCGGGGAAAGCCTGAAAGACGTTGTGGCGCGGGTCGAGCCTTACTACCGCAAGCATATCGAGCCTTTGGTCAAATCAGGCAAGAACGTGCTTCTGGCGGCGCATGGCAACACGTTGCGCGCCATGCTGATCATTCTGGGTGAAAACACGCCGGACGATGTCAACAAGGCGGAAATCCCGACGGGCGTGCCGCTGGTGTTTGAATTTGACAAGGGACAAAAGCTGAAAAGCTATTTTCTCGGGGAGAGGAAATAATGGGCAAGCTGATTATCCTCCGCCATGGCGAAACAGAGTGGAACGCGCAAAGACGCATGACGGGGCAGGCGGATGTGCCGCTGAACGGCAAGGGGCGCGAACAGGCTAAAACCGCGGGTGACGTATTGAAGGGGATCGTGTTTGATAAAATTTATGTTTCACCCCTTGAGCGGGCGCAGGATACGGCCAAATTGCTGCTGGAGGCGGCCGGCGGCAATCATCATCTGAAAGATGCGGCGGGCATCTGGATGTTTGAAACAAGACACGAGATTATTGAACGCAATGTCGGCACCAGCACGGGGCTTAGTCTGGATGACCCCCGGGTGATCCCGATGCCGAAAACTTTCCACTCCGGCCCGCCGGGCGGCGAGAGCGGTAAAGAAGTCTGCGGGCGCGTGGCGCGACTGTTCGATGCTGAAATCAGGGCCGATCTTGAAGATGGAAAGACCGTTCTGATCGTTGCGCACGCTGGCGTTATGCGCGCCATCCACTATGTCATGGGCCATGTGACGGAAGAAACCTTTGTGCAGGGCAAGGTTCCCAATGCCATACCCGAGGTCTACCATTATCGGAAAACGGAAGGCGCGTTTCTGAGGGGTGAGATTAAAGACATAGCGTCACTTAAATCCGCTGATAATATGATCAATCAGAAGCGTGCTGGCGGACCGGATTTTTAATCCCAAAAAAGAAAAACGGGACTGCAAGCTTTTGGCCGCAGTCCCGTTTTGATCTCTTTATCGTTAAGGTCCGGTTACGGCTTTGGGGTGTTATGCCCCGCACCGGTGCCGGTCGGCTTGGCGCCGTCGGTTGACGCGCCTTCCGCCGGAGTTCCGTTTGCGGCCTGATGGGCCTCAAAGAAGGCTTTACCCATGGCGCTTCTGGTTTTATCCAGGAGTTCGAGTTTTTCCTTCATAACTGCCGTGTCGTTTGCTTTCATAGCCACTTTGAGAGCTTCGACCGCGTCGTTAAAGACGGTCGTCAGTTCCGCCGGCGCTTGCTTGATATAATCTTCATTGGCTTCTTTCTTGATCATATCAAGAGCGGCATCGGCATTGTTGTGGACTTCGACCGCTTCCTTGCGGGCGCGATCCTGTTCCGCGTTGGCTTCGGCGTCTTTCAGCATGCGCTCGATCTCGGCTTCGGTCAGGCCGCTGTTGGCCTTGATCGTGATCTTGCTTTCTTTCTTGGTCACAAGCTCCTTGGCCGAAACGTTGAGAATGCCGTTGGCATCGATATCCAGCGTCACTTCAATCTGCGGAACGCCCATCGGCGCCGGCGGAATACCGCCAAGGTCAAAGATGCCCAGGCGTACGTTGTCCTTGGCCATCTCGCGTTCGCCCTGGAAGATGCCAACCGAGACACTGGTCTGGTTGTCGCGCGCGGTCGAGAAGGTCATGCTTGTTTTTGCCGGGATGGAGCTGTTGCGCTCGATCATCTTGGTGAAAACGCCGCCTTTGGTTTCAATGCCGATCGAAAGCGGGATAACGTCCATCAGCAGGACATCCTTGACTTCGCCGGTGATGACGCCGCCTTGAAGGGCAGCGCCCTCGGCCACGACTTCGTCGGGGTTGACGCCGCGGTTGGGCTCCTTGCCGAAGATCTGGCGGACGGTCTCAATGACCTTGGGCATGCGGGTCATGCCGCCGACCAGAATGACTTCATCGATGTCTGTCATTGCAAGGCCAGCGTCTTTCAGGGCTTTTACGCAAGGCTCGCGTGTTGCCTCAATCAAATCGGAGACCAGGGATTCCAGTTTGGCGCGTGTCAGGGTGACCATAAGGTTTGCGGGACCCGATGGGCCTGAGGCAATGAACGGCACGTTGACTTCAGCCGTCATTGCGTTGGAAAGGGTGATCTTGGCCTCTTCCGCAGCTTTTTTGAGCTGCTGAAGCGACATCTGGCTGGCGCTGATATCAAGCCCATCCGGGTTGTTTTCGGTGTCGGCTTTGAATGTTTCAATCAGGTGCTTCATGATTCTGGCGTCGAAATCCTCGCCGCCAAGGAAGGTATTTCCGTTGGTGGCCTTGACTTCAAACAGTCCGTCCGATGAAAGTTCCAGAACGGATACGTCGAACGTACCGCCGCCCAGATCGTATACAATGACTTTCTGGTCTTTCTTATCGGTTTTATTGACGCCGTAGGACAGGGCTGCCGCCGTAGGCTCGTTGATGATGCGCTTGACTTCAAGCCCGGCCAGCATGCCCGCTTCCTTGGTTGCCTGACGCTGGCTGTCGTTAAAGTAAGCCGGAACCGTGATGATGGCTTCGGTCACTTCCTCGCCCAGATAGTCTTCGGCGGTTTTTTTCATTTTTTTGAGGATCTCGGCGCTGATTTGCTGCGGCGCAAATTTTTGCGCTTTGTCGCCTTCGCCGATTTGCACCCAGGCGTCGCCGTTGGTGTGTTCGATGATCTTGAAGGGGGCCTGCGCTATGGTCTTTTGAACCTCGGCATCGTTGAATTTACGGCCGATCAGGCGCTTGATCGCATAGAAAGTCTGTTTTGCGTTGGTAATGGCTTGGTTCTTGGCAAGTTTACCGACAACCCATTCGCCTTTTTTGGTAAAAGCAACGATGGACGGCGTCGTTCTATCGCCTTCGGAGTTTGCGATGGCGATGGCCTTGCCGTCTTTAAGATAGCAAACGGCGGAGTTGGTGGTTCCAAGGTCAATACCGATAATTTTACCCATGATGACTTCCTCGTTCCTAAAGTTTCTAAATTCGTTTTTTTGTCCAGAATGTTCTGCTCTGGTTTCCCTCTTGATTCAGGTGATGCTGCATTCTGTCAAATTTTTCTGAAAAAAGCAATAGCAATTATGGCATTAAATTATTTAACATAATAAATGAAGGAGGGCTGCTTATAGTGTTTGTAACACTTTGAAATAAAACGATTTTTATTTAATGCGCGTACCGAACAGGGCTGTACCTATTCTGATATGGCTGGCTCCAAAACGAATAGCGGTTTCAAAATCGCTGCTCATTCCCATGCTGAGATTCGCCAGTTTAAGTCTTTTGGCCAGGTCGGCCAGAAGGGCAAAGTGCAGCTCTGGCGTTTCATGCACGGGGGGAATGCACATCAGCCCTGTGATATTAAGGCCGTGCGCTTTACAAAAGTCAAACAGGGCCGGTACGTCTTTTGGGGAAACGCCGCCTTTTTGTTCCTCATCGCCGGTATTGACCTGAATGAAGCAAGGCAGGTTGCGGCCCTGTTTCTTCATTTCTTTCGACAACTCGTCAGCCAGTTTTTCGCTGTCGACGGTTTCGATGACATCGAAAAGCGCGACGGCTTCCCGCGCCTTGTTGCTTTGCAGATGGCCGATCATATGAAGCTGAACGGCAGGAAATTCCTTTTTGAGCTGGGGCCATTTTTCAGCGGCTTCCTGGACACGGTTCTCGCCAAAGACGGTCTGGCCCTGCAGGATAATCCTGCGGATGTCTTCCGACAGCTGAGCCTTGCTTGCAGCCAGAAGCCTTATCGAAGCCGGATCCCTTCCGGCCTCTTTCGCGGCGCTTGCAATGCGGGCTTTGATGTCCGCGAGTGACATTTTTCTAATTCGTCAGGTCGCTGAATGATGTGGGGGCCGGATCAATAACCTTGAATCCGGTCGAACGGATTTCAAGAACGGCCAGGCCGCGTTCAACAAGCCCGTCAGGCCGGAAACGGAAAATGCCGTCGATGCCGGCGAAACCGCGCGGGTTCGTCATGCGATCGGCCGAGAAGGGGTTTTCTTCCTCGGTTGCGCTTTGCGCCAGCACGGCCGCAAGCGCGGTCGCGTCGTAGGCAAGAGTTGCAAGACGCGGCGCTGCCGCCTGATAGGTTTCCTGATAGCGTCTTTCAAAGTCCGTGCGCAGGGCGGGGTCGGACGCGGCAAACCAGCCGCCATAGAGCGAGGCTTCGCGGGCCAGCGCCGGGTCATCCCAAAGGCCCGTGCCCAGAAGGCGCGTCGTTTTTGAGTCGAGGTTGTAGTAGTTCAAAATATTTGTGACGGATTTCAGGCTTTCGCTGCCCATGGGCAGCAACAGCGCGTCGAAGGCCGGCGCGGGCAGGCCGGAAGGCTTGCCGGGCTTGCCGTTTTCGCCGGGCTCGATGGGGACGTTGATAAAATCGCCGACAATCTCGATCAGATCGGACTGCATCGGGGAGAAGTGACCGGTCTGCACGACGCGCAATCCGTATTCGTCAAGAGCGTAGCCAAGCGCCCTGAGGACAACATCGCTATACTCGGATGACGGTGAAAACACGGCAAAGCGGGAATAGCCCTTGGCATGCGCGTATCCGGCGATGCGCGAGACCTGAACGAAAGGCATAAACCCCATGAGATAAGTGTCATGGCCGGCCTGTTTCCAGTCGGTTGAGAAAGAAACGACCGGCACGCCGTTTTGCGCGGCCACAGGTTTTACGGCGCTTAGATGTTCAGAGAAGATAGGGCCCAGGATAAGCGAAGCGCCGGCACGGATGGCGTCTTCGGCCGCTTTTGCGGCGCCTTCGGGCGTGTCCTTCGTGTCGCGGGGCATCAGTTTGAGACCGGAGTAACCAATGTCAAAGAAAGCCAGCTGCGCGGCGTTGAGCATGCCGCGGCCAAGCGCGGCATTTTTGCCGGAAAGGGGTAATAGAAGCGCAACAGTTACGGAGCTGCCCGGTGTGTCTGCGGTTTTACTCGGGGCCGGAGGTTTTGGGATAAAAATGTCGCGGAAAACAGCAGGTATGTTGTCTTGCTTTTCCGGCGCGGCGCCGAAGGTTTCATCGGCATGAGAGATGACGGGCGTTTCAAGAATGGCATTTTCCGCGACGGGTGCGCTCTCCGGCGCGGGTATCGGCGTGGACATGGCCTGAGGCACGGGCATCGGCGTTGCAAACTGGCGGCGCTGGCGGTCGGTTTGCCAGCCGAAGAAAGGCTTGCTGCCTTCAATGCGGACGCCGTTTTTTTCAACGGGCTGGGACATGACCCAGGGTGAATAATAGGGCTGTTGCTGGCCGCAGCCTGACAGGATCAGGCAAAAAAACACCACCAAGCTTAAAAATCTGGCATATACTGCACGGGTCAAGGCGCAAAACTCCTTAAAAAAGTCGCAAGCGATGAGATTTGTAACCCAATGGTAGATGAAAAGAAAGCAGCGTTACAGCATGGACTTTATATAGTCGCCACGCCAATAGGCAATCTTGGCGATGTGACGCGCCGCGCCATAGACGTTTTGGAAAATGTTGATGTGGTGCTATGTGAGGATACGCGCGTGACGGGCAAGCTGATGCAGGCTTACGGGCTTAAAAAGCCTCTTTTGCCCTACCATGACCATAATGCGGATAAGGTAAGGCCTGAGATTTTGAAGCGGTTGGGACAGGGCGAAAAAATGGCCTTGGTGTCAGATGCGGGAACGCCTTTGATTTCCGATCCGGGCTATAAGCTGGTTAAAGCATGCCATGATGCTGGGATTTTTGTGACGGCCATACCTGGGCCGTCCTCTGTCATGACGGCGTTGGTTCTTTCGGGATTACCAACGGACCGCTTCATGTTTGTTGGCTTTCTTCCTGAAAAAACAAAGGGAAGAACTGATGAACTTAAGAAATTAGTTAATCTAAAAACGACTCTTGTGTGCTTTGAATCCGTCCATCGTCTCGCGGAGTCTTTGGCGGATATGGCTTCGGTGCTGGGCGGTGGCCGGCAGACCGCGATCGCCCGGGAAATGACCAAGATGTACGAAGAGGTTCGCCGGGGCCGTCTTGATGAATTGGCGGCTCACTACAAAGAAGCCGGAGAACCCAAGGGAGAGGTTGTTATTGTCATAGGGCCTCCTTTAGAAGAAGCCGTAACGGACGAAACGGTAGATGTCATGCTAAAGGCCGCTCTTGGCAAGGGAATGAGCGTACGTGATGCCAGCGACAAAATTTCCGAAGAAACGGGGCGCTCGCGCAAGGATGTTTATGCCCGGGCGCTACAGCTCAAGAACAAAAATTAATTCAATAGATTAAAAATGACAAATAACAATCTGAATAAAAAAGATAAAAATTACAAAAAAGGCTTGTGGGCCGAAGCGGCGTGCGAAGCTTTCCTGCGCGTGAAAGGCTACAGTATTCTGGCCCGCCGTTATAAGACCCCGGTAGGCGAAGTGGATATTGTCGCTCGGCAGGGAGAGACGCTTGTGTTTGTCGAGGTTAAGGCGCGCAAGAAGTTGTCCGACGCACTGGAAGCGGTGTCGCCTAAAACCCGCCAGAGGATTGCCAATGCGGCCCGTCATTTTCTTTCCGAGCATGGCGATCTGTCTCATTTAATGGTAAGATTTGACGTTATGGCAGTGACGTCTTTTGGACTGCCAACTCATTATTGCGATGCCTGGCAATGTGAGGGAGATTGGGGATAGGGCAGGTTTGGGAATTTCTAGGGGGAGTATCATCATGAAAAAACTGGGTATCGCCTTGATAACGGGAGTCTGTCTTCTGGCGTTGTCGGGCTGCACGCCCGTGGGCATGGCCGCGGGCGCAGGCGCAACTTTGGGCGTGGCTGCGGCGCAAGAGGGTGGTCTTAAAACAGCTGTGGCCGACACGGCCATCCGTCTGCAGATCCATGATTTGTGGTTCAAGAAGAGCGTTGATCTTTACCGGCATCTGGATATGACTGTCAAGGAAGGGCGCGTTCTCATTACGGGCAGCGTTCCGACACCCGATATACGTGTCGATGCGGTGCGTCTGGCGTGGCAGGCTGATGGAGTCCGGCAGGTGATCAACGAGATACGGGTTGACGAAGGGGCGGGCGTTAAGGGGTTTGTCCGCGATCATTGGGTGACCGCAAATCTCGACACGCGGCTTTTGCTGGATAAAGAGGTGCAGTCAATCAACTACACGGTCGATACCTATGGCGGAACGGTTTATCTCATGGGCATCGCTCAGGACAGGGACGAACTTGACCGCGTACTCGATCATGCGCGCAATACCCGTTACGTCGACAACGTTGTAAGCTATGTGCGCCTGCGCGGCGAAATGCCGGCCGGTGTGCAGGAGCCGACATCTGATTGAGCGCTTTTTCTACACCCGATGATGCGCTGGCTTATCTCAAGAAGCTGGGTGAGTTTTCCGACCGCGTGACGTTGGATCTGGCTGAAGCGTCGTTGGCTTTGGCGTTGCCGGCGCATCCCGGTATTTCCATCAACCGTTACCGCCATCACTTTGCCGAGCTGGTGGACACGGCGCGGGAAATGCGCGACCAGGCCGACGACTGGCGTGATACGCCGCAGGAACGCGCCACGCTTCTGGCTCAGGTCATGGAAGGCAAGTTTGGCTATGGCGGCGATCACGATACCTACGACAATCTTCAAAACGCCGACATCATCCGCGTCGTCGACCGGCAAAAGGGGCTGCCCGTAGCGCTTGGGATTTTATATATGCATGTGGCGCGCGGGCTTGGCTGGGATGCGCGGGGGTTAAGTTTTCCCGGGCATTTTCTGTTCAGGATCGAAGGCGAGGGCGGGCAGCGCGCGATCATCGATCCTTACCAGCCGGGAAAAATCATGGATGCGGCAAGTTTGCGCAGTATTCTTAAAAAAGTGGTCGGCGGGCATGCGGAGCTTGCGCATGAATATTACGAACCTGCGACGGACCGGGATGTTCTGGTGCGGTTGCAAAATAATCTGAAACGCCGCCTGATTGAAGGCGAGGACTATGAAACCGCCGCATCCGTTCTTGAGGTCATGCGCAGCTTCGCGCCCAACGAGCGTCGGGCTTATTTTGACGAGGGTGTCTTGCGCGCAAAGATCGGTCAGATCGACAGGGCGATCGAGCTTTTGCAGACCTATATTGACAAAACGGCGGATATTCGGGAAAAACAGAAGGCGCAAAGACTGCTCGAACAGATAAAACAGGACAAACCGCGGTAGATTATTTCACGATTTTGTGGTTTCATTCTTTAAACGTTCACCTTTGTCATTCCGAGGGAGTTCTTGCGACCGAGGAATCTTCTGCGGTGGATTAAAGTATGAAGATCCCTCGCATTCGCTCGGGATGACAGTATAGGTTGATTTTAAGGAGATAAATCACATGGGACTTCTTTCTGTAGCTTTTCTGATTACTCTGGGTCTTTTGCTTTCCGGCGAGTCCATCAAGAGCAAGCCAAAATTTCTTGAAGACATGATCACGAAACTCCGTCCGCATACCGAGAATATCGGCCTCTGGGGCGTGGCTTACGGTTTGCTGGCGGTTATATTGACATCGTTTTCCAGCCTGCTGCAGTTTGACTTCTTTGCGCGGCTTCTGGGCAATATCCTGATTGTACTGATGGCCTTGCCGCTTGCGCTTGAAAAGCTGGTGGCGATGTTTCCCAATCTCAATCCCGTGGTGCTTGAAGAAATTCGGGGCATGGTCGGTAAAATCAAAAGCCACGGAACGACCCTTGGTTTCACGGGGCTTGGTTTCGCGGCGTTGATCTTTCTGCAAGTATTCTCCTGATGACGCTTAATCTTCTCTGGCTTCTGCCGGTTGCCGCCACTTTCGTGCTGTGGGGGCTGTGGGGCTTCTTGCCCAAATTCGCGCTCAACAAAGGCCTGGGGCCGATGGATATTATGCTGCACGAGGTCGTGGGCGCGTTTGTGATCGGCGTCGCGCTCCTGTTTTTCATGGGCTTCAAGGTCAAGCTGCACCCGACCGGCAGCCTCTTTGCCATCGGGGCCGGGATGGTCAATTATCTGGGCATCCTTTGCTATCTTTACGCTCTGCGTGTGGGTTCTGTATCGCTGACGGTCACTCTGACTGCGCTTTACCCGATTTGCGCCATTGTGCTCGCGTACTTCCTGTTGGGGGAGACGTTGACAATGAAGCAAATCGCGGGAATTGTCTTTGCCATGATCTCTGTTGCGCTTTTAGCTGGTTAAATCCTTATATTTCAAACGCTTGTTTTTTTACGAAATATATTGACGGCAGCCCCGGGTCTGATGTATGTAATTATTGGTTTTTCATACATAACGCGAGGAGAGTATTAATGTCACAGGCAAAACCCAATTCGTCTTCGAATAATTCTGTTATTCAGAAACTCAGCACTTTGAAGCATGCGTTCGAGCTGGAAGCCGGCCGTTTCAAAGGTTATGCCGATACGCTTTCGCAAGTAATCACCGAAATTGAGGGCGGTGACGAAAAGGTCAAAGCAGAAAAACTTGCAAAGGAGCAGAGAGAAACGGCTGACGCTTTTCTTCTGAAACTGTCGGCCCTTGGCAAGCCGTTTGAAAACAAGAACATCATTTTCCTGATCGATGGATCGGGAAGCATGATGACGGGTGGTACACCATCTCTTATTGTCAAGGCATTGGATACAGCCAAAACCGTTCATGATGCCGTTGTCGGGATGAAAGATGTGAATGTAAATGCCTTCATATGGGGTATGCGCGGCGATATTCCCCGCCTTCCCCTTGACAATGCTGACGAACTTAAAAAATACATGTCTGGCCTGAATTGCGGATCGGAATTGTCCCCTGCCATTGACCACGTTAATAAGGGCTTGAGCTTTTCAGGGCCTGTTATGCGTGACACGCACGTGATCATCATTTCAGACGGTTATATTACTGATGAAAAAGAGACGGCAGCGGCCATAGGAAAACTCAAAAAGGCGCATTCAAAAGTCACAGTTGATGCACTGCTCATTGGTCGGAATGTTGATCTGTGGTCTCTTAATGAAATTTCTGAAGATCTTTCGAAGATCGATCAGAGCATGGCTTTGCCCATATACGTATCTGTGGATACGGCGGACGCGATGCTTGGGATGGCGGCGAATGTACTCATTGACCGTTCCCGTTCCGCGGCTTCGCAACACAAAAAAGCTCCCGGCGGGCCGACGGCTTAAGCGCCCATCTTCGGCGGCTTGCGCGCGGGTTTCAGTCTTCGCGATGGCTGGGAAACGTCGTCAATGTCATCCCGAGGAGCGTCAGCGACCGAGGGATATTGCATGTTCAACCTGTGAAGATCCCTCGCTTTCGCCCGGGATGACAGGATGCAGTGTTAAAGCTCTATTATAGTGCTTTGAATAGTTAATGACAGGATATTTCTCATTTGTCCTCATTCGTCACCCCCGCTTTACGCGGGGGGCCGGCCAGCGGCGGAGCCGCAAAATATTAACTTGGCGGAGCCGCAGAATATTAACT
>FRDC01003830.1_pt1 | contig 19465 bp, 19 predicted proteins | sample 1106171 | NCBI WGS metagenome assembly FRDC01 (sample SAMEA3930566, study PRJEB13176) | freshwater metagenome | biome: Drinking water system; feature: drinking water; material: water | place: Singapore | collected 2014-12-20 | reverse complement strand
GGCTTTGGCGCGATGAAGTCGATGACGCCGGACGTTCGGCTCATTCTTCTCCTTCGCAATCCCGCTGACCGGTTTTGGTCTTCGCTTCGGTTTAACAAGACCCATCGACCCGACTTTGACATTGAGACAATGTTCGACCGCTTGCTTGAACGGGAGGATTTCCTTCTGCAGGCAAATTACGGTCGAACGATCGCCGAAGCGCGGGCGGCCGTCGGACCCGAACGGCTTCATGTCGAATTTTACGAGCGATTGTTCACGCCGGAGGCGATTGGGTCGATCTGCCGATATTGCGGACTCGATTATGTCAAACCTGACTTTGGCGCGCGCGCGAACTCCTCGATGTCCATCGATATGCCGCTTGAACTAAGAAAAAGGGCGGTCAACGCCTACGCGCGCTTTTATCGCGACGTCGAAGGGCTGCTTCCCGATTCGCTCCCCTCAACCTGGCGAGCAGATTTGGATTTTCTCGAGCAGCGCCGAACGGGATAGAATCTGCGCTCGGCGACAAATTCAAACCTTGATCTTCGCGTACCGCGCATCCCCAGCAGGCTTGAAATGGCCACGCTCCCCTACCAGAGGGCCCGGCGCAAATCGGAACAGGATTGAGCGTTTCTTCATTCTTCGGAGCGCCTGTCACGTTGGGCGCCGCGACGGACGCTGATCTTTCGCGACGCGATCATTCGCATGGCTCCGCGGGTTCGGGAAATCGCGGGTCCTGACGAGGCTACCACCAGGCATTTGTCCAATTTGCGACTGCGTTGCATTTGCATCCTCTATGGTGTAAGCTGAGCATCGGTCGTCGGAGGAAGGCTGGCGTTCATGCCCTTTGTAGGAACGTGTTCAGTACGGGACTTCGGCGAAGGCGCGAGGCTGGCGCTCGACGCGTTCCGGGTGATGGCCGCGGGCGGCGATCAAAGCGCAATTGTGGAAGCGTTCGACGCTCGGCTTGGCGTGCTGGGCCGCGGCGCGCTGGGCGCCCTTCATATTCTGGTGCGCGAGATCAGCGCGGTCGGGCGAAGACGCGTCGCCGTCGCCTTCCCCGGGTGCCCGCGGATGACGGCCGACGAATTGAGCGTGCTCGCCATGATGTCGGCGGCGCAGCGGCGCGATCACCCGATGGTCGAGAGGCATCTCGTCTGGATTCTCGCCGGTCGCGACAGCGAGACCGCGCGATCGGCGGCGACCGCGATTGGTGGAATCCTCAGCGGCGCCGGCCTGACGATCTCGGGTCCGCCGGTCACTCTGGCGGCCACGCCGCGCGCAACGAATGGTCTAGCGTTGCGGGTTTCAGATGGCGCGCGCTCCCCATCTCCGTGTACGGACAGAGCCGCGGCGGATAGTTAACGAGGCATAAAGGTTGCGCCGCGCCAGACGCCATGTTCCGCGCCGCCGCCTTTGTCCTCGCCCTCGCCGCCATCGCGACGCCCGCGCCCGCGGAGACAATCGTCATCCGTCCCGACCCCTGTCCGGCGGCAGCGGGCCAGCCGCTCATCATCGATCTCGGCGAGGTGGAGCTTTTCAACGCTGCGCCCGGGGCGGCGCTCGGCAATGTGCTCGTCATCTATCCCCCGCCGGGCGACGGCTGGGCGAGCGCCCGTTTGCTGATGCGATTCGATCTCGACCACCCGTCCGAATCTCCGGGCGCCGCGGTCTGCGAGCGCAGCGGTCCCTTCCCGCGCCTGCGCTGAGCCGTTCGGCCGCCGCGCCGTAAAGGCCTTGCACGCCTGTCCCGCATCACCACCTCTGCTCAGACAGGAGGCAGACCATGATCGTTTCGACGACCGCCCTCATCGAGGGGCGCCCCGTGAAGGAGTATCTCGGCGTCGTTACCGGCGAGGCGGTCATCGGCGCCAACATATTCCGCGACCTGTTCGCCGGCGTTCGCGATGTCATCGGCGGCCGCTCCGGCAGCTACGAGCATGTTTTCCGGGAGGCGCGCGACACCGCGCTGAAAGAAATGGAGCACGAGGCCAAACGCCTTGGCGCTGACGCTGTCATCGGCGTCGATATCGACTACGAGGCCGGCGTCAGTCAGGGGACCATGATGATGGTCGCCTGCTCGGGAACGGCCGTGCGCCTTTAGCGGCGGCGCCCTGCCGCGCATGGACAAGACGCTGCGGCGGTCCCTATAGACGGCGGGTTTTTGTCCCCCGCCCGGAGCCGTCGATGCGCCTTTCCCGCTATTATCTCCCTGTTCTCAAGGAGACGCCCGCCGAAGCGCAAATCGCCTCGCACCAGCTGATGCTGCGGGCGGGAATGATCCGGCAGGAATCGGCGGGCATCTACGCCTGGCTGCCGCTCGGGTTCCGCGTCCTCAAGAAGATTGAGCAGATCGTCCGCGAGGAGCAGGACCGGGCCGGCGCCGTCGAGATGCTGATGCCGACGATCCAGTCGGCTGAACTCTGGCGCGAGAGCGGGCGCTACGAGGCCTATGGCAAGGAGATGCTGCGCATCAAGGACCGGGCCGAGCGAGAAATGCTGTTCGGTCCGACCAACGAGGAGATGATCACCGAGATTTTCCGCGCCGGGGTCCGTTCGTACAAGGACCTTCCGAAGATGCTCTACCACATCCAGTGGAAATTCCGCGACGAGGTGCGGCCGCGCTTCGGCGTCATGCGCGGGCGCGAATTCCTGATGAAGGACACCTATTCCTTCGACGCCGACGAGGCGGGCGCGCGCCGCAGCTACAACAAAATGTTCGTCGCATACCTGCGCACCTTCGCGCGCATGGGACTCACCTCGATCCCGATGCGCGCCGATACCGGACCGATCGGGGGCGATCTCAGCCACGAATTCATCGTGCTCGCGGATACGGGCGAAAGCGCTGTCTTCTGCGATCGGCGCCTGCTCGAACTCGCGGTTCCTGGCGCCGACACCGACTTTGACGGCGACCTGCAGCCGGTGATCGACCGCTACGTTTCCTTCTACGCCGCGACGGAGGAAAAGCACGACTCCGCCGAGTTCGAGGGCAAGGTCGCCAAGGGCGACCGCATCGCCGCGCGCGGCATCGAAGTGGGGCACATCTTTTACTTTGGAGAGAAATACTCCGCGCCGATGCGCGCCATGATAACCGGGCCGGACGGCAAGGACCGCCCGGTCGAGATGGGCAGCTACGGCGTCGGCGTCTCACGCCTCGCAGGGGCCCTTATCGAGGCCTATCATGACGAGGCGGGATGCAAATGGCCGGTCGCGGTCGCGCCCTTCCATGTCGGGCTTGTCAATCTGAAGCAGGCGGACGCCGCCACCGACGCCGCTTGCGCGAAGGCCTACGGCGCCTTGGCGGCGGCGGGCGTCGAAGTCCTTTATGACGACACGCCCGCGCGACCCGGCGAGAAATTCGCGCGCATGGACCTCATCGGCCTGCCGTTCCAGCTGATCGTCGGGCCGCGCGGGCTGGAGGCCGGAAAGGTTGAAGTCAAGCGGCGCGCGGACGGACATCGCGACGAGCTGACGCTCGATGCGGCGATCGAAATGCTGAGGCGCGACGTGAAAAGCGCGCTGAAAGTCTAGGCCGCCCTGATTTCGCCATGACGCCGAACTCCGCTAACACGGCTGCTGATGCGAGCGAGGCGCCTTTCGCATGACAAACGCCGATTCCTCCGCGCCATCCGCGACGGCCCCCTTCTCTTTCTTCGAATGGATGGTGGCGCGGCGCTATCTCGGCGCGACGAAGTCGGGGAAAGGCGTTTCCCTCATTTCCATCATCGCCTTCGCCGGCATTATGCTGGCGGTGGCGACGCTCATCATCGTCATGTCGGTGATGCAGGGCTTTCGCACCAAACTGCTCGACCAACTGCTCGGCGTGAACGGGCACGCCTTCGTGCAGGGCGACGGGCCGATGGCGGATTATCGGTCGATTCTCGGAAAGCTGCGCGCGACCCCTGGAGTCATTGAGGCGACGCCGATGATCGTCGCGCCTGTCTACGCAAGCGCCGCGAGCGAGACCGGCATCATGATCCGCGCGCTGTCGCGCGAAGATATTCTCAAGATAAATTACGTCACCGGGGTCGATCCCGAGACCGGGCGCCGGCATGTCGTCGCCGGCTCCTTCGACAACTTCGGCGTCGGAAAAAACGGCGGCGACGAAATCGCCATCGGAAACCGGGTCGCCTGGAACCTCGGCGTCGGACCGGGCGACAAGGTGACGCTCATCTCGGGGCGCGGCGCCGACACGCCGTTCGGGCCTACCTTGCAGAAGAAGACCTACACGGTCGGCGCGATCTTCGAAGTCGGAAACTCCGAATTTGACAGTTTCATCGGCTTCATGCCGCTTGAACAGGCGCAGAAGTTCTTCGGTTTTGGCGACGCCGTTCAACAGATTGAACTGAAGGTCGAAGACCCTGAAAAAATCCGCGCGTATCGCGATCCCATCCAGCAGGCGGCGCCTGGATTTGAAGTGCGCGACTGGCAACAGCAGAACCAGAGTTACTTCAATGCGCTGCAGACGGAACGCAGCGTCATGCGTCTCATCCTTCTGCTTATCGTCGCGGTCGCCGCGCTCAATATCATCACCGGCCTTATCATGCTGGTGAAGGACAAGACGCGCGACATCGCGGTCCTTCGCACGATGGGCGCGACCCAAGGCTCCATCATGCGCATATTCTTTCTGTCGGGCTCGCTGATCGGCGTCCTTGGCACGCTGGCGGGAGCCGCGGCGGGCGCGTTGTTCGTCTGGAACATCGACGCCATCGAAACCTTTCTTTCGGCGGCGTTCCGTACGGATCTCTTTCCGGCCGACGTCTATTATTTCAGCGCCATCCCCGCGAAGATGGAATGGAGCGAAGTGGCGCTTATCGTCGGCTGGTCTTTGTTCATGTCGTTCGTCGCGACGATCTTCCCCGCAAGGCGCGCGGCGCGGCTCGACCCCGTAGAGGCGCTTCGTTATGAATGACATTTCGCTGGAGCTTCGCGGCGTGAGCCGCCGCTATGGCGACCTCGTCATTCTGCAGGCTTCGGACCTTTCGCTGCGCCGGGGCGAGACGGCGGCGCTGCTCGGTCCTTCGGGCTCCGGCAAATCGTCCCTCCTTCATCTCGCCGGCCTCCTCGAAAAGCCAAGCGGAGGCGAGGTTCTCATCAACGGCAAGGCGACGGTCGGACTCGACGACGCGGCGCGCACGCGCCTCCGGCGCGACTATCTCGGTTTCGTCTACCAGTTTCATCATCTGCTCCCGGAGTTTTCCGCGCTCGACAACGTCGCCCTGCCCCAGCTCATCCGCGGCAAGTCGCGCGCCGACGCCGACGCCGAGGCGCGCCGCCTGCTTTCGGCGCTGGGACTTGGTGAGCGCTTCCTGCACCAGCCGGGCCAGCTCTCCGGCGGCGAGCAGCAGCGCACCGCGATCGCACGCGCGCTCGTGAACCATCCGCGCGTTCTCCTCGCCGATGAGCCGACCGGCAATCTCGATCCGAAGACCGCCGAAAAGGTCTTTGACGAATTGCTCGCCATGGTGCGCGCCGAGGGGCTTTCGGCGCTGATCGCGACGCATGACCATCGGCTTGCGCGCCGCCTCGACCGCGTCGTCGTCATCCGGGACCAGAGGCTCGTTGAGATTTCGGCGTCGGATATCGCCGCCGCCTGATCGGTTGGCAAAGCGACGGCTCCAAGTCATAGTCGAAAAAAACAAGACTAACGGGAGAGGAACCGCGCCCATGCCGACGACGCGACGCATTTTCAACGCGCCGACCCTGTCGGGTCTCGTCGAGGAACAGGCGCGCCACCTGCCCGACGAGCCTGCCCTGATCTTCGAAGGCGAGACGACGACCTACGCCGAGCTTGACGCCCGCGCGAACCGGGCGGCCGAGGCGCTGAAATCGCTTGGCCTCGCGCGCGGGGACAGGCTCGCCTGGCTCGCGCGAAACGTGGCGACGTTCTGGCCGACGCTGCTCGGGGCGGCGAAGATCGGCGTCGTGATGACGCCCGTGAACTGGCGCCTCGCGCCAGCGGAGATCGCGGGTATCATCGCCGATGCACGCCCTTCGCTGTTCGTGATCGAGAAGATTTTCGTCGAACCGCTGAAGGCGGCGGGCGGCGTGCCGATCCGGACAATGGTATTGGAAGACGGCGGCCCTGACTGTTTTGACCGTTTGATCGACGCACAGGCCCCGACGGCGCAGACCCATCGTCCGCACCGGGATGACGTCGTCGTCCAGCTCTATACGTCCGGAACTACCGGTTTGCCGAAGGGCGTCCTCCTGTCCAACCGGTGTTATGACGAGGTCGGCGAAGCCGGCCTGAAGGCGGGCGTGATCACGCCGCGCTCGGACGACGAGATGATCATGCATGCACTCCCGCATTTCCATATCGCGGGGGTCAATTTCGCATTCATGGGCTGGTCGCGTTCGATGCCGGTCATCCAGCATCGCCAGTTCGACCCGGCGGCGATCGTGCGCGGGGCGCAGAGCGGCAGGCCGCTCAACGCCTTTCTCGTTCCGGCGATGGTGATGATGATCCTTCAGGCGGCCAAGGCCGCCGGCGCCAGTCTCGAAAATTTCGTTCAGGTCAGCTACGGCGCGGCGCCGATGCCGGAGGCGCTGCTCGACGCCGCGATGGCGGCGATGCCGAATGCGCGCTTCACCCAGTTCTACGGAATGACCGAGACGACCGGCGGCGTCACGGTGTTGCCGCATGAGGACCATGCCCCCGGCAAGCGCCAACGCGTCTCCGCCGGAAAGCCCCTGCCGGGTTGCTCGGTGAAGATCTGCAATCCGGAAACCGGCGCGGAAATGCCGCCCGGCGAGGTCGGCGAGATCGTCACGCGTTCGCCTTTCGTCATGAACGGTTACTGGATGAAGGATGACGCCACGAACGCCGTCATCCGCGACGGCTGGTACTGGTCCGGCGATGCGGGACGGATCGACGAGAATGGTTATCTCTTTGTCGTCGATCGCATCAAGGACATGATCATCTCGGGCGGCGAGAACATTTATCCCGCCGAGCTTGAGAACGCGCTCGCCGCGCACCCGGCGATCATGGAGGCCGCGATTGTCGGCGCGCCGGACGAAAAGTGGGGCGAGGTGACGCGCGCCTTCATCGTCCGCCGACCCGGCAAGGACCTGTCATCGGAGGAGGTGATCGAGTTCCTTCGCCCCCGGATCGCGGGTTTCAAGCTGCCGCGGCGCGTTGATTTTCTGGATTCGCTGCCGCGCAATCCGTCAGGCAAGATACTGAAAACGACGCTTCGAACGATGTGAGGGGTCGTCGCGATGACCGGCGGGACGGGCGGCGCCCCCTTCCATGCGCACGTCTACTACTCCGCGGCGGAGCGGCCGGCGGCCGCGGCGTTGCGGGAGAAGCTGCGCGCGGCGCCTCCTGGCGATCCGCTCTCCGGCTTGCGTTTTGTCGGCGCGCTGCGCGACCATAAAGCGGGGCCGCACATCACGCCGCAATTCGAGATCCATTTTGACGAAGACCTGATGCCCTTGGTGGAGGCCGAACTGGCGCGATCAGGCCTGCGCGCGCTCATTCATCCTCTGACGAGCGATGACCTCGGCGATCACACCTATCTTGGACGCTGGATCGGCGAGCCTGTCGAGCTTGACCTCTCCGTCCTCGACCCGCCGGGTGTTAACCAGGGCTTTGCGCGTTTCGGGAAAACGGACGTCTGACGGCTGCAGGACGATCCCCCGCGGACGCTCTTGCAGACGGCTCCCGGTTCGCTATGTATCGGCCTGCGGCGGGTATAGCTCAATGGTAGAGTCGTAGCCTTCCAAGCTAAAGACGCGGGTTCGATTCCCGCTACCCGCTCCATACTCAAAATTCATCGCTACTTTTTGCGACGAACCGAATTTTTCGGCGTTGCGCCTCAGCCCGGTGCTTCGGTTCGTCGTACGACATTTGTCGCTTCGGCGCTTCAATGCAGCGCTTCGCCGCAACGCCATTGCCGATGGTGCAAAGCGCGCCATCAGATCGCGACCGTCAATCGCGGTCGGTTATGTCAGTTGCTCACGCTTACAGCATCGAGGCTTCAGCGACCGAGGCGGCGGTAAGGTACAGACGCCGCATCCATATACCGGCGTTCCTGCCGGCGGATCAGGCGCGCTCGCTTTACGATGCGCTCAGCGGCCTGCCTCGCTGGAATACTGTCACGCGCTCAGGCAATCGCCATCTCGATCTCGACGCCGCAGGACTTGAGAAGCTGACCGCGCAAGACAAGGCGCGTTTCAAGGATGCAGTCACCGACCAGGCGCGCAAGGGCTTTCAGTATCTTTTCGACAATTACCCGATCTACGACGGCTATCATGCGGGTCGCCTCGAATGCATGGAATTCAAGGCGCTGTTCGAATTCCTGAACAGCGACGAGGTGCTAGGCTTCGTTCGCGAGGTGACCGGCATCGGCGACATCGCCTATGCGGACGCGCAGGCGACACGCTATCGCGCCGGACACTTTCTGACCGAACATGACGACGACGTCGCCGGCAAGAACCGCTGCGCCGCTTATGTCCTCAATCTGACGCCGGATTGGAAGGCGGACTGGGGCGGCCTTCTGATGTTCATCGGCGGGGACGGCCACGTTGAGGAAGCGTATACGCCGAAATTCAACGCATTGAACCTCTTTACCGTCCCGCAGCGCCATTGCGTGAGCATGGTGGCGCTCTTCGCCTCGCAGCCGCGCTACTCCGTGACGGGATGGTTTCGCTCGGGCGCGGATCCCGCCCGGCGCGCTCGGAAGCCGGCGAACGAGCAATGAGTCTCGCTCCGATTTTCGTCGGCGGCGCTCCGCGCTCCGGAACGACGCTGACCCGTGCGATTCTTGACGCCCATCCCGAGATCGCGTGCGGTCCGGAGCTGCGCGCCTTTCCCGCCCTCGCCCGGCTTTACCGCGACACGTCGGCGTCGATGGGCGGCGCCTTCGCCGCGCATTTTGATTTCGGTCCGGAGGCGTTGCAGGCGACCTTCAGGAACCTGATCGCGTCCTTCCTTGAGCCTTTTCAACGCCGCAGCGGGAAGCGGCATATCGCGGAGAAGACGCCGGCGAACGCGCTTTATTTCCGCGAGTTGTTCACACTGTTTCCCGAGGGCCGGTTCATCCATGTGCTTCGCGATCCGCGCGATGTGGTCGCCTCGCTCGTGCGGATGGACTGGCGCGATGCGCGGACGGGCGCGAAGCTGCCGATCACCGCCAGCGTCGAAGGCGCGGCCGAGGGCTGGGTCGGGCACGTAACGGCGGCGCGCGCCGCCCGCGAAGCGGGGGCGCCGGTCCTTGATCTCGCCTATGAACAACTGATCGCGGACCCCGCCAGGTCGATCGCATCGCTCTTTTCCCATCTCGGCGTGGACTTCTCGGATGCCGCGCTCGCCCATCACAGGTCGTTCAGGGCGGGCGCGGGCGAGAATGAAACGAGCGCGGCGGCGGTCGCCCGGCCGATAAACGATGCCTCCGTCGGGCGCTGGCGGCGTGATCTGTCGCCCGCCGACGCCCGCACCGTCGAAAGGATCGCCGGCACGCTGCTTTCCGAATGCGGTTATGCGCGTTCATGAAAGGCCGATCTTCATCGGCGGCGCGCCGAGATCCGGCCTGACCCTGCTGCGCCTCGTTCTTGATGCCCACCCTGAGATTTCATGCGGGCCGGATGCGGGCCATGTGGCCCTGACGATGACGGCGGCGGATTTCGAAGCGACCCTTGGCGGCTTGCACCGCGAGCATTTCTTCCTTGAGGAGGACTACGTCAGGCGCAATTTCGCCCGGGCGATCGCGGCGCCAATGGAGGCGCGCGCCCGCGCGCTCGGCAAACAGCGGTGGGCCGACAAGACAGCCTTCAACATTCTGGTGTTCGAACAGCTCGCCAGGCTCTTTCCGGGCGCGCTGTTCATTCATCTCGTTCGCGACGGCCGCGACGTCGCCGCGTCGCTTCTCGAACGCCGCTGGCGGGCGCCGTCGGGCGCGATCTTTGACCACTGCGCGACCCCGGCCGCCGCCGCGCGCTACTGGGGCTCGATCGTGACGCGCGGAATCGACGTCGAGCGCAAGCTCGCCTCAAGGCTCCTGCGGGTGCGCTATGAAGACCTCGCCGCGCATCCTGCGCTGACCACCAATCGAATTTGCGAGTTTGCCGGCCTCGCGCCCGACCCGGACCTGATCGGGATCGAGCGTCGGGAGCCCGCGTTGGCGGGGCTTGAACTCGAAACGGCCGATCGTTTCACCCGACCGATCAATGCCGGCGCGGTTGGTCGCTGGCGGCGCGACCTTCGCCCGGCGGTGGCGGCGGCGATCTACGAGGGGCACCGTTCCCTGTTCCAGGCGCTCGGATACGAGGCCTGAGGCGCGGTTTTTCGCGCACCCGAACGGTGCTAAGGTTCGACGATGCCGAAGGGTCCCGCCGCGTTTCTCGATTTCTCCGGCAAGGCCGTGATCGTCACGGGCGCGGCCACCGGGATTGGCGAGGCGTGCGCGCGCGCCTTCGCGGCGGCCGGCGCAAGCGTCGTGCTCGCCGACATCAATGAAGAACGGAACCGCGGCGCCGCCGACCTGATCGCCATCGACTATGGCGTTCGCGCCGTTCCGGTTGCGGCGAACGTCGCCAGCGACGCGGACTGCGAGGCGGTCGCCCTGCGCGCGCTTGATGAATTCGGCCGTATCGACGTGCTCGTCAACAACGCCGGCGTGACGGCCGCCGGCACCATCCTCGACCTTGATCCGAAAGAATGGGACCGGGTGATGGATGTCAATCTGCGCTCCTATTTCGTTCTGACCCAGATCGCCGCGAAGGCGATGATCGAGCGGGGCGTCCGCGGCGCGGTCGTCAACATGTCGTCGATCAATTCCGATCTCGCGATCGCCAACCAGGTCGCCTACACCGCGTCCAAGGGCGGCGTGCGCCAGCTGACGCGCGCGGCGGCGCTGGGCCTTGCTCCGCATGGCATCCGGGTCAATGCAATCGGTCCGGGCTCCATCATGACGGACCTCCTGAAGTCGGTTATGGAAGACGACGCCGGCAGGCGCAAAATCCTGTCACGCACGCCGGCCGGGCGCGTCGGCGACCCCGCGGAAATCGCCGCCGTCGCGCTTTTTCTCGCGAGCGACATGGCGAGCTACATCACCGGCCAGACGATTTTCGCCGATGGCGGCCGCTCCGCGCTCAACTACACCGTGCCGGTCGAATGAGATCAAAAGCGCGGATCGCCGTCGATATCGGCGGCACGTTCACCGATATCGCGATCGAGACGGCGGACGGCGCCCGCGTGACGGCGAAGGTCCTGACGACGGTGAAAGCGCCGGAAGCGGGCGTGATCGCCGGGGTTTTGTCCGCGCTCAAGGACGCCGCGCTTACGCCAGCCGACGTCGGTCTCATCATTCACGGCACGACGCTCGCGACCAACGCCCTCATCGAGAAGCGCGGCGCGCTCACGGCGCTGGTTACGACCGAAGGTCATCGCGACACGCTCGAAATGGCCTATGAGCATCGCTTTGAGCAGTATGACGTGATGATAGACCGGCCGGCGCCGCTGGTTCCGCGGTGGCTTCGGCTGCCCGTCCGGGAACGCATGAACGCAGATGGCGCGCCCATCCTGCCCCTAGATGCGGCGTCGGTGGGCGCGATCATCCCGAACCTTGAACGAGAAGGCGTCGAAAGCATCGCTGTCGGCCTGCTCCATTCCTACGCAAATCCTGCCCATGAGCGGCGGGTTGCGGAAATTATCGCGGGCGCCCTTCCGGGGATCTCCATTTCTCTGTCGAGCGAGGTCGCGCCGGAAATCCGCGAATATGAGCGCCAGACCACGACGGTCGCCAACGCCTATGTGCGCCCGCTGATGGAGCGCTATCTTCGCGCGCTCGAAGCTGCGTTTCGCGATGGCGGATTTTCCTGCCCCTTCCTGATGGTCACTTCGGGCGGCGGTTTGTGCGCCGTCGGGACGGCGGCCCGCTTTCCGGTCAGGCTTGTCGAATCGGGACCGGCGGGCGGCGCGGTGCTCGCCGCCTCGATCGCGCGCGACTTATCACTCGACAGCGTCCTGTCCTTCGACATGGGCGGAACGACGGCGAAGATGTGCCTGATCGACCGCGGAGAACCTGCGAATGCGCGTGTCTTCGAAGTCGATCGGAGCTATCGGTTCAAGAAGGGCTCCGGCACGCCGATCCGCATTCCTGTGATCGAACTCGTCGAGATCGGCGCCGGCGGCGGCTCGATCGCAAAGGTCGATGCATTAAAGCGCGTCACCGTCGGTCCTGAGAGCGCCGGATCGGAGCCGGGGCCGGCCTGTTATGCGCGCGGCGGCGAGCGGCCCGCCGTCACCGATGCAGACATCATTCTCGGCCGCATCGATCCCTCGCGCTTCGCGGGCGGCGCCATCGCCCTCGACCCGGCGGCCGCGGCGCGCGCGATGCAAGCGGCGATCGGCGCTACTTTGGGCCTCGCGACCGATGATGCGGCTTTCGCCGTCGCCGAGGTTGTTGATGAGAATATGGCGTCGGCGGCGCGCGCGCATGCGGTCGAGCAAGGCAAGGATATCAGCCTGCGCGCGCTTGTCGCCTTCGGGGGGGCGGCCCCGCTCCATGCCGCGCGGGTGGCCGAGAAGCTGGGACTTGAGACCGTCATCGTGCCGCCAGGCGCGGGCGTCGGGTCCGCGATCGGATTTCTGCTGACGCCTGCCGCGTATGAAATTGTCCGCAGTCTGCCGATGCGCCTCGATCGACTCGACGGCGCGCGCGTCGAAGCGATGTTTGACGACATGCGCGCGGAGGCTGTCTCGGTTGTTCGGGCGGCGGCCGGCGACAGCATCCTCGTCGACGAACGCGCCGCCTTCATGCGCTATGCCGGGCAAGGGCACGAGCTCACGGTCGCCATCGACGGCGGTCCGCTGCACGCCCGTTCATTGCTCGACGCGTTCGAGGCGGCCTACCGCGCGCATTATGGCCGTACCATTCCCGGCATGGCGGTAGAGGCGATGAGCTGGTCGCTAAAGATCACCGCGAGGTCTGGCGCGGCCGCTGCCCGCATGAGGGCTCGCGCGGGCGCGGAGCCGCCGGCCGACGTGTCGCCGAACCGGACGCGCCAGGAACGAACGCGGAAGGTCTATGACGCAGCGGCGCGCCGGCGCATTGAGTATGCGCTGATCGACCGCGCCGGACTCTCACCGGGCGACCACATCAGCGGCCCCGCCCTCATCGTCGAGGCGCAGACGACGACCGTCGTCACCGCGTGCTTCGACGCACGGCTCGACGCCGATCGCAATATAATCCTTACACGCAAGGCCGCCCGATGACCGCAGCGCAAGACGCCATCACTCTTCAGCTCCTCTGGTCGCGGCTTATCGCGATCGTCGAGGAACAGGCGCAAACGCTTATCCGCACCGCCTTCTCCGCGACAGTGCGCGAGGCCGGCGATCTGTCCGCCGGCGTCTTTGATACACAGGGCCGGATGCTGGCGCAGGCGGTCACCGGAACGCCCGGCCATGTCAACGCCATGGCGGCGAGCGTCGGATTTTTTCTCAAGAAGTTTCCTGTTGAAGCTCTCGCGCCGGGTGACGTGCTGGTCACCAACGATCCCTGGGAGGGAACCGGGCACCTCAATGACTTCACGGTGGTGACTCCGGTATTCCGGAATGGACGGATTGTCGCGTTCTTCGCCGCGACTTCGCATATCGCGGATGTCGGCGGTCTCGGTTTCGGCCCGGATGCGCGACAGGTTTTCGAAGAAGGCCTGCTCGTCCCAATATCGCGACTTTTCGCGAGAGGCGCGCGCAACGACACGCTGTTCGAACTGATCCGGGCGAATGTGCGCGACCCGAACGCCGCCGAAGGCGATCTTTATTCTCTGGCGGCGTGCAACGAAGCCGGAGTGCGAAGCCTTCTGTCGACCCTTGACGAATTCGGCCTCGATGACGGACTCGACGGCGTCGGCGCAATGATCATCGGGAATTCCCGCGCCGCGATGCTTGACGAGGTGCGGCTCATCGCTCCCGGCGTCTACGATAACGCCATGCGCATTGACGGCTATGACAGCCCTGTCGATCTCGTCTGCGCCGTGACGGTCAGCGACACGGGGATTGATGTCGATTTCGCCGGGACCTCCCCAGTGTCGCCGCACGGCATCAACGTGCCGCTCACTTATACGCAGGCCTATGCCTCCTTCGGCGTGCGCTGCGTCATCGGCAATGCGGTTCCCAACAACGCCGGCTCGCTCGGCGTCGTGCGCGTCGCCGCGCCGGAAGGATCAATCCTGAACGCCCCGCGCCCCTCGGCGGTTTCGGCGCGGCATACGGTCGGCCAGATGTTGCCGGATGTCGTGCTGGGCGCGCTGGCGAAGGCAATCCCCGAACGCACGCCGGCGGAGGGCGCGTCCTGCCTTTATCTTCCGGTTCTGCTCGGCGGAAGAAGCATCGGCGGAACGGGGGAGGATTTTGTCGTCAACCCGTTCTTCACCGGCGGCGCCGGCGCGCGGCCCGGCAAGGACGGACTATCCTGCACGGCTTTTCCGTCAGGCGTCCGCAACACGCCTGTCGAGATCAACGAGGCCTCCGCGCCAATCGTCATTTGGCGCAAGGAATACCGCACCGACTCAGGGGGCGCCGGGCGCCTGCGCGGCGGGCTCGGACAGACGCTCGAATTCGCTCACGCGCAGGGGCGCGCCTTCGCGGTTTCAAAAATGTTCGACCGCATTCGCCATCCCGCGCGCGGGCGCGACGGCGGCGCCGCAGGCGCGACCGGCGCCGTCCGTCTATCGGATGGGACGCCGCTGAAAGGCATGGGCCGCGAAATCATTCCGGCAGGCGTGCGCCTGGTCGTTGAAACGCCCGGGGGCGCGGGGATCGGCGACGCCGGCGAGCGCGCGCGAGATTTGGTCGAACACGATCTCCGACAGGGCTTCATCAGCGAAGCGGCGGCGGAGAAGACTTACAGGGCGATCCGGCGCGCCAGGCTGGCGCGCGACTGAGGAGCAACGGTCCCCCTAGCCTTTCAGCCTTCCCTCAGCTCCATGATCCACTCGGGATCCGCGTGGTCCCCGACCATGTAGAAATAGTCGTGGACCTTCACGAAGCCGTAGCGCTCGTAGAGCCTCTGCGCGACCGTGTTGTCGCGGTAGACGCTCAGATAGACGCGCTCAAACCGGTCACGCAGAAAATCGAGCGCCGTTTCCAGCAGCCTTGCCCCGAGGCCAGTCCCCTGCCCATGCTTGCGCAGATAGAGCCGCGCCAGCTCGCCAGAATTGGCGGGCATGTCAGGCGCCGGCAGCGTGCAAGGCCCGGCGACCGCGTAGCCGACCGCTTCGCCCGCCTCGTCGACAGCGATCCAGACGCCGCATTCCGGATCCGCCGTCAACTTGCGATAGACTTCGGCGGTGTGGTTCTTGTTGAGAAATTTTTCGAGATTGTCGCGAGAATAGAGGTGTCCGAACGTCGCCGTGAATGTCTCGGCCCCGAGCGCAGCGAGCGTCTCCGCGTCCTCCTCGAACGCCTCCCTAATGGTCCACCTCAAAGCTTCACCTCGGTCAGCGCGAGGTCGCCGACAACGGTCGTCCATTCACGGACGCGCCAGCGTTGCACGACGCCATTCACGACATAGGGATCCTCCCCAGCGAAGCGGCGCGCCGCCTCGTCAGTTTCGCCCTTGAACAGCAGGACCGAACCGTCAACCGGATTTGCGAGCCCGCCGGCCAGAACCAGCTCGCCGCGCTCCTTCGCCGCGCGCGCGTGCGCAAGATGGGCGGCGCGAAACGGCGTGCGTCTTTCGGCGTAATCGCCGTCTGCTTCGTAAAACAGAAGAAAGTGTTTCATGCGATGCCCGAAAAGAAAACGCCGCCGGAGCGCGATGCTCCAGCGGCGCTGATAGCAGGGAAGTACGCCTTAGATCGACTCTTTCAGATCTTTCGCCGGACGGAAGGCGATCTTTTTCGAAGCCTTGATCTTGATCGCTTCGCCGGTCGCCGGGTTGCGACCCATGCGCGCCGGACGATGGCGGACCTGAAGGATGCCGAGGCCCGTAATGCGAAGCTTCGCGCCTTTCTTCAGATTCTTGCCGATCAGCGTGACGAAGTCGTTGAGAACGCCTTCGACCGCCTTCTTCGGCATATCGTGAGCGCCGGCGAGATCGGCGGCGAGATGCTTCAGCGTCAGCACGGACGGAGTCTTCTTGGCGCCGGCGGCCGCGGGTTTGGCGGGAGCCTTCTTCGCGGCCGGTGCGGCTTTCTTGGCGGGGGGCATCGTTGGTTTTCCTTTTTGATGCGGTGAAACAAGAAGTGCGCACAGATTCACGAGATTCGCGCGATTGCAAAGGCATTCTTGCGTTCCGGCAGGCAAAAAACCCTGAAAAATGGCGGTTTTTCGCCTGTCACCCCCCTTTTTTCCCCATAATCGCTGCGCCCGCGAGCAAGAAACGCCCGTAAGGCTGAGGTTTTCAGAGGTCTGATTCGGGAACTATTCGGCGGCCGCAACAGCAACGTGCCGCCGGTCGCTTCGGTACCGGTTGATGCGGTCTTCGATCTCGCCGCGGAAATGCCGCACGAGCCCCTGCACCGGCCAGGCCGCCGCGTCGCCGAGCGCGCAGATCGTGTGGCCTTCGACTTGTCCCGCGACGTCGAGAAGCCGGTCGATCTCGGCGGTCGTCGAGTCGCCGATCGCCATGCGTTCGAGGACGCGCCACATCCAGCCCGTGCCTTCGCGGCAGGGCGTGCACTGGCCGCAGCTTTCATGCTTGTAGAAATAGGAAATGCGCGCGATCGCCGCGACGACATCGGTCGATTTGTCCATGACAATGACCGCCGCTGTGCCGAGCCCTGACTTCACGTCGCGCAGCGCATCGAAATCCATCAGCACATCGTCGCAGATCGACTTTGGAAGCAATGGAACAGAGGACCCCCCGGGGATCACCGCCTTCAGGTTTTCCCAGCCGCCGCGCACGCCGCCGCAATGGCGATCAATCAGCGTACGGAGGGGAATCGACATCGCCTCTTCGACATTGCAGGGGCGGTTGACGTGGCCGGAAATGCAGAAAATTTTCGTGCCGGCGTTGTTGTCGCGACCGAATTTCCTGAACCACTGCGCGCCGCGGCGAATGATGGTCGGCGCGACCGCGATCGACTCGACATTATTGACGGTCGTCGGGCAGCCATAGAGCCCCGCCCCCGCAGGGAATGGCGGCTTCAGGCGCGGCTGGCCCTTTTTGCCTTCGAGGCTTTCAAGGAGCGCCGTCTCCTCGCCGCAAATATAGGCGCCGGCGCCGTGATGGACGTAAAGATCGAAGTCGAAGCCGGAGCCGCAGGCGTTCCTGCCGATGAGGCCGGCCGCATAGGCTTCATCGACCGCCTTTTGCAGCGCGATGCGCTCATCGACATATTCGCCGCGCAGATAAACATAACAGGCCTTGGCCTTCATCGCGAAGGAGGCGACGAGGCACCCCTCGACAAGAAGGTGCGGATCGTGACGCATGATGTCGCGATCCTTGCAGGTGCCGGGCTCGCTTTCGTCCGCGTTGACGACGAGATAATGCGGCCGGTCTTTCACTTCCTTCGGCATGAACGACCATTTGAGCCCCGTGGGGAAGCCCGCGCCGCCGCGGCCGCGAAGGCCTGAATCCTTCATCTGCTGAATGATCCAGTCAGGCCCCTGCGCGAGGATATCCTTTGTGCCGTTCCAGGCGCCCCGCTTCCTGGCGGCCTCAAGCCCTGGGGAGTGCAAACCATAAAGGTTCGTGAAGATCCGGTCTTTGTCTTCGAGGAGCGCGGTCATTTTTCGTACCGTTACTGAGCCGACGACGGCTTCGAGTTTGGAAGTTCCCGGATCGGCGCAGCTCTCGAACCGTCAAACAGCGACGGATCGGTCAGTGACGTCAGATCGCCTTCGGGGTTGGAGGTATGGCGGCGCGCGTTCGCCGTCCCGATCTTCACGGTCTCCCCGCGCCGGAGCTTGCCCAACATCTCCTCGAAAATCTCCGGGGTCAGGTCTTCGTAATAGTGATCGTGCTCGTTCGTCGAAATCTGCACCATCGGCGCGTTGACGCAGGCGCCGAGGCATTCGACTTCCAGCCAGGAGAGCTTGCCGTCAGCCGTCACGTGGTTCGGCGCGCCAATGACGCGCTCGCAGACGGCGTTCAATTCGCGCGACCCGCGCAGCATGCAAGGGGTCGTGCCGCAGACCTGCACGAAATATTGGCCGACCGGCGCGAGATTGAACATCGAATAGAAGGTCGCAACCTCATAGACGCGGATGTAGGGCATATCGAGCTGTCGCGCGACCTGCTCCATCATCGGGATTGAAATCCACCCTTCCTGCTTCTGCCCGCGCCACAGGAACGGGATGACGCAGGAGGCCTGCCTGCCGGCCGGGTACTTGGCGATCTGCGCCTCGCACCAGGCGCGGTTTTCGGCCGTCCACTGGAAGGAGTCCGGCTGGTTTTTGGCAGGCTTGCGAGAGGCCATGGGAAGCGCCTGAAGGGGTGAGTTTTCGGGCGTTGTCGTGGGTTATTCACGCCAACGGGTCAAGGGGAATTGACGCCTGGCGCGCCCTCACCCGGCCCGGCGGCGGAACCAGAAGGCGCCGGGCTGCTTGCCGGGCTTTTTCATCAGCATCGGGCAGGCCTCGGCGAGCCAGTCCCGGCGGTCATTGGCGAGCCAGTTGACGGCAAGGAGGACTTCGAACGCCGGATTGAAGGCGAGGAACGCCTCCATCAGATATTGCTCGTTCCACAGGCGCCGGTCGTCGATCACCCATTTCGCCGGATAGTCGCGCGGGGTGAAGACGTCATGAACCTGCACGACGACGCCGGTCGCGACCTGCGGCAGCAGGCGCTGATAGAGGTGGAGAACATCGCCCTGCGGCCGGATGACGTGGCTTGAGTCGATGAAGAAGAAATCATTGGACTGAAGGGTGCGGACGAGATCGTCCGGGCAGTCCTCGACCCGCTTGCGGATCACCTCGACGCCAAGGCGCTCCAGCCATGGCTGCTCGAAGGGTTCGACACAGGTGACGCGGCACTCATAGCGCGGATCGGCGCGCCGGTTCGCGGCGATCGCCTCCATCGCCATCAGCGTCGACTGGCCGGAGCCGACCTCAACGATGCGCCGCGGGCGGAAATGGCGGATCATGCTGTAGAGCATTTCCGCATCGCCCTCGGCATAGGTCGTGTTCTCATAGCCGAAGCGGTCGACGGCGGGCTTTCGCATCGGCAGCGCGGTCAACTCGTCCGTATAGTGAAATTGCGAGAGAAGCGCGCGCTGGCCCGCCTCGTTGAGATCGAGCCCAGGGAGATCGCGCGCCGCATCGAGCGGATGGCGGATGTCGTGCGCGTCGATGACCGGCGCGTAGTAATGCTTCCTGACGAAGGCAAGGCCCGCCTTGTCGAGCACCGCGCGGGAGAGCGGCGCATTCTTCCCCGCCCGGCTGACCGCCCAGGCGAGCGGCGCCGTCAGCGCGGTCAGCATCGCCATAATGGGATCGGCCGCGCGCAGGAGCGGCTGACGGATCGTCGGAGACAGGATCGGCATGCGGCGGGCGCCCTCACCTTGGCGGCGGGACGATAGGCGCGGCGCGGTTAAC
>FRDC01005248.1_pt3 | contig 19474 bp, 18 predicted proteins | sample 1106171 | NCBI WGS metagenome assembly FRDC01 (sample SAMEA3930566, study PRJEB13176) | freshwater metagenome | biome: Drinking water system; feature: drinking water; material: water | place: Singapore | collected 2014-12-20 | reverse complement strand
TGGAAGCAGCACTTGAATTGGACTTCGATTTCGGTCACTCTTCGGGTGGAGGCAGCGGCGGCAGGGGCTCTCGCCACTTAAAACAGCGCCGCTAATTCACGACACTCATGATTGATTTGCATCCTGTCGGCCATTTGGCTGTAAAGGAAAAATTTTTTTCTCAAACCTCGCTTTCAAAAACGACCTGGGTCGTTTCGGATTTGAAGTCCAAGCTGGAGTTGCAGACGAGGGCTTTAAAGCAAAACCCGTTCCTCGAAAACGATTCGGTTTTGCGCGCGCGTGAGTTATGGCGCAAACTCTTTTTAAGACAAGCTCCGGAATATCAGATTCTTTCTTCCGACTTAGCTCACGTTCTATTAGGTCACTGGCTACATTCGTTAAAGCTCGAGTGGGTGAGATCCTCTGATTCGCAGAGCACACTCCTTGTTTATTTGGATCAACTGCTTCCGCTCCTGGTTCATGAGAGTGGGGAAGAGCTGCTCGTAGATTGGTTAAATGATCATCCGCAAAGTCAGATTCGCTGGCGTTCGTGGTATGAGCTTGCCAAGAGAGCGTGGCAGTATCTCAACGAGATGAAAATGATCCCTGAATCCATGTTAGCTGCAGCCTTGAGTGCGACAGACGTTGAAAGTGCGCAGTGGAGCAAAGATTTTGTCTTTGACTTGGGCTCCGAGATTTCACCATTGGAGGTGGACCTCATTCGCAGGCTCAGTGAAAAGCATCACATCACCGTTCTAAAGCCTGAGACGCCCTGGACTTCGCAGTTCGTAACCTCCCATGCTTGCTACGAGAGATTCAAATGAAGTTGCATCGCTATTCAACCTCCCTCAGTGAAGCCCAAGCTGCGGTCGCGCAGGTTCGACAGTGGATTGATCAGGGAGTTGAGCTTGAGAAAATCGCTCTTGTTGCTCCTCAAATCGAAGAGGTCTGGCCGGTCTTGTATGAATACTTAGATCAAGAAGGCATCCCATACGATAAGGCGGTGGTTACAAAAGCGCTTTTCAGCTCTGAAGCCCAGAGTTTTTTGGCGCAAATGAAATTGCGAGCCGGTCTCATCGATCGCGCGGTCGTTGAACAACTGGCTTATTCCGCAGGCCCTTTGCTTTCTTACCAAGAGTTTGATCAGCGTTTGGGCCATTTTTATGGTCCTCACCAGTTGCAATTGGATCCTCGTTTGAAGTCGCTCTTGGAAGTGCCGATGTGGACGGAAGAGGCCCTTTCCTTCGGTGAGTTCGTCGATGAGGTATTGCCCCTGCTTAAAGGAGACATTGTAAAGTGGATTTCGCCGACGATTGAACGTGGATATAACGACGTGCCTTCGACTTTGCTTTTGCCTCGGGCAAAGTGGCTCGAGTATTTGGAACGTCTTTTGACAAAGGCGGAAGTGACTCTGCAAGAAGCCCATCCTCGTGGCATTCGAGTTCTTGGGTTGAGCGCAAGTGACTGGATCAACGCCGATCATGTGTGGCTCATGGGTTTAACAGAAGAAAGCTTAAAGAGATTTGAACCCATGGGCTTGACCGTCCGAGAAGTTCTCTCGCTCTCGGCGGATGTCGGTTTTCAACTCTCATGGCCCGATCAGCGACACAATGAGTTCGAAGCCCTTTGGCTGATGCAAAGGGGGTTTGAAGAGTTCCATCTCTCCACCTCGGCCACAGATTTTTCAGGCCAGGCGCAAGCGGCTAGTTTGATCTGGCTAGAGCAGAGCTTGAAACAGCAATACTCCCATGACACTGTTGAGCTTGCGCCGGCGACGCGGTTGCGCGAGCTGCAACGAGCTCGGATTGTAGACGTAGAAACTCCGCTCTCTCTAGACATTGAACGATGGACATGGATCGAAAGTACTCGGCTTTCGGCCACTCAGATCGAAAACTATCTGGAGTGCCCGTTTGTCTTTGCTGCGCANNGCGCAAAAACTTTTGAGGTTGAAAGATGAACCCGCTTTGGATCTCGACATGGATGCGATGGCCAAGGGACAGTTTCAGCACGCGCTTTTTGAAGCACTGACTGAGGAACCGTTCCGATCGGAGTGGGCAGAAGAAAACTTAAAAAGTTTAATTCAAAGTTTGCGGCGATCCGGTGGGATCCGCACGGGCGAGGCCGCCTTGTGGCCAGCTTTTGAGCGTCGCTATATGAAAATGGCTCAGGACTTCTTGCGTTTCGAGAAGCTTTGGCGCGAACGATTCCCAAAAACACGTGTTCTCGCGCGAGAGCTTGAGATCCGCGCAGTTTGGAATGTTGAACAAAGAAAGTTTCTAAAAGACGGAGAGGGCATACCTTTTTATGGTCGTATTGACCGTGTGGATGGCCAAAATGGGCAGAACGATGTGGTCCTCCTGGATTATAAAAGTTCATCTGCAAATCTTCGTCATTGGCAGAAATGGCTCGAGAACAGGGAACTGCAAATGGGACTTTACACTCTCGCGGTTGAAGATGGTGTGACCGATTTAGGTCCGCGCGAAGTCGCCGCGGCCTTCTATTATGTTTTGCGTTCGGAAGAACGGCACAAGGGATTTCGCGTTTCAGAGACGGACGAGTCCTTTGAGCTCTTTCCGCGCGTCGATCGGATTCGTAATTGGATCGGCCGCGAAGAAAAAATGCAGCTACTCGATGAATTGCGAGAAACCGTGAACGCGGTTGTGGCGCGGATGCGGAGTGGGGATTTTGCTCCGTTCCCGGCCGATCCACAAACTTGTCCGAGTTGCCGATGGAAGGAGCTGTGTCGTGCGCCCCACCTCTAGCGATCTCACTGACGATCCGAAATTACAGATCTCGAAGGCGCCAGTGGTTTTGCCGGACGCCCCCCGACCGTTATCAAGAATGGTCCGTGCGGGTGCCGGGGCGGGGAAAACCACGACACTCATACGATATGTGCTCGAGTCGGCGCAAATCTTCCGAAGGGACAGTGGACGCTATCCACAGATTGTGGTGACGACATTCACGCGAAAAGCCACGCAAGAGCTGAGGGAGCGTTTGATTCGAAAAGCCTCAGAGATGCAGGACAGGGGTCTTCTGGAGTTCGTCTCCTCCGAATCGCAAATGTTGATTTCGACCATCCATGGGGTGTTGAACCTGTTTTTAAAGCGATACGGCCACTTGATGGATTTGGATCCTGGTTTTTCTCTGCTAACAGGGGCTGAAGAAGATCGCTTGATCAAAATGGAGTTGCGAGAAGAGTTTTTGGCAGCTCCCGAAGCTCTATGTTGGCTCGAGACTTTTGACATTCATCGATTGGCGCGAATGGCGCGGGCATTTGGGCGTTGGCAAAAGAGCGCCGAAAACCTCAGGCCCGTTGCATTGGAAGATTTGGTCTATGACTTTACGATGCATGTCCAGAGGCTTTCCGATGAGGGAGTTGAAATCGCACTTACCCTCAAGGAGACCACGCTCCAACCCAAATTTGTGGAATTTGCCGAAATTATTCGATCATTGTCACAAGATCTCAAAACCCTTTCAGCGGACAATTTTGCCGAGAAGATGCCTCTCCTCTTAAGGGCCCTCCCGAACAAACCGCAATACCGCAAAGATAAAACCGACGTGCCGGAGGACTTAGATCAGCAGATCCGACGATGGATGACAGAAGTCCGTGAAATGGGGGCGGAAGATTTTGTCAGTCCCACTCGCTTTTCGGAGCGCGTACAGGCCACTCAAGAGTTTGGGCGTTTTTTACAGCAAGTCAGTGCTCGATTTGAGCGGCTAAAAAACCAGAAAGGTTTTTTGGCCATGGATGATTTAGAACTCAAAGCTCTCAGCGCTCAAAGAAGCTTGCCTGCTTTGGCACAAAACTTTGCCGACGGTTTTGATCTTTGGCTCGTGGATGAATTTCAAGACACTTCGCCACTTCAAATCGAGATTTTGCGTGGTTTTATGGGGGATCGGCCTCGTTTCGTTGTCGGAGATCCTCAGCAGAGTATTTATCTGTTTCGAGGGGCGCGCAGCGAAGTCTTTCAGGACTATTCGGAAGAAATGAAAAAGCAGGGCGCACAACTGGAGCACCTCGATAAAAACTATCGCTCTCGTCCCGAATTACTGCATTTCTTTAACGAGGTGTTTGCGCATTTTGGCTCGCAGTTCACGTCGATGGCACCCAAAGCTCCCGGTAGCGAACCGAGTGCCGTAGTTGCAACCCTTTCGCGTTTGGAGAACGAAGAAGAGCAAAAGCGTGCGCTTGTGGCCCGTCTTCATCAGCTCCTTCACGGGGGCGATTCTTTCAGTGATCTGTGTGTGCTGGGGCGAACCAACAAGGAACTTCAGAATTTGGCAATGGCTGCGAGCCAAAGCGGTCTGCCGGTATATGTGCATCAGACCCAGGGATTTTTTCGCCGACGCGAGATTCTAGATGCGTTGGCGGTGTTGAAATTTCTTTGCCAACCATACGATAACGAAAATCTCTTGCAGATTTTAAGATCTCCTTGGGCAAAAGTTTCTGACGAGGTTTTGTCGCAAGCCCTCGCAAATGCTGGCGAGTGTCTTTACCCTGACTTGTTTGAATCTCTTCCTCAAGAGCCGGGTCTTCAAGTTCTTCAATCCTACCGAAATCTTTGTGCGCAAAGGGGTATTGTTGAGGCTTTTCGGCAAGCCTTAAGAGGAATGGGTTTTTTTGAGCGGGCATTGGCCATAGACCCATCGGGACGGATGGAATCTAACCTGTGGAAGCTACTTCTGCATTTGGAGGAAGAAACTAAAAAACCGGGATTCTTACTTCTCGAGTTCTTACAAGACGAGCAGCAAACGCGCGATTTGGATTTGGGTGACGAAGAAGGGGATGCCGTCTCGGCCCTTGAGCCCAATCGGATCAATTTCATGACAGTTCATGCCTCCAAAGGTTTGGAGTTTAAACATGTTTTATTGGCAGGACTGGAGAGCCGTCCTCGTCAGGAAAATTTGAATTCTCTGATGCTCGAAGAGTCCGAGGAGTTCTATACGGTGCCGTGGCCAGAGTCCTCAGCGCCGCAATTGAAAGCGACCCTGACTGAGCAAAATATTCTGCAGATTCGGCGCGATCGGGAAATGGCCGAATCCGCAAGGGTCTTCTACGTGGCTCTGACTCGCGCTCGGGAGTCGGTTCATATGTTTGCGGTCGGTGGGTTTCAGCGAGGTTCTTGGGCGCAGGGTCTTGAGTGGTTGTTCGAGAAAGGTGAGGGCGTTCATCGGCTTGAGAATTGTTCCGTCGAGATTTTGCACAAATCCCTTCCGTTGGTTCCGTTCGCCCTGATGGGGAGAGAATCGGCTGTTGTTCGGCCTCGATTGGAGATACCGGATGCGGTGGAGCAACAAAGAGTATCTGTTACCGATCTTTTAGCGGGAACGGAAAGGGAAGAAAAAGAGCAAGATTGGAATCCGAGGCTTTTGGGTCTCGCGCAACGAGGTGTTGCTCTTCACCGTGTTTTTGAGAGTTTGCGCTATCAGCCTGATTATTTGCCAGAGGATCTGGAACTTTCAGCGGCGGTGGAATTTGTGCAAAGCTTGCAAGAACCACCGATGAAAGAACTTCTTAAGACCGGTTCTGTTGAATGGGGGTTTCAAATTCAAACTCCTCGCGGTCGATTGCAGGGGCAAATGGACCTCATGGGCGAAGTTGAAGGGAAACTTTGGGTTGTAGACTACAAATCGGGATCTCTTGCGGGCAAAGATCGCGCTTTCGCGCAGCTGAAAATCTACGGGTGGTGCCTTCGGCAGCGATACCCAGGTCGTCCTATTTTTTTAAGTGCTATTTTTCCGTTTTAACGAGCAGCCTATACGATGCCCTTCGAAGATGGCGGAGAAGTGGCGCACCGCACGCCCTGACATTATCTTAAATTGCCGGTTGGCCGAAACCCTTCCACAATAGCTGATATGCAACGGGTGAGGGGAAGTGCCCGTTTAAATGTCGAAGCCAGGGATACGGCTCCGCAGAGCAAGTCTGGCCTTCGTGTTTCATTTAAACGAACGCTTTGGACAGCAGTCCTTCTATTTTTGGTTCTCGTGACGAATTTGGCCTTTGCGGACCAAGAAGATTCTTGCGAGATCATCCTGCGCCCTCAGTTGCTGACACATCTTGAAACGGACGAGGCTTCCTATCAATTGAACCAACATCGGAGTGAAGAATTCAAAACGACCGTTGGTCCAGTCTCTAAGATTCGCGCAGCCACATTCAACTTCAATTTGGTCTCAAATGTCTTTGCCAGAAATCCAATTTATCAAAGTAGTCGTGTCAGCACGATGATTGCACTCAAAGAATATCTGAGCCGCCCTTCCTCTCCAGACATTCTGTTTGCCCAGGAAGTCTGGGAAAAAGAAGACCACGAATCTATTTTGCGAATTGCGGCGGCAACCGGATACGAAGCTGTGGTTCTTGACGACAAGCAAGTTCGTCGGACAGGTCTACAGATCCTCGTGCGCAAGTCTCTCAATGCGGTTGTTGAGCCGTTTCATTTTATCCGTTTTCAAGATGAGGCTGGCAACCATGTCCAAGCCTTTTGGGAGAATTGGGGAAGCATATATCGGGGACTACTCTATGGCGATCTGGTTCTTTCGGATGGCACAAGGATTACGTTGGCAACAACGCATATGACCCCGCTCACGTTCTATCAGCGTAAGCGGGACCGTCAGCTTGCGGCGCTGGAAAGGCTTTTGCCACATTTGGCTGCCCGGGCGGACGGACTTGTTTTGGCCGGGGATTTCAATATTGCTGGGGACTATAAAGATGCGGGAGGGGCTGAAAAACAAAGAGTGTCGCGCGAACGTAAGATCTACTCAGATTTTTTTATTCGCTATGGTTTGATAGATACCTTTCGCGCCGTTCATCGCAAAAAAGAAGAGCCGGGCTATACAACGAATATTCACTTTCCAAATACTTTGGCGCTCAGAATTTGGCCAGAAGTCGAAAAACGAATCGACTATGTTTTTGCCAATGAACTAGGTGGGCGAATCAAAATCGTTGTCGAGGATTCCCGTCTGATTTTTACGGAATCTAATGATCTTTCTGATCATTTTGGGGTGGAGTCGGAGCTGCTATTTTTTCGGACTCGCGACAAACCTTGAGGCGATCTTTAAGAGCTCATCCCAAAACCTCGCCCTACTGCGCGAAACCCTTCGCAGCCATCCGCCAAGCGTGCTCGGGTCGACCCGTCTGCGACGTGGCCTGTAGCCACGCCTCGGCGGCGGGTCGCCACTGTGCCCGTTTGCGGCTGTCTACGACTGATTCCGCTCGTGACGGGCTAGGTTTTGGGACGAGCTCTAAGGCTTAGGGATCGCAGGAGCCGCGAGAGTTTGAATGAGGTCGGCAGCTCCAGGTTTTTCCAGAACTTTACTAAGAGTTTGAGCTACAACACTTTGAAAGAGAGGGTAAAGATCTGTGGCTACGTTTCGGCGGACAAACTGAACAAATCTTTCGCCACCCTGGCTTGCAGCAAAGTCTCCGACTTGCTGGAGGAAGACAAGCTTCCCATTCTTAAGTTGAACATCAAACTCGCCGCTGACCGTTGCTTCATCAATAATTTGAGTCTTAACGTATCGGACATCGATAAAAACTTTGAAGGCGAGAACATCGCCTTCGGGGGTCGAGATGTTAGCGATATCGGCCTTTCGAAGCATGAGGTACTGAAATCCGAAGCTTTTTATCAGTGCAATTGTTGCGAGGTCTAAATACTGTTGCATCAAAGCGTCTTGAGCGACCGCTTCCCCATTTTCTAAATGCACAAATTCGAGGGAATGGGGCCGAGGGAGAAAAAGGGCCTCGGGCATCTGGCGGTAGATTTCGGGTTGTTTAGCCCGGGCGTCTCCTTCGATATTGGCTTGGGCGAAGGTCTCGACGTTCAGCAGACAGGTGAGGGTAAATAAAAGGGCCTTTGCGGACATCTTTCCTCCTGGGATCATCGATGTCTCATCCTTTTGCAATTTACGTTCCCGGCGGTGAGCTGGGACGGACGTCTTCAAGGGATTTAAGTTCTGCTTAAAGCCCAATGTTGGCATATAGATGGACAAAATTTGCGGGTAGATTTGACTCGTCTGCCAATCTGGTTCAAAGCATGGTCTATGAGTAAAAAGCATATGCGAGATATCGCGATCGTCGTTACATTGGTTTTTTTAGCAATTATTATCATTTACCCGGTCATTTACGGGCCGGACGAAAATAGCAAAGACTCGCCACCACCGGATTTGATTCTCGATAGCCAAGAGAACAAGTAGCGGACCATCGGTTGCGACCTGCAGAGGTTCTAGGTTTGGGGACAGTGGGAATTTCAAAAGTCGTGGGATTGGCTTTCGCTTTGATGGCAAGCTTACCTTGTCTGGGGCAAACAGACATGGCTTTGCGAATGATGATTAAGTATTCGCAGATGGACTCACGAAACCCTTTTCGCCAGGCCCTTCGGGCGAGAATGCTTCGAGAGGGCCTTCCCGACCCTGATTCGTTTCAGGACGAGGCTCTCTGTGAATTGGCCTTGGTGGCTCCGCCATCGCCGCCTCTGTCGACAGATGTTTATGGCCTCGACATGTTTGAAGAGCTCCATGAATTACTCAAAAATTTTCAGCAATATGATTTAACAGGTTCTGAAGTCGCCGAGTTGCGTGAGAAGACCATCTTCAGCGTTTTGAAGCTGTTTGAGCTAGGGCATTTGCGGATGTTGACGTTCAATAGTTCTAAACGAGTTTTAGTGATCGAGGTATTGACCCTCGCCGTTCATGGAATGAGTTCGACGGTCGAGGCCTTTCAACGTTTCATAGAGGCTTTGCAGAAAGACAAATTTCATCTTGGGGATGATCGTCTTCGCCTCCGTCTGTTAAGTGTCCTTCAAGAGGGTGTGCAGAAGCACTAGAACTCATTTCAAAACCTCATCTGCTTTGTTTTTTCGTCATTCGCCTTGTGCGGCGTCTGAGGAGGACGCCTCCGCGTCTCATTGCGGCTCCAAATCTCTACGCCATTCGTATCCACTTAATTTCGGCCGAGTTAATAAATTTTGAATCTCTATTTCAGTCCACTAAAGGTCATTCGCGAAGAACCCAGCGTTCCTGTCACAATCAAAGCTGAGGAGGCCGCCTCTATTTTAGTTGCGGGCACGTTGAAGGTGCATTCGTATACGGTGCTGAATCGATTGTGAAACGGATAGATATTTCTTAGCTCTGGAAGTTTGCCGGGGACCTTTCGGACTTTCCCTTCATAACGGTTGCCATCCGTTTCCAAATAAACACGCCACACGCTGTTTGTTTTGGCCAAGTCGTCCACTTGCAGATCGGGACTAAAAAAGCTGAGGATGGCGCGAGTTTGTGTGGACATGAGTTGGGCGCTTCGGTCCTTTTCCAATCGGAGCCGGGATGAATCCCAGCCAAGAAACTCGCCTTGGCGAAGCAAAAGGATATTCTGCACATCGGAGTTCACGATGAGCGCACTGATCTCAAAGACCTGGTAAATGCCATCGTATCGTCGGTCATGCGCTGTTCGCTGATTAATATAAGAGGCATACTCATCATTCGACATGCCCGTTGTGATTTTGTTGACCTTTTCTTGAATGGGAGTTTCTGCGCAGCCAAAAAACAAAAGAGTTAAAACTGCCGCACTCATAATTTGCCGGAGAGAGCCATTGTTCTTTGTCATCAATTTAGACCTTTGCCAAAAAACCCTTAAGATCATTAAAAACGGAGTCGCGATCGAGGTCATTGTAAATTTCATGGAGACTGTCGGGGTAAATAAAAAGCTGTTTGACCTTTGAGGTGGTTGCTTCAAAAAAGGCTCGCGATGCAGAGCCATCGATCATGGGATCGAGGCCGCCAATTTGAACACAGAGAGGAGTTTGAAACTCTGAGGCGTGTTGCGCGACTCTTTCAAATCCTTCACACATTCCCAAGTATACAACTGGGCTAATCCGATCATGGCGCATCGGATCCTGGTCGTAAGTCTTGATTTGTTCCTCATCCCGAGAGAGTTCCCGCCAGGTGATTTCGTTGGATAAGGTCATATTGGGCAGCCATTCCGCTGCTAACTGCGCAAATTTTGTTTTCCAAGCAGGAACGGTCTTTTTTAGACCAAAGGCTGGGGAGGAGAGAACCACTGCATCCACATCCGCAACGTCACCCTCCAGAATAGCGCGGGTCGTGATTTGTCCACCCAGGGAGTGGCCGAAAAGTACCTGTTTTTTGGTAATGGGGAGATCCTTTTGCGTTCGATAGAATTCAACAAATCGGCCGAGGTCTTTCATAAAATCAGAAAACTGCCCCACGCATCCGCGTTTTCCCTCGGAGCGCCCGTGGCCGCGAAGATCCCAAGCCCATACGTTCCACTTTTCTTGGTTCAAGCGCTTTGCGAGCGCATGATAACACTCCGAGTGTTCGGCCAAGCCGTGGGTAAGGATCAATGTGCCGCGCGGGTCAGATATTGTCCATGTTTGATAGAAGATTTCCGCATTCTCATGACCGGCAAACGTGCCTTCGTGTCGGTTTAACATTTCGAAATTTTCGAGCCAAAGAGAACAACCGTCAACACTTCTCCTTTGAGTCCGCGTCACTCTCGGTTACACTTCTAGCTGAGGGTAGAAAACGTGTTACACATCTTGAAAGACATTCGCTGCTCGAAAAAATATCGAAATCTTTTTTTCGTCGTCCTTTTTATTGCGGTGGGGAGCGCGATTTTCACTCCGGCTTTGGCTCAGAACCAAGGCGGCGATGACGACAAATCGGCTTCGAACCTTGAGGCGGGGTTTCATCTGGGTACATTTTTGCCTAGCCAAGTCAGTGGTTTGACAGAAGTGACTGGGATGGGAGGCGTCCGCGGGGGGTATCGTTTAAACCCCACAACTGTGGCCGAAATGAGCTTTACCATGGGAAATGGGGATGGCGCGAGCTACAAGAACCTCTCTTTGGATGCTCGATTCGATGTGCCTATTGAGAGTTTCGTGACTTTTGTTTTTATCGGCCTCGACGCCACTTACTATAAAGGTGTCGGGCAGAACTCCCTTCTCGTCGGCGGTGGAAATTTAGGGGGTGGGCTGATGAGTCAAGTGGGAACCTCATTGTGGCTCCGGTCCGACATGAAATTTTCTCTGAACCCAGGTGCTTCGCTCTACTTTAGTGTCAGTTTGATGTTTCGAATATAGGACGGTTGACCATGAAGATGAGATGGTTGGGAGTTTTTTGGGCTATATTGGGGCTTACGGTCCTCCTCGCCGTGATCACTCAAAAGACGGCTAAAGATATACAGACCCACGGCAAAGAGCAGGCCTTTGCGGATCTGGAACGAGAGGTATTGGCCACTTCCCGTTTAATCAACGTTCAAGTCGAGGGGCTGTCCAAAGATCTTCAACGAGCTGTCGCACAGATCTCGGCACACCACGATAAGTCGGCTCTGGGAGAATTGTCGGCGGCTGGACTTCTGCGCGTCGACGCCCAAGGGCAATGGGAGCCGGAGTGGCTCGAGATTTCGGAAGAATTGAACGGAAGAATAAACGATCTTCAGCTCCGAGCGATGATCAAGGATTTTCCATTGGCCAACGTCGGGCCCTTGCCGGCGGTGTTTGCACGCATTCAAGATCCTACTTTGACGGCATCTTTCGCTCTTTTGATTCCCGTGAAAAAGCCTGGCAGCAATGAGCCTCTCATCGCTTTGGCGATTGTTCCTGCGGCGACCTTTTCAAAGTGGAGTGAGGTTTTTAAAGGAAGTGATCGAGAAGTGGTTGTGGTGGATGATCACGGCTTTGCTCTCGCCTTGAGTGAAGCCTCTTATGTGGGGACGCTTTTGGATAAACATCCCCTGGTCTCCGAGTTGCTAAAAAGTCATCCGCTCACATTGAAAACAGAAAGTAAAAACCTCAGAGGACAAAATGTTTTGGGAGTCGCGGAGAAGTTGGATCGAACCAACTTAATGGTGTTAGTGACTCGTCCATTTCCTGAGTTTTCGCAAATGATCGCCGATATTGCCTTGGGTAATGCTATTTATTGGCTTGCCATCGTACTTTTGACTTCGCTTCTTCTTTGGATTTCCTTGCGCCCTTCAGCCCCAGTCACCATCCGAGTCCCGGTTGAAACGCCTGAACACAAAGTCGTAGAGAAGGTGGTTTCTGTTCCGAGCCAGAGCCCAAAAACAATGGATCGAAACGAAGCCTATCAGCTGGTTGGACCTGGCCTCGTGCAGGCTTTGCGTGGACCGCTGTCTGTTATCCTTGGGCATATTCAATTGGCGCAAGCCAAATCTTCGGATCCAAAACTCCAAGAAAATCTCCAGGCCGTTGAGAAGGAATCACGGCGGCTGCGGGAGACGCTTGAGAGCCTTGCGAAAGTCAGCGGTGTTTCGACAACGCAAGAGCCTGTGAAGATCGAAATGAAAGATGTTTTGACCGAGGCTTTGCTGGCGGTGCGAGGCGCTCTAGCAGATCAGCGGATTGCTGTTATCCAAAACCTTGAAGCCCAGGGAAGTTTGTTAGCCGTTAGTTCCCAATTAAAAGATGTCTTTGTTGCACTTTTCAATAATGCCGCCGAAGCGATGACAGGCTGTTCGGAAAAGGAATTGAAGATCACTTCGAGTGTGTCTAAAGGTGTTTTCAATGTGGTTATAGAGGATACGGGAGTTGGGCTTTCTGACGAGGTCGAAAGAAATCTGTTCCAACCTTTTTTTACAACGAAGGATAAGGTTGAGCATGCGGGTTTAAGTCTATCGATGGCGCGAGGAGTGCTGCGGGGTTTGGGTGGCGATATTCGAATTCTACCTGGAGACAAAATAGGGGTTAAAGTAAAGGTTGAGATCCCTGTGCAGATCAAAGAGGTCGCTGTTCCGCCGCCTTTGGCCCCATCTGGCGCTGTTTCGGCTTCCCCCTCTAAGATCCCGGCGGCACAATCTGCTTCGGCAGTGTCGACTCCAAAAGTGGAAGTTCCACCGATCATTGAGAGTTTGGGAGGACGTTTGCCTCTTGGTGATTCCGAAGGCTTGAAAATGCCGATTCCGCCTTCAATGGAAGGTTTGACGATGTTGGATGAACAAGATGAAGAGTGGCAGCAGTTGCCGAGGCAGATCCACGTGGAGGAGTCTGAAATCAATCGGGATGTGATCCAGATCCGTAAGCCCAAGGTGAGAGTGAAGATTTGAAAATAGCTCGATATCGGAAAGATTTTGATCTTGTGATTTTGGAGTCGAAGGACTTCGATGTCGCCTCTTTGCAGAATATTTTGGTTCCTCTGCAATATCATTGTCAGCATCGGTCATGGCTCGATGTGCAAGAGTTGATCAAAGAACCTCCGCATATCCTTTTGGTCTATTGGGAAGTTGATCGAGTGGATGTGGAGAGGGCCTTAAGAGAGCTCCATGAAGAGTTGCCAGAAACACATGTCATTTTACTCACCCCTTTGCATGATTTGGCGGAGAGTTTTGATGTCTTTGGTGACGTCATTTACGATTCGTTGCCGTGGCCTATGGCCAGTGCGGATCAGATCGTTAAGGCTGTGGATCGGGCTGCGGAGCGAGACTATTTCATGTATCGTTGCGAACAAAATGGCCTGGTTCAGGAACCTGAAGGAAGCCTCAGCGTTGGTCCGAATCCATTTTCCAGCCTGGATGTTTTTTTAGACAAACTCTATCAAGCTCAATCTCTCGAGGAAGTCGTTGGTCAAACTTTCAATCGATTGGAGGAATACCTTCCGCACCACCGCTTTGCATTTTTCAAATATTTTTCCAACCGTCGATCCCTGGTGTTGTTTGACAGTCGTGGATTTAATCACCTCAATCTCAAAGGTGTGGGCGTCAATCTGAATGAGCGGGAGGATAATTTCAAGGTGCAAGATTTGCGGGACTTGAAAGGTCTTGGCATTTTCGTGGAGATGGTTAAAAAGGTTTTCGATGCGGATCGATTCGAAGCGGAGTTGATGGAGTCTTCAGATGGTCCCCTTGGAGTTTTTGTGTTTTTCGATGTCGAGCCGCCATTGGCGGCTGTTCCCGAAGTCTCGCTTTTGTTTCGACATGTGCGGGCTCACTTGCGAATGATTGAATTTGAGCGGCGTTTGCATGTCGTTTCATCGAGGGATGAAGCGACAGATGTGCTTCATCGGCAGTCTTTTATGGAGGCTCTTCACCAAGAGATTGCTCGGGCCCGTCGGATTCAGTTGCCAGTTTCTCTGATTTTGCTGAAGGTCGATCAACTACCTTTGGTCATGCAACAGATGGGGCGAGAGGAAGGAGACCTTTTGTTAAAAATGGTGGCCAAAATCTTTCGCAAGCATTCACGGGTCAATGATATCGTTGGTCGCACGGGGAGCGACGAGTTTGGTTTGCTTTTGCCACATACCCCTCATCAGGGGGCTGCCATAAAAGCTGAGCGTTTGCGACGAATTATCGAATCCGCGGATTTTACTCGACTCTTGCGCGGGGTGAAACAGGTGACCATCAGTTGTGGCGTGAGTGAGTATCCATCTTTGTGTCGAGATGCAGATGAGCTCTTGGTTTCTGCCGACGCCGCATTGTTTGAGGTGATCAAAGCCAATATGAATCGGGTTTGTTTGGCTTCTGTACCAAGTGGCTTTGTCGCGGACTTCGTCGTCAATGAGCCCACGTGGTTGTTTGAAGGTCGGAGATCAGGGGCTTGAGCTTTCGTCAGACCATTGCCATCGTGAACCGGAATCACCTTATTCATAATTTGAGAGTTTTGCGGGAGGCTTCGCAGGGAGCTTTTTTTTGTCCGATGGTGAAAGCGGATGCTTATGGGCATGGCGCTATCACATGCGCTCGCGCGCTCGAGGGCGAGGGGGCTTCACGGATCGGTGTAGCCCTCATTGAAGAGGGGATTGAGCTTCGAGAGGCGGGAGTTCGTGCGTCTGAGATTTTCCTTTTCGGTCCTTTCCATCCGCGGGGGGCACCGCCCGTTATTGAATTTGGCCTTGTGCCAGTGCTGAGTCGATGGGACCAGATCGCAAGTTTGGAGGGTGCGGCCGTCGCAGCTGGGAAAACTGTAAAAGTGCACTTGAAATTCAATACTGGAATGAATCGGCTTGGATTTCAGGTGGACGAGGCTGAACGCCTGAAAAAGGCTTTCGAAGCACAAACAACATTGCGAGTTGAGGGGGTTTGTACTCATCTCGCGATCGGAGAAGATGCAGGATCCCTAACTGGTATGAGCTCCCGTCAGATGGCCGCGTTCGAGCAGGTTCGCAAGGTTTGGACAGGCTCTGGGATTTCGGTCCATGCCTATAATAGCTCGGCCTTTCTTAGTCGCGACGCTAGGGGGGCACCGGCACCGCCCTCTAGACTGGGGTTTCGACCTGGCATCAGTCTTTACGGCGAATCTCCGGTGGAGACGAGCTCAATAGATTTGAAGCCTGTTATGACGTTAAAAACCGAAGTTGTGATGCTCCATAATTTAAAAATGGGGGAGAGTGTCAGCTACGGCGCGCGTTGGATGGCCCAACGAGAATCGACTGTGGCGGTCTTAGCCATTGGTTATGCGGATGGTTTCCATCGCTGTTTTTCGAATTGCGGAGTGATGTTATATCGTGGACTTCGGGTGCCTGTGGTTGGAACTGTTTGCATGGATTATACACTTGTCGACCTTACCGATGCGTTGAAGGAGGGCACCGCCCCGCACATTGGTGAGGAGGTCGTTGTTTTTGGTGAGCAACGCGGTCAATATCTGAGGGCGTCGGAATGTGCAGCGAGGATCGGGACTATCGCCTATGAGCTCTTCACAAGTGTGAGTCGACGAGTTCCTCGCGTAGATAGCCCATCGCACTAGGGAGAGAGTTCTTGGCAACGAAGACAATTCATCTCGTCAATGATTGGCTCGATTCATTGCTACTTGGCTTGTGGCAGAAGTTGACGCAGTTCGTATTTAGCTGTGGTCGTGCAGGATTGTTCTTTGGCAAGAGTGTCCGTTTGATTTTTCAACGTCCTTATCGATGGGACGAGGTCGTTAAGCACATGGAGTTCATCGGTAATCGCAGCGTGCTGATCATTGGCTTAACGGGGATGTTTACAGGATTGGCCCTTTCCTATCAGATTTTTCTCGGATTTAGTCTGGTGAATGCCACCAACCTAGTTGGACCAACTGTGGCACTTGGTATTGCCAAGGAGCTGGGGCCGGTTCTCACTGGATTGATTGTGGCAGCTAGGGCGGGCGGTGCCATGGCTGCGCGGCTTGGTACGATGCGAGTGTCTGAGCAGATTGACGCTCTGGAGGTCATGGGGCTTGATTCCATTCAATACTTAGTCGCCCCTCGAATTTTAGCGGCCCTCATCACGATGCCGCTCCTTTGCGGAGTTTTTGATTTTGTTGCCATGCTAGGCTCTTACGGGCTGTGTATTCGGGTGCTTGGGCTCGACGAAGCCATTTTTTGGGATAAGATTCAGCTCTGGATTCAGCCTGGAGATCTTAACGAGGGTCTGATCAAGGCGGCGCTATTCGGTGTGATTTTCGCTTCCATATGCACCGCCCGAGGATTTTATTGTCGGGGCGGTGCCAAGGGTGTGGGCGAGGCGACCAACGAGGGCGTGGTCAACAGTATGGTGATGATCATTGTCTTCAACTATTTCCTCACAAATATGATTCGGCTTTATTACCTGCTCACAGGACAGGTCTGATGGCTTTAAAAACTGTCGAGCCTGCAGTCGTGATCAAAAGTCTACGCAAGTCCTTTGATGGAAAGGACTTTGTACTTAATGGAATCTCGCTTGAAATTCCAAAAGGCAAAATCACAGTTATCATTGGCTACAGTGGAACGGGGAAGAGCGTTCTTTTGAAACATATTTTGGGATTGGAGCGCCCCACGTCTGGTCATGTCGAAGTTTTGCATAAAGATTTGTGGTCGATGTCGAGATGGGAGCTTACCCAGCTGCGTTGTAAACTCGGTGTCCTCTTTCAATATGCCGCTCTTTTTGATGACATGACGGCACTCGAAAATGTCTGTTTTCCCTTGCGAGAACATCGTAGATCTTGGAGCATCTCTCAGATTGTGCAAGTGGCGGGAAAAAAGCTTTTGGCTTCTGGCTTGGATTCTAAGCACTACCACAAGCTTCCTGGAGAGCTCAGCGGAGGAATGAGAAAGAGGGTCGGTTTGGCAAGAGCTCTAGCCTTAGATCCAGAAATTTTACTCTACGATGAACCAACAACGGGACTTGATCCAATTTTGACAGAAATGGTGGATGATTTAATCTTAGACACTCATCGTCGCATCTCAGGAGCAACCAGCGTGATCGTGTCCCATGATCTCTTTGCCGCTTTTCGACTCGCGGATTTCATTGTCATGTTGGATAAGGGACAGGTTTTGCTCTCTGGGACTCCCGAGGATTTTCGGAACTCGAAAGTGGAGCTTGTGCAGCGTTTCTTAGCGAAAGGTTTTAAGAAGGAATGAGCCTGTTCGCGACGCCGGAATTCAAAGTCGGCATCATGGTGATCGTAGTCTCCGGGCTCATTGGTGCGATGTCACTGAAAGTGGCGGAAGGACCCGGAATTTTTTCTGGTAGTCGTAGACATACTTTTGTCGTCGACGATGCTGGCGGACTGGTTAAAAACAGTGCCGTCAAAATGGCCGGTATCAAAGTAGGGACGATCGACGACATCCAGTTAGAGAATGGTCGGGCTAAAGTGACCATTGCCCTCGATAAGAGCGTGCCTTTGACCAGCTCTTCCCGAATTGAACTGAGAACAGATGGTATTTTAGGCGATCGCCATGTCGAGATTTTACCCGGAAATCCAGGTGATCCGGCGATGCCGGCAAATGCTCCGATTACGTCTGTGAATGAAAGTGCGGGACTAGATAACCTCATGAAAGAGGTAGGTAAGATCGCGAAATCTTTGCATCAATTTACGGAAACCTTGAATAAGGCCTCCCAAGGACGTGGTGACGATTCGACACCCATCGGGCGGATTATTTTAAATATTGAAAAAGTGAGTCGCGATCTGGCGAATATCACCGGAGAAAATCGCGAGAAGATTGCAGAGATCCTGGATCGTGTGAAGAGTTTGACGGGAACTTTGGATAAGTACGTGAATACGGATACGATGGCTCATCTCAACTCGACTTTGAAAAACGTGGATGAGATCACAGGGAAGATAAACCGTGGCGAAGGAACTGTCGGTAAGCTTATTAACGATGAACAGACAGTGGATGAGCTCAATACAGCCATCCAAAATGTCAATCAGGCTATTGGTGGATTTTCTCGATGGGAAACGTCGGTGGATTTCCATTCTGAATATCTGGCCCAGGCCTCAGGAGCAAAAAGCTTTTTGGCTTTGAGGCTTCAACCCGGCTTGGATCGGTACTACGAGCTGCAGGTGATTGATGATGCCCGTGGGTATACGTCCATTGTCGACACGACGACGACTCCGAAGGATGGACCGCCCACAAGCGTGGAAACCCAAACAACCTTCCGTAACAAGCTGAAAATCACAGGGCTTTTCGCCAAAAACTTTTATGACTTTACTTTGAAAGGCGGTTTGATCGAAAGTTCCGGAGGATTCGGCATTGATTACTATCTTTTGAGTCGAAAGCTTCGTCTTTCCGTGGAAGCATTTGATTTTGCTAACTTGGATATCCGTGCATTTGGTCGATACTACTTCTTCAAAGGGTTCTATCTGACGGCCGGTGTGGACAATGCGTTGAACAAAGACAATCAGTTTAGTAGTTTTGTTGGCGCAGGTCTGTTTATCACCAACGATGATCTGAAGGTTCTCGCAACTCGTCTCTCATTTTAACCGATATTGGCGCGTTTAGGAGGGCACCGCCCCCTGTTTGACGTTATCGTCCCGTGCAGGCGGCCGATTGCGAATCGGCAACTCGATGGTTTTCGCCTAAAGAATTTGTCGTGCAGTCGGCGATGACGCGCCCAAGAGCTATAATTTGAAGTCGAACCAATCTCGGAACAAAGTTCAGTTGGCGACCGACGGGATCAGCATTGACGATAAGAGCAGAACGAATTTGATAAATCTGTTGGAGTGTCGTTGTTCCAAAGATCCCATTTTCAAGTACAAATTTTCGAGCCGCATCAACATCTTGTGGGTTGGCTGATCCAACAGCGACAAGGGCTTGGAGTTCTGCGGCTGCTTCTGCGGCGGTCCATCGACTGTATTCGAGAAATGTGTCTTGAATTCTTGTTTGATTCTTGGCGGTGGGCGGTGCCTCCCGTAAGGAGGCGTGCACGCCAGCCGTTAAAGCCAAAACTTTTAAAATCAGTAGTTTAGCAAAGGTCCGAGTCACGTTTTCTCCCACGCTCAATTCAAACCATTAAGAGATTGCAGGAGCGATGCCATGGGGTTTGGCCATATACGCGAGAAGGGCGTGGTGAAGTGCCGCGTTTAGGTTCTTTCTGGCAATCCAGGGCACCGCCCTGAATGGAGGTTTGGCAGTTTCGGGCAGTGCCCTCGGTACCATTGATTAAGGTTGGGAAAGACAAATGGATCCGGCCGAAAACCGGAGAATCGAAACTGATTGTGGCCTTTTCATCCACTTGAGAATGGTCCCAGGATCGCAAAGGTGGAGTTTATGGGACTGCGACAAATCCACCACTGTGCAAATTTAGGAGACTGGC
>FRDC01001720.1_pt1 | contig 19510 bp, 19 predicted proteins | sample 1106171 | NCBI WGS metagenome assembly FRDC01 (sample SAMEA3930566, study PRJEB13176) | freshwater metagenome | biome: Drinking water system; feature: drinking water; material: water | place: Singapore | collected 2014-12-20 | reverse complement strand
CCCACCACGTTGGAACCTCTTTGAAGCTAGGAACTATGGGGTTGTACCTCCCTCCCCACAAGCAGGTAGTTACACGAAATATCGCGAGCGTGCGATTCCTGTCATCAGGCTGAACCAGAAACGCGAACCGGACGGGCCTTAATCTGACATGCACGTTGATGCGAGACATTCTTACCCCCCGTCGCCCCGGACAAGTCTTCTGCCGGCCCCATGCCTCTTGCATGCGTCCGACGGAGCCCTTCGAGTAAGCCTCTTCCCATTGGATCTAGCTGCCCATTGGCGTCGAGCCACTCAAGGACTGGGATGAGTTTGTACGCGGCATGATCGTTCTGCCACTGCAAATGAGCACCTAGGTTGACCAGAATCGGAGAAGCCGTCTGACACAGGCGCGGGATGTTCGCGCCGGGCCTCGAGTCCCAAAACTGCCAAGTTCTTGCCTCAGAGATCTGAGGAGAGTTTGTGTTCCACCGAGTAATACCCGTCAGGTACGGAATGAATTGCTGGTAGCGCATCAGCATGAGCCGGTCGTAGTAAGTTCGCGTACGAAAGATACTGATGGCCTGCTGCCGAAATCCAGCGTCATCCAAGTCTGCTTTGGTTAGCCGGAGAAAAGGAGGTCCCATGTCAATTGTCCATCGCATTCCATCGCCTTGGCCCGCACCTTCGGTGAGAGGTGAAGCCTGTGGCTCCCGCCATTCATGGTCGCGGATCTCAGCGGATTGGGTTTCAAAAATGACCTCAAAGGGCGAGACCACTTGCCGCCAAAAGATCAACCATAATGGCCAAATTGAGAATAGTTCGACAGCGCTCAGGCTCACATCAACACGCGCCAGATGCAGGGGCGTGGCAAGAGACCGAAGCCAGGTGAACTCATATTCTCGCCACCCCCCGTGGTCATTCAGCCCGCCGTATGTGAGCTTCGCATCTCCTCCCTTGACTTGCAGTGAGCTGAGCTCAGCCACCGTTTCCGTGCTAGCCCCAGCTGGGATGCGAGGCTGGCAATAGAAGTCGATACCGAAGTCTTGCTCGCGGGGGACGTGGACTAGTGAGGCGATACGGCCTATAAGAAAGTTCGCGCAGCTTTCATAAGTGCTTCCGGTCGAGTCCATCACGTGTCTGCGACCACTCACTTTCCCTCCTTACCAAGGACTAAGAATGGCGCTCTTGAAGAGAGGTTTTGTCGTCAGTAGGGTAAACCAAGTCGCGTGGGAAATCGACCGGGTTTCTGCGGGATTCCGAGTTAGATTTTGGACTGAAGAGTTATGGGCGCAATGGGCGCAATTGGTTTAGGAAGACGGTTTGTAGAGATTCTTACGGTCTTAAAACGGTCGTATAGCAGAGCGATTTCCCGCGCATTCTACTTCACTCAATCTCACTCCAGATCAGAGCACATCTCGTTGACTTTGTCACAAAACACTTTTGAAACTTGCGTCAGTTTTGAAGGAGCTGAAATGGCCACAAATCAAAGCGCGGCTATGGCACCGTGTCGTCTCTACTCAGTATCCGTCATAGAGCATATTGCGGCGATGTTCGAGCTCGGCCTGCTTCGACCCGCGCACGAAGAAGATACGGGGGATGATGAGCGAGATAGCGGTGCTGAACACAACAAACCAACTCGACAGAAGGAGCACTTCACGGACATTCAGGATCCACGTTTGCACCTCCATTGCCGTAGCCTGATTCATAAAGACCCGCCACGCCGGCCACAAATGTTCGAACTTTGCATGCACCCACTGCGGCGTCAGCAGTTCGTGCAAACCATGGAAAAGCAGGAACACCAGGATCACCTTCAGGATATTGAACGTGACCATCGCGCTGTAGATGCTATCGATCGCTTGCCGGCAGGCTTTGCCATAATAGCAGTGGCCCAGGTTGACCCCGATCATCGTGTTGTACCCTAGCCCGTACGCCATGGCGATGAGAATGGAGAAGAGCTGATCAAATACACTAGGGGTGAGCGTTCCGAAGATCGGCACGAGATTCGCCAACACCCCCATACTCACCGGTACAAACAAGGCGCTGATCAAACCATCCGCCAGTGCCCCTTTCACACCCACTTCAAAATACGCGATCCGCCGGTCCAGCAGAAGATAGTTCTCAGGGATCTCCCGCCCCGTCTTGACGACCGTCGCGAGGATCTGAATCTCGGAGATCGCCTCGATGAGGCTCCGGGGCTTGGCTCTGGCCATACCCTCTGCGAACAATGGGCCGGGACGTCCGCCTTTCTCCATGACTCATCCCACGCCGAAGAATCGTGTGACCGAAGTCACATAGGAAAGCAGGATCGTCAGCGCATAGAAGAAGATGCCAACGGCCAGGCGCTGTTTATAGGCGCCGTACCAGAAGGCAAAGGCGAGACACGTCATGGCCAGCACCCGGGCCACCACACCTTGGAACAACGTCGCAAAGGCCCAGTTCCACCAGGCCAGATATTCTTCCAGCGTCATGTAGGAGAGCGGGTTCAGATAATCGATGAGATTCTCCACGGCCGGCGTGTACTCCTACGAGATCGCCCGCAGCTCCATAATGATTTGGAGCATCCCGGACTTGCGGGCCTCAAGGTTCGATGCCGGCACATTGAACACTTCGAGTTTGATGGGAACAAAGTAGTTCCGAGGTGGGAGCGTATTTCTCCGTCTCGGATTGTTCATGATGATCTGATAACTCCGCCCATAGAATCCCTCCCCGATCGGCACCGCGAGGACCTCAGCAGTCCGCAGCTCATCCACGATCCGCCGTAACGCCTTCTCGCGATCGGAAAGCCGGATCAAAGAGAGATCCACCACCTTGCACTCCGCGGATAGGCGCCGGGCCGCGTCGAGGAGCAGGTCGGGATGCACATAGACGGTATCCTTGATGGAGATGGCGGACCACCTCCCGCCCCGCTGGAGCTGGTTGATTTTCGGCTCCATCAGTTCCAGCAGGCGGGGAACCGAGAACCAGCTTTCCCACGGCTGCACTTTCAATTCCTTGGAGAAAGCCGCCACCTCCAATTCTCTCGACCGTCCATCGGCTTGCCGCAGCAGAGCACCGAACTGGTCTTTACTCGCCCGATGATGACCTCGGATCGCATCCAACGACTCCTTCAGCCACGGAATGTCGGAGCCTGCAAAGAGTTCCTGCACCTTCATGGCACTCACGGCGGGATGGTCACCCATCGTGTAGATCCCGCTTGCGCGGAACACCGGAATCTTTCCCAGATCATGGCCCAGTGCGGCCACCAGCATCTTCGGGACCAGCGGCTCGTAGTCGCGATAGGTTTCCTTGAGACTTTTCACCGCCAGTAGTGTGACGCGATGGGTGTGCTCCTTCAGCGTCACTTTCGCCAATGTGTCACGGATACTGTACAGATCGCTGTGTTCCTCGTCCTTCTCCGGCGCCGTGACAACCACTGACGGACAGTGCCCGTACTGCTCCAGCACCTTCACCATTTCCAGGGTCGGCACCCACGCACGCTGCGCTTCGAGAATGGCCTGATGCGGCACCAGCAGATCCCGCACCAGGGCGGAGGACTGAAGGACTTCCGGACGGAGAGGCTGGCTCACAGGTCGGGATTGATCAGGAGGCGTGGCGGAAGAGGCCCCCTCGTTCGATTCAGGAGTCTTACCATGCAGAGCCGCGTCCGATCCGGCCTCCATCGCGCGATCGTTCGCCTGCCCTTCCTCCGGTGGAACCTCAATCCTCATGAAATCCACATTTAAAGGTAGCCACAGGTCCTTCGCGAGATCGGACAAATCGATTTCAATCGGTTCGGGCCCACGAGGGTGCGGCGGCGCCACCTTGACTGATTGTTTCCATCCCAATCGGGTTACCACCGCACTCAGCCATCGGTTGACCATGGGTTAGGCCCATTGGTCGGGCAATGGAACAGGTTCTATCACGGGCCGCGTCACGCGCACGGGAATCGCTCGCCCGAACAGGGCTACATCCACCACCCCCTGTTCCCCATTCCACTCTCGTAAGAACCCGATCACGGGCGTACTCGCCCAATGGGCAATGCGCACGAGGTCTCCTGGAGCGAACGTGTGCTCACGAGGACGGGCAGGTGCGGCCAACGCCCTCACATCGCACAGATCCTCGATAGGCATCACTCTCCTGACACCAGGAAATTTCGATACGACCTCAACCTTTCTCTGATCCAACTCGCACACCACATAGCCCTTCACGAGCTCGGTCATCCGTGCGGTATCCAGTTGCTGCAGGTAGCGCATCACCCGATTCTCATGGCCCGGAACCGCCTCGATCCCGACGACCTTCACGTCCGCATCTTCCACCGACCCGCCTCGCCGGCCGCAGCCACTGTTCAGCAATTGATCCTCCCGGGCGGCTGTTTACAGACCGTTCCCCCCTGCCGACGCACTGGGGTTGCCGCGGTCCCGGACGCAGGTGCGACCATCCGCTGGAGCTGATCAAAGCCGTCCCGCAAGTGCAGGAGCAAGGCTCGCCGCTGCTCGCGGTCCAAGCTCTCCCAGGCCCCGATCGCGATATCGACTTTGGCCTTGATGACCGAGGCCTGGAGATCGATGAGTTGATGGAGCGTCGATTGCACGAGCCGTGTCGGCACCGAGTCAAGAAACTCCAGGAGCGCATCCGGATCGAACGAGCTCGAAGGAGAGCCGCTCATGCCGGGCGAAGGAGTCGACGCTTGACTACATCCTAAGAGGATCACCAAGCCTAGTACAATGCTTCCAAAGCGTCCTGCCGGATCGCGCTTCATTGACGCGTCTTTCTCATCTCATCCAGGTGCACAAGCGCTCGATAGATTTTCCACACATACTGCGTCAGCCGCTTCGTGCCGTTGTACCGTCCGATCGCGACCCAGTTGTTTCCAAACAGATCGAGCTTCTGCCGGAGCACGAACGCCGCCCACTGCAAATTGACGCAGGGATCCAGAAGATAGACGGGATGCACGCGATACCGTTCCAGATGGCGACTGTTGATCTGTCCCAGCCCCACATCAAAATCGGCGCCCTGCTGCCATAAGCGACTGACCAGCTCCGCAGCTGTTGCATAGGACAGTCTGCCGCGAGACTCGCCCTCGCCTTGGCGATTGACTCCGACCGCAAAGGGATTCCCTTCGCTCTCCACGTGCACGATGGCTTCAAGAAGAACAGGCGAGACCTGGTATCGGTGCGCGGCCTCCTGGATGCAGCGATGGTTCAGGTACCAATAGGTGTCGGGGCCGGAGCGCGCCTCGCTGCCTGCCTCAGCGTTCGGTGGAACCAGCGCGATGACCAGGAACGCGCCAACCAGAACCATTGGCACCATGCCGTTCGGGCCTCTGCTCTAGCACTTTCCGCTGTAGGCGCAAATCTTCGCGTTCATGTCGGAGGCCACCGCCGCCGCATCCACATTCGCGTTGACGTGCACGTACCACTCCGTGAAATCCATGGCGGTGAAATTCAACGAGGAGAATTGTGTGAGGCTGAACCCGTTGCAGTCGGGCGCGTCGGCCGAACCCCAGGGCCAACTGAGTTGCGCGCGGCCTTGTTCCTGGACGATACGAGCCAGTTCCGACTTGAAATCACAAAACACCTGCTCCTTTCGGATGCAGATCTTTCCCAGACCAAAGCTGACCCACTCGACGCAGCGATCGCCGACGTAGTGCGCTTTGTACAACTGCCGATCCTTCGCGAGTTGCATCTCCTCGTCCGAACAGGTTCCCAACAATTTGCTCGGGTCGCTCGCGTCACAACAATTGATCAGCACGGACCCAATGGTGCTGTAATCGCAGGCCATCCTCGTTCCGTTGAAGACTCGCAAACTCCTCGTATCCCAGTCGTTCTCGACGTCTTTGATCAGCTGGAGATACGTGGCGGACAGAGCCAGAGATTGATCCGGAGGGGTAGACGTATTCACACAAAACGGCACAACACTCTCCGGCGTTCCGCATTGATTGCATTGCTTCATCGTGACGGTCTTGTTGCACACGGGCGTCGACGCACAAGAATAGGTGTTGGTGTACATTTCGCAGGTCCCTGTCGCCGTATTGAACTGCGAACAGCTTGACCCGATTTGCGTACATCCCGCCGCCACATACGATTGACAGGTATCGGGAGCCTGGGTCTGAATCTGCCACGTCTGCCGTTCATTCCAGCACCCGGACTGCGGGCTTACGTTATAGCTCTGCCAGGTGAGCCCGCCCATAACCTGAATCGTGCCCGACGCGACCCCGCCGAAGTAATAGGAGAAGGGGACCGTAAAGCTCGTCCCCGTCCAGGTCGCGTACCCGAGCGTGAGCGAGAAGCCCGGCCCCCAACACGAGCATTTGCTGTTACAATAGGGCGGCCACCCTGGCCCGCTCACCGTTTGCCCTTCCGTGATCGTCCATGTGCCCCCGCCATAGGTGCCGTTGGTACAGCCGTATTTATTTTCGCCCGTGGCATTCCCGGTCACGCTAAACGCCAGTGTATAACCACCGGACCCATTCGGGGTCGGGATCCCATAGTTAAATTGGTAATACCCGTACCACATGCCAGGATGATGATCGTAAGAGCCTACCCAACTTCCTCCCGTCCCGATTGCGGCCCCTGTTGGTTCTGAGCAGGTCAGCGTGCGGGTGGCATTATCCAAACAGGTCGCTGACTTCTGGGTCGCTTGTCCACTCACCGCCAACGCTTGGTAGGGAGAACAGCCGTCGAACAAGGTCTCGGTATCCACCGGAGGCGTCCCATTCGGGGGCGCGGAACAGGCTGCCGCCGTCAACGAAGGAGACCAGGTTCTGTAGCACATGGTTTCGGCTATCCCAGGGACTTGGCAGGTCTGGATGGAAGGCGGGCCAGGAACCCATTCCACACAAGTCGGGACATCCACACAGGTCCCGCTGAGTCCTGGTGAGGGGGCGATGCTGGAAGCCACCGCTTCGGCGGTCTTGACCGGAGCAGTCGTGCTCACATCCCATCCGTCCTTTGACGATTTCTGGTCCTGGAGCGTCGAATAAGTCGGATCCGTCAACGTCGCGTTCGAGGAATCCGAATTGAGAGGGCCAATATCTCCGGTGTTGCTGAAATAGCTTTCCTGCGGCGCTCCGGAACAGCCGGAGGTCGTACAGCCGGCAGCCCCGCCGTACTGAGGCGTCTGCGTCATATTCGGCGCCAAGGTTCCGGGGCTGACCGAACCAGCAGCTTGCATCTCGCCCAACACACATTGAGCCCGTGCATACGCATCGGCAACGCTGTCGCATGGCCCCGCCGCCGTGGCCGGATTCTCCAAGGTCAAGGCGCAGCTTGCCGACAGCGCTGCAACCATCATGAGCCATCTCGATCGGCTGAGCGGTCTGGCCGCCGACGACGGCATCGCCTTGAGGAATTGGAACGGAAGGCGCGGCATCGACCCCTTTCCCTAGCTTTTCAGAATCGGTATCGTCGGTCGCGCCACCGCTCGTCCGGAACGAGCCGTCATCTCACTTACGACTCGTTTGGACTCCTCCGACAGCGGGAGCACACCGTCCCTTCCTTCAAACTCATTTACTTCCTTCCTGAGAAATCGCACCGCCGTTCCAAATCCCACGACCTGGGTCATGGCCATCCCTTTGAAGGGAACCGGTGAGACTTCCACCGCCACCCCGATCACCGCATCAGCACCGAGCGCCGACGCCTGGTCCTGCAGACTATCGAACACCTTCTCCATGGCCTTGCGAGCCGGCTTATCGTAGGTGTTCACCCGGCCACCCAGGATGTCCATAATCCGCGCGATATAGTCGCGAAACGTGCCCAATCCCACCGTGTGGATCTCCACGACCAGCCCTACCGCTTCGACCTCTCGGCCTGGATAACTCTGCGTACTGAGGAACTCGATGTTCTTCTTATCTCGCTTTGCCATCGCCGTTCTTCTCCCCTTTTTCCGGGACGGTGGTGTCGGCAGCCGGCTGAGGCGAGAAGGTCAGTGTCCCAGGTGGCGGTGCGGCAAGAGGCTCCGCTGGAGGACCAATCCGTGAGCCAGACCCGTCGGTCGGAATAGACTTCCCTTTCGCCATCGTGTCGCCTTTTGGAGCAACCTCCCCCTGGGCGGCTGCTTTCTTCTCTTGTTCGTCTTTCTCGATCCTATGATCTCGAACGACACTCCCCGTTGATTCCGCAGTCGAGCGCTGCCCCTTGCCGTCGGCAAGTCCCTGAGGAATCTTCGACGCCGGTGTGATCGGACCAGTCTTCACTGGCGCACCGGATTTCCCGGCTCCTCTCCCGACGAACGACGGGTCGGCCTTGACTCCAAGTTGCCGCATCGCCTGTTCCACGGCGGGAGACGCGGTGTTCTCTGTCTTCTTGGTTTCCTCCCCAGACTTAGAAGGAACCGGGGTGTTCGGACCCGCCTTCGAGACCCTTTCCCGCAGCGCATCATCCGGCCGGACTTCTTCGTCCTTCACGCCAGCCTCCTTGCACAGCTCCGGGGCTCTGGCTTTGGGATCACGCGAGGCCACCGGCTTCATCCTGACCATCAGGGCACCCATCTTGGTGATCAAGGATTCGACCCGATTCGTGAGCGTCACATTGGTTTCGGCCAGGAGGCTGAGCTGGTCCAGGACCTTGCCGAATTTTTCATCCAGCGCCGCCACCCGAGACTCCTGCGATGCCAGTTTGCCTGTGACCAGCCTGGCGTCATCGCGGGCGCGCGCGACTTCTATCTTGGTCTGGTCCTGTTGCAGACGCAGCGTGCCCTGCTCCTTGCTCACGTTCGAGTAGGCCCGATGAACCGCATCCACGCGGTGCTGCAAATCGTCCTTCTCCGTTTCCCACTCTGTTTTCACGTCTTTGAGATGCTCATACTGAGTCCGGACGCGCTCATGCTCCTCACTGCTCACGCATCCGACCAACAGCATCGCCATCACACTGCACATCCAAAGGCGCATCATGCGTTCCTCCCGTTCTTCACCATCACCTCGGCTCGATGTTGACTGTTGTGTGGATTACGTCGCTGTCCGAGGAAGGACAGGTCCTCCCGCAGTCATGGGCGTGTGAGCGCCTCGGTCCGAACGTTCGCGAAACAGGTCCTCCGCTTCCCGTGGCGTGCGATAAGGCAACTCCACCTGCGCACAGAAATCCGCGATCAATACGTGGAGGCACCTGATCAGCTCGTGAATCTTCGTGAATACATGCTCCGCCTGTGATAAATCGTCGTAACTCATCCGTGTATGCAGAATCACGCCGTCCAACTTTTCCGCCACCCGCGACACCTTCTTCGTCTCTTCGGATCGCGGGGTGATCACCCGCGCATTGCGTTGTCCGGCCAAGGTGAGCCGATACTGATAATTCATGACCGGCGCCGGTCCGAAATCCTGCTCACTCACCCCCAGGGCCTTCAGAAGCTCATGTCCCGTGTTCACCCACTGATGGACGCGATCCAACTGCCCTTGCACCTCACCGACGGACATGGAATGCCCTGCGCCGAGCCGGAGACGATTGACTGCCTTATCCAACGGGAACAGCATCCCTACGATGACCCTCCCCTCAGGCGTGCGAGGCAGGAGCAACAGGCTGTGGGGATCTTGCAGCCGTTCGCGATTGTGCTCGGCCCGTTCCTCCGGGCTGGGCCGTCCGCGCATCAGGCGTCGTCCCTGACCAGCTAGAGTAGTCCGTCCATTTGCCTCCCGCTCTTCCTTCCTCGCCGAACCTGGTTGCCCATTCTGTTGGGTTGCCGTTGCCATGGAACCCCTCCTCTCCTGGACCGACGGTTACGGTTCTGTCCTCAGCTCGATCGCCATTGACGTCAGCTTGCTCGCGAGCGCGACGTTCAGGCCGCCCTTGCCCAGGAAATATCCCTTGCACTCTGCCGGCACCAGAACCCGCGCCATCTGCTCCTCCCCGAACACATCAATCCGCCTGATACGATCGACCGGTGCGGGCGCCAGCGCATTGCGAATGAATCGGCCCAGGTCCGTCGAGTACCGGACAAACGACACCATCAGTCTGGTATAGCTGGCGTAGCTCTGACGGTACGGCACACACAACCTCACCGGGTCGACTCCCTCGTCGCTCTCCACGGCGATCTTGACGAACGGCGAGCAGAGGCCCGTCGCAACCCGACGGATCCGGACTTCACCAGTCGCCATCACAGGACGGAGGATGGATTCCGAAATACGGCGGATATAGTGCGGGCACCGCTGGGACAGGACCGGATACACCTCACCCAGCCGGTACACCGCTGCCGAGATCGTGTCCTTGACCCGATAGGGCCGGTCAGCATACTGCTTCGGAAGCACAGCGAAGGGCTGTGTGCCATTGATCAGGATGAGGTAACTGTCCCGGTCCGGTAAGGCCTTCACAACCCGACCCAGCACGAAGTCCCCGATCTTCTCCATCGAGCCAGTTTCCTTCCTCCGTCCTCTGTATTACTCCCGCCGCTCGCGGGGCCTTCCCTCACCACGATGCGTCCCTGCCGGCCAACGTGCTCCTTCCGCCCTGACTTGCGTTTCGCCTCCGCTCCTGTATTAGTTCTGGAGGAAGCTACGCATCGACCGGTTGCGATCGAGGCATCAATGGGTCATCACAAGCGGGCTCCCACCGAAGAGCTACAGGGCGTCAAGACATTATTCCCCTGGTTGGCGTTCATTCCGCTGGTGCTGACGCACTGCGCGCCGATCGAAAAACCCGTCAGCCTCGACCACGTACATCAGGTGCCGGTCATTCACCACACTAAGCCTGTCGGTCCTCCGGAACTCCGGATCACGACCCACACGGATGGCCTTGGGTGGTCCGTCCAACCGGTCCAACGGATCCGACGGTATGTCGACGTGACGCAACAGGAAACGTGGAAGACCACGGTCTACCCGGCTGCGACAACCTGGAGAATTCCAAAACTCGTGGCAGGGTGGGTCACATGTCCAACGTGGGGAATTCTAGGGATGACGGGGCTCGCTTTCGCTGATCCCGGGGCCCCGATGTGGAGGCGGTCGGCCCTGTACGAACCCTGCTCCCTGGCCAGCGGCGGTGAGGCCTACTCCTCCGAAGCAACGATGATCCGAAAAGATGTCACGCTGGATCGCCGGATTGAAGAGGAGGATCAGGCCGTGACGACCGGTTCTCTTGCGCTCGTGTGGCAGCTTCTTGACAAGGATCCCCTCGGCATCGACATTCCTCTGAGCACACAGCAGACCAGGATCAGCTTCCGGGCTCGCTGGATCGCGGACCTGCTCATAAGGCAGGGCATAGAGATCACCGATCACCTTTCCGGCCACGCAGAGCTTCGGCTTCGACAACCAGGAGATCCTCTCATCTCTCATCCGATCCCGTTGACCACCGCGATGCTCCGCACTGCCATCGAGCAGGAAGCGGCCCGCTCCCCCGCCGGTCGGTGGCCATCAGTGATCAGAATCCGAACCGTCGTGGAAACTGATGGAACGGGTGCTGCTCCTGAAACGCGCGCGATCGCGACACATCTGCTACGACACTTTGCTCGGTCGGGTCTGGCTGTCGTCGTGCGTGATGAGCTTCTCGTCGAAACCGAAGACCTACAGGTCGCACAGCATCGCGGCCAGTACAGAGACTCGGCGCAGAACGGGGTCGGCCAATGGTCCGGTGCAACCGTTCTCGCGCGCGTGTTGTATCGGGATCTCCGGGACCAAGGCTATCTCGCGACAACGAGCATCGTCTCCATCGAGACGGGTGAGGTTCTCGCTCATCTCGTCGTGGAAGCCCCGCCAGGACAGTGGGCCGAGTTTCTCGACACCATGAGCGCACGGATCCTCGACACCGTTATGCCAGCAGGTCGCCCACAGGGAGATATCGCGCCCCTTGATGATGCGAGGCGCGAGGGATGGCTCGTCACAGAATGAGAACCAGTCGATCCTTCCTCCTCGTTATCAGCCTCGTTTTCGCAGGGTGTGCGGAACTTGTCCCCGAGGTCGCAGGCCCTCCCCAGACCCGCACGCTCGATCTCGACCGCCATCCCACCGGCCACCTTCGGATCAGGACTGAAATGCACCCAGATCATCTGGGCTGGACTCTGGTGATCGAACAAGCGACAGCCGTCACCACCGCCATTCAGAAAGAAACGCCACGGCAGTACCGTCGCTACGCCTTCTCGCCCCTCTCGATCGTTCCCGGACTTATCCAATGTCCCTACGGATTGATCAAGTACGCGCTCACGCTCGGCTACGCGTCGGACGAGCCGATGCGCTACGGCTGCCGGAGGCTCCTCATGCACGAACCCCTTCAGGGCTCCATCCCCCTTCCTAGCAAGACTCAGCGCATCTTCGAGCTGACGGAACGATGGGAACCAGTGAAGGGAGGCTGGATAGACGTGAAGTGGGAGAGGCAGACAGAGCTACTCGCGACGTATCCGATTTCTATCGAGGCACTAGCCCTCCGACTGCCGCATCTTGTGCGGAACCATCAGACAAGGGCTACGTCACAGGAAGCGCACACAGGAAGATTGGAAGCGACCTATAGGCAGGGACCACACACCATCACGACGATGCTCGACGTCTCACCGAAACAACTCACCAACGCGTTCCAGGCCGCGACCGATTCCGTTCCGGCCGAGCGCTGGCCACATCCACTCGTCGTTCAGGTCGGCACGCTGCAAGGCTTGCCTCCCGTCCTCGAAGAAGTCATCAAGGCGGCCCTTGCCAGCCACTTCATGCAGGCACAGATCTGCTTCGTCGCCGATGATCCCACGAAGGCGAGAATCACTGAAGAACAACGATTCCAACTCAGTGGCCGGGTCCATGACAGCCAACAGGTCGCACTCGGCCGCTGGATTCCGGCCACCGTCCTTATCACCGGACACATCGATACTACCCAGACAGGACCCGAAGTCGTCCTGCAAGTATCGTCGATCCCCTCTGGAGAAGTCCTCGGAGCGATCCGCCTCCCAGTCACTCCCACCACCGCATTCCCTATGCCCTCAATGTTCTCCGAGGACCTCCGGCTTCTCACCGCTCAAGCCCCGAAAACACCTTGCGGAAGCTGAGAATCGTTTCCTGCTTAACTGTGGAGTATCGTGTGCGCTAACTCTTGCGGTGGGCAGCGCGTACGAGCGGACGGGAGCCAACGGTGCAACCAACAGTGAAGGTTAGAACGAGCCCTTGAGGCTGTCGGCAAAGTGCCTGAGAACCGCCTCTTGTTCTTGGGTCTCGACAGCGTGGGGTCTGGCCTTTCGGACGTGAGCGATCGCTTCGGACACCGTCATGCCCCTCGACACCCAGTATGCGGCAGCGATGGTCCCCGTCCGACCAGTGCCACCCTCACAGTGAACGATTATCTTGGTCCCGGAAGGCAGGCCGGTAATCAAGCTCAAGAACTGCTGAAGTTGGTCGATTGTCGGGGGATGGAAATCCTTCACAGGGATGTTGTACCTCTGGAAGCCTAAGGCCACGGCCCGACCGACGTCATACCGCGGCGACTGTTCCTCCTCCTTCAGGAGAGAAATCAGGACGCCGAAACCATCCCGCCGCAATTGTTCGAGATCCTCAACGGTAGGGTTTCGGCTCCCCATCAGATGCGGGTTGTCGATCCACCATGTATCCATGGTATCCATGCCCCGACCCTCTACGGTCTTCGCTAAAAGGCGCCTGCGCCCTACCATCATGCCGGTGGTCAGTTGTCGTCTTCCTCAAATCCATACAGGGTCATCGACACATCCATGTCTTCGTCGTACATAGGTAACAGTGTGGTTGGATTAACATCCGAAGGTTCTCTCGCAGGATCTGGATCTAGCATCTCTGGTGACAACTCTGGTCCAGGGCGATTCCACCCAAGGCCAGTCCACCAGTCCTTTAGCCGCCGCCACAGGGCCTCTAATCTGATCAACTTCATCACAGATGCACCTACTCGTCGTCAGGGCAAGAGTTGACCTCGATTAAGAAGGGTAGCTATTCCCCGCTGTCACCTGGCCTGACAATCAACACTGCTCCCACGCCGCCAGACGGGTGAAGCATTCCTATTGACGCGAAGGAATCACGGTTGACTGTTCTTACCAGTGCCCTTCGCTCCCGTAATGTCGATCCCGCTTTTCTTGAGTGCATGAGTAAGATCCTCCTGGAACCTCTGGAGGTCCTCCATCCTCTGCGGTGAAGTGTTAGGTGGTGGTCCTCCTTTTGGACCTGCGGCGCCGGTTCCAGGTCCGAATGCCCCACCAAGTCGCCGACCCGTCATGGCCAAATTACCCGCACCCGTTACAATGTCAACTGCTGTTCTGCCCGCCCCTATCGCTTTCAAAGCTTGTTTGGCATCGCTCTCTTCGTTAGTGAAATCTTTCGCATCCCAATGCCCAAAGACAGGATACTCGGCTCCGATATCAACACGTCGCTGCAAGATCTGCTTATACGAATCCATCTCTACAATATTGACCCCTGATTTGCCTTCCTCAAACAACAGCTTCCCCTGCGGGCTTATGAACTGACTGGAAACCAGACCACTTGATTCCACCTCGTTCTTGGACAGCGACCGGAAATTCGTCAGTCCCGGTCCACCAGACGTGGGTTGCGCCGTCTCGGCCACACCCCATTGCGCCTTTCCATCGACTACCTTGTAGTTCCACGTCTTCCCATACTGGCCGCTCTGGAATTCGGCGTAAACCACGTTGCCTTGCTCATCCATGAAGCCGCGCATCTGCACCGGATGATGTTGCCCTGGATGGACGGGATCGGGGATCCACTTGGTCCCGCTGAACATCCGCGTGTTATGCGCTTCGGAGAGTGTCCCACCCTGCGTCCGATGGAATTCCTCGAACCGCTCAACGAAGTGTCCGCCTGTTTCATGGGTATAGTCATGGAACAGGTCGGTCTTCCGCCCGCCCGTTCCGATATCCGAGAGGATCTCTCTCGTCCCATCCCCTGATTGCGGCCCGAGCGTCAATGTCCGGACTGCCCCATCCGAGCCAATCTGTTCTGTGGAGAGGGTCGTATAGGTCGCCACGGAAGCATGCGAAGCCGGATCTTGATGCATGTCGATAAAGCCGGTCTCGTAGTCTTGCGTCAGCGGGTTCTGTTTCATCACGAACGCCTGGCTCCGCAGATCGTTGACCACGCTTCCCTCGAGGAGACTCCCCTCCTTATCGAACAGGCCGAAGAAATGCCCCTTGCGGGTCTGCCCCGTCGTCCCATCCTTCCACTCGATCGGCTTATCCTTGAGGTATTGCTCTTTTTCCTGCCATCCCATCACGCTTGACACGTAATCCCAGAGTTCCGTCTTTCTGCCTCCCTCAGCATGGCTGAAGATTGCTTCTCCCGTCTGGTTGCTCTTCACGCCTCGGACGGCAACCTCCTGCCCGCCATACTGGTCAAGAGTCAGAAACTCCACCCCTTCCCTGCTCTGCCCGGCAACGATGTGAAAATCCCCCTGGTGGTCGTAATTGCCGGTCAAGGATTTCGTCACCCCTCCGGGAATCGAGTAGGACAGACTCACCGAGGTGGGCTCGCGCCGCTCTTGCCCGTCCGGAAGCTGGATCACGTTCCCTTCCTCGTGCGTCGCCACCTGCCTGATCACCGCCTCATTCTCGGGAAGCAGCCCGATGATCCGCTGGAGCCTCACGCCCTCCCCCGTATAGCTCTTCCCCCCGTTGTCGCCGGTCTTGTAGACATACTCCATCCCCGCATCGACGAAGCGATCCTTGTTGCTCCGCTCCGTGCCACCCGCCGTCGCCTGGAGAAACTTCTTTCCTTCGGCATCGACGTGGATTTCCCCTGAATAGGCAGCCTTGCGGTCGCCCTTGGTGCTTTCGATCTCATACGTGAGGGGACTGTGCTGGAACTTCCCATCTGGTCCCACGGTCACACGACCGAACTCCCTCGCCTTGCCCTGAATGGTCTCCATCTCCCCGTCCAGTTTGCGGACGTCAATGCTCTCCGCAGCATCGCGAGTATAAAAGGTGCCGCCGTCTGCGCTGTGGTAGTAGCGGAGATTGGCATCCTCTCTCAGCACCTCCCCGACGACACCCTCTTTATAGCCGCCCTGCGAGACGGCGAAGACCGAGATCCCGTTGATCTTCCGTCCGGTGAGTCGTCCCTTGTATTCGCGGGTCGGGCCGTCACCGGAGGTCACCAACTGCCCTTCGCCCCAGAAGTCCTCCTGGCCGAGGCGCAGCCCCGACCGTGAGAGGGTGCCGGTGACCGGTTCCTGCCGGCCATCCGGATGGACTGCCCAGGCCATGACCGGCCCCTTTTCGCTGATCTGCTGCGGTCCCCACTGCGTGCTCGTCTCAACCCGGCTCACGCCATCCTTGATCGATGCATCCACGCGGCGGACCGTCTTTCCCGTTTCTTGGTTGTATTCTTCCCGGACCGAGTGGAGAACGCCACCTTGCTCGTAGCTGAAACTCTTGTCGATCGTAGCCCCGCGGACCTCGAACTGTTTCTGCACCACCCGCCCCGTCGCATGATCCAACTCTTCCCGACGGAACGCCCCACTGTCGTACCAGCCTCCGGTGGGCGATTTCTCGCTCGCTCGCCGCGAGAACCCTCCCGTCGGCCCTTGGTACGTGACCATGCCGTTCGCCCCGATGCGGGTCGTCCCGCCATCCGCGTGATGCAGGGTCGAAACCCCTGTTTGCGCATCGGCGCGAAGGCCGCCGACGCCGACGGGCACCCTGTAGCTCTCTTGCACCCCGGGAGAACCAGCCGCCTCCATTCGCACCGGCTCCATTACATAGGCCGGTGCTTCGGACAGGACCTGGCCTTGACCACGAGCGAATTGCCCTGCTTCCTGGCCGGCAGCAGCAAGTGGAGCGGAGAGACTTCCCGTCATCGAGGACGCGAGATTCCCTCCCGCCCAGACCAGGCCCCAGGCCACAGCCGGTACCGCCAGCGTCAGATCCGCCGCCATGGAATTGATGCCGACGATGTACTCTCTGATCGGGTCGAACGAATTGAACGTGATGGCGTCGGCAAAGCCCGAATTGATCACCAGGTCCTTGACCTTGGCATTGGCTTCAAAATACATGACGAAGTTCACCACGGCATAAAGGGGTCCCCACATGGCGAGCCACGCGAAGCTCCGGCCGTACAGGCCGAGGACCCGGGTCATCGAGCCCGACAGGGCCATCACAGCGATGAACGGGGTCACCAGATACACCAGGCCTTCCGCGACCGTTCGCAGCAGGGGGAGGAACTTTGCGGCGACATACGACTTGGTGTAGGCCTGATACTTCAAATCCTGCGTCGTGGCTTCCTGGGCCAGTTTCACCGCGGACGGCACATCGTTCATCGCCTTGGCTCGCTGGGCCCAGGCCTCCTTCCAGGCCTTCACGATCACGATATTCCGGAGAACCTGGTCTGAGGTTTGTCCCGGCACACCGAGCAAGGTCGTCCGAAGCTGATCGATAAGCGGCAGTTCGTCTCCGGAAGTCGCGGGGTCCGCACCGAGCGCCGAGCGCAGCTTCTGGGTAGCTTCCAGGTATTCGGGCGCCGGTGTCGTAAAGCCCGGCGTGATGACGTTCGCGTAGAAGTCCGTGCAGAGCTGCGCGGCGGGCTGGATATTGCCATTCTGATACCACGGTGAACTCAGAGCGGGATTGCTCGCCGCGATCGCGCCAAGAGCATCGGTCGCCTTCTCCACGGCCGTGCGGTTCAGTTGATTGTAGTCGATCTCCTTCAGCGTGCAGTTCATCAGATACTGGACGAGGTTCTTCCACAGATCACTGTCTGGAAGCGTGAAGTCGAGCAGCTTCTGCGTCTCGAACAACGGCCGGTTGATCACCGATCCCGTGGAACGATAGCCGGTCGGCAACAAGAGCGCCGTCTCGGTGATGGCGGTGAGGTGATAGCCGACTTGACCCGAGACGTAGGCCGGAAAGGCGATCAGCAGCGGCACCCCGGTCACGATGGTGTCGGGCACCGCAGGATTGACCTGATCTTCGATCGAGACGTCGGCCGTCACGAACACCGAGGCATACAGGAGTCCCACCGCGCCGATCAGCAGGGGGCCGAGGACGCGACGGTTGAAGGTCACATGGAGCAAGACAAAGATCACCAGCCCGAGCAGGCCGAACCTGAAGAGGCTTTCGTAGGCGCCCGTCGTCATCATCACCTTGAGGCCTGTGATCACCGCCGCGATGACATCCCCGTTCCCGAATGTAAAGATCTGCCACATCGGTGATGTGCTCCCGCTCAGATCAGGAGGGCCCTACCGCGCCGTACGATACTGTCCTTGCTCCAACGCCATCTTCGTGACGTTGTAGATGTTCTGCAGATGGGCCGAGCGCTTGGCCGCCTCGGCGTAGGCTTCGGCGAGCACCTCATGGGCCTCTTTGCGGAACTCGGCCGTATCCACGGCAAAACTCGGCTTGAGCTGTTTGATCTTGGCCCCCTGCTGAATCGCATTGTTCACCGCCCACTCCATCCATTGAATCGCCATTTCGATGGCCACCACCTCGCTCGTCAGACGGACCAATTGCGTCGCCACTTCATTCGGATGACCGTAATCCGTCAGGATCTTCAGCACCGGGATCGGACTCATGTTCACGAGCGTCACATCCGCCGCGCTCATCGCGGTCTTACTATAGATATTGGTCACGATGTTCTGCAGGGCGGTCGCCGTCCGGCTCTTGAACCCTTCCATGGCGGTTTCATTCTGAGCTTGGATCTGGAGGCATTGGGTGGGATCATCGGTGCAGGCATAGACCCGGACGGTCTCCGCCGGGACCACGTCGATCAAGTCCGAAAACTTGATCGTGGGCGGATGATACTCGGACTGGCCCTGGTCATTCACGATGATCGTGCCGGTCGTCGACATAATGATCCGGGCCGTCTGATCTTCCACGCCCGCCTGTTTCAGCACGTTCCAGACGAGATTGCCCGTGATGTCGTATTCCGTGCCCTTCAGGGCCGCTGCCGCATCGGCCGACGTATTGTCCTGGGCACTGTCCCGATCTTCCCACGGGTCCCCGGTGATGCCGGTTTGCGTCTTGAACTGCTGCCATTTGCGGTACGCGAACTGGTTGAGCTTGTCCGGATCCTTCATGCTCTGGGCCAGCGCTTCCCCCACCTCCTGGCCGGCCTGGCAGGGTTGAATCCGGCCCAGTGCATTCAACGTCCTGGACGCGGTCTCGATCATGTTCAGGACGTTCGAGCAGGTCTCGCAGAGCTCCTTCATCGCCAGCTGGAAGGCATAGCCCAACACGACGGACCCGCCGAACTGCTGGAGCATATCGACATACCGGTTCAGCTTGGCATAAGAGAAGCTGCCCAGGTAGGTGTCGATGCCAGCGCAGCCACGACGGAACCGTGGAGGGTTGATGTTCCAGAGCGAGAAGTTGTCGTTGTTCAGCCGGATCGAGTAGGCGCCCGCGGCGAGATACCCGCGGCTCTGGCTCTCATAGGCCCCTGGCGTCGCCGTGCTGACGACGCCCCAGCTATCGAACATGGTCTGGAGGGAATCATTGAGGCTCTGCGCCGAGGCCACGGACGGCATCCAGACCATCGCGCCGGCAATGAACAGGGTCCGCAGGGTGCGCGCTGTCATAGCGACCTCTTCAGGGTGTTACGAATCGCCCGCTTTGCTCATCAAGTGCGGGCGCTGCTTCAGGATCGTGAGCACACGCTCACGAAGCTCGTTGAACGTCATGACGCCGGAGCCGA
>FRDC01004322.1_pt1 | contig 19522 bp, 24 predicted proteins | sample 1106171 | NCBI WGS metagenome assembly FRDC01 (sample SAMEA3930566, study PRJEB13176) | freshwater metagenome | biome: Drinking water system; feature: drinking water; material: water | place: Singapore | collected 2014-12-20 | reverse complement strand
AGGCTTGCTCGTTACGATTTCTAGAAGTGCCCTCTTGTTTGTGTGTCGAGCGGGCACATGGTTTGGATACTGCCAGCGGCCTACATTGTTGCGTACCCATTCGTAGTACCAGCGCACGCCTGCATCCTCGCTGTTCTTCCCATAACCACCCATTTCCGCGTGCGGACCACTGCCATCGCGCCCGCTCACTCCGGTGATAAAGGCAGCGTGTAGAAAGATAGCCGCGTTAGCAGCCCTCTTGTAGGTTTCGAACCAGTTATAGTTTTCTGCAAGACCTTTCTCAGTGAAAACACCGTCATTGTCGTAGTTATCTCTCTTGTGTGATTCGACATTAATCGTGAATCCCGTGGCGGGAATAGGCATCGTTTTCTGGATAATGTTGATGTCCGCCCCCGGGTAATTGGAATCGGTACCGGTATCGATTGTAGGGCACACTCCTGCAGGAACATTTGGATTGGCTTCCTTTAACCAGCGATGCAGTCTCTTTTTTTTCTCGGCGCCGCCTGGCTCTTTGAAAAGATCCGGTACCACGCGGCGATGGTTGTACTCGTGCATGATGTCGACAAACACATTGTGCAATTTTTGCTCTTTGAGGAAACGCCCGGTGTCTTGGAGAGCGCGTTTAAAAGCCTCTTCTCCCTGCATGCTGGCGACATTCCGAGGTGTGAAGACCGTCACGCCGACCACCATGCCGCGCTTATCGGCTTCGCGGATCAACCACTCGAGGCGCCCTGCAAAGTCCGCCTTCAGACGGCCGTCGGGCTCAAAACCGTTGCGTGCTCCCCATTCCTCTGGCCAACCCGTATTAGTGCCCATGATCGTCACGATGATCCCATTGATGCCGTGCGCAACCATATTATCGAGGTTGCGGATAAATCGCTCGGTGATCGCCGGACTCATCAGCGCGTTGCCGGCGCGAATCCCCCACAGCTTAATCGGCTTGCCGCCCAGATAAGCGCGATCGTTCTTGATCTCGAACTGCTTTGTTGCGACGAGAGGCGTGGGTGATTGCGCCGCGGCCGTTAGAGCAAATACGCAGAACGCAGCCAGCCAGTTAAGACGAAAGAAAACGCCTTGGCGCACGGGTCACGCTCAGCGGCTGGGCAGAATTGGATCCATGATAATCACCTGATCCTCCCAGCGATAACTTTGTTTTTTATCGCTCACTGCTTTCCAAACTGGATCATTCCTAAGTTTGGCGCGCACAGCTTCTTTGACATTGTCGCGCCGGGCCAGACCCACGATGTCGCTATACTCGTAGAGAAATAATATGTCCCACGGTTTGCCGGTGTTGTGCTGATTAAAGTACACGCCCCACCACGAAAGTACCCCTTCTGCAAGCCACCCTTCGTTTTGTGGTTTTACGTAAATCTCGAAGTACTTTTTATATTCGGACTTACTCACTCCTTTTTCCAAATGGTAAGGAATCCATAAGTACACCGCCTTGGAAAGGTCGCGCGTGGGAGAGGGCTTACCTTCGTAGTTTAGGTCCGCTACATAAGACGTCACTGGCGTACAAAGCGCAAGGGCTTCGGCGGAGAGCCCAGCCGGCATGGTTCGCTCTATGAGCTTCCATTTCGCGCTGTCAGCATATTTTGCGAAGTCGAGACGAACCATCATGTCCGGAGCGGTATCGCCTGAATTGACATAGGAGCTAAATAGAATCAGGTAGTCATTATAGATGCCGTTCTTTTTCCACTGTTCGAACTGATTAACACCCGTACTCACCATGTGCGTGCGAAATGCGGCCCGCTTTGCGGGAGCGCATTGATAGGTGATGATTAGACTCATAGGCCCTTCGCCCCTCTCCTGGGCGAGAGTTACCGCAGTGTTGAATAGCAGGCTCAAAAGCGTAGCCGTGCAAGTAATCGCCAACAAAAATGTAGATGGGTAATGATTTATTTTCTTGAACACCGAAGCCTCCTGAGGCACTTTTGTAATTTGCTGGAAACAGCGCGATGTTATGCCTGAAAGCTTTCAAGTTCCTTACAAAAACGGGGTATTAGTGTTCGGAGGGTGTTACTTTCGGTTTTTGGCCCTCTGCCACTTGTTGATGAATTCAAGCCGTTTGGCCTGATCGAGATAGGTAAGCAGCCCCGGACCTACGGTAATCGGTTTAATGCTGCCACCTAGTGTCTTGGTCAAGGCTGCGGCTGTGGCTTCCCCCTCAACATCCGCGCGTAGTGAGAAAAGCTGCGCTTGATTCGCCATGATCTGTTGTCCACGTTTGGACAATAGATAGTCCACCCACAGTTTGGCAGCATTAGCATTGCGCGCCTGCTTGGAAATGAACACTATTCTGGACAGCACTAACGTATAGTCTCGCGGCAGCACATAACCAATCGATGGATCTAGTTTGGCACGCATGATGGCGTAAGAGCCCAATAGGTTGTATCCGATCAGACTTTCGCCCGAAGCGATACGTTCCATCATCGCTCCTGTGGTGAGGTAGAGCTGGACACCCGCATCAAAGGTCGCGTTGGTCAGATCCCAGAAGGTAGGCGAAGTAATGCTGTCCTGCGTCGCAAGCAGAAAGCCGACACCGACTTTTTCAATATCATAGGTGGTCACCTTAGCCTTGAAGCGTTCGCTCCTTGTTTTAAGCAGCCGAATGAGGTCGGCATGCGTCTGAGGCACTTCTTCAGACGCCAGCAAACGTTTGTTATACACGAACACCACGGGTTCAAAGGTCGTGCCATAAGCCTCATTGCGCCATGCTGCCCAAGCGGGCAGGTTAGCTGCTTCAGGTGACTTGTACGCTTGCGCGTGGCCATCGTTCACCAACTTTATCTGCAAGTCCATCGCGGAACTCCACAGTACATCGGCGCTCGGTCGACCTTCGGCGTTTTCACTCAGGAAACGTTGATAAACCTCAATGCTGCTCATATTGTAGTAATCGACTGTGATGCCCGGATGAAGCGTACGGAAATCTTTGAGCAAGGGATTTGCGGCAACTAGATCGGTGGCGGAGTAAATAACGAGCTTACCTTCACGGTTAGCGGAAGCGATTGTTTCTGCGTAACGAAAGGGATAACCAGCTGGGACTTGCGCAGAGCAGTTTATGATCTCGAACACAAGTTTAAACAGTATGCTGTAACAAATTTTATTAAACATGAGCAATTCCAAAACTAAGCACTGGGTTCTACTGCTACCATCGATTTGAATTCAACGATCACTATCGTACCGATATGACTTGCCGCGTCTTGCAAAGAAATCGTAGCGCCATGTAGTGTAGCTATTTCCCGAACGATAGAGAGTCCTAGCCCGCAGCCGGTCGAATCGCGTCCCGGTATTTGGTAGAAACGATCAAAAATACGCTTTCGTTCTGGCTCAGGAATACCAGGACCAGAATCCTCAACTACGATCGTAATCCCCTCGCCCCGTTTCGTAGCACGTACCGTAACTCGGCCTGATTTTGGCGTAAATCGAATAGCGTTATCGATAAGATTTCCAAGCAGTTCGTGCAGCAAAAACTTGTGTCCAATGATCTTCAAGGTTTCCGCCCCCTCGAAGCCTAGATCGATCGATTTTTCCAAGGCAAGCGGGAGGTATTGGAAAGTGGTGCTCTCTGCCAACTCAGTTAAATTGACCTCCTTCAGATCAGGAATGGTTTCGGCTTCAGCGCGGTTTAGCGCAAGCAGCTGATCGATTAGATGTGCCAAGCGTTCTGTGTTCTTGCGCAACTCATCCAACACTTCGTTCATCGCCGCCGGTTCTGTCTGCTTCGATGCAAAATCAGCCTGGGTTCGCAATAGTGTCAAAGGGGTTTTCAACTGATGTGCGGCATCAGCAATGAATTGTTTCCGTGCATTCATTAATTGATTGAGCTGAGTGGTGTGTTCATTGATCGCATCGATCAGCGGCCTAAGTTCGCTAGGGACTAATTGGACATCGATATGCCGTAAGTCGGTTCTGGTACGCTGGCTGATCTGATCCCTTATTTGATAGAGTGGGAGCAGGCCTCGATTGACGGCTAACCAGATAAAAGTTGCTGCAAGCAAGATGAGTAGTAATCCCTTGAGCGCAGAATCACGCATGATTTGCCAAGACATTGATTCGCGTAGCTCCGCCGTCTCCGCAACTTGAATTAGCACGGGTTCTACTACCGACTCGGCATAGAGCCGTTTGGACAGCGCCGCAACGCGAATCTTTTCGCCGCGATAGCCCGCGTTATAAAAATGTGCTTGGCCTGGTTCTAGCTTGGACAGTGGCGGTGGAAGATCCTCGTAACCAGTAACATGGTTACCCCCCCATAGGCTGACCCGATAATACACCCGGCTTTGGTTATTCGCTTCCAGCATTTCCAACGACGAGTAGGGGAGATCAACAACGACCGCTTTGTCGACAACCGAAATTCGCTCGGCAATGGCAAGCACTGATCCGAGTAAGGTACGATCATGCGCGCGGTCAGTGGAGGCTATCGCTGTATCATAGGTCAGCCACGCGCTAATTACCCACACTACCAACAAAGGCACTAATAGCCAAACAATCAATTTGCCTCGCAGGCTACGCATCGTTAGCTTTAAGCAAGTAGCCCAGGCCGCGCAGCGTCTGTATTTCTACTCCGGAGCCCTCGAGTTTCTTGCGCAAGCGGTGAATGTAAGTTTCTATCGCTTCGATGCTCACCACGGTATCTAGACCAACGATCTGGTCTGACAGAAGTTGTTTGCTTACCGGCGCGTTGGCATGAAGCATAAGTTGCTCAAGCACTGCGCGCTCGCGGGGCGTTAGTTCAAGCGGATGATCGGTAAGTCGAAAAAGCCCACCGTGGGAATCATAACTGAGCAAACCCAGCGATAATTTATTATTTGCTGCGCCTTGCGCGCGCCGCGCGCAAGCACGTATGCGCGCTTCGAGTTCTGAGAGGGCGAATGGTTTGGCAAGATAATCGTCAGCACCGGCGTCCAAACCCTCTACTCGATCCTCGACGCGGTTCTTGACCGTTAAGATGATGACCGGAACGGGTGATTTACGGGCGCGGAGATTGCGCAAAATCGCAAGACCCTCCATACGCGGCAAGCTAAGATCGAGCAAAACGATGTTATAGCTTTGGGTCAACAGCACGTGATCGGCGGCAGCACCGTCGTGCAAGCAATCCACGATCATTCCGGATTGCCGCAACGCTTTGGCGATCCATTTTGCCAGCGCTAGATTGTCCTCCACCAAGAGTACGCGCATGAAAGGTAATAGAGATTGAGTATCGCTTTAATCATCGACAAGATAATTTGTTCAAGCTCTTTCTTGAACTATTTTGGTTAGGGGACACGGCGGAGCTTGAGCAACTTAGCCTGCATCTCCGCCGTTTTGAATTTGCCGCCGAATGCGCGCACTTCGGTGCGCACATAGCCGCGTGTGTAATGTAAAGCGAGATTGCTTTCGTCGTAGGGGTCGATCTGCCACTTGGCGCTATCTTTGTCCCCCTCGATCGACGTCGATTTACCGGCTAAAAATTTATCTAGGGTAGCCATACTGCTTGCGAAATCTTTGGGAGCAATCGACGTAAGCTTAACATGCAGACTAGTAAACCAAGCATCTGTCGCTGCATAGTCGCAGCTTACTTGTTTTCCCCCCGGAAAAGCTTCTTCGGATACTTTAGGTGGCTTAACTTTAAGTCCCAGGACAGTGTGAATTTCTTCTGCCGTGTAAGGGCAGCTTGCAGAAGAGGGCGTACTAGGCGGCTCAGCTGGTTTGCTTTGCAAAGTTTTAATCGGTGCTTTAGCGAGATATTTTGTGGCTTCGTCGTATGAAGAAAACTTCCCGGGTTCAGATGCTAAGGCGTAAGCGCCGTCCTCTACTTTAGAGTTGGTCATGCCGCCTGTTAGATCGACCGATAAGGCTGAAACGCTTACTAAGCAGCACACCAGAAATGCGGTGGGTAGCATGGTATATTCTCCTCAAGACGTAAATGGATTATAAACCGACCTCATGTATAAACACTTGATCATTTTTTTTCTGTTGTTCTCAATAACGCCTCTTTATGCGGCGCAAGCGGTTTCTAAGCAATTGATGGTCGATGGCACTAAACGTTGGTATCTGCTTTATGTGCCTGACAATATAGTGAAAGATAAGCGAGTACCGCTGTTATTGGTTTTTCATGGAGGTGGGTCGACTCCAAAGGCACAACAACGGCAGCTTGGGTTTGATCGCCAAGCGGATCGAGACGGGTTTATCGTCGTCTACCCGGAAGCGATTGGACGGAATTGGAACGATGGCAGAGAAAGCGATGCGACCTCTTCGCATCGCGACGCTGTTAACGATCTCGCATTTATTACGGCCTTAATTGACCGCTTAAGCGAAGATTATGCAATCGATCCTAAACGCATCTATGCAACCGGAATCTCTAATGGCGCGATGATGTCGCACTATCTGGCGATGCATATGGCAAAGCGTATCGCGGCGATTGCACCGGTGGTAGGCGGTCTTGCTGCACCTCAGGCGGCGCGATTTAAACCCAACGATCCCGTTGCTGTGCTGATTATCCAAGGTACTGAGGATCCATTGGTGCCTTATGCTGGAGGGGCCATCGCCAAAAAGCATGGCACGATTATTTCTACTGATGATGCGGTAAAAAAATGGGTTGACGCTAATGCCTGTGAGGCACAGCCTAAAACAGAACACTGGCCGGATCGTGATCCTCAAGACGGTTGCCGTGTCACCGCCTACACATGGGACAGTTGCCGTGCGGGAACAAAAGTCAAACTGCTAAAACTAGAAGGTGCCGGACACACCTGGCCGAACGGTACACAATATTTACCGCAATCGTGGATCGGTAAAGTGTGCCGCGATTTCGATGGCAATGAAGTGATCTGGGAGTTTTTTAAGAATCATCCTAAGCCGTAAGGCCGATGTTGTTTAAAGAGCCCGCGATATCTAACTAAACTTCCCGCCGATTCAGCCAGGCCAACCAGGGCGGCAGCGTTGCTAAAAGCGCGGGCAACAACGCCCACCAACTGGCCACACCGATCGCGAAAGCGGTAGTAGACCACATCAATAAACACCAGATTTCTGCAATCCACATCAGGGGTTGCTTTCCACGTTGTCTTTGAAAATCCTTGCGCGATCCATGCATCGGCCGCAACACGTGGAGCAGCGAAACCGATGCAGTCGCCGCAATAACGATCAATAAACTGAGCAGGCCTTTAATCGGTGTGTTGTAGGTTAGAGCGAGTAAAGCTGGCGTAACCAATAACCAGACCGGAATGAGCGCAGCAAACATTTTGTAGTAGCGTAAGCGGTCTAGCGGAATCGGCGAAGTGCTGAGCAAATCCGGTGCATCTTCAGCGCATACGGTAAGCCAGGTTAGGTTTGCGGCCAAACTACCGGCCAGCATGATCAAACCCGGCATAAGCAGAAAGTTGATCTGTTTAGTAAAAAATATACCGAGCAAGGGAAGCAGATAGAAAAGTTGTAAGAGCACTTGTGATAACAAGGCAGGATCGCGTTTAAGCAAGCGCCATTCTTTATGCAGCACGATACTAACGAAGTGTTTCTTAAAAAGAAGCTTGCCCTGTTTGGGCGCTTTGCGGTTAGTTATGGCTTGTTGAGTGCCGGAAATAAACCCATGCCTTAAACCGCGTACTGTAAAGACAAAACAAATCGTGGCGAAAAACAGTAAAGGTAAAACCAACCAGCCTTCTCCCCACAAGATGCGGCCGGGAAGCCAAAACATGCTGTCAGCGCGCAGCCAGGTATTTTCTGAAGCCAATAAATCTCTCCACCATAAACGGCTACTCGTACCAAACCAACTCGGCATTTGGGTTGCTAAGTAAAAGCTTGCACCGATCAGCGCACCGGTGATTTGTGCAGTTGTACGGGCACGGCGCACACCTAAGCAGTGCACTAAGAGTAGGGTGAGCCAAATACCCAGGCACGCGGCGAGCAATGCTAAAGCCAATAAGAGTGGATAGATCAGTAGCCACTGCCCTAATCCAACGAAAAAACTCATATGCGCGAGTGGTAACAGCAGAATCGTAAAAGGGATAACAGTGAGCATCACGATGCCGAGCCCACGCGCGAAAAAGATAGTCTGTGCTGATAAAGGTGCAGAGATCAGCAGATCAAGATCGCCACGTGTAAACAGCGCATCGATACACTTATAGATCGCGCTGGTAACCATGAGGCTGAAGATGAGCCAAATACCGACGCCGGAAAAAACGATTAACGCTTCCCGCCATTCGGGCTTGCGAGCAGCAGCGGCAAAGCCAAGCATCATTGTCCAAGCCACAAAGTGAAAGAAAATGAAGCCGATTGCAGCCAACACAATCAACCAGCGTTTTTGCTTATGCGCTCGTAAATTACGCCAGCCGAGCCGTAATTCATGCGCGACCAACCAAGGCCAGGTCGCTGCTTGAAATTGGGGAAGGTTCACTGCGTTTTTCCTGCTGTGGAGTCGGGCGCCGAGGAGCGGGTAAGTTCAAGAAACAGATCTTCCAAGCTCGATTGACTATCACCAGCGCGTTGTCGCAATTCTTCCAGCGTACCTTCGGCGATCAGCCTGCCTTTTTGAATAATGCCGATACGTTGGGCCAGCCGCTCGGCGACTTCAAGGATATGAGTAGTGAGTAAAACCGTCTTGCCTTGCTTCACTCGATCGAGCAGCAGGTCTTTGACTTGCCTCGCAGCAGCCGCATCCAAACCAGTAAGCGGTTCATCGAGGATCATCAACTCAGGATCATGGATCAGTGCGCCTGCCAAGGCGAGTTTTTGCTTCATGCCGCGCGAAAACTCTTCGATGCGTTGATTGCGATTTCCCCACAAGTCTAACCATTCGAGAAGTTCTTGCGCATGAGTTGCCGCATGATGAGAGGGGATACTCCACAAACCCGCGACGAATTCCAGATATTCTCCAGGAAGCAATTTATCGTACAGCATAGGATCGTCTGGTAAGTAAGCGAGAGCGCGTTTTGCTTGTTCCGCCTGATACGTAATGCTATGACCGATGATCAAGGCGTCACCGTAATCGGGTTTCAGTAACCCGGCTATCATGCGAAGACAAGTTGTTTTGCCTGCGCCGTTCGGACCCAGTAGAGCATAGAACTCACCTCGGTTAATGCGCAGCGAAAGTTTATCGACAGCGTAATGCCCAGAGAATTGCTTACTGAGTTCTTGAAGTTCCAGAGCGAAAGAGGTCATAGGGTTGGTGTTGAACAGTGTTTGAAGATGAGCTCCCAGCTTGGGCGGCCTGCTTGTAAACCGCGTTGCTCAAATTTAGTGAGCGGACGATAAGCTGGTCGCGATGCATAAGCTTCCGCCGTATTGAGCAAGGATGGTTGTGTAGACAAGACCGAGAGGATTTGTTCAGCATAGTCCTGCCAGTCGGTAACGATATGTAAATAACCTTCAGGCTTAAGCCGCAAAGCGAGCAAGGCAATGAAAGCGGGTTGCAGTAGACGTCGTTTGTGATGACGTTTTTTCGGCCAGGGATCAGGAAAAAAAATATGTATGCCGGATAATGAATTAGGCATGATCATATCGCGTACCACCTCGATGGCGTCGTGCTGCACGATACGAATATTGCTTAAGCTCCGTTCGTCGATTTGTTTCAACAGAGCGCCGACTCCGGGAGTATGCACGTCGATAGTGAGAAAATCTTTTTCTGGCATGCTCTGGACGATTTGCGCTGTGGTCTCACCCATGCCAAAACCGATCTCTAGAATTTTAGGCGCTGAACGCTGGAAAACACTATCGAGATCTAGCGGTTTCCCTTGATAGGGGATGCCATAGATCGGCAGCAGAGTTTGATAAGCGCGTTGTTGCGCCGGAGAAATGCGGCTTTGCCGCAATACGTAACTGCGAATCGGTATGGGCTTATCTACAGTCAATGGCTAATCGTGTGCTTTCCAACCTGGATCGGAGAGTTTGAGTTCATACAACTTATCTGCGCTGCCAATGCGGTAAGACACGACTAAAGTGCTGGCATCCTTCCACTGAAGATCGGCGTCCAGCCAATCGCTTTTCGCCTGCCAGCTACGCTCTTTACGTATCCGATCGCCCTGTACTTGCCATAAAGCGATTTCGCCTGAACATTGTTGTGCGCACACATCGGCGGTTGCTAAGCGGCGCTGATCGGGCGAGAGCAAGGGATCAGCAGCTAATTCGAAGCGTTGCCCATTGCGCATGCTGATCAATAAATAACGGCTATTTTTCTCTTGCTGTACGAACAACACGGCGTAATCAATGTTTGGAAAAAAAGTCCACAAGCTATAGTAGCGATAGTGGGCTGCCGTTTCCTGGTCTTCGAAAGTTAAATTTTTCCCGCGCGGTAATGTTATCTCTAAGCGATCTCCCTGCCGTTCCGCGAGCTTAGGAAAACGGTGCAACACACTCTTTTCGATTAAACGGCCGCAGTGCTGTGGTCCGTCGGCGATCGCACAGAGTTCCTCGATATCTTTGCTGGAGGGCGAGGCCAAAGCAGTAGCGGAAATTACCGCACAGATTATGGATCGGAGCAGCACTACTTGATCATTCCGTTTAATGGGGAACTGGCAGAAGCGTGATAAAACTTTTTCTCCATTCGCCCAGCAAGAAAGGCTTCACGTCCGGCTTGAACCGCTTTCTTCATCGCTTGAGCCATCAACACGGGATTCTGCGCCGCGGCTATGGCGGTGTTCATCAATACTCCGTCACAGCCCAATTCCATGGCGATGGCAGCGTCGGATGCGGTGCCGACTCCGGCATCGACTAATACAGGTACTTTGGCCTGTTCGATAATCAAGCGTAAATTCCAAGGGTTTAAGATACCCATTCCAGAGCCGATCAACGAGGCCAAAGGCATCACCGCAACACAGCCGCGTTTTTCTAATTCCTTCGCGACGATAGGATCGTCCGAGGTATAGACCATCACATGAAAATCCTCTTTGAGTAACGTATCTACAGCCTGCAAGGTTTCCATGATGTTGGGAAATAAACTGTGGGGATCACCTAACACTTCGAGTTTGACCAAACGATGTCCATCGAGGAGCTCGCGCGCTAAGCGCAGCGTGCGCACCGCATCTTCAGCGGAATAGCAGCCTGCAGTGTTAGGCAGGATGGTGTAGCGAGAAGGAGGCAACACGTCCAGCAAGTTAGCTTCATGGCGATGTTGCCCGATATTGGTACGGCGGATGGCGACGGTAATGATTTCCGCACCGCTTGCGTCGATCGCCGCTTTGGTTTGCTGGAAATCACGATACTTACCGGTGCCAACCAATAAACGCGAACGGTATGATCGGTCGGCGATAAGCAGTGCGTCTTGGTCGATATCGATACCAGGATTCACTAGCCACCACCTACTGCAACTACGATCTCTAGGCAGTCACCGTCGGCAAGCGCAGTTTGCTCATACAAACTGCGTGGGATAATCTCACCATTTTTTTCGATCGCCAAACGTTTACCTGCAAGATTGAGCTCAGCCAACAAATCAACCAATTTGGGCTGTTCAACTTGGCAAGTATGCGATGCACCGTTCAAAGTGATAGTAAGCACATTAAGAGCGAAAAAACTTCTAACATGGGGGCGTGACGCAGTCTGCCGATCATTGTTTATATTTGCGCATCGCTTCGCGCAAAAACTTAAGCTGCTCGGCGAAACGATCGCAAGCATCACAGATTTTAACGTGTAGTTCTAGGGCAAGACGTTGTTGTTGCGAGAGATGCTGTTCTTCAGCTTGCGACAACAAACGTGAAGCTTCCTTGCAAGAGAGCTTCACCGCGTTGCTCCTGGTTGAGTGAACCACTTTTCTTCTAAACATTGTCGTAAGAGCATTCGCGCTCTGTAGAGAATAACCCATAGGTTGGTCGAGGTAATCGACATTTCCTTACAGATTTCCTCTGATTCCATTTCAAACACTTCCCGCATAGTGAAGATTCGGGCTGCGTTAGGCGGCATACGCTCTAAGCAAGACTCTAAGGTGCTGACGAATTGTTTTTGCTGTAGAGCTGCGGATGGGTCACGCCATTCTGCAGGCGGGCTATGCCAGTGATCTTTGTCGTCCTCATTGAAAAAAACGTCTAGGTCATCTAACGACTCATCATGTTGCAGATCGGCTAGCGACAATTCTCGCGATTTACGGCGGATCGCATCGATTACTTTGTGTTTTAGGATGCTGGTGAGCCAGATCTTAACACTGGATTTGCCGGCGAAGTTGCTCTGGCCTTCCAGCGCGGCCAACAGAGTTTCCTGCACGATGTCCTGGGCTAGTTCAGAATCGCGCAACTGTAATTGAGCGATGCGTAGCAAGTAGCCGCGTTGCTGGTTGATTAGAGTAGGAAAATCATCGCTCATCTGAGTAAGCTAGCTCTTGCGATATTTTTCTCCCGCTTCGATGCGGGCTTTAAGCTCATTTTGTTTAGGCGGCAGCGGGCAGGTGGTATAGGCACTAAACGCGCAAGGGGGGTTGTAGGCTTTATTAAAATCGATTGTGAGTTTACCGTTTTGTGGTTTGGGGGCGACCAAAAAGCGCCCGGGAGGGTAAGTCGTATCCTGGCGAGTGCGATCGTTAAAGACGATGAACAAACTGCCGTCTTCTTCACCAAAAGCGTCAAGGCGATAAGTTTTGCCTTGATGGCGGAATTGCACATAGCCGACCATCGATTCCGAGGAGATCTCTCCAAGCACATTAACGATATCCACTTTGCGAGCCGGTTGATACGCTACGAATTTAGCGGGCAGCACATAGTCAGTTTTGGCTTGATACCAAATGCGCCCAGGAAAGTTCTTGCGCAAATCACTTTCATTATCAGCGGCACGCAAAATCATTTTGCCTTTAGGATTTTTAAACACATGAAAAGCGAGACGATCCCGATAAACCCAATCACGTTTGCTGATTTGTGTTCCTAATTCGCGCTCAGTAAAAGGTTTGCTCGCTGTTTTATCTTCGTACATGGTGTTGCCAGCAGCGGCGGTAAAGCGTGCGCGATCGCCGTCAATAGTTACCTGACCTAGATACGCTGGGGCTACATCTTTCGGCAACACTACATCGTTATCCGGTCCACTGCCGATGCGGTTGACTCCTGATTTGAGTTCATAACGGCCACATAAAGTGAGCCAGCCGTTATCCGCACGCAGAGAGGTTTCTCGTTTTACTCGCCATGCATTGATTTCCTCTACATAAGCGGTTTGATCCAATGCATAAACGGAAAAGGCAAAGCTAAGACTAAAGAGAGAGAAGATTCGCAGAAACAAGTTAGCCATGGGACACCTCAAAAAAACTTTTAGTGGTGGCGAATCAGGGACTCGAACCCCGGACACACGGATTATGATTCCGCTGCTCTAACCAGCTGAGCTAATTCGCCACGAGGGCGCAATTATCGATGAATCGGTGAGCCGGTGTCAAAGTTGCCAATGGCCTTATTTTCCGCATGAGATGTTAACGACGGCTGCCAGATGACGATTCGATTTTGCCTAATTGTTTCGCAGCATAAAGAGCCTGATCTCCGGCGGTGTCCGAGTATTCGTTAAGGTATGAGTAGCAGTTGATTAGGTGCGCTTAACTCTACTCGCTGTCTTTGCATACAAGATGAATGATCGATGCTGGACTCGAGACCCAAAACCCATTGAATCCGTGCGGCAAAGGTTCGATCTCGTCACAGCGCACCACCTCGGCCTCCGCAAGATCTGCAGAAGCTGCTTCGACGTCATCAGTGATCAGTTCCAGCCACAATTCGGCTTGGCTGATGCCGGGAACGCGGTCGATCCAGAGATTGTTTGTCCCGAACTCAAAACCCACGGATGGAGCGTGCTGAGTTATCTCCTTCAGCCCGATAATTTCTCGATAGAACCGTATAGTTGTCTCGTAAAGATGAGGTGGCACCTTCATCGCGATGTTGCGGCCGCCCACGAACTTCGTCATCTTACTCATGCGGACTCCTTGAAGCACCTAAGTAGATATCCTAAAACGATCATAAAAATTCACCGGCAAGGTGTCTAAAATATTACCCTATTCATTCTGGTTCGCGGGTGAATCCGCGTTAAGCATTACAGAACTGAAGATGCTGATGTGGATTGGATTAGACGCGTTATCCATTATTTTGACAAGCGGCATCCAAAGGAGGTGGTTGGTCCGGTTAAACGAAAGTAGCTAGGCCGCACTGCAACTTGATGTAACGCTAGAGGATCAGTTCAAGGTACACCAACGGGGTGCGTCGGTAGACAACACGGTCAACTTCCCGAAAACCGCAGGACACATAGAACGAGGTTGCTCCGGCGGGCGAATCGTAAGCATCCAGGCGAATGGCATCGCTCGGCCATTGTGTGGCAACGACTTTCGCTTGGGCAATAAGCCTTCTACCTATGCCTTGACGTTGGAATTTCGGATGCACGGCTACTCCGTGGAGGTAGACAGCCTTGGTGACAGTTGTAAAGTACGAAACGTCAATAGCCCAGGGCTTCTTGGTTGCTAGTCGAAACGTTGCGGCCACTTCGTCACCGGCACGAAGCACTAGCACGCGCGATTCCCTCAGCTCCCGCAAGACGGTCTGTGCGGTCACACAAGACGACCAATGGCCCCGCCCGTGTGCAGCAGTGAGTTGAGCAGCAACCGCATTTCGCAGCTGAACGATTGACGGCACATCATCATTTGACGCTGATGTAATCGATAAGTGTGAGGTCGATGCCATGTTCACCCGTCGCGATGTACGATCTAACGCACGAGATCTGGCGCGCTGAGTGTAGCGAGGGACCCAAAATAGCGCAGCGGTTTTGGCGTCTCCTGCATCGACAAGTTAGGTCTCAGCATGGCCTCGCTCGATGGAAGATCGGCTCTTCCATAACGTAAGCAGTCCACACGTCAACACCCAATAGCTCTGACAGATTTACAACAATGAGAGAGGCTTCTTGCATAGTGGCCGCTAGCCTATTTGCGAAATAATCTCTTGGCACACAGATCGAGAAATGATCTTCGTCGTTATCGGGATCGCGCTGCTTTACAAAAAGCTCGGCATCGGTTCCTTTGATATCAATTTCCTAGCCTTGGTCTGCATCCCAAAATAGGTCCCCTGTCTTGGACAGGGAAACCGCGTCAGAGAATCGCCGCATCTCAGACAAGGTGTCGTACCAAGGAAATGAAATGCTGCTTATCTCCTCTTTGGGGTTGGACAGCCAAAGCCTCATCCAGAAATATTCCCTGATGCTATTGAAGCTCTTTTTATGACGATTGGCAGCGGAAACGACATCCCAGTAGTACTCGGCTAGCTCGCTTTCAAGTCCCATTGCCTCAGTAGTGCGAACAATGGTTGGGAACTCACGTGGAATTCTCAGTGCAGCAAGCTTCTCAACCAGTTTTCTTTCCGATACTTCTGGATGCCTATCAGGACCATAATAGAAATCCTCGCGGATTAGGAAGCAGATTTGTGGTTCTGTGGTTTCTAGGGACGACACTGTTTTTACTTCCATAGCGGAGATTCCATGTATGAGACCTAACGACCTGCCGCAAGGCAATATGGTTGACGCGATTGTTAGCTGTGAATTTTAGTTTTGATTTCATTTAGATACTCTTGACCTTCCTCATCTAATTGCAAAGAAAAACTGTCTATCCACTCTTTTGCATCGAAGCTTGAGCCAAGCCCATTGAACACATCAACTGCGACATCCATAGTATGAGATAGGAATGGAACACCACGCAGGTACACAAAGGTTGTATCAGTAATTTTTAGCTGTTCATATATCTTGCGAAGCTCGTTAATTTGCTCAAGAGCCAGTTGAAATTCACCTACATCGCGTAATGCGCAGGCATAATATTGCCGCATAAATGCAATACTAGGCTGTTCTTTATGGCCCGTATCAAGTTGTAGCTGAACGGCTTTTTCAAATGCATTGCGGCCAATTTCTATGTTTTTGGATAAGGTGCCAGCGGTTATAACGTTGAACCAGTCGTTTACCGTTGGATTGTACTCAGTGGCCTTTTGAAAGTAGGTAAGAGCTTCTCGGTATTTCGCTTGACGAAATAAAGACATGCCCATTAATTTACATGCATCTTTATAAATTGGTTTAGATTTGTGTCCAAGCAGCTTCTCGGCGCCTAAGATAACTTCATCATATTTTTCACTCTGAAGTAGCTCCCACAAATTATCAGTAACACTCAAGTCTGGCGCTTTCTTTTTGGATGACTGTTTTATCTTATTAGGCATGATGTTTCCTTTTTACAGCTAACGTTCGAGTTCAGCTGTGCGCCGCTTTTGCGCATCCGGCGGAGCGACAAGGTATACCGCTTTGTGCCTTTATTGCTTCTTGATATAGCTTTGTCTTCTTCAAGAATTTCTTGCTCCGGAAAACAAGAGAATTAACTCTCATTATCTGTGCCCTTACGAGATAATCGAGGGCGTTAGTTTCCTCAGTAAGCCGCAGCCACTTTGAACGAATCACTATCAGGCTAATTCTCTTTGATAATCTTGTCGATCCATTCGGCGAAAGCCGAGACACGAGTATATGCTTCGCGATCGCCGTAGTTGCCGTGGGCTTGATCTTCGTTCGTGTCATCGGTGAATGATGACACGCCAGCAACGTAAACCTTGCCATCCTCCTCGATGAATGCCGGACCGCCACTATCTCCCGGGCCGCCGGCGGCTTCCAAATCCGTGGCCTTCTCGGGCGGATCGATGATGAACATGAGCCACTTCTTCTGGATCACGCGCTCGACCTGGTTGGTGCCCGCCCGCTGCTTCTTGTCCCACCTGTCCTTCGACACAGGGCCCTTCTCCAAGGTCCCGCTGTATCCGTGCCCAACGATGGTAGCAATCTTTCCGGTTTCCTCGGTCCCCCGATAGATGGGTACAGGTTTGATCTCAGTCACCTCCTCGGTTAATTTCACGAGGGCCAGATCCGCTCCCGATTTGGCATTCTTGTAGTCGGGGTGGGCAAAAACCTTCTCGACCCGATACTGTTTGTTACCGATGGTGATTCGCGCACTCTCTTTGCCCGTTTTGATGTCCTTGGCCAGGTGCGCCGCCGTCAGCAACCACTGGGGAGCAATCAAGGTCGCCTCGCCGTCGGGGAGATTCAAACCCACCGAGGCGGGATACTTGATGGCCAACTCCAGGTATTTCGCGTCCGCCCGATCCGGTCGGATCAGGATCGCTTGGACCGGGAGGGATGAAAATAGCGCGAAGCTGACAGCGAGCACAGCAAGTCCGAAAACAGGTTTCATAGAATGAGTTCCTCGTTGGTTATTGACCTCTTTCGTCGAACGACCGAGTTGAGCGGCCGGCCACGATGCTATTGCCGGAGCCGGTCCATGATGTTTCCCAGTACGCTCCAACGTGTTGTTAGACCTCACGCCTTCTCCTCATATGGCAGATCCTCTGGACTCACGCCAACGTAATCAGGCTTCGGATCGACCCTGAAGCGGACCGCTTGTATGTGAGTTGCGCCGGATAACAAGGCTTTCAATACCCGGTGCATTCCGTCCATAATGCGGCCGTCGCTCGAAAGGATGATCGGAAAGCTCAAGTCACTTTCGTTGAGCAGGCGAGCGTGTTCTGCCACTTCTCGACAGGTCATCGTGCCCCAGTACGGCTCATCCAGCTCACGAATGTCTGATATGGGCACATTCTCAGGCTTCAGCCGTTTCGCCAGCTCGACAAGGCGGTCGACATCCCAAGCTCGCAATCCCTCGCCGCTCGGCCTGAAGTGATATTGCTTGCGCATGTACGTCTCGCGTGACGCCTAATGTCGCCCATGAGCGGCTGAACAGGCGGGCGAAGCCCGCTTGCGAAGGTCCGTCTCGATGCGCTTGTTAGCCGTCATTGCGCTACACCCATACGTCCATACCATCATTTCGTGCAGTCAGCGCGCCACCCGTATTTACGACGCCGCGAGGTTCGATGATCAGCGCGTGGCACTCCCGCGAAGCGCGTGTGATGTGCTCAACGCCCTTCGGGACAACAAACATCTCCCCAGCACGGATTGTGACTGCACGGTCACGAAACCCGACTTCCATCTCACCCTCCAGCACGACAAAGACCTCGTCAGTGTCTTTGTGATCGTGCCACACGAACTCGCCCTGGAGCTTCACGAGCTTGAATTGATAGTCGTTCATCTCCGCGATGACGCGCGGTGACCAGTGCTCGGAGAACTTCGAGAGCTTTTCACGGAAATTGATGGGGACCATTGTCATTTCTGCGCTCGGCTATACCCGTGACGGCTAACGTTTAAATTGAGGGGCGCGCCGCTTTTGGCGCGTCCCTTTCGAATGCAATGTTGGGCAGCATTATCGTGTGGGCGACTGCGTAAGCCGTGATCGAAGTTCGGCAATGGCTGTACGCCACGGTTGCGGCTTGGACTCAGCCCATAACTGGGCCAGTTCAGAGACTTTTGTATCTAATATCTGCTCCAATGCCCGCAATGCAACGGTGCCTAGCTTGGGCTGCAATTCGGTGGGAATACTTTCAAAGCAAGGTGCCATTTCTGCAGGGGCTTGGGGGTTAGGCCTTCCAAGTGCAGAAGCTATAGCTTCCGCCGCAGCGACAGCAGCCGAAGCTTCGGGCGTCTCAAACGGACGTCCCGTGAGTACCAAACTGAAAGCTTTCGTTACCAACTTAGGTGACTTAGCGCGAGCACAATCCATAACCCAATCTAAAGCGTCGTCGTTCTCAAAACTACCGGCTCCCCACGCTCCCGCGTAGGCATTTGCGGAGCATACGATCGTTGAGATCGCAATGCAATAGCGCACGTTTATGCTGCCCAACGTATTGAGCTCACCGGCGCAGCCGAGCACAGTTTTTCAGCACAAGAACCGATGCTAGCGAGGTGCGTCCGGTGCAGCGCATTGTTGGGCGGCTCTTAAGCCACTCCATTGACGACAAAGTCATAACAGATTCCTGTCTTGAGATTTACTTTGATGTTCAAATAACAGTCGCCTCCGTCGTCCACTATCACTTCTTGATTTTTCCAGTCCAACCCCAAATCGTGGCAGAACAGATTGATGTAAATGATCCGCTCTGCGTTCATCACGATACCGACGTACTGACGTTTGTATGAGTGAAGCTTTTGGAGAAGCCCCGGAGCCTCTTTCTTTAGAAAGTCCACAAAATGCCTTTCACACCGCGCGACATCCTCTTTGCTAGGCATCCAATATTGAACGCCAGGCTGAAACGCAAATGAGAATGCCCTTCTCGAAGGAGAGAAAATTACAATGTTTCCATCATCAAGCTTACCTGCACCTGCTTCGGATAACATCTTGCCTCCTATCTGCGCACTCAAACTACAAAGCGCAGAAATGATAAACACCACTGCGCGTATTGAATATCTTTGCATAGATTTGCCACCCAACGCCTAGTTAGGCCGCGGGTGTTGCGGACGAGAGCTCCTCGAAGAAGACGGCGTTATAGGTGCCCGCCGATTTTCGGAGTTCTTTGAACGGTTTGTACTCTGCCGAGTTGTACCACTGCTTAGCTCGCTCAAGGCTCGGAAACTCGATCATCACCGGGAATGTTGGTTTCCATTGCCCTTCCATGAGGTCGACCTTGCCGCCAACGACGACGTACCTACCATCGTACATGGCAACAATGGGAGCTACTCCAATCTTGTATTGCTCTAGCTTGGCGTAGTC
>FRDC01004973.1_pt1 | contig 19528 bp, 13 predicted proteins | sample 1106171 | NCBI WGS metagenome assembly FRDC01 (sample SAMEA3930566, study PRJEB13176) | freshwater metagenome | biome: Drinking water system; feature: drinking water; material: water | place: Singapore | collected 2014-12-20 | reverse complement strand
CCATCAGATTCGCCAGCCGGGCTCTTTCGAGCCATGCGCCACGCTGACAGGGCCGGGAAAGGGGCTCGATTCGGCACGATGGGGCCCGTTTGAGGTTGACCCGAGCGAGCCTGCGTCCTTTCATTGGCCCCTGGCAAAGCGTTTGCCCGGATCTTGTTTTCCGCCGGAGCCGTAGCCGCGGCCAACCGGCATAGATCGTCCGCTGATTTTCCGGCCCTTCGCGGCCGGCAGCACGCGGACACGCCACGGGCGTTTGAGCGGAGCGGTTCATTGAACCGGGCCGACCGAACAGCCGGCTGTGGCGACGGAGGTATGCGATATGGCCCGTTACACCGGTCCCAAGGTCAAGCTGTCCCGCCGCGTCGGGGTTCCAATCGAGAACAACGCCAAGCACACGTCCAAGCGTGCGCTCGTGTATCCCGGTATGCACGGCTTCCGCGGCCGCCGCCTGCGCGACTACGGCGTGCGCCTGCAAGAGAAGCAGAAGGTGCGTTACCACTACAGCGTGCTGGAGAAGCAGTTCCGCCGCTACATGGCGACGGCGGAGGGCATGACCGGCAACACGGGCGAGTTGCTCATGCGGCTGCTTGAATCTCGGCTGGACAACGTGCTGCGCCGGCTGGGCTGGGGCCGCACCATCTGGGCCGCGCGGCAGATTGTGGCGCACGGGCACGTGATGGTGAATGGTCGCAAGACCGACCGGCCGAGCTGCGCCGTGAAGCCGGGCGATGTGATCACGGTGAAGCCCGCGCTGCACAAGCTCGTTCGCGAGAACATGGAGAGCATGAGCGGGCACGAGGTGCCGCAGTGGCTGGACCTGAACCCCGGCGAGCTGACGTGCCGCGTGGTGGCCCTGCCGACGTCGGATCAGATTCCGTTCGACGTGAACCCGAACCTGATCATCGAGTTCTATCGCTGAGCGGAGAGCGGACAGTGGACAGGGGTTAGCCTGAGCAGGAGCCAACCATGTCCGCCAGCGCCATCCGTTCGCACCGCGACCTCATCGTCTGGCAGAAGTCGATGGATCTGGTCGTAGAGGTGTGCGCCATTTCCGCGGCGCTACCAGCGGCCGAGCGTTTCGGGCTGGTGTCGCAGTTGAACCGGGCCTTTGTGTCTGTGCCGTGCAATATCGCGGAGGGGCACGCCCGCACGGGCGATCGGTCCTTCGCGCACTTCCTGAGCATTGCTCGTGGATCGCTGATGGAAGTGGAAACGCTGCTTCAGATCACCCAGCGGCTTGGTTACACTGCCGATGTCCGGCTGATTCCCTTGCTTGGTCGAATAACCGAAATCAGTAAGATGCTCACGGCCCTCGCCCGCAAGGTGCAAACTCCGCGAGAGTCAATGCCGGCGTAGCCGAACCTCGTTGCCTGTTCCGGCTGTACCCTGTCACCTCTCCCCTGTTCCCTATGACGAAATTCTTCCGCAAATACAGCAAGTTCCTCCTGGTCGCGTTCGGTGTGTTCCTGATGGTCTCGTTCATCGTGCCGCAGGCGATCCAGCAGTTCGGGCAGAGCGGCCCCGAGACGACGGTGATGCGCGTGGACGGTCGGCGTGTGAGTTTTCAGGACACGAAGGTGGCGGCCGAGCAGGTGGCGAAGGTGGAGCAACTCAGCAGCGGCATGCTGCCGACCAACAGCGGCATCGATCCGCACGGCGAGCACTGGCTGCTGGCGCGTGAGTTTGCTCGGTCGGCCGGGTGGGTCGGCGGCCCGTCGAGCGGGTTGCCGTTGCTCAAGGAGATCGCCGCGGCGGTGATCGAGGGCGAGTACACCAACCGGTTCCTGCGGCAGTTCAACGGACAGATCGATGCAGCCATGGCACGCAACTTTGCGCGCCAAACGGTGATGGGCAGCGAGGAGGGCCGCAAGCGGGTCGAGCAGTACACCGAGGAGCTTTCGCGCGGTGCTCTTCAGGGCGGGCGGGTCGCTCGCGAGGGCCTGGCGGCGGCCATGGGCATCGCCCGGATGCGTGCGGAGTACCAGCAGGCGGCGCGCCTCTCAGAGCCGCGACTGATGCGTGATGCCCGCAAGCAGTTCGACAGGGCCGAGGTGAGCGTGGTGTTTGTGGGCGTGGACAACAAGCTCTCGACCGGCCTGCCCGCAAGAGAGGAGGCCGCGCTCATTGCGCACTATGAGAAGTACAAGGACAAGCGTGCGGGCGCGGACAGCCCCTTTGGCTACCTGCTGCCGGACCGTGTGAAGCTGGAGTGGTTGATGCTGGACCGCGCGGCCTGTGAGAAGGCCGTGAAGGTGGACCCGATTGAGGTGCAGAAACGCATTGTGGCGGGCGCATCGGGGGAGATCACTGAGGCGGCCAAGCGGCGGACGGCGGTTGAGGGTCTGATCCGCAGGGAGCAGGCCGACAACGCTATGAACGAGGCATCGGTGGCGGTGAAGAGCGAGATTCTCAAGGCCGTGAGCAGGCTGCACGACGACGGGGCGTACAAGGCGCTGCCCGCTGACTGGGCCCAGACCATGCCGCGCATGGCGGCGATCGCCAAGGAGATTCCGGCGCGGGTGCAGGAGCGGACGGGCATGACGTTGCCCGAGCCGAGCGTGTTTGTGCGCGAGGCGACCTGGCAGACGATCGAGAAGGACCTTGGGCAGTTGCCTGGCATCGGGCAGGCGACGGTGCGTGTGTCGGGCCGGCCCGCCTCGCTGACGGCGGTGGTGCGCGTGGTCAAGGAACTGCTGGCCGACACGGAGCAGCAACTGCCGGTTCATCCGCAGGCGGGTGTGCCTATGGCCGATGCGTTCGAGGACGCGTCGGGCAACCGGTATTTCTGCACGGTGCTGGGCGCTGCGAAGCAGTCGCCGCCAGCCTCGCTCGATGAGGTGCGCGAAGCGGTGGTGGCCGACAAGAAGAAGGCCGATGCCTTCGAAACGCTCAAGACCGACCTGAATGCCTTCCGGCTTGTGGGGGGCGAGCAAGGGCTTGAGGCGCTGGCCGAGCAGTTCAAGGCCCTGACCGGTCAGGTGATCGAGGTGAAGCAGGGTGTCACGGTGCGGCGTTCGTCGGGCGTGCAGCCCGCCGAGCTGCCGGTCAACACCAAGGAGTTTGCCGACGCGGTGATGGATGCCGCGAGCCAGATCGACGCGACCAAGGACCTGAGCGAGGTGCCCAAGGAGGAGTTGGTGGTGGCGGTGGCCCTGCCGGGTAAGCTCGGCGTGGCGGTGGCCAAGATCACCGAGTTCTCACCCGTCACGCGCGAAGAGTTCCGCAAGTTTGCCGAGGGCCTGCAGCAGCAGTTGGCCATGCAGGACCTCGCGGCCACGGCGGATGATCCCTTTGCGTTGCCACGCCTTGAGAAGCGGTTGGGCGTGGAACGCAAAGGCGTGTTTGCCGAGAGCCGCGCCGAGGAAGAGAAGCAGAAGGCCGCGGCCGCAAGCGCCGCAAAGGACGCCGCGTCCAAGGGCGCGGCGACGACACCCGCGTCCAAATGACGGGGTGAGGTGCGGGATGCTGGCCCGTCAGGCGTGGCTCTCGAACATGCGGAGTTGGTTGCCGGCGAGTTCTTCGGTGGTGGGGTGGTCCACATCGATGCGGTAGTCGCCGCTGAAGCACGCCGTGCAGTACCCCGAGCCGGGACGCTTCATGCAGGCCAGCATGCCGTCGATCGAGAGATAGGCCACGGAGTCGACGCCCAAGAAGGCACGGATCTGCTCCACGGTGCGTCCGTGCGCGATGAGTTGGTCGCGGGTGGCGAAGTCGACACCGAAGTAGCACGGGTGGCGGATCGGGGGGCACGAGATTCGCAGGTGAATCTCCCTTGCGCCCGCCTGGCGGATCTGTTCGACTTTGGCGCGGGTGGTGGTGCCGCGCACGATGGAATCATCAACGATGACGAGGCGTTTGCCGCGGACGATTTCGGAGATGACGTTGAGCTTGAGGCGGACGGCGGCGGTGCGCTCGGCCTGGCTGGGCTTGATAAAGGTGCGGCCGACGTAGCGGTTGGGCACGATGGCCTCGCGCAGCGGCAGCCCGCTGGCGCGGGCGTAGCCGATGGCGGCGGAGCGGCCCGAGTCGGGCATGGGCACGACGTAATCGGCACTCACGGGCGATTCGGAGGCGAGGCGTTCGCCGAGGAGTTCGCGGGTGATCTGCACGTTCTGGCCGAAGACGTTGCTGGCCGGATTGGCGAAGTAGACGTGCTCGAAGACGCAGTGTGCGGGCTGCGCGGCGGGGGGGGCGAAGCGCCGGGATGAGAAGCCCGCATCGGAGAGCGTGATGATCTCGCCCGGCTCGACCTCGCGGATAAGGGTTGCGCCAACGACGTCGAGGGCCACGGTTTCGCTGGCGACCACCAGCGTGCCGTCGTCGCGCTTGCCTATCACGAGAGGGCGCCATCCCCACGGGTCGCGGGCCGCCTCGATGCGGTCGGCGAAGAGGAACACCAGGCAGAAGGCCCCTTGCAGGTGGCGGAGTGTCGCGGCCACCGGGTCGGGCGTGTCCTGCTGTTGCGGCGAGGCGAGGAGGTGGACGACCACCTCGGTGTCGCTGGTGGTGTGGAAGAGGTGGCCGGCGCGCTCGAACTGGCGGCGGAGTGCCGCGGCGTTGACCAGGTTGCCGTTGTGAGCAAGGGCGACCTGCCCGCCCACGTAACTTTCGAGCAAGGGTTGGGCGTTGCAGGCCAGCGAGCCGCCCGCGGTGGAGTAGCGGGTGTGGCCGATGGCCCCGTGGGTGGAGTCGCGGTCGAGGTCGGCGAGCGCGGCAGAATCGAAGACCTCGGGAACAAGGCCCGTGCCCGTCACCGCGCGCAGCGATTGGCCGTTGCTGGTGGCGATGCCCGCCGCTTCCTGCCCACGGTGCTGCTGCGCGTAGAGGCCGAAGTAGTTGAGCGTGGCGATGCCGTGGCCAGCGGCGTTGGTGGTCGTGCCGCTGGGGGCGTGCCCGCGCCAGGCGCCGAACACTCCGCACTTTTCCTTCATTTCGTAGGCGGTGTGTGCCGCGTGCGCGGCATCGGCTCCGGCGGCAGAGCGGGGGAGCACGTGGAGTGGAAGGTCGGGCCGCATGCGAGAGCGAGTCTAGCGGCGAGAGAGGAGCGCGGAGTCAATCCGTGAGAGAAGCCACGAAGCAAAGGCAGATTTCGCAATCGCGCCCGGGGTGCTCTCGGCGCCAGGCGCGGCCTGCCCGGTGATGGGTTGCAGGAGCGTGGCTTCGATCGAGTCGCTGTCCATGGTTTCGAGGGGGTTGGCGACGATCATGTCGAGCCGCTTGCGTGCCAGTTTGTCGCTGGCGGATGCGAGGAGACGGGCGCGGGGTTCGAGCGCGAAGCCGACCACGAGTTGACCGGGCCGTTTGCGTGCGGCGCACGCGGCGAGAAGGTCGGGGGTGGGTTCGAGCCGGAGTGTGAGGGATTCGCTGGTTCGCCGCAGCTTGTCTTGGTCGGGGCCGTGTTCGGCGCCGGAGTGCGGTCCCCGGTGGGGCGGGGCGTGCGGCCGTGCGGGCCGATAATCAGCGACCGCCGCGGCCATGACCAGACAGTCGCAGTGGGGGAAGTGATTGGCAAGAAGGCGGTCCAGATCGGCGGTTGTCTGGAACCGTTCGAGGGCGACGCTCGAATGGGCGGGTGTACGGGGCGTGGGGCCCAGCAACAGTGTCGTCTGCCAGCCCATATGCGCGGCATGGTCGGCCAGGGCGATGCCGAGGCGGCCGGATGAACGGTTGCCGAGGTAGCGCACGAGGTCGATGGGTTCGTGGGTGGGTCCGGCGGTGATGAGCAAGCGGCGTGGCGGTTGGCCGGTGGCCTGTGGGGCCACATGCGGGAGTGGGGGGGGGGGCGGGGTTGATGGGCTTTCGAGGGGCATGGACATGGACACCGGAACGGTAAACGTAGACCAAGCGACGCGGACGGGCGGCGTGTGCTGCGAGGGGGGCGTGCAGACATCCCCGTTGACGTGGCAGCCGATCCGAAGCGGGTATCTGCCGCGGATAGATGCCGAGGCGGCGGCCCGGTGTTGCCGGTGCGTGCGTAGAGACTCGGAGCCGCGGGGCCAGTCCTCAGGGCGTGTGGCGGCGGTATGATCCGTCCCGCGTGATGACGAGCCAACCGGCCCGGCATGGACGCGGCTTCACCCGTCTGTCCCCCAATCCGGCCCGGTCTCCCTCATCGTCGCACGCAACCATGGCACGATCTCGCAAGAAGCTTGGCGAAATTCTCGCGGAATGGGGCGTTCCAGCGGACAAGATCAACAAGGTCTCTGAGTCCACGCGCGGCACGGGCAAGCGGCTGGGCGATGCCCTGATCGAATCGGGCGTGGCCACCGAAGAGCAGGTGGCCAAGGGGCTGGCGACGCAGTTCAACATCGCGTATGTTGATCTCGCGTCGAACGGGGTAGCCAATCAGGTCAACCCCAAGCTCATCCCCGAAGACCTGATCAAGAAGCACATGATCCTGCCCTTGGCCAAGGCGGGCGGGCGGCTGCAACTCATCATCCACGACCCGATGGACCTGGAACTGCTGGACATGCTCCGCTTCCGGTTGAACGTGGAGGTGGACCCGAGGCTGTCGAGCCGCTCGGCGATCAAGAAGTTCATCGACGCGAGCATGGGCAAGGGGGCCAACGGCACGGCCGCGGGCGCAACGGACAAGAAGACCGACCCGAACAAGTCGCTGGTGACCGAGTCGATCGACAAGTCGGTTGACAAGAGCGTTGACAAGTCCATCGATATCACGGCGGATGATGCGCCGATCGTGAAGCTGGTGCAGCGGATTTTGACCGAAGCGTTCACGATGCGGGCATCGGATATTCACGTGGAACCGTTCGCCGAGTATGTGCGGCTGCGCTACCGGATTGACGGCGTGTGCGTGGAGCGCGACCGCCTGCCCAAGCGGATGCAGAACTCGGTGTTGAGCCGTCTGAAGCTGATGTCGGGCGTGAACATTTCCGAAAAGCGGATTCCGCAGGACGGCCGCATCAAGATTCAGCACGGCGAGGAGACGATCGACTTCCGTGTTTCGGCGTGCCCGTGCTACCACGGCGAGAGCATTGTGCTGCGTATTCTGCGCGCAGATGCGGTGAAGATCGGCCTGATCAACCTGGGCTTTGAGGAAGACACGCTCGCGTCCTTCAACAAGATCATCAGACGGCCCAACGGCATCTTCCTGGTGACGGGCCCCACCGGCTCGGGTAAGACGACCACGCTGTACACCGCGCTCGACGTGCTGAACCGGCCTGACAAGAAGATCATCACCGCCGAGGACCCGATCGAGTACAACTTCGTCGGCATCAACCAGTGCCAGACGCGTGAGAAGATCGGCCTGACGTTCAGCGTGATCCTCAAGACCATGCTGCGGCAGGCGCCCAACATCATTCTGGTGGGTGAGATTCGCGACCGTGAGGTGGCCGAGATCGCCATTCAGGCCGCGCTCACGGGCCACCTGGTGTTCAGCACGCTGCACACAAACGATGCGCCCAGCGCGATCACCCGTCTGATCGACATGGGCCTCAAGCCCTTCCTGGTGGCATCGGCGATCCAGGCGATCATGGCGCAGCGGCTGATCCGCAACCTGTGCAAGGAGTGCCGCGCACTGGACCCGAACCCCGATCCCAAGTACATGTCGCTCGTGAACATCACGCCGGAAGAGGGCAAGGGGAGGATCAACGGTCCGGTGGGGTGCCCGACCTGCAACAAGCTGGGCTACAAGGGCCGGCGCGGCATCTACGAGATGATGACGATGAACAGCGAGATCCGCGAGTTGGCGTTCAGGCAGGAGCCGATCGCGAAGATCCGTCACGCGGCGATCGCCAACGGGATGCGTTCGCTGATGGAGGATGGCAAGCTGAAGGTGCTCAAGGGCATCACGACACCGGCGGAGATCGCGGCGGTGGCGCAGGTCGAGGGTATCGAATAGGGGCAAGGGCCGGGCACCGTGCGGCGCGCTGCGCGGCACTCGGCCGGTCTGATTCGCAAGGGAGCAGTTCATGGCCGGCACGGTTCAGATGGATCGCCTGCTCGACACGGTGGTGAAGTCCAACGCCAGCGACTTGCACCTGACCACCAACCGTCAGCCGACCGTGCGATTGCACGGCGGCCTCAAGAACCTTCAGACCAAGGTGCTCGACGCGGACGACATGGTCGCGCTCATGAAGTCCATCACGCCCGAGCAGCGCCAGCAGGAGTTGCAGGAGCGAGGCGGGTGCGACTTCGGTTTCTCGTACGGCGAGGCGGCCCGCTTTCGCGTGTCGATCTTCCGTCAGCGCGGCGACATCGCCATTGTGTGCCGGTTGATTCCGAACCGGCTCCTCACATTTGAGCAGATCGGCCTGCCCGAGGTGTGCCGTGAGCTGGTGCGCAGGCCGCGCGGCATGTTCTTGGTGACGGGCCCCACGGGCTCGGGCAAGACCACGTCGCTGGCGACGATGATCGATTACACGAACACGAACTTCGACAAGCACATCGTGACGATGGAAGAGCCCATCGAGTATTACCACCAGCACAAGAAATCGATCGTGAACCAGCGCGAGGTGGGCCACGACGTGCCCAGCTTCGCCGAGGCTCTCAAACGCGTGCTGCGGTCGGACCCGGACGTGATCCTTGTGGGTGAAATGCGAGACCTTGAGACCATCGAGGCGGCCATGCGGGCCGCCGAGACGGGCCACCTGGTGTTCGGCACCCTGCACACCACCGGCGCGGCCAAAACCATCGACCGTATCGTGGACGCCTTCCCGGTAGCGCAGCAGAATCAAATCCGGGTGCAGTTGTCCACGTCGCTCTTGTGCGTGCTCAGCCAGCAGTTGCTCACGCGGGTCGATCAGCCGGGCATGGTGGCCGCCTACGAGTTCCTCGTGGTGACGCCCGCGATCTCGAACCTGATCCGCGAGGCGAAAACCTACCGAATCGATTCGGCGATTCAGACCGGAAAGAAGTTCGGGATGCAGTTGTTGGACGACCACCTGTGGTCGCTGTACATGGCCGGCAAGATCGGGGTTGAGGAGATGGTGGACAAGAGCAAGAACCCCAACGACTTGGCGGACAAGGTTCGCAAGCTCGGCCGAACGGTGGGTAGAACGGAGTTGGACGAGGAAGACGTGAAGGCGTGAGGCAAGACACGGACATCGTTCTTGTTGCTGTGATTGCTGTTGTAGGCCAAGTGTCGCATCATAAATATCTCAAAAACAGCGGTTGCGTGGTGCAACCGCGCTCGGATATTCTTCGTTTAGAACCTTGAGGCACCCCAAAGTGCTGCGGGTCTTGGTTGGTGATGCTTGGCGGCCGCGCACGCGGCGGGCGGGTGCGTCACCTCCAAGGCCACTGAGGTTCGGGAGCTAAGCCGGATGCCCGCGAGCGTTGCTGATCTTGCCGAAATGAAGGGCCGCAAACTCGGCCGCATATTGACCAAGCTGGGCAAGGCCAGCCGCGAGCAGGTTCACGAGGCTCTCGCGATTCAGAAGACCAAGCCTGACAAGATCGGCGTGCTGCTCGTAGGCCTGGCGTACTGCAAGCCGGGCGATATCGATGAAGGGCTCGCCGCACAGGGCGGCCTGGGGTATATGGACCTGGCGGGGTTCGAGATTCCCGCGGAGGCCAAGGACGCGATCCCGTCTGAGAGCGTGCAGGCGTATCAGGTGGTCCCGGTGGCGTACAACCCCACGAGCAAGCGCCTGAAGGTGGCGATGAAGTCGGCGGACAACTTCCGCGCGGTGGACGACCTCCGGCTGCTGATGGGCTTCAACGTTGAGGCGGTGGTGGCCGACGCCGCGGCGATCGACGGGCTGATCAAGAAGCACTATTCCAAGCAGGAGTCGGTGAAGGATGTGGTCGGCGATCTGGCCAAGGACGACAAGTTCGCGAATCTGCAGGCCAAGGGCAAGGGGGGCGAGTCGATTGATCTGGACGCGGTGATGGAGGCCGCGGAGGACAACAAGGTCATCAAGCTGCTGAACCTGGTGCTTTTGCAGGCCATCAAAGACCGGGCGAGCGATATCCATTTCGAGCCGTTCGAGGACGAGTTCAAGATGCGCTACCGCATCGACGGCGTGCTCTACGAGATGGCGCCGCCGCCCAAGCAGTTGGGGCCGTCGATCACGAGCCGCGTGAAGGTGATGGCCAAGATGGACATCGCCGAGCGGCGGCTTCCGCAGGACGGGCGCATCGAGCTGACGATCGGCGGCGCGCCGGTCGATCTGCGTGTGAGCGTGCTGCCCACGATGCACGGCGAGAGCGTGGTGATGCGCGTGCTGGACCGCGGCAACGTGAAGCTCTCGCTGGACCGCGTGGGCCTGCGCCCCGACGACTTTGACAAGTTCGACAAGCTGATCCACAAGCCCAACGGCATCGTGGCGGTGACCGGCCCCACGGGTTCGGGGAAGACCACCACGCTGTACGCGGCCCTCTCCGCGCTCAATGACATTGAGACCAAGATTCTCACGGCGGAAGACCCGGTGGAGTACGACATCGAGGGGCTGTGCCAGGTGCAGGTGAACGCGGAGGTGGAGCTCACGTTTGCACGTGCGCTGCGCAGCTTCTTGCGTCAGGACCCGGACGTGATCCTGGTGGGTGAGATCCGCGACCTGGAGACCGCGCAGATCGCGGTGCAGGCGAGCCTGACGGGCCACCTGGTGCTGAGCACGCTGCACACCAACGACGCGCCATCGAGCGTGATCCGTCTGGTGGACTTGGGGGTGGAGCCCTTCCTGCTCACAGCGACGATGGAGGGCGTGGTGGCGCAGCGGCTGGTGCGGACGATCTGCCCCAAGTGCAAGGAGGCGTACACGCCCGGCGAGGAAGAGTTGATGGAACTGGGAGTGAGCGACAAGACAATCGCGGGGCGGCCGTTCTTTCGCGGCAAGGGGTGCGACAACTGCTACAAGAGCGGCTACAAGGGCCGGATGGCGTTGTTCGAGATCATGGGTGTTGATGATCCGCTGCGGGACATGATCATGAAGAAGTCGAGCACCAACATCCTGCGCAACCACGCGCGGCAGATGGGCATGCGGACGTTGCGTGAGAACGGGCTGCTGGCGTTGTTTGAGGGGCAGACGACGATTGATGAGGTGATCCGCGAGACGCTCGCGGAGGATTGAAACGGGCGGCAACGCGGGCGGGCGCATGGGCATCGGGGCAAACCAGGCACAAGGTAAGAAGCATGGCGACATTCGCGTACGAAGCACTGAACGCATCGGGCAAGCCCCAGAAGGGGACGATTGATGCCGCGACGAGCGAGGAGGCCATCAAGAAGGTGAAGGAGCAGGGCTTCTTCCCGACCTCGGTGCGTGAGCAGAAGGGAAAGAAGGACGCCAAGAAGGATGGCGCGCCCGGGGCGAGCCTGAAGCCCAAGAAGAAGAAGGGCGGGGGCGGCATCTCGTTCGGCGGCATCTCGACCAAGCAGCTCACGGCCTTCACGCGCCAGTTGTCCACGCTGCAGGACGCCGGCCTGCCGCTCTTGCGTTCGCTGCAGATTCTCGAGGAGCAGCAGAAGCCGGGCAAGTTCAAGAGCATCATTCAGGGCGTGTGCGAAGAGGTGGAGGGCGGGTCGAGCTTGTCGGAGGCGATGGCGAAGTTCCCCGCGGCGTTTGACCGGCTGTTCACGAAGATGGTCGCCGCGGGCGAGATCGGCGGCGTGCTGGACATTATCTTGCAGCGTCTGGCGGAGTTCATGGAGAAGGCGCAGCGGCTGAAGCGGAAGGTGATCGGCGCGTCGATGTACCCGGTGGTGGTGGTGGTGATCGCGGTGGGCATCGTCACGTTCATCATGGTGAAGATCATCCCGAAGTTCAAGGAGATCTTCGCGGAGTTCGGCGTCACGATGCCGCTGCTCACCGAGAAGTTGATCCAGACCAGTTCCTTCATGGCCGGCAGCAACCCCGGGCAGAAGGTGCCGGGCTGGGCCATCGTGCTCTTCTCGCCCATCATCTTCGTGGTGTTCTGGAAGGCCGTGCGCAAGACCAATCCCGGGCGAGCTGCCACGGACATGTTTGTGATGTATCTGCCGGTGATGGGCAACCTGATCCGCAAGACCTGCGTGGCGAAGTTCACACGCACGCTGGGCACCCTGATCAACGCGGGCGTGCCCATCCTGGAGGCCATCAGCATCACCCGCGACACGTCGGGCAACTACGTGTACGAGAAGGCCTTGACGAAGGTCCACGATTCGATCCGCGAGGGCGAGACCTTCGCCCAGCCGCTGCGCGAGGCGAAGGTCGTGGACTCGCTGGTGGTGAACATGATCGACGTGGGCGAGGAGACGGGCGACCTGGACGCCATGCTCCTGAAGATCGCCGACAACTACGACGAAGAGGTGGACGTGGCCGTGAACGGCATGGTGAAGCTCATCGAGCCGCTGCTGGTGGTGGTGCTGGGCGGCACGGTGGGCACCATCGTGGTGGCCATGTTCCTGCCGCTGGTCGCGATCATTGAGAAGCTGCAGGGCGGCGGCTGAGCGGATCGCGGCCGAAGGCCGGGCGGACGCGCGCTCGTGCGGGCGGGCGCAGGCATCAAGGCTGCGACGCACAGAATGGCATCGAAGGCATCAACGACGGCGACAACGTACCCATGACGGACGCACCACACATTTCCGAAACGCACGCCCGCGGGCGCGGCTTCACGCTGGTAGAGGTGGTCATCGTGATCGCGCTGATCGTGGTGCTCTCGGCGCTGCTGCTGTTCGCGATCGGCCCCTCGGTGAAGTCGGCCCGCACGGCCTCCGACTTGGCCTTTGCGCGCTCGCTGGGTGTGGGTGTGGAGCAGTTCAACCAGCAGTTCGGCTTTCTGCCGCCGCTGGTTGATGACTTCGGCGCGCCGTCCGCGAACCCGGGGGGCGACCCGATCGAGCGTGTCGCCTTGCCGGGGGTGCCGTTCATCCGCCTCAAAACGGGCGACGCGGTTCGGTTGCCCAACGACAACGATCCGCTCAAGCAGGCCAAGTTCCTTCGCTACGAAGTGGGGCAGCCCGACGGAGCCCGACAGTCCACGCTGCGGATGAGTTACTTTTCTCTGCCGTTCTACCTGATCGGCACCGCGGGTGAGACCGACCCGAATGATCCGCAGCTCAACGCACGCATCGACGGTGTGCAGGGGCCGGGCTTCACCCAGCCGCTGGCCGACGGGACTTTCACGCGGAGTGGCACCAATCACGCCCCCATGCTGAGCCTTTCGACGCTCACCGAGCGCCTGCAGACGCTCACGGGCACCAGCGAGCGCACGCTGGGCGACCGCCAGCACAGGGCGGTGCGGTACTACCGCTGGCAGCCGACGTTGCATGTGGCGGCGGGGGCGGGGGTGCCGATGGCGCCCCCCGTGCTGGTTCAATCGCCGGGGAGTGAGCCGGTCAACGACCCGCTCAGGGTCGGGCAGGTGCGCTCGTACAACGCGCCCACGGTCTTTCCGCTGGGCGAGCGCAAGCGGCTCCTCAGCGGGCAGTTGCAGTCGCCCGAGTCGGTCATGACACTCCAGCAACGCGCGGCACGCTACGCGGTGGTTTTCCCGGGGCTCGACGGCCTGTTTGGCGATGAATCCATCAACACCCTGCGAACCGCCTTGGACCTGTTGAACGCGACCTCGGTGGACGATGCCGAGGTGCGTCGCAGGGCCGCGGCGGACAACCTGGTGATTCTGGAGGGCGGCTCGTGAACCACGCACGAACGGTGAACCCGCGTCGGGCCTTCACGCTGGTGGAGTTGCTGGTGGTGATGCTGGTGATGAGCATCGTTGCGCTGCTCACGGTGCCGGCGTTCAACGCCTTCTCGCGGTCCAACACGCAGATACAGGCGGGGGAGGCTCTCAAGGCGGGGCTGAGGGCGGCGCGCGAGGCCGCGCTGTCGTCCAGCCCCGGCACCGATGTCATCGCCGTGTTTGTGCAGGCTCTGGGCGGGCAGACGCAGATTGTGCTTGCCCGGCGAGCAGGCACGGTGCGCGATGTGCTCTCCACCTCCGCCACCACGGATGTGCGCCGCGAGGTGTTTGTGCCGATCAGCGCGGCACCGGCGGTGTTGATGCCACCCGGCTTTTCGGTGCGCGGGTACGTGGGGCCGGGTGTGCTCAAAGATGCCGCGTCGCCCAGCCCGGACTGGTACGACTCGAGCGCGGGCACGCCGGGCATCTACGTCCCGTCTCAGGCCGCGTGGGTGGCGCCCGAAACGCACCTGTTCAAGCACGTGTACAGCGATGGCGCGCTCCTCAATGACGATGACGGCGCGGACCGCAACACGTTCATGATGCGGTTCGAGGGCGGCACGGGGGCATTTTCCAGGTCGAACGAGGCGGTGCTCGTGGTGATGCCACGGAACTCCGCCACAGGGCGGGCCAGCGAGCCTTGGGCCTCCAACCGCTTCGACCTGCTGATCGATTCCTCCGGGCGAACTCGCACGCTTGCCGTCGCGGTTGATTCGGTGCTCAACGGCGTGCCCGCAGGGCTGGGCGGCACGCCGACGGCGCAGCAGATCGAGGAGGCTCGTCGGCAGTTGTTGGGGCACATGTCGAGCGACACGGTGCTGGCCGGGCCGGTGGGACGGGTGGCGGTGTACGAAGAGGCCGCGTTGGCCGCGGCGCTCATCACGCGGCCGGATGCGCTGACAGGCACGATCTACCGGACCGGCAACGGCAACGATTCGTCGAGCGCGGTGGCGGCCAGGCGGGCCGAGTTTTACGCACCGGGCACGTTGAAGGGTGTCATAGGGCCGAAGCAGGATATCAACGCGCTGCGCCTGGGCGTGTACGCCACAGTGTCGGCCGCGATCGATGGCTGGCTGCTGGGCGACACCAATCTCAACGGCACCTTCGGCGATGCCAAGGCGAGCACGAGCACGAGCACGAGCACGAGCCCGAGCCAGAACACGCGGGTGATCGACGCGCCCGGCGCGAGGGTGTTCACGATCGATCGCACGCTCGGCGAGCCGGTGGAGATTCCGCCGGTGCGGGCGAGGGTGGAGGGGCAATAGTGAACACGGGTTGTGTACAACGCCGCGGCGAGGGCAACCGCTCACGGAACGCGGCGGTGGCGGTGGGTTCGCAGCGCGGCGCCGAGCGCGCGGGGTTCACGCTGGTCGAGGTGCTCATGGCCGTGCTCATTCTGGGCATCGGGCTGCTCGGCCTTGGCGCGGTGTTGCCGGCGGTGGTGAAGCAGCAGCAGACCAGCACCGACTCGATTCTGGGCACGATCGCGATGAACGCGGCGCAGGCATCGTTGCGGGTGGGGCGGCAGGGGCGCAATGAGGTACAGCGGGTGCGGCTCGCGTTCACGCTTGACGCGGGCACGCGGGCGATTCCGGCGGGTGCGCGGTTCACGCTCAGTTTCAAGTCGGAGACCACCGCAGATATTCTCGTGCTGTCGCTCGCGGCCACGCCGCAGGCGGTGGAAGAGGCCCTGTCGTCGCTCGCAGGTTTGGTGGGCGATCTCAGCCCGGCGATGACCACCGGTCAGCCCGAGCGAACATTCAAGGTGGCGGGCTCGTCCAGTTTGGACAGCACCAGTCTGCTGGCCGTGATCGTCTACGACATTGAGTTTGTGGGCCGCATGGGCGGCGCGCGTGTGCCGCTTCTGGAGGCGCGTGGCGCTGCGGGCGTGACCGCGACCGTGAGCCAGACGGTGGCGGGCGAGCCCGCGCTGAGCGGTGCGTACTGGACGGCCCTCGCCAAGATCGATCCGGCCACGTCGGGTGGGCTGACGCATGGTTCGGGCGTGCCCGCCCAGCCTCTGCCAAACGATGCGAGTTGGATCGTGCCGCAGGTGGAGTTGCGTACGGGCACAACGCGGGAGCGCGGCGCCACGCTGTTGGGCGCCGACGGCTCCAACTCGACCTACTTTCCGGCCGACCGGTCGCTGAGCATTCCCCTGGCAGAGCGGTTGCAACCGGCCGATTCGGCCGGCGTTGCGGCGCCGCAGTATGTGTGGGATATTGCCGCGAGGCGCATGGGCCCGCGGCGCACGGGCAACGATGCGTACGGCGTGCCGTATGGGCCGGGCCATCAGCCGGCGGATTACACACGCGTGCAGACCGTCGTGTTCTTGCGGCGGCTGGACGGACGCCTGACGGCACCTGCGAACGCGTCGGTGTTTCAGGCTCTGCTCGCTCGCGCGGGTGCGCCGGTCGACCTGCGTTGGCCGGTGTCGATGAACAACGCCACCGGTGTGCCGAGCGGCGATGGGTTGGTGGCTGGTCGCACCTACGCGCCGCCGGTGGCATGGACGGTTGATTACGCCCCGACGCGCGTAGGGCCGGACGGGCTGGCAAGCCGCGACATGATCGAGATCGGCGGTGGGGGCGGCGTGTTTGATCAACCACCCGCTGGCGTCTCCTCTTTCGGGCGCGACACGGTGTTCCAGATGATCGCGCGGCCCGGACAGGTGCTGGTGGACAACCTCGGAAATGTGTACACCGTGATTGGGCCGGTGTTGGGTCAGGGCTACGGGTACACGCTGCGGGTGGTTCCGCCGGTGCCGCCCGAGATGCTCGCCACCGATACGGATGCCGAGCGCGGCTCGGGCACACTCAGGCAGATTCTGTTCGTGCCCGAGGGCGCGGTGAGTGCCCGCGTGGAGGTGGTGAATCCATGAAGGCACGGCCTCTCTACACCGGTCGGTTCGTCGCCGCGCGGCGGCCCCATGTGCGGCCCGCGTTCACGCTGGTGGAGTTGCTGGTGGCGATCGCCATCGTGGGCTTGCTCACGGTGGGCATTGCGCAAGTGTTTTCCCTCACGGGCAAGACGGTGGCGGGCGGTCGCCGCCTGAGCACGCTCAACACCTTCGCCAGCGTGATCGAGCGCCAACTGCGGGCCGACATCGGCTCCATCACACGCGACGGCTTCCTGCTCATTCGGCACAGCGTGGTGCAGGATTCGCTGAACCCCGCCACCAAGGACGTGCAACTGTGGGCCGGCGACGAGGCGAGCCGCCCCAGCCCCAAGGGACGGCGGGCCGATGAGCTGGTGCTGTTCGCCCGCGGCGAGTTTCAGACTGCGCGCGAGCCGCTGAACCCGGCTCGCGTTGTGCGCTCCAACGTCGCGCGCGTTTACTACGGGCACGGGGTGCGCGGCACGGATGCGACGGCCACCACGCCGCAGCTTGACGACCCCGCCACGGCCGCGGCGACACCGCGCGGGTTGGGCGAGCGCCCGGCCGGCCAGGGCCAGACCTACGCCAACCAGTTCGCGGGCGACTGGACGCTGCTTCGGCACGTGTGCCTGCTTACCCAGCCGCAGGCGGGCGACTTGAAGCTCGAGCCCGTGGGAACGATTCCCACCAGCGGCGTGGTGCGCGACCTGACGTGGAACGACAGCGATGCGCAGGTCGGTCTCCAGCCCGCGGCCATGAGCCTGTTTCGTGCGGTGCCGCTGGCCTCGACCACGCAGCTTCCGCTGTCGAGCAGCCTGGTGCGCGGCGGTCGCAGCCCCCTCTTTTCCAGCGGGCTTGTTGATATCGCGACCACCGATCTCTCGGAGGTTCGCGCGTTTGTCAACGGTGTGCCGCTCACGAGCGCGGTGGTGCCGCCGGCGGTGATCACCTCGGCCAACATCCCCGCGCTGGATGCGCACGGTTCGCCCAGCGCGGGCTTTGCGCCGGTGCGGCTGGGCGATGCGGGCACGAGCAACCAGCGGTCCCGCGACGGCATGCAGGCCTGGATGCGCGAGGCCCTGCCCGCGAACTCCGATGCGGGCGAACGGATGCGCTGCGAACCCGGCGCGCCGAACTTCGCCGGTGCGGGCCTGAGCTGGCCCGCCACGGATGTTGAGTTTCGGCGTGCGGACCAGTTGATGCTCGCCGCGTCCAACTTTGTGCCGCACTGCTCCGAGTTTATTGTGGAGTGGAGTTTCGGTCAGACCGAGCCCGACGCGGCGGTGATCACGCCCGCCGCCATCGGGCGTGTGCTGTGGCACGGGTTGGAGCGGGACATCAGTGTTTCAGGCAAGGCCACGTTCGATCCAACGCTGGACTATCGCGTGTATCCGTACGGCGAGGGCCCCGGCGGCCCGCGATCGGCCCCGCCGCCGCCGCAACCGACCGAGTACGCCAAGCAGGTGTACACCCTGAACACCGGCGCGAGTGCGCAGCGCGATATTCAGCCCAAACTCATCCACGGTGAGACGCTGCCGGGCAACACACGCATCGGGCCGCTCTACTCGTACTTCGGGTACATCGATCCAACATACACGCCCACGCCGTTCCTCTATGGCTTGGTGCCCGGTGGCCCGCCCGCCGGCACGATCGAAGCGGCGAAGGCCGATTTTCTGGTGGATGTCTACCCGCCCGCGGGCGGGGCCTTCCCCACGTATGACCCGCTCGACGGAGACAGGTTGGTCCAGCCCGATTCGGTCGAGTGGCCCTGGCCCAAGCTCCTGCGCATCACGCTTCGACTCGTCGATCCGGCCGATCGCAGCGTGGAGCAGACTTTCCAGTTCGTTCTGCCCCTGCCGGAGCGTGGCGGGAACGTGGAGTAGCGGGTCGGTGGCGACGGACGGATGGCTCGCCACGGCGGGCACGGCGGCGGTGCGGACGGGCAGCACGGGTGTGAGCGTCGGGGCGTGGCCCCGCTTGGAGCATTTGCATGAACGCGCACGGACAATCTTGGCGGCACAACGGTTTCGCAGGCCCGCGGCCGCACGCCTCGCGCCGCGGCTCCATCCTCGTCCTGGTCGTGGGTGTGGTTGCGCTCATGGCCATCATCGTCGTGGTGTATGCCAGCCTGGGCCAGGGCGACCGCCGCCGCGCCGATGCGCTCTCCAAGGCGGCCAAGCTTGGCGATCAGTCGGCGGCGGTGGGAGACTACCTCGCCAGCGTGGTGGCCCGCGGGGCGTTCAAGACGCAGGTGGTGCAGCGCGCCACGGCCGATCTGCCCGCGCTGCGTCGGCGCGTCGCCGTGGATTATCCGAGCATCGATCCGTCGCTGGTGTTTGATCCGGCCGACAGCACCAGCGGCATCAGCGATGCGAAGCTCCGGCGCGCCCTTCAATACACGCCTTCGGGCAGCGTCGATGCGCCTTGGGCGAGCGCGGGAGGCACGGCGCCGGGAGCCGATCCGCGTTTCGCGTTCGATTCCTTTCTGGCGGCCAGCCAGCCGAGCGACCTTCGCTTCAACGGCGATCCGACCACCATCCCCGCGGGCATCCGCGACAAGCCCTATGTCGCCAACCGCGATTGGCGGATGATCAGCAACGCCGCGCCCGACGGCCGGTTTGTGAACCTTGTCAGCATCCGCAACAACTTCGGCGCGGCCTCGGGCGTGGGGTTCGATGCTGGCGGCAAGCCCAAGACGACGTGCGACCTCACCCTGCTCGACGATGCCGATGTGCCGGGCCTCACCACGCCGCGCTCAACGCTGGTGATCGATCCGGCGGTGCGGCCGTGGTACTTTGAGGCATCGTCTTCTCTGCTCAAGAACAACCGTCTCAACGTGAGCAACGCCAACAACCCCGGGCAGTATTTCCCGGCCGATTTCACCGCGAACCAGATCGGCATGTTCATCCCGCTCGCCGACACGCGCCCCGGCACCGCCCGTGTCTCTGGCCTCAGCCGGCTGTACGCGGGTGCCGCGCCAGCCAACATTTCGCCAGGCGATCAGGAGTATCTGCCCAACCAGTACGCCGATGC